>JAABUJ010002604.1_pt1 | contig 21893 bp, 22 predicted proteins | sample 5559131 | NCBI WGS metagenome assembly JAABUJ01 (sample SAMN10711875, study PRJNA513366) | rock metagenome | isolation source: Antarctica rocks | place: Antarctica: Victoria Land, Mt New Zealand nord | collected 2016-01-07
CGTGGTCACACTCTTGCAACGTGCTGGATCGGCTCATTGGTCCCCTCCTGTTCGTGTGGTCTCAACACACGCTTGAGCATGGAGCGGGCCAATGAGCCCCTCATTTCCAAAACTGTCATAAAGTCAGAGCCCCCTCGCGGGGGAGGGGGCTGGGGGGAGGGTATTTTTCTGAGACACCGTTTCCCGTCGTAACTCCCCTCCCCCCTGGAGGGGGAGGTGTTGGGGGAGGGGGGGCGCTCGCCACCTCCTCCCTGTCCGCGTTGGCCGCTTCCGCCGTTGTTATTAATGAGAGGACAACTTCAACCTCACACCGGCAGGCAGCGGTGATAGGAGACCCTCAGATGGCGGAAGTGGCACAACCAGAGTCCCAGGGTACGGAACGGCTGGATGAGCGGCGACTGGTAGAGCTGGCCCGCACCGAGCCGGCGGCGTTTGCTCAGCTCTACGAGCTGTACGTGGACCGGCTATGCTCCTATCTGCGCACCTACACCGAGAACGAGGAGGACGCCGCCGATCTGACTCAGCACGTGTTTCTGCGGGTGTTGGAGGCCCTGCCCGGCTATGAGGAACGGGGCCTGCCGTTCGGGGCCTGGCTGTTTCGGATCGCCCGCAATGCGGCGACCGATACCTTCCGCCGGCAGCGGCGATCGCTCCCCTGGGAGCATGTGCCGGACTCCCTGCAACCGCTGGCGCGGAACAACCCCGAGGCCGACAGCCTGCACCGCGAGGCGCTCAACCAGATGCGCGTACTGGTGGGCCGGCTCTCAGTCGAGAAGCAGGAGCTGCTCGCGCTGCGCTTTTCGGCCGGTCTCTCCTCCCGCGAGATCGCCGCGCTGCTGGGACGCAGTCCCGCCGCGGTGCAAAAGGAACTTGTTCGGATTATGCATCTCTTGAAGGAGCAGGCCCGTGATACCGCGATCTGAGTCCGAGCTGGAAGCCGGCTATCCCGATCTGCTGGACGGGGCGGACGACCCGGTCCTGCTCCACGTCGCTCAAGTGCTGGACGCCGGCTACAACCTGCACCGCGCGCCGGCCGGCATCCGGCGCCTGCCCCCGATCCAACCGGCGCGGCACGTCTGGGACGCGCTGGACAGACTGGGCTTCCCAGAGCCGGCTGAACCTGTCAGGCCGAAGCGGTGGCGTATCCACACCAAGCTGTACGCGGCCTTCACCCTGGTGGCCGCGTGCGCCGTACTGCTGGCCACGGGTATCACCATGGCAGGACCAACTACCAGCAGCATTGCCTATCTGGGGCCTCCGGTGCCAGTGGTGTCCACCGCCTCCGAACAACCACTGGGTGGGTTCCATCGGGTCAGCCCGTACGCGCGTCGTGGCGGGAAGCCGGAACTCATCTTTCTCGCCGCGCAGGCGGGGTCGAGGCCCATCGACATCGAACGCTGGCCGCTGGTGAAGGCTCTTGCCCAGTTTGGCCGGCTCACCGGCATCAACGCTGTTGATAAACACTGTGTGCCGGTTGCCGGCGGAGCAGCCTCCGGGCTGGAGTCCTGCACCGTCCCGACCTACGACCTGAGCCACGCCCGGTACTCCAGTCCCTATCTGGCCTTCGACAGCAAGGATCTGGTCCGCACCGTGGGCTCCAAAGATCGCGCCTTTCAGCCGATGTCGCCGATCGAGAAAATGCTCTTTGATCGGTACGTACGCTCGCGTACCAAGCCGCTTTGCGACAAGCTGGACAAATCCGGCAAAATAATCTTTGTGGGCGGGCAGTTACTCTACTACACCTGCACCAGCTTCGCCGACTATGTCGGTGTGGCGATGAACAACCAGACCAGCCGTGCCCTGCCACTGATCGCCGTGGGCGACTACCTGCAGACCGTCTCGCAAATCATGATCACCGGCGACTTTTCCGAAGATATCATTCTGACGCCAACACCAGGAGCCAGAGTTCCTCCACTCTACGGCGACCGTACGGCATCATTCGATGCTGACCGTAAGGCCATGCTCACCGGCCAGCCCCCGTTCCTCCTGTCAGGCCTGGTGCGGAACGTCAACTCCGAGGCCAACGTCATCACCGCTCTGATCTGTCACGCCACCAAGAACCAGCCCAAGAGCGTCTGCACCCGGCCGACCATCAAGCAGATCCTCAAGTCCGTGAAATAGCTGGACATTCCCGGGTACTGTCCGGTTTTCGCTGCTGGGGTGTTATCCCTATGACATGAGATCAAGAGTGGCGCAGACCAGCTGGTCGGTGGAGCGGGGTAATGGATAGCTCGGTAGCGGCCGGCCATGACCTGGCTGAGACCGATGAGGCGCGGCTGATCGAGCTGGCCAGGGGTGACGCCGAGGCCTTCGCGGAACTGTATCGGCGGCATCTGCGCGCCGTCTTCAGCTATCTGCTGACCTATGTCGACAGCGTCGACGACGCAGCAGACCTGACGCAGCTGGTCTTCCTCCGGGCCTTCGAAGCGCTTCCCCGCTATCGTGCCGCGGGTATCCCATTTCGTGCCTGGCTCTTTCGCATTGCCCGCAACGCGGCGCTGAACACCTTCCGCCGCCGGAAGCCTATTCCCTGGGATCACGTGCCGGCCGCCTGGCAGCCGTTCGTTGACGACAATCCGGAGTCGGCGAGTATGCGGCGCGAGGCACTCAATCAGCTTCGCGTGCTGGTAGCCGAGCTACCGCCGGCCAAACAGGAGATGCTCTACCTTCGCTTCGCCGGCGGCCTGACTGCCGGCGAGATCGGCGCAGTGATCGACAAGAGCGAGGCCGCCGTGCAGAAACAGATGAACCGCACTCTCCACCTGCTAAAGGAGCGCTACCGTGCAATGGAAGACTGAGACCCAGCTGCGGACCGAGTACGCCGACGTGCTGGGCGCCGAGGCAGATGCCGCACTGCTCCGCGTCGCGCAGGACCTCGATGCCGGCTTACACGCGATCGAACCTCCCGCCGTCCTCTGGTCGGCGTCCTGGCGGCTACCAGAGGCAGCAGGGAGCAGAGGAGGTCTGCCGGAGGAATGGATTCGCAAGGGAGACCAGGACCGCTCGTCCCTGCCGCCGGCGCTCACCGCCGGCAAGCCGCTCGGCAGCGATCCGAGGGTGAGCGGCGGGGTCAGAAAATGGCGTATCCACACCAAGCTGTACGCAGCATTGGCGGTGGCGGTCGCAGCCATCATTGTTGCGGCGACGAGCGTTACCATGGCGGGACCCACCAGCGACCCTATCACCGACCTCGGCAAGGTGACCAACAGCATTCCGCAAGCGCCGAACCCGTTAACGGGTAGATTTCATCGGATCGGTCCCATACTGACACAGCACGGCAAGCCGGAGTTGCTCTTCATCGGCACTATGGTCAACGGGATGCAATTCGGGGGAGAGCCGGCCAGCGAGCGATGGGCGCTGGTCAAAGCGCTCAATCAGTTCGGGACCTTCACTGGCGTGACCGCCGCGGTAATGAACCGGTGTGATGCCCTCTCCGCTCACCAGCATCAGTGTTATCCGGTCAACAAGGCCCCGTATCGAGGATACCCAACCTTTGATCTGAGCCACGCGCGATATACGAGCCGCTACGTGACCCTGGTCGCCAAAGATGTGATCGATCTGCGGTTGCACGTGCAAACGAATCTCTCTCCCCTGGAACGATCGCTGGTGGAACGGTACATCGGCAAGTACAGTAACAATCTCAGCGGCAAGTGGGACGACCTGGCCTGGCTCATTTCCACCAATCCCCCAGAGAATCACGGCCTGCCGCTGCTCTCCATCGGTGGCTACCTGCAGACCGACTACGGTCAAGCCTTACTTGGTGACTTAAGTGCGAGGACCGCAGTGGGGTCGGTGCCCTTTTCCACCGTGCAGGACTCACTGCGAAAGGGCAAGGCTGTGGGTGGCCTCCCTTCCAGCCTGATCTTCGACTTCAACTCCGAAACCAACGTCCTCACTGCCCTCATCTGTCACGCCACCAAGAACCAGCCCAAGAACGTCTGCAGTCGGCCGCCCATCAGGCAGATCCTCAAGCACGTCAAGTGACCGCACAGAACAAATCAGGGGTCGAGTACGCTCATCGGTCGAAAAGCTGTGGACTGGTCCGAGGACGAAGCCAACAGGCAGGTCATCACCGCCCGGGAAGTCGCTCTGCGTCTGCCAGCTGAAGGCTCCCAGGCCGTTCTGGAAGCTGTGAATAGAGCGTGATGTACGCGGTGTCGGGGAATAGATAGAGTCCAATATGGTTGACTGAAGGGAATCGTGGATACCCTCCCCAAAGGGCGCACACGTGGAGATCTGTCTGGGCCGGCATCACAGTGGGGGGTTGGATTCCTCAGCGCCGTGTATTCACTCACGGCATCGTGTACGGGAGCAGTGTCCGCCGTGGCGCGCGCCCCCCTAACCCCCTCCCCCTCCGGGGTGGAGGGGGAACCCCTGCTCAGTTCGCCTGGCTCACAGGCGCCTCGGACCCCAGGTAAGTCCATCTCGCCAGAGCCGACCGGGCGGAACAGGACGCTCGCGCGCTTCCGTTGGAACATTTTGCGGGAACACTGACGAGAGGAACAGCGCTGCCCGAGCAGTGGGTGTTCGCGTCGCAGGCAGGGGAGCGCCCCTCCCCCCCGCGAGGGGGAGGGGTTGAGGGAGGGGGGGGCGCGCCACAGCGGGTGCCGGCGAGGGCGCGGGCGGAGTGTTCGCGGTGGTATTAATTTTCGTCCACAATACAGCGATACAGTACACGCCGCAGGGGTGGATAGGCCACTCGCCCAGCCGAACGGACCGGCCTGCGGGCCAGTCCGGCCAGGCGGCCGGGCGACGGGCGCCGTAGGGTACGTCGGCCTGAGAGCCACGAACGTCAACCGTCTTGAGATAGGGTCCGTTCCTGCCGCGGCTGATGGCGTGCGCGTTACCTTTTGCCGATCGAATCGTATACAGCTACATACGTGAAGAGGCGCCGCGCCATGAACGACCGTGCCCCGGACTTCCGCTCTAGCCTCGTATCGGATGAGGCCCTGGCTGCTTCGGCTCAGGAGGGCAGAGATGCCTTCATCGAGCTCTACGATCGCTACGTGGGGCGGGTCGAAAGCTACCTCTTTGCGCGGCTCGGCCGGTCGACCGACGTCGAGGATTTGGTGAGCGCGATCTTCGAGCGTGCTCTCACCCATATTACGACCTACCAAGCCGAGCGCGGCAGATTCGCCACCTGGCTTTTCGCCATCGCCCGTAACATCGTCAACGACCATCTGCGTCGTGGTAGACGCGTGCAGATATTCAACGGCATACCAGCGGAGATTGGAGAAACGCGGGCCGGACCTGAAGACGAGATCATCCGCCGAGAATCGGACCTAGCGGTGCGCCGAGCCATGCTCGCGCTCACCGACGAGCAACGCGATGCCCTGGCGCTGCGGTACCTGGCGGGGTTGAGCTACGCGGAGACGGCGCTGGCTCTCGGCAAGAGTGAGGCCGCCGCGAAGATGCTGGTGCGTCGTGGTCTGGCGGCATTGCGCGCGCAACTCGGTGAGGAGGACCTGTGAACGAGGACACCGATGTGCATGACGACCAAACCGTGGAACGGCTACGAGCGGCTCTAACCTACCAGGATGCCGCGCTCGAAGAGCGCGTGCGGAGACGGCTGCTGGCTGGAACAGCCGCCAGGACCAGAGGGAAGCGCGTGTGGGGACGCTGGCTCCTGGTGGGCCTGGCAGTCGCCGCCTTGAGCGGTGGTCTCGCGCTGGCAGGCGGCAGCATTCTTGACCTTGGAAAGCCAACCAGCAACATCTCGACCATAAGCTATTTCCCGTTAGACCGCTTTCATCGCATCAAGCAGAACCTACGAGCGCATGGCAAGCCAGAGGTCCTGTATCTCGGCACGACGCTCATGTATGATAGCCGGTCCGCGTACATTCGCTGGCCGATGATCAAGGCGTTGAGCCAATTCGGAACATTTGCTCAGGTGGTTCCGGTGAAGCGCACCTGCCTGGGTCACGACATGCGAGGGAATCCCAACTGCGAACAGCTCGCTGCTCCCGATTGGTCCCGAGCCAGGTACTCCAGCCGCTATATTGCGTTTGTGCACAAGGATTTGGTGAACGATCAAGCAAAGCTGTTCCAGCGCATGACGCCAACCGAGCGGGCGCTCTTTTACCGCTACGCCCGAACAGCGCCGCGTTTCAAAAGCGACCCGGACGGCATCATCAGTTCGGTATCCTTTGGCTTTGGACAGTCAACCCACAGCTTGCCATTGGTTCTTATCGGCGATTACCTGCAAACGTTGGGACAAATCGTCATAGACGGCGACTTCGATTTAGCGTATCCGCCGCCGCCCGGTACCCCAACCGAGGCTACCTACAAGGCCCTTACCTTGCAGCAGGTGAGAGATTCACTGGCCGCTGGGAAGAACCCGCCGCAAAACGCGGCCAATCTGGTTGGCGATGTCAATGCCGAGGCCAACATCATGACGGCGCTGATCTGCCACGCCACCAAGAACCAACCCACGAGCGTCTGCACTCGGCCGACCATCAGGCTGATCCTCAAGTCGGTGAGATGACGCCGATCACGTGTTGTTTCGATGTCTCCTTTACCGGGTAGCTCCGTTATACAGATAGAGCTACTCGAGAAAGGGGGAACTCGTGGAGATCGCCGGCAGCGACTATACCGAGACCCAGCATGATGAGGCGACGCTGATCGCGCGTGCCGCCTCCGACCCTGAGGCGTACGCGCAGTTGTACTATCTGCACGTGGATGGCGTGTTCCGCTACGTGCGCACCTACACCGAGAGCGACGAGGACGCGGCGGACCTCACCCAACAGGTTTTTCTGCGCATGCTTGAGGCGCTCCCCAGGTATCGAGATCGAGGCACCCCCTTTCGGGCATGGCTGTTCCGGATTGCCCGAAACGCCGCTATCGACACCTATCGGGTCCACCGCCGGAATCTACCCTGGGACCATTTCCCGGATACGCTGCACGCCTTTTCGGCGGAGTTGGACGAGCAACTGATACGGCAGGAAGCGGTGAATCGCTTGCGCGTCATGGTGAGCCAGCTGACGCCCGAGAAGCAAGAACTCCTGGCGCTGCGCTTCGCCGCCGGGCTGACGGCCCGGGAGATCGCCCCGCTGGTGGGACGAAGTGAGGCGGCGGTGAAGCAACAATTCGCCCGGACACTCCATACCTTGAGAAAGGCATATGGGCATGAATAAGGCCGATTCAGTCACCCGCGAGCGCTATGCTGATGTGCTGGGGGAGAACAACGACCCGGCGACGGTGCGTCTGGTGCAGGACCTGGAACGGGGATACACCAGTGTGACCGTCCCCCTCGCGCTGCGATCAAAGCCACCTCGTCCGGCCCCGGGTCGATTGCCCGAACTCCGCCGGCCGGGGTCGACCTGGGCCGATATGCCCAGGCGATGGCGCCTCCACACCAAGCTGTATGCCGCCCTGGCCGTGGTGGTCACGGGCGCCATCCTGCTGGCGACCGGCGCTACCATGGCGGGCCCCACCCAGGCCAGCATCACCAACCTGGGTCCACCCCTCCCGGTGCAATCGACCAACACCAACTTCCCGCTGAGCGGCTTCCATCGCCTGACGCCGGCGCTCCTGGTCGCGAGGGGAAAGCCACGGCTCACCTTCATTGGCACGCAGTTCTCTCCGGCAAACACTCCGCTCCGGGACTCCTACTCCCCGGTGGAGCGGTGGCCGGTGGTAAAGGCGCTCGACCAGTTTGGCTCGTTCTCCAATATCAGCCCAGCGACGCGCACCTGTTACCGCGATTCAATCATCGGCCAGGATGTGTGCAACGATCCAACCTTCGACTGGGTGCACGCGCGATATCGCAGCAGGTACCTTGCGTTCGACCACGTCGACCTTCTGAACCAGAACGGCCATGCCTATCAACGACCATCGAAACCGGAACTGGCTCTCTACAACCGGTATGTGCGCGATCGCCACCCTCAGCATCCGCCCAATCTCAAGACCGATCCGTATGCGGCGCTCAGCACCGTCCTGAGCCTGATGGGAGCACCTCGGTTTCCGCTGGTTGCTATCGGTGGATACGTGCAGACCAGCAGCCAGGTAACAATATCCGGGGACTTCGAGGAGGTCCTGAGCGGGCCGCAGACGGCCCAGGGCGCGGCAACCCGATACAGCGGTCTTCCCTTTGACACTGTTCGCGCGGCGTTGGGAAGCGGAACCGATCCCAAGTCTACCCATCTGGTCGAGGATGTGAACGCCGAGGCCAACATCATCACCGCCCTGATCTGCCACGCCACCAAGAACCAGCCCAAGAAGGTATGCACTCGACCGACCATCAAGAGCATCCTCAAGTCCGTGAGATGACCGTGCATAACAAAACAGGGGTCGTGCGCGTTATATAGTCATCATCGCAGCGGACGTGCGGGTCGAGAGGACGGCAGGCAGTGGAAGCAAGCAGCATGACGGAATTCGCGACGGTCCGAGGGACCGGCGACGAGTGCGCCGAGCTGCTGGCCGTGCTGGAGTACCACCAGGATCGCCTGTACAACTACCTGTTGAGCATGCTGATGGACGCCGACGATGCGCAGGACTGCCTGCAGGATACGTTCCTGCGCGCCTACGAGCAGTCCCTGCGCGGGTCCGGTATCTCTGGCCCCTGGCTCTACACGGTGGCTCGCCACCGGGCGGTGGATGTGCTGCGGAGCAGGGGGAAAGTGCAGCGGGCGCCGGCCGATCTGGCGGAGGTGTGCGACAGCTGGTGGAACGATCGCTCACAGCAGGCCCACGACCTGCTGTCGATCCTTCCCGCCCAGGAGCGCGAGGTGCTGTATCTCTTCGACGTCGACGGTTTCAGCGGTGAGGAGATAAGCCATCTGCTCGGCATTCGACCAGGGGCCGTTCGCGCCCGGATTTTTCGTGCTCGGGAACGGGTGCGTTGCTACCGGCAATCGACACCATCGGGAGAGGAGTAGCCCATGATGCGCCACGCCACCGTTCGCACCTTGCTCGCCAGCCGGCCCAATCTGTCGCCGCGGGAGCAGCAGCGCCTGGAACACCATCTCAGCGATTGCAGTGAATGCCGGATGATCGGCCAGGAATACCGCCGGCAACAGGCGGTGCTGCGGCAGTATCGTCTGCGTCCCGCCCCGGTGAGCGCCCGGAGTATGGCCCCGGTTCGGCCGGCGCATCGCATCTGGGAGACGCTGGACCAGCTCGACCGCTCGGTGAGTACTGAGCCGGCCAGAGCGAGCAGGTGGCGCATGCATACCAAGCTGTACGCGGCATTGGTGGTCACGATAGCAGCCATCATTGTTGCCGCGACCAGCGTTACCATGGCAGGCTCCAGACGGGACAGCATTACCAATCTTGGTCCTCCCACGAACGCGCGTCCTCAGTTCCCTCCAACCGGTGGGTTTCACCGGGTCAAGACCACCCTGACCAGCCATGGCTTACCCGAACTGCTGTTTATCGGCACCCTGATCGAGCCGAAGTCGGCCGGTGAGCGGTGGGCGGTGGTGAAGGCGCTGAATCAGTTCGGCACGCTATCGAACGTCAGTGCCGTCGTTACGCGAAGCTGCTCCTACCCAAACGAACTGCCGACTACCCAGGCGCAATGCGATCCGGCTGTGATGCGCGGCTTTGTTACCGGCGTCGCGACCTACGACTGGTCGCATGCCGTGTATCACAGCCGGTATCTGGTCTTTGTGCACAAGGACCTGATCGACCAGAATCTCCAGATGCGGCAGACTCTCACGCCGCTGGAACGCTCCCTGTTTACTCGCACTGTCGCCTTTACGGGTTACAGCAACTGGCACGACACGGTCTGGCATACGGCCATCGATGAGCAGTCGGGCGGCAACCAGTCCGGGAGGCAACGCTTCCCGCTGGTCGCCATTTCCAGGTACCTCCAGTCCGACGCCGAGGTCGCCATCTATGGTGACCTGTCCGATGTCGCGGGCCGGCTCAATCTACCGTTCGCCACGATCCAGCAGTCTCTCCAGAAGGGCCGCGCCCAGGGCACCGCATCGCCCTCGCTGATCACGGATTACAACGCCGAGGCCAACCTTCTCACCGCCTTCATCTGCCATGCCGACGGACTGAAGCCGGCCAAGGTGTGCCATCGATCGGTTATCAGAAGCATCCTCAAGCATATACGCTAAAATACGGGGTCGAGGCCAAGGCAACGCATGACTGCATACATCGTTCGCCGGCTGGTCCAGTCGGTGGTCACCCTCTTCATCCTTTCGATCATGTTTTTCCTGCTGGCTCGCCAGGTGGCCGGCAACCCGTGCGGGACGCTGGGCTGCGCCGAGTTGCTCCAGCTGGACCAGCCGATTACCACCCAGTATCTCTCCTGGATCAGCCACATCGCGCGGGGCGACTTTGGCACCTCCAGCACCGGCCAGGCCGTCGGCGCCGTTATTCTGCAGAAGCTGCCGCCCACCATCGTGCTGGTCGGCGTGAGCCTGGTCATCCAGCAGCTGATCGCCCTGCCGCTGGGCATTCTGGCCGCCCTCCGGCCCTACTCGATCCCCGATCAGGTGCTCACCTTCCTGTCCTACGTCGGCCTCTCGATCCCGGCCTTCCTGCTCGGGTTCTTCCTGATCTACTTCCTGGCTGTACACTGGCAATGGTTTCCGGTGGCCCATTATGAGGATGTGGCCGCGCCGCTGCTCTTTACCTCCGATTGGTTCTCCGCGCTGTGGAGCGATCCAGGGTATATTCTGGGCGATCTGGCCCGTCATCTGGCGCTGCCGGTCTTCGCCCTCACCGTCACCGGCATCGCGGTCGATAGCCGGTTCATGCGCGCCGCCATGCTCCAGGTGCTGGCTCAGGACTACATCCGCACGGCCAAGGCCAAGGGCCTGCCACGCCGCCGGGTGATCTTCAAGCACGCCTTTCGCAACGCCCTGCTACCCATCATCACCAACATCGGCCTCTACCTGCCGGCCCTGCTGGGCGGGGTGGTGGCGGTGGAGGCGGTGTTCACCTGGGGCGGTCTGGGCTATGCCTTCCAGCAGGCTATCGGCGTTGGAGGCCAGTCGGACTTTACCTTCATCGAGTCGCTGGCCATGCTCTCCGCCGCGGCCGCCATTCTGGCCAATCTGATGGCCGATGTGGCCTATGCCCTGCTGGACCCCCGTATCCGCTACGGCGCCCGGGGCGACTGACATGGAAACCGTGGTACGGGCGCCCACCATACCCGACGACGCTTTCGCGGATGGCGCCCTGCCGGTCCGTCAATTCGGGCAATGGAGTCTGGTCTGGCGCCGCTTCACCCATCACCGTATGGCGGTGGCCGGCGCCTGCCTGGTGCTGCTGATGGTTGCCATGACGCTGTTTGGCTCGCTCATCGCCCCGCCCCTGGTGCCGATTGATGTGTACGGCCAGCAGCCCGCCTGGGCACTGCATCAGATCGATCTCGCTCCCCAGCTCTGGCCGCCGCACTGGCGCTTTCTGCTGGGCACCGATGCACGGTCCAATCCGGTGCTGACCTATGTGCTGATCGGCGGTGGGCCGCTGCTGCTAATCGGGGTGCTGGGTGCGCTGATCGCCTCGGTTATGGGCGGGATTATCGGCAGTCTGGCGGGGTACCTGGGCGGCATCGTCGATGTGGTGCTGATGCGGCTGGTCGACGCCTTTCTGGCCGTTCCCTTTCTGCTGCTCCTGATTCTGTTCTCGCAATCGCTCAGCCAGGCGGGGGCCGACCGGAGCCCGCTGCTGTATAGCGTGCTCTTCGGCATGTTGGGGTGGGCCGGCATCGCGCGGCTGGTGCGTGGCTATATCCTCTCCCTGCGCGAGCGGGAGTTCGCCGAGGCGGCCCGCGCCCTGGGCGCCTCGCCCTGGGGCATCATCCTGCGCCATCTCCTACCCAATGCCCTGGATGTCCTGGTAGTCTCCTTCACGCTCAACATCGCGGTCTTCATCGTCACTGAAGTGACGCTGGACTTTCTCAACGCCGGTACCTCGGCCATCACCTGGGGCAGCGATCTGAGTGGCGCCTTTGTCGAATTGATGAGCCAGAACTGGTGGGTTGGCGTCTTTCTGGCCCTGCCAATCCTCTTCACCGCGCTGGGCTTCAACTTCCTGGGCGATGGGCTGCGCGACGCGCTGGATGCCACCAGTTCCACGGCGCTGGCCCTCGACCGGCGAGGGGTGCGGGTGGGCCGGTCGGGACCGGTTCGCCGGGGAGCGCGTGCCACGGTCCATGCGCTGAGTGTCGCCCGGCAGACGGCTGGCGCCTCCCTGACGCAGGCGCGGCGGCAGACGGTACATGCCGCTGGGGCCGTGCCTCTCCCGGCGCGGCTGCGCGCCCTGGGCCGAGCCGGCGCCGTTCCCACCTATCGCACGGCGCCGCTGCTGGTCCGGATTGGGCCCATCCCGCTGGTGACCCTCGCCATCGGTCTGGTAGTCCTCTATAGCCATTCCGCGCTGGTATACTCGCCGCACTACTCATCACCCACCGCCTATGCGCCAACCTTCTCCCAGGCGCAGTACGGCGCGGTGCTCAAACCGTCCGGTGGTTGGGACCTGCTGGCGATCAACGCCAGGAGACGGATTGTCCTGGAGCGAATCGACGCGCAGGGTCGCGTGACCCAAGCGCACGCCCTGGCGCGGGGCGATGAAAGCAGCCGGCCCTCGCTGGCGGAGAACAGCCGGGTTTCGCTGGCCACCTGGATCGGCAACGCGGGGCAAACGGTCTATTCCGAGGCACTTGGCGACCCCTTTGCGTTTCCGGTGGCCCTCAATCCTCCGGGGGGCAGTGTGTGGAATCCGGATGCGGTGGCCACCCCGCGCGGCTTCGCGGTGCTCTTCGCCTGGCAGCGTCCCGGCGCCACCAACACCGATCTCTACCTGGCGCCGCTCGGGAGCGGGAACCGGCGGCCGGTTCGGCTGGTCCGCTCCGGAGACTACGTGATCTCCCCGCGTGCCGTCCTCGACGGCAGCGGCCATCTCGATGTGATCTATCTACAACGCTTCGCCGGCATCTCTCCCGGTCTGTGGCATGTGGTGTTTCAGCGCTTCACGCCACGGGGAAAGCCGCTCTCCGCGCCGCACTCGCTGGGGACGGTCATCTACCTGGCCGCAACGAGCACGGGCTGCAACGGGGATGCCATTGTGCCGCCGCAGTGGGCCATCGACCTCAAGCGCGCCCGGAACGGTAGCGTGTGGGCCGCCTGGGAAACCGGCACGGACTGCGTGGCACGCGACATCGGCGGGCCAAACACGCTCTCCGTGGGCCACTGGAGCCGCAACGGGCGAGTGCTGCTCCCGCCCACTGCGATCGATCCCGCTGTCGACGCCAATGCTCAGGCGGTGGCGCTGGCGCTGCACGGCCATGGCGGGCTGCTCTACTATCCCCAACCGGGAATCGTCGAGCCGTATCTGGTGGCCAGCGGGTTTAGCGGCCAGGGCCTGCCGCTGGACCAGGAGCGCGTGAACTACGACGCCGGCGGCGCCGTCGCTAATCCTCAGGCGGGACGGGTGGGCAGACGGCCGGTCATCATCTGGGAGAAGGTGCACCTCCTCTCGAACAGCACGCTGGTGGGTACCGCGTATCACCGCTTCGCGCCGCCCGATCTCCTCACCCGCCTGGGACTCAACCTGGGCGCCCTGTGGGGCAACATCGCCCTGATCCTCTTCGGCTCGCTGGGCGCCGGGCTCGCCCTGACGCTGGTCAACATCTACCTGCTGGTCCCGTTGATCGTGGTCTGGCTGCTGATCCGGCGGCTGCCGCCACGAATCCGCTGGCCGCTGTTCCTGGCCGCCCTCGCGCTGCTGCTGGCCTGGATCTTCGCGCTTGGCGCAACCGTGCCCGATTACGTCCTGGTGATGACCACGCTCGGCGTCCCCTCGGCCTGGCTGGCAGTCGCCGGCGGCGTGGTCGTGGCCGGCTGGGCGGGCCGCTACTTCCTCTTCCGGCAGGAAAGCGCGCTGCGCGCCACGGCCATGGCGCTGATCGCGCTCTATTTCGTGGCGATCATGTACGCCGTGATCTATATCGAGGGGCAGATCGGGCGGATATAACCGCGCTGCCTCTACCATCAAAGCAGCTCTGTGTAGCTGTAAAAGGAGGCCAAACTATGACTGGTTTCACTCTGCTCAAGAAGCTCGTCTGTCCGAGCGCACTGGTTGCCGGCCTGCTTCTTGCCCTGCCGTCCTCAACCATGGCGCAGAAGGATGGGGCAAGCTGCATTACCTGTCTTGGCTCCCTGACAACTGATCTACCAGGGGGACCATATCTGGCTTTCTTCCACAAAGGTCAGCCAGTCCTTCGCCACCATCGGCATCCCGAGATGCTGGTTATTGGTTCCCAATCGAACGGCTGGTCCGCGATTGAGAACTGGGCACTCGTCAAGGCCCTGTCCCAATTCGGGACCCTGTCGGGATTGACCCCGACGTCGACCCGCGCGGACTCACACTTCGGCTTCGGCGGCATCCCGACCTACGATTTTTCCCGCGTGGCATACCGAAGTCGGTACATTTCTCTGGTGTACCGTGACCTCACCACCCGCGATGGCACTCCACTGCAGCACGCCTCAGCGTATGAGACACGACTGGCGCGGCGTTTTCGCGGGGTGGGTCCGTTCATGCTCATCGGAGGCTACGCCCGCGGCACATCGCCGCTGGGCCCAGGCGAGCTTGATGCCCCTTCTGGGAGCGGTCTGTCGTTCGACAGTGTGTTGCAGGATCTTCAGCTCCACCACGTGAGGCAACAGTTCGTCGACGAGATCAACGTAGAGGCCAATGTGCTGACCGCGCTGGTGTGCCACGCGGATCGGGGAATGCCGGCCAGCGTCTGTTCTACAGGAGCAGTGCGTACGATTCTGCGGCATGTCAGGTGACCCACGCAGGGGTAGTACGTCGTTCTGCGACGCCTCAAGGCAGCCATGCCTCGCGTGGGTGTGCCTCTCCTAGACCAATACGGTTGACTGAAGGAATCGCAGATACCCCGCCAGGGGTTCATGAGCGGACAGTGTGGTGAGGATGGGCTCGCACCGCGTCGCCACCCGGCCACGATCGACCGTCCATTGACACCGTCCATTGACACCGTCGATTGGGGCCGTAGAATCGGTCTTCAGACCGTCACGGTGGCGCCGGGAAGACAGCGTTGCCACTCCGGCATATCCGTCTCCGCGCGAGCATGACTGGCGGGGAAGGGAGGGCATCGAGGCTGCACCACCGTGACGACGTGAACGTCGTTCCTACGGATTGTGGAAGGACCGCGCGGGAGCGCCGGTCCTGGCCCGTCCCACCATGCTGCTCCTCGCCTGTGCTGGCGGGGTGGGGTGGTCAAGCCACTAACGGGTATGCTTCCCTGCTCCGCTCCGCGCTGGGCTACCCACCCCCAGGTGCATGCGAGCACGGAGTTGCGCAGGGGAGGAGCGTGTCAGGCGGATGCTGATGCTGTATTTCCGTTCGCGGATCTCCGTCCGGGAGAATCGCGAGTACGGTACTGCCGTGGGACGGGCCGGCACCGGACGTAGATCCCCGAATGGGGGCGCTTGCGCGCGGCGCCTCCAGCGGACGATCTGAAGATCGATTCTACGCATCCTGACCGGAACTGTGCGGTGTTAAACTGTCCGCTCATAAAGCGCCAAGGGGGGGCACACGCGGACATCCGTCGTGCACCGGCATTACCGTGGGGGTAGGTTCCCCACTCGCACAGGCGGCGACGCTGGCCTGCGGGCCAGTCCGGCCAGAACGGCCGGGCTACCGGACGGAGACGGCACGAGGGTGGGACTACCGGTAGGTCGTACTCGGTCGATAGCGGCGGGTAGCCCGTCCCCTTGTCCCCATTCGGGGCACGAGCTGGGCGGATCGGCCCGCAGGCCGACACCACGGTTCCATCCGGCCAGGATACCCCGCCGTTGGGGGCCACAGGCGGCCAGTCCAGCCGGGCTACGGGCGCCGTGGCGTCCATCGGCCTGAGCGCCGCGTACGTCAACCGTCTTGGGTTTAAGAGCCTCGTAGCTCACCCCGCCGGCTCTTACCCTTTCTCAAGGTCGCAGTCAGATGCGTCGGCGCTCGCTTTAACGCGGACAGGATGGTTCGAATCACCGGGCGAGCGCACACCGTGTGTGGTTGCAATCCATCGGCCGCGCAGATCATCGCGATGATCACATTCGTCTCTGCGTTGTAATCAGGAACGAGCGTCGCGGGAGCACCGCCGTTCAGCACGTCCCTTCATCAGGGATTGCTGAACGGCGGCGAAGGGTAGAACCGTTCGGCCCGTGCTACTGTTCAGATCACCCGAAATGGCCACATTGCTAACGGTCTCGACAGAGCGACCAACCGCGAGCAGGGGGAACCGTCGCAAGGGGGTCTGTAACGCCTGAACTGTATGCGTGTCAACCGCTGTATGCCAGACCGTATCATGGTAGTTGTTGAAGCCAGGGAGGGCAACGTGGCGATTGAAGAGCGATCGTTCCAGCGGGCTGAGCTTTGCCCGCATCCGCAGATTCTGGTCGATCAGGTCTTGGTGTGCAAAAGCCAGGTACCGGCTGTGATACACGGCATGCGACCAGTCGAACGTGGCCAGACCAGTAATAAAGCCATGCTCCTCCGTCGGCGCGCATTGCAAGCGAGGCACGAGCGCGACCAACTGGTAGATGCAGTCTCGCGAAACAACAGGGCTGACGCCCGAAAGGGTGCCAAACTGATTCAGCGCCTTGACCACCGGCCAGCGCTCGGCGGCCGAGCCGTCGTCGACCAAGGTACCGAGGAACAGCAGTTCCGCCTTACCTCCGGCCCGCACGGCAGTCCGCACGTGTCGAACCCCAAGGCCATAGGCGAGCGTGACTGGCACAGCGGCCGTTGGCGCCCCGAGATTGGTCACGTCGCTCGCTGCCCAGCCAGGCGCCGCTGATCCACTCGGGCCCAGGATGAACATCGCAAAGCAACACAGGGATCCCAGTAACACCCGACTGATCTTCTTACCTCCTGCACGGCCTACCCTGCTGGACGAACCAAGAATACCCAACATCACGCGCCACCCCAACCATCGATCGATACCTGCCAATGCATATCAAGCCTATGAGAATTGCTGTGGTAGAGTCAAATGTTTTCCGCACGTTCCCAGGGGTGGATTTAACGGCTATGCCTCTACAATCTGGGTAGGTCGCGGAACACAGCCCCCGGCGGCGACGTCCGGGCCAGCCACACCCCAAGCACGAGGCACCCCGATGAGCAATAGCATGGACAACCTGGAATCCGCCCTGGAATCTATTCTGCGGCGTGCCCACGAGGCACGGGGGCAGGCCGTTCCCGAGCAGCCACGCCCCGCCGTCTGTGCTGTCTGCCAGGGGGCGGGCTATCTGCGCTACGATGTTCCGGTGGATGATCCACGCTTCGGCCAGCTCGTCATCTGCGAGTGTACCCGTGCGGAACTCGACCAGAAACGCCAGCGTTCACTCCTGGAGAAGAGCCAGTTGGCCCTGCTCCAGCACTTTACCTTTGAGAAGTGGCTGGTCAAATTCCCCAAGGATCCGCCGCGGAACTCGCCGGACTTCGCCTTCAACGTGGCCAGAACCTACACCGAGACGCTCTCCTTTGGCGGCCTTCCCTGGCTCTTCCTGTTTGGCACCAAGGGAACCGGCAAAACGCATCTGGCGGCGGCCATCGGGAACGAGCGGATTGCCCGCGGTCAGCCGGCTATTTTCATGGTAGCCTCGGACCTCCTGGACCACCTGCGTGCGGCCTATAGCCCCAACAGCGACATCACCTACGACGATCTGTTCGAAAGCCTGCGCAACACGCCGCTGCTGATCCTGGATGACCTGGGCATGCAAACGGCGACCTCGTGGGCACGGGAAAAGCTTTTTCAGCTGATCAATCACCGCTACAACCGGCGGCTGCCCACGGTGATCACCATGAACATCGAGGCGGAAGAGATCGATCCGCGCCTCTGGTCGCGGATCAACGATGTAGCGCTCACCGCGCGCTGCGAGGTGCGCTCCCGAGACAACCGCACCATGGAAGACCAGCCGGTCAGCCCTCGTCCCCCCCGGCGGACCAAGCTGCGTGAGGACTATCGGGTCTAGTTCACAGATTGGCTCGATGAGCTATGTGCCGGCGCAATGACGCCCGTCTATGTGGAGGATCGCGCGGATCAATGTCCCTTGTGTGTAGATAGCGGATGGTTGTCCATTGGTCCACGGTCATCATCGCGTTGCTAACTCCTCGTCGTGGCTTTACGACGAGGGTGACAACCGCCGTGAGCGGGTCAACCTTCCCACGGAACCTGGGTCGAATCAACATTCACCGTGACGCAGTCGGCTTGGGCGGGTGACTTCGAGTAAAGGCGAGTATACCCCAATATCGGGCAGCGCATGGTACACTGAGACGCAGTCCGGTATGGGCTGTTTACTCGGGCCTCGTTGAGGCCCATTTCCTTTTTCTCGGTCATGACACAGTACGCTGCATTCCTAGACGCGGGATTTCTTAAGGGACAGGGAGCCAGAAGGCTTGGCGTCTCTGTTCGGGACTTGCAGATACGACCAGATGCTTGCGTGCAATGGGCAAAGGCCGTTGCACGAGATCGCGGCGGCGGTCTGCTCCGCGTGTACTGGTACGATGGAGCTTTCGATCCCAAAGACCCGCGTCACTCCTCCCAACGTCAATACTTTGATGTCATTCGGCTTTGTCCTGGTATCCAGATGCGCCTCGGCCACCTCCAGGAAGTCACGCCGGGCTGGCAGCATCAAATAAAGAAGGCGATCGAGACCTGCGGTTGGGACTTAGCGGAGTTCGAGACACACTTCCAATTCCGACCGAAACTCGAGCAAAAGGGCGTTGACACGCTCATCGTCCTCGATATAGTGAGAATGGCTCAACGAAGCATCTATGATGCAGCCATCCTTGTATCCGGCGATAGGGACATTGCCCAAGCCGTTTCCGTGGCTCAGGATGAAGGCAAGCATCTGATAGTGGCGCATCCAGGTGGGGGTGGTGTAGCGACAGAACTTCGATTCATAGCCGATGAAGTCCTTGTTATTACTGATGATGATCTACGAGCAATGCTGGAGCCTAAATCTACCGGAACGGCTTCCCCGTAGGCCGCCGTAGGGCCAGTTGCTCATAGATCTCTGCTTCGCCTCTCCCAACGTCCTACGGTCGTACGCGAAAGGTACCTTTTGTGGAGAAGCATGGTGCTGCACACAACGGGCCTTCGATCAGGGGGGGAATTGCATCGGACCATGTGGGGCGAGCACAATTGGCCTATGGAGAACTATGAGCCAATCCTGAGTTTCGGCGAGGACACCGCCGCGATCTACGACGATGTCGACCGCGGGGATGAGGTGGCGACCGTCGCCTTCCTGGAGCAACTGGCCGGTGGCGGTCCCGCGCTGGAACTCGCCATCGGCACCGGTCGGATCGCGCTGCCCCTGGCGGCTCGCGGAATCCAGGTCGACGGCATCGACCTCTCGCCCGCGATGGTCGCCAGGCTACGCGCCAAGCCGGGTGGCGACCAGATTGCGGTTACCATGGGCGACTTCGCTGAGGTCCCGGTAGCAGGCGCCTACCGGTTGATCTTCGTGGTGTTCAACACGCTGTTCAACCTGCTCACCCAGGACGACCAGGTGCGCTGCTTCGAGAACGTCGCCGCCCATCTCACGGAGGACGGCTCGTTTGTGGTGGAGGCCTTTGTGCCGACCTTTCTCACCCGCTTGCGCACCGATCAATACGTGGATGCGGAAGCCATCGGCATCGACCAGGTTCGACTCGATGTGGGTCGCCACGATCCGGTGACGCAACACCTGAACGAGAGCCACGTGGTCCTCTCCCCCGAGGGCGTGCGCCTGTACCCGATCGTCACGCGATACGCATGGCCGAGCGAGCTCGATCTCATGGCGCGAATCGCCGGGCTGCGCCTGAAGGACCGGTGGGCCGGCTGGGACCGAGAACCCTTCACCGCCACCAGCAGCGCCCACGTGTCCGTCTACGGACGCTGAACCGGCGTCCGAATCGCCGGGCAACGGCGAACCCTCGCTATCGTCTGGCGCGACACCACATCTGCCATATTCCTTGAGATGTGCCCTCAACCCCTTAGTATACGTGACCAATTGGTCACGTATACTAAGGGTGTGACTGATGACGATCGTGTGTTCAAGGCACTCGCCGACCCAACCCGTCGGCTCTTGCTCGACCGGCTCTTTGCGCGTGACGGCCGCACGCTCACCGAGCTTGAGTCGGAGTTGGAGATGACGCGCTTCGGCGTGATGAAACACCTCCGCGTCCTTGAAGACGCAGGTCTCGTTGTCACGCGAAAATCGGGCCGCGAGAAGTTGCACTTCTTGAATCCGGTGCCGATCCGGCTGATCCACGACCGGTGGATCGACAAATACACCGAGCGCCAGGTGTCGGCGCTGGTGGATCTCAAGAACCAATTGGAGGACATGGCATGACAAGCACGGCAGCGACCACGGAGACCACCCAGGTCTACCGGGTGTACATCAAGGCCACACCCCAGGCGATCTGGGACGCGATAACCAAGCCGGAGTGGACCGAGCGATACGGCTACGGGGGACGAGGCGAGTACGACCTGCGCCCAGGCGGCGCCTACCGCGGGTTGGCCAGTGAGGCCATGCGGTCGATGGGCGCCCCGGAGGTGGCCGTCGATGGCGAGATCATCGAGGCGGACCCGCCGCGGCGGCTGGTCCAAACCTGGCGCATGGTCATGGACCAGGCGATGGCGTCGGAAGGGTTTACGCGCCTCACCTATGAGATTGAGGAAGGCAAGGGTGGTGTCACCAGGTTGACGGTGATCCACGACCTCGAAGGCGCCCCAACGCTGGCGCTGCTGCTCTCCGGCGGGATGGAAGACCAGGGCGCGGGCGGTGGCTGGAGCTGGGTGCTCAGCGGCCTCAAGACGCTGCTCGAGACCGGCGCGCCACTGGATGCGAATCAGCCCACGCAGGGCTAAGTCGACCAGGCGGAGGTGCGTGCGTGAGCACGGCCTCCGCCGTTCGCGTCGGCTATATGTGGAGGCGTATGAGTCTGGGACGAAGCCGTAACTGTCATTCTTGGGCGCACGGAAGAGACCGCCGTTTGCTCTGGACGACCGCATCGTGAATCGCCCACCCTGGAACCAGGATATCTGGCTCCCCAAAACCTGGCCTGCCCTCCAAAACTCTAAGGGCCATCCAGTAGCACTCCGGGCCTCTACAACCAAGGCGTTTGGTGATAACATAGAGCAGACTCGTAGGTTTATTATTGTATTGCATTCAGATGCCCCCGACGTGAATGGGTCCGTGTATACGGACCCGTCAGGTAGCCAATCCTGACTAGCGTCGGGGGTTATTCGTTCTTGGGCCAGTAGCACTCCTCCAAAACATTGCGCAGCAGGCGCCGGAACTCGGGTTCTCCCTCTGTATAAAAGTGTCCCACGGCGCCTACTGCCAGGTCAACGGCCTGAATTCCGTCTACCTGTTCTGAGTCTTCGATAGCAAAATCTGAGACTCGATGCTTTGGTTGGTTGATGGCTTGCCGCAGGTAGGCCTTGAAACTGCCATTGTCAATCTTATTTCCGAAGTATTGGTCTATTGTGATCTTCTTCGACGTGTCGATGCCTAGGGCGTGATCCATCGCTAGGGAGACGCCGCGTCTGTACAGCTCTGGAGACTTGAGGAACTTGTACGGGGTCTGGATCGTCCTTAAAAATTCATGGGGTCTTATATTCGATCCAACAGCGACACAATTTCTCCGCGCCGCCGTCATGGCGGGTACGAAGCGCTCAATTATTGCCGTTCGGGTCTCTCGACGCGGCGTGCCTGGCTGCGAAGCTTTTACTACTGCGGATAGGACGGCATGCCGTAGGGCTGGTAGAGGTGAGACGTTTCAAGGATTGCTGGCTATCGAACAGATCAAGTCCGGAAGTTTCTGTAAAAGTCTCCACCTCGATCGGGGTTAGGAGATCGCCGTCAGCACCACCTCCCCGGGCGCATGATCGCGTTGCCACTGACGCAGTTCGGTGATATCCAAATAGC
>JAABUJ010002605.1_pt1 | contig 21893 bp, 18 predicted proteins | sample 5559131 | NCBI WGS metagenome assembly JAABUJ01 (sample SAMN10711875, study PRJNA513366) | rock metagenome | isolation source: Antarctica rocks | place: Antarctica: Victoria Land, Mt New Zealand nord | collected 2016-01-07
AATCCTCCAGGAGAGTCTGCCGCTGTACCTGGGATTCTTCGAGTTCGTTCACAACGTCCGGGCCCGCGGAAAGAGGCTATTGGGGTCGCTGATTGGCCTCTTACTCGCACCACCCTGCAATCCATCATGAGCCTTCCGGGAAATCTCGGGGGGTGGCGAGTGGAGCGAGACCCAGCTTCGGACCGACCTATCGGATTGGCGGGCCTCGCTTCGTTCGACATCATCCGACATTTCACCAACCCGCGAAGCGATCCGTTGGGATCGGAGGTGCGAATCGTGATACGCTCCTCTGGGGACGCATCCGTCCCGCGAGAAGGGAGTAACCTTTCCTGACCCTTCAAGTCCCCGAACACTGGGAAGCGTTCATCCGAGCGCAGGTGCGGAGCGGTCGGTTCGTTTCCAGTGAGGAAGTCATGGGCGAGGCCCTCCGGCTCCTCGAAGCCCGCTGCCATGACGAAGCCGAGGCCCTCGAAGGGATCCGCCAGGGGCTTGCCGACGTGGATGCCGGCCGCACGCAACCCCTGGCCGAGGCGTTCGCCGAGATCCGCCGTGACCTCGGCTTGCCCCTCGGCCCGTGACCTATCGCGTCGAACTCGCGGAGACCGCCAAGGCCGACATCCGCCACCGAAGTGCCGGCCGCTTCAGGCGATGCTCGGCTCGAAGCCGTGCTGCTTCTGGTGGACCGGGCCGTCGAACGACTTGGACGATTTGAACAGCTCGAAGCGGCCATCGCCGGCGACCGCGAGGTGCTTCCGCTCCAGGGCGTCGCGCTGGTCGTCGCTCATCGGGGTGAAGGCCCGGGCGACCTTGAGGTTCTGGTCGAGCACCTTCTCGGAGTCGATCCCCGAGACCAGGGTGGCGATCGGAAGCGAGAAGACGTAGCCGAGGGCGTCCTCGACCGACACGCCGGCCTTGGAGACGATCGCGCCGCTGCCGCCGAGGCTCTTCATTCCGATGCAGCCGATCCCCCGCTTGTTGAGGACCGGAAGAACTTCTCTCTGGAAGCTCCGGTAGCTGGCGTCCATGACGTTCAGGGGCATCTGGACGCTGGCCCAGTCGTAGGGCTTGCCAAGCATCTTGAGGTGGATCGAGGGGTCCTTGTGGCCGGTGAAGCCGAGGTAACGGACCTTGCCGTCCTTCAGGGCCTTCAGGGCGGTGTGGATGGCCCCGTCCTCGGCGAAGATCCAGTCGGGATCGTTGTCGTAGCACATCTCGTGGAACTGCCAGAGGTCGAGGTGGTCGGTCCGGAGGCGTCGGAGGCTGTCCTCCAGGCCGGACTGGGCGTCTTTGGCGGTCCTGCCGCAGCACTTGGTCATCAGGAAGACCTTGTCGCGGAGCTTCCCCTCGGCCAGGGCCTTGCCCATCCGCTCCTCGGACACCCCATCGTTGTAGTCCCAGGCGTTGTCGAGGAAGGTGATCCCCTCGTGGACGGCCCGCTGGATCAGCTTGAGGCTCTCGGGCTCGGACAGCTTCTTGGGGTCGGTGGAACTGAAGCCGCCCAGGCCGATCAGGCTGACCATCTCACCGGTCTTGCCCAGGGGTCGGAGGGGGATCCCACCCTCGTTCTTCCGGTCGTCGAACGGGGCGGCCCCGGCGATCACGCCAGCGGCGGCGATCCCGGCGGCCCCGGCCTGGAGAAACTCGCGGCGGTTGGGGTTCTGTGGCGTCGTCATGGTCTGCTCCGGCACTTCGAGGCAAGGGGTCGGGCCTGAGGCCCGGTTCTTGCTCGCAATCGATGCGCCGGGGCAGGGGGTGCGCAAGGGCAATTTCGTTCACCCTGTCCGGATTCCCCGGGCGATTGGGCACGCGATTCGCTGCCTGAATTCGGGCGAAGGGGTGAGTCGACCCGCGTCGGGCGGCCGTCCCATGTCCTGGGCGAGGGAAACGATCGATGGCTTCCGCAACTCCATCCTTGAAGGCGACCGATCTGCTGGCGGTCAAGAGCCGCGTAAGCTGGGGGGCGATTTCCGCCGGGGCGATGGTCGCCCTGGCCGTCTACTTCCTCCTGACGTTCCTGGGGCTGGCGATCGGGCTGGAGCTGGCCTCGCGACGGGGCGCTGACCACCCCCTGGGGGCCGGGGCGGCGATCTACTCGATCGTGAGCCTGTTGCTCTCGATGTTCCTGGGGGGCTGGGCGACCAGCCGGCTGGCCGTGGGCGAGAGCAAGCTGGAGGCGGTCCTCTACGGCGTGATCCTCTGGGGCGTCCTGTTCCTGGGGATGTTCTGGCTGATCGGCGCGGGGATCCGCGTCGGCTTCGGGGCGGTGGTCTCCGGCGCGGTCGCGGTCAACGCCGACGACCCCTCGGCCGCGATGTCGGACGGGGCGTTCAACTCGCTGGTCTCGCGCTACAACTCCGAGGTCGGCGGCCAGAAGTTCGTCGACGACCTGACCAAGATGGGGGTCGAGCCGGCGCAGGCCAAGAAGATCGAGGGGACGCTGAAGGACCGGCTCTCGACGCTCCGGGACGATCCGGCGTCGTTCCCGGGTAAGGTGGGCGCCGACCTCAACACCGAAGGCGTCCGCCAGGCCGGAACCCAGGCCGTGGACAAAGCGCGACAGGCGGCGTGGTACTCCCTGGCCGGCGTAGTGATCTCGATGGCCGCGGTGATCCTTGGCTCGCTGATCGGCTCGGGCGACCTCCCGGTCCCGGTCCCCATCCTCGGCGTCCGCCGCCAGCCGGTCGACCCCCGGATGTGACGGGCCGACGCCCCGCCGTGCCCTCCGACCGTCGATCGCTCCCCGTCCCGTCCGCGGTGCGGGGGGCCGATCGCCGGGAACTCCTCCCCTCGATCGACCCCTCGCCCCTCCGGAGCACGGACCGTGGCCGCTCAACGCAAGTCTTTCTCGATGGACCATCCGGCCATCATCACGCTCCTGATCTTCGCGATCATCGGGTTCATGTATGAGGCGGGCGAGTTTCTCAAGCCGCTCGCCCTGGCGATCCTGCTTAGCTTCGCGCTGGTGCCAATCTCCAAGCTCCTGGAGCGGACCAGGATGCCGCGGGTCCCCGCCGTGGTGATCACTGTGCTGCTGGTGATGGGTGGGCTCAGCTTCGTCACCTACCACGTCGGCTTGCAGCTCAACAATCTCGCCTATGAACTGCCTAAGCACGAGGACAACCTCAAGGAGAAGATCGGCCGGATGCAGCCCAAGGGGGAGACGGCGATCTCCCAGATCAGCAAGGTCGCCAGCGACCTGGGGAACACGATCCACCCACAGGAAGACCGGAAGATCCAGGAAGTCCGGATGGTCCAGGAGCCCGACTTCCGCGCCCAGGCCGAGAAGACCTTGGGCCCCTATCTGGAGGGGCTCGGGTCGGCCTCGATCATCCTGATCTTGCTGCTCTACCTGATGATTAACCGCGAGGACATGAGCGACCGCCTCATCCGGGTCTTCGGCAAGGGCAAGATCAGCCTGACCACGCGGACGATCGAGGAAGTCGGCCAGCGGATCAGCAAGTATCTCGTGATGTTCGCGGTGATGAACACGGCGTACGGCTTGGTCATCGGCCTGGGGCTCTGGGCGATCGGGATCCCCTACGCCCTGCTCTGGGGTTTCCTGGCGGGTGCCCTCCGGTTCATTCCCTACGCCGGCCCGGCCGCCGCGTTCGCCCTGCCGATGCTGTTTACCTACGCCAGCACCCCGGGGTTGGTCAAGCCGCTGGAGGTCTTGGGGCTCTTCGCAGTGGTCGAGATCCTGGCGATGATGGTCCTGGAGCCGATCATTTACGGCAAGACCACCGGGATCTCGGCCCTGGCCCTGCTGGTGGCCGCGATGTTCTGGACCTGGCTCTGGGGGGCCGTCGGGCTCTTGCTGTCGACCCCGCTGACGGTCTGCATGGCGGTCCTGGGCAAGTACGTGCCGACCCTCAGCTTCTTCGCGACCTTCCTCCGCGAAGAGGTGGACCTTGACCCCGGGGTCCGGTTCTACCAGCGGCTCCTGGCCGTCGACCAGGACGGCGCGACGTCCGTGATCGAGACCATCCTCAAGAAGAGACCTCGGGCCGATGTCTTCGACCATGTGCTGATCCCCACCCTCTCGCTGGCCGAACGCGACTTCAATCGAAACGACATCGATGAGCGCGAGCAGGCGTTCATCCACCGAGTGACCCGGGACGTGCTGGCAGACCTCGATGGCCAGCCTGAGATGGACCTGGCCTCGCTCTCCGCGGCGTCGGGGGCGACCCCCGCCTCGGTGATCGGCGCCGCTCCGGCCGCGCCCTTGAAGATCCTCGCCTTGCCGGCCAACGACGCCACCGACGTCCTGGTCCTGGAGATGCTGGCGGTCTTGATGGAGCCCTCGGGGATCCCGATCCAGATCGTCGAGGAGGTCGAGACGCCGCTGAAGGTCGTCGAGCGGGTCGAGCACGACTCGCCCGACGTCGTCCTGATCTCCCACCTCCCGCCCGACGGCCTGACGGCGGCCCGCTACCTGGTCCGGAGGATCCGGGCCAGGCACCCTCGGGTCACGATCGTGGTCGGACGCTGGGACCAGGCCAGCGAATCCGAGGCAGCCGCCGAGCGTCTGACCTCCGCCGGGGCCAACGCCATGCTCGGCAGCCTCTCCGAGGCCCGCGACTACCTCGTCGGGCTCGCCAAGTCCAAGACCGAGCCGGCCGCCGAGCTCGCCTCGGCCCACGCGGGGGTCTGATCGCCCCCGACGGGGCCGTCGCGGCGTTGAGGACGCCCGCCGGCCCTGCTATCCTGTCCTCGCGGCGATTGCGGGTCGATGGCGGGAAGGCGAGGTGGGCGGATGGCGTGGCCGGACCGGGGGCGAACCCGATGGGCAGCGGCGCTCCTGACCCTGGCTTTGATCGGGGCGATGGCGGTCGCCTTCCGGTTCTGGCCCCGCCCCCCGGTGGAACTGGACGTCGAGTACGGCGAGTCCGGCGGCCGGTCGCTCCGGCTCGACATCTACCGGCCCGTCGGGTGGAACGGGCCGAGGCCCGCCGTCCTTCTGATCCACGGCGGGGGCTGGGTCGAGGGGAACAAGGCGTCCGAGCGCGAGGACGCCGAGGGTCTGGCGAGGGCCGGCTACGTCGGGATCCCGGTCGGATACCGCCTGGCCCGGAACGACGCCACACGCCACCCCGCGCAGGTCGAGGACGTCCGCCGGGCGATCCGGTGGGTCCGGGCCAACGCCGTCTCCCTCGGCGTCGACCCCCGTCGGGTCGGGGCCTGGGGTGGATCGGCCGGGGGCCACCTGGCCGCCATCCTGGGCACGACGGACGTCCCCGGCTCCGGACTCGACGGCCCGGAGGGCGTCTCCAGCCGGGCCGACTGCGTGGTCGACTGCTCCGGCCCGACCGACTTCACCGACGCCTCGAACCCGCCGCTCGGCCCGGACGCGCTCTGGATGGCGGGCAACTTCCTGGGGAAGGCCCGCGACCGCGACCCGGTCGCCCGACGCGACGCCTCGCCCGTGGCGCACGTCGACGCCCGGTCGGCCCCGACCCTCATTATCCACGGGACCGCCGACGACGTCGTCCCGCTTGCCCAGTCGCGGAAGCTCCGGGACGCCCTGAGTCAGGCCGGGGTCGAGGTCAAGCTCGTCGAGTTCGAGGGCGCTGGCCACAGCTTCGCCGGCGGGGACCGCGACCTCATGCTCGCCGAGATTATGGGCTTCCTCCGGGCTCACCTCCGCCCCTGAGGCGGGGACGCCTTTGCACACCTCGGCGGCGTGGCCGATCCCCGAGGGGCTCGTGAGGGTGGACCCGTCCCGCCAGGGCGACGGCGATGTCGAGCGCAAGATTCGAGAGCCGATCGACCCTGCCCCTCCGGCCCGGTCGTCGCGGGGGCGGGCCGCGACCCCGGGCTCAGGCGGCGTCCGGCTCGGCCGTCGCGCTCAGCGCGGCCCGGCGACCCAGGGCGTCGTAGGTGGCATACTTGTAGAGGTCGGAGAGAGTCGGATAGTTGTAGCACGAATTGATGAACAAGTCGGCGTCGGCGTTGAGCAGCAGCGCCGTCAGGCCGACGTGGACCAGTTCGGTCGCCTGCTCGCCGATGACGTGGACGCCCAGCAGCTTCATGTCGCCGGCGCGGAAGAGGAGTTTCAAGAACCCGTCGTTGTCGCCGATGATCTGGCCCCGGGCGTTGGCGGTGTACGACGCCCGGCCGGCGATGTAGGGGACCTTCTGCTCGATGAGCTGCTCCTCGGTGTCGCCGGCCATCGAGCATTCGGGGATGGTGTAGATCCCGTAGGGCAGGACGTGGGAGACCCCCTTCTTGTACTTCAGGTCGAAGGCGTTGACCATCGCCACCCGGGCCTGCTCCATCGAGGTCGAGGCCAGCGCCGGCACGCCGATCACGTCGCCGGCCCCATAGATGTGGGGCACGTCCGTCTGGTAATGCTCGTTGACCGGCAGGAGCCCGCGCTTGCCCAAAGTGATCCCGATCTTCTCCAGCCCCAGCTCGGCGGTATTGCTGTTCCGGCCCGAGGAGACCAGCACGGCGTCGCCGGAGACCACGGCGCCGGATTTCAGGTGGAGCTCGATGTCCTGGTCGTTCCGGACCGAGACGACCGCGTCGTTCATCAGCATCCGGATCCCCAGGCCCTCCATCCCCCGGCGGAGGGCCGAGGAGATCTCGTGGTCGAGGAAGCCAACCACCCGGTCCCGCTGCTCGATCACAGTGACCTTCACGCCGAGCGCGGCGAACATGCAGGCATATTCGCAGCCGATCACGCCGCCACCGCAGACGAGCATCGTCTCGGGCATGTCGCGGAGCGTCAGGATCGTGTCGGAGTCGAGGACCCGGGGGTCGTGGAACGGGAAGATCGGCGGCCGGTAGGGGGACGACCCGGTGGCGATCAGGAGCTTCTCGCCCCGGATCTGGATCTCGGGGCTCCCGGTCGGCTTGATCGCGATGACGTGCGGGTCGACGAACGAGGCCGTCCCCGAGTAAACCCGGACTCGGTGTCGCTTCAGGTTGGCCTGGATCCGGGCCCGCTCGGTGTCGCAGATGTACCGCTCGCGCGCCATGAAGTCGCGGACGTTGACCTGCTTCTTGAGCGTGAACTGGAGCCCGTAAAGCGCCCGGTTCTGGAACCCCGAGAGGAACAGCGCCGTCTCCCGGAGCGTCTTGGAGGGGAGCGTCCCCGTGTTGGCCGAGGCGCCGCCGAGCCACGGCTCCTTCTCGATCAGGGCGACCGTCTTGCCGAAGTAGGCGGCCTGGGTGGCCCCCTTCTCTCCGGCGGGCCCCGAGCCGATGATCACCAGGTCGTACGTCTTCGGTTCCATGCGTGCGGGGTCCCCGTCGAGCGGCCCGGAACGGGCGGCACCGCCTTCGAAGCTAAGCCCCGGCCTCGCCGGAGTCAAGGAGGTCGAACCCCGGGCCAGGCTTCGGGTGTAACCGGGGATTCTTGGGGTTTCGCTCCCTTGGAGGTCGTGGCCCCCTCTCCCCAACCCTCCCCAATACTGTTCGGGACGCCGGACTCCCGGATCGCCCTCCGTTCGCGGAGGTCGAACAGGGCCCGATCCCCCTGGGCGGCTTCGAGGAGGCAGTCGAACGCGATGGCGGCGGGCGCCTGGGCGATCAGGCTTTCGAGGTCGCGGGGCTCGACCCAATCGGCGTAAAGGATCCGGAACGACCCGTCCGCGGCTGGGCTCCCGAGGTGGACGATCGGCGGGCCGTCGGCGGGCCTCCAGGTGTCGAAGGATCGGGCGAGGAGCGGCGCGAGGGCGGCGGCCCCTGCCGGGTTCCTGCGGTGCGCGAGCCAGCCCAAGGCCACCGGCAGGCCGGTCCGCCCGGAAGCTTCGAGGGCGTCGGCAACGCCGTAGCGGGCCTCGTCGTTCTCCACCACCAACCGAGCCTTCCAGGCGTCGGGCAGACCATTGACCACCGAGACGAACCGGCCCAGGGCGGCGGCCTTGTCGCCGAACGTCGCGCCCACCCGGACGACCAGCTTGTGCGAGGCGTCGAGCCCAAGCGCGTCGAAGAACCGGACGTGCCAGCCCAGCTCCAGGATCGAGAGCGCCACCGTCTCCGGGCTCGGCGCGTTCAGCAGGCAGTGGTGCCCGGGGTGCATCTCCAGCCGGAGCCCGGCCCGACGGGCGAGCCGGCCGATCCGCCCCAGGTCCGCCGAGAACTCGTCCCACCAGGAAACCTTGTTGCCCGGTTGCGAGGCATAGGGGACGACCAGGCTGGAGACCCGATACAGGTTGATCCCATGCTCGGCATTGAATTCAAGGATCCGGGCCAGGTCTCCGAAATTCGCGCGGATCAGCGACCGGAGCCGCTCGGGGACCGCCTCCCAGGGGTGGCAAATCCGGCTCGCGCAGGCGTCGATCGACTGCGTCGCCGCTTGGTAGCCGAGGTGCCTCAGCATGAATCACCGAACGGTCGGGGCCTTCGTGGAGTTCCTTTGCACAATCCTCCATCGGTCGCCAAATTTCCGATGCAAGACCCATGCCGCTATCCCGACCGCGAGGGATCCCGCCGGAAAAATCGCGATCGGATCGGGCGATGATCGGTCAACCGCGGGCCGATCCGCCGGTCCCGATCAACCCCGACCCGACCAGCGCCTGGATGTGCTTGCACCCCTCGGGATCGAGGCCGTCCCGCCGGAAGATGTAGTCGGGGCAGTCGCATTCCGGCCCGTACTCGGTCTGGGCCACGTCGTAGATCGTCCCGTCCCCCTGGATCAGCCGGAACGCTCGCGACCCGGCCGCCGGAGACATCCGGATCGGCTCGATGGCGTAGGTCGTCCGCCCGATCGTCAGGTCGAGGCGGTAGGGGCGGGCGGAAGTCCCGGACTTCGCCCGACGCCCCGGCAATGCACTCACCATCGCTCAGCCCTCCCCAGGAGACCCCCGGGCGTGGTGTCCCCGGGACAACTCCATTATACATCTGGACACTATGTCGATCAAGGGGCGAGGGCGGGCCGGGCAGGCCCTATCGAATTCGGGGCGGGTCGGCTAAACTCGCGGGCCTGGGGGACATCGGGGCGGGGAGGATGACAGCGATGAGATGCGCCGCGGCCCTTTCGACCACTCGGGATAGCGATTCGGCCCTGGCCGAGGTGGTCGACCGGCTGACTCTCGCGATGGGCGGCGGGCGGGCGGACCTGGCGATGGTCTTCGCCTCGATGGACCACGCCGGGGCTCTGGGCCGGATCGGCTCCGAGCTGGCCGATCGGGGGTTGGGCCGCCACGTCCTGGGCTGCACGGGGGAGACGATCGTCGGCGACGGCCGCGAGGTCGAGGGGGAGCCGGCGCTGAGCGTCTGGGCGATCGAGCTCCCCGGGGCCGAGATCCGGCCGGTCCGGATCGACGGGTCGGACGACGGCCTGGAGGCTCTGGGAGGGCTCGGGCCGGGCGCCGGGTCGTTCCTGCTGCTGGGCGACCCGTTCTCGTTCGCCCCCGACCCCTGGCTCCAGAAGGCCAACGCCCGCTTCCCCGGCCTCCCGGTGATGGGCGGGATGGCCAGCGGGAGCCGCGAGCCGGGCGAGAACCGGCTTTTGCTCGATGGCCGGGCCTTCGAGGATGGCGCGGTGGGCCTGGCCCTGGGCGCGGGGGTCACGCCCCGGACCCTGGTCAGCCAGGGCTGCCGGCCGATCGGCCGCCCGATGATCGTGACCCGGGCCGAGCGGAATCTGATCCACGAGCTGGGCCGCCGGCCGTCGCTGGAGGTTCTCCGCGAGCTTTTCGAGACTCTGCCGGCCGAGGACCAGGAGCGGGTCCAGTCGGGCCTGCACATCGGTCGGGTCATCAACGAATATCAGGACGCCTTCCGCCGGGGCGACTTTTTGATTCGCAACGTGATGGGCGCCGATGACTCCGGCGGGATCGCCATCACCGACCTGGTCCGGGTCGGCCAGACCGTCCAGTTCCACGTCCGGGACGCCGAGACCGCCGACGAAGACCTCCGGAGCCTGATCGACTCGGAGCGTTCCGACCGGCCCGGGGCCGACCTGGCCGGGGCCCTTTTGTTCTCCTGCAACGGCCGGGGGACCCGCCTCTTCGACCGGCCCGACCACGACGTCGGCGTCCTCCGCGAGCGGTTCGGGCCGGTCCCCGTCGCCGGCTTCTTCGCGATGGGCGAGATCGGACCGGTCGGCGGCCAGAACTTCGTCCACGGCTACACCGCGAGCGTCGTCCTGTTCGAAGATCAAGAGACTGACAAGTAGACCGTCTACCCTCAAATAGTGGCCCACAATCCAAATTGCGTAGGCTCCGCTATTGCGGACCGTGATTGGCATTGCGTCTGGAATGGTCCGCAATAGCGGACCCTACAAGACGGACCATTTCAGGGTCGAAGACCTACCAGGGCCAGGGATTTTTCCGGGTCGGGGCGATGGGACATGGCAAATGGTTGATGGGTGAAGGGAGTTCCCGAAGAACAGCCGGAGTGACTTCGGAGGTGTCCGCGCTCGTCCGTCGTTCAGCCATCAGCCATTTTCGCTCCCGAATAGGTTTTAAGATGTGATCGGGTGAAAATCTCTGCATGTCCAGGTCCGTCGGCGGAGCGCAGCCCATGCCCGAACCCTCGATCCTCCCCGCCCTGATGGCCGTGATCGCCGAGCGGAAGGCGAACCCGCCGGCCGGGCGTTCCTACGTCGTCGCGCTCCTCGAAGCCGGGACCTCGAAGATCAACGCCAAGATCGCCGAGGAGGCGGCCGAGGTGGTCGAGGCGGCCGACGAGCCGGGCGAGGCCGGGCGTGACCACCTGGTCAAGGAGGTGGCCGACCTGGTCTTCCACACCCTGGTCCTCCTCGGCCTCAAGGAGATCCTCTGGTCCGAGGTCGAGGCCGAGCTGGCCCGCCGGTTTGGGGTCGGCGGGATCGTCGAGAAGGAGTCGCGCGGCCGGCCGTGACCGGCCCGGGTTGGAGCGGGTCCGAAGATGGCTGATGGCTGATGGCTGATGACAAACAAGCGGAAGTGCATTCGAAGCCGCGTCGGCGACCTCCAGGTCTCCCATCGCCCATCGCCCATCGCCCATCCGCCATGAGCCGGAGGATGGGCCAGATCGCCCCTCACTCGCGGGGCTCGTGCTTCCGGTAGGGCCGCTCGATGATCAGGGGGGCGTCGGTCCGGGCCAGGATCCGCTTGCTCAAACCCATCTCGTCCTCGAACTCGGCCACCTTGATCAGCCGGGGCCAGCCCTCCGACCAGTGCTGATACTCGGTGTACTCGGAGTCCTGGAGCAGGACGAACCGAGACCCCTTGCCGGGCTGGAACGCGATGTGCTGCGGGCTGGCGAGCTGCCGGACCGGCCGGCCGATGGCGAAGGCCAGGTCGGCCGGCCAGGCGTGGAGGACGTAAATCGGGTGCTTCTCGGGAACCCACTGGCCGATCGCCCGGCCCCAGGGCCCCGCGCCCATCCGGTAGTTCCACTCGGGGGCATAATAGCCCCAGTGGGCCAGCTTCAAGGCGACCGAGACCGCCACGATCGCCCCCAGCGACCATCGAGGCCGGCCCAGCCGGGCCGCGTGCAGGGCCATCAGGAATCCCGCCAGGCTGACCAGCGCGACGGCGATCACCGCCGACCGGTAGTACGCGACCGAGAACCCGACCGGTCCCCCCCAGCTCAGGACCAGCGCCAGCCAGGCCCCGGCCAGGGCCAGGGCCAGCCCGATCGTCCACCGCCGGAGTCCTTGGGAAAGGTCCGCCTCGGCCTCCCAGATCCGGACCCAGCACGCCCCCGAGACCACCGCCAGTCCCGCCAGCGCGGGGACCAGCGCCGCCGGGGCCAGGCCCGGGACGATCGTCCCGACGATCAGCGAGGCGCCCGCCACCTGAAGCCAGCCGATCACCATCGGCCGGCCCTTCTCGCCCCAGCCCTCGCGGATCCCGCCCGACCGGGCCAGCAGGGCGAACGGGGCCCAGGGCAGGCCCAGCCCGACCGCGACCAGGGGTAAACTCCAGGCCGAGGATTGGGTGATCGGCAGGCCCAGCGCCGAGGCCCACGCCTCGGCCGGGGCCGCCGCCAGCGCCCAGGCCGACCAGGCGGCGACCGAGGCCGCCACCGGCAGGGTCATCGACCACTTCCAGGCCATCCCCGACCGCCCGAGGACCACCGTCGCCAGCCCCAGGACCGCCAGCGGCGGCCAGCCCCCGGCCAGAAAGGCGAAGCTCGCCCAGAGACCAACCGCCCAGCCCGACCCCCGGCCCAGAAGCCGGTCCAGCGCCCCGACGGTCCCGAGCCCGGCGATCAGGTCGAGCCCCGTCCCGCCCGACCGGTCGATCGTGGCCACCGAGCCATACCAGGCGATCGCGACGATCAGCCCGGCCCCCGGCCCGCCCGTCAGGCGGGCCCGCCTGGCCAGGAGGATCCCGATCAGGGCCGCGGCGATGGCCGACGGCCACCGGACGGCGTTCGCGGTCGGCCCGGTCTCCTCGAAGAAGCCCCAGACCTTGCCGATGGCCACCGAGGCCGGCCAGGTCGAGGGATCCCAGTAGCCGAACGCCCGGCCGAAGGGCCCGATCGGGTCGGTCACCGCCAGGCCGAGCTTCGCCTCGGTCGGTCCGAGGTCCAGGCTCGCCCCGCCGAGGATCGTGAAGGCCACGGCCAGGACCAGGACCGCCGGCCGGGCCAGCCGGTCCCCCCGGGTCGGCCCGGGGTCCGGGAGGTCGGCCCGGAGCCGGAGGGACGGGCGGGTCGCCTGGGTCGAGTCCACGGTCATCGGTCGGCTCCTTCCGGAAGGGGTCGCGGGCGAGTCGTCGTCGGGCCCGGCGTCATCGCGTCGCGGACTCCGGGCCCGGCGCCGAGGCCGAGGCCGAGGCCGGAGGCGGGAGCGGCTCGGGGCGGTTCCGGTCGAGGACCACCGGCGGGTCGCCCAGCGGGTAGCCGGGCCGGTTCCGGACCATGGCGAAGACGTAGCCGGGGATCCAGCCATCCTTGTAGGACTGCCGTTTCATCTCGGCCGCCACGTCGTCGATCGTCCAGCCGTCGCGCTCGAAGCGGTAGAGCGCCGTGGCGGCGCCGGTCCGGCAGGTCCCCCGGGCGCAGTGGACCAGGACGGGCCGGCGTCCGGGGTCGTCGCAGGCTTTGAGGACCTCGCGGAACTGGAGTTCCTGGCCGAAGCCGTCGCCGGTCATCGGCAGGTTGAGAAAGTCGACGCCCAGCCGACGGGCCGTCGCCCGCTCCTGCTCGACGCCCGGCCCGGGCCTCTGGAAGTTGACGATCGTCCGGAGGCCGTATCGCCCCACGGCCCGTTCGAGCTGGCCCATCGTGAGCTGGCCGCTCCGGTAGAGGATGTCCGGCTTGACCACGTCGAAGTGGTCCCAGACCAGCCGGTTCCGGCGGGTCTCGATGCCCAGGTAGGTGGACACCGCCGCCGCTCCGAGGAGGGCCAGCGCGATCCCGATCCGCATGATTGGCGTCCCGTCGAAGGGCCAGGGAGAATCGATCCGGGGGCGACCGTCGACGGGAGTTGGGTGGGCTCGATGGGGCGCGGCTCCGTCCGTCGCATCGGGGCGGATCGTAGGGGACTTCGCCGGGGGGGTCAACCCGAATACCGTCCCGGGAGTCCCGGGCGCCTTCGGATCCTCGCCCCAGGCCGGACGGGGCGAGGATCCCGCGAATGGACCGGCGCCTCGCGGTCGCGATTGACGCGGATGATGAGTTCGACTAAGGTCCCGCCCCGGGTCCGGTGTCGTCCTCGGGAGCCCGGGAGATCCCGCCGTCCCGGCGGACCGATCGTCCCGCGTCCGACGGGTCGTCCGATCGATTCGCACCCTTCTCCCGCGACGACTCATCCGCTTCCCGGAAGGAAACCGCTCATTTCAGATCCCGATTTCCGATTGCCAATCCTTGCCATGAAATCATTGGGGATCGGAAATCCACGATCTGGCATCGTGCGAGTTTTTTTGGGATCCATATCATCCCGACACTTCGAGGCTATCCGGGATCGAAAATGGTTGATGGCCGATGAGTGATGGTCGATCAGCGGGGCGACATAATAGGAGTTACGCAGTAGTGGACGCTTGTCATTGAAAACTGGTTAACCCGTCGAGGACTTGGGACCTTTGGGCTTTCCAAGCCGTTTCCTGAGTCGCCGAATTGACCGGATCCCACGGACAGACGAACACTACTGCGTAACTCGTAATACAATGCCGGCTCCAGGGAAATCGTCCTGGATTTCTCGCCCATCAACCATCGTCGATTGGTCATCAATCGTTGCCAGATCAAGGAAATGTTTCCGGATCGCCTCTCAGAAAAATCACCGGACGTTCCAAGCTCGCCGAAGGGCCCGAAGTCCGCAGGAGGCCAGGTGTTGAGTCATCCCCTGCTGTCGATCCGATCGACGATCCGGGCCTTCTGGTGGTCGCTCTGGATCGGAGTCGCCCTGGGCCGGGCCGCGCCGAATGATCCGCCGGCGGTCCACCCGGCTGGCGATCCGGCGGCGGTCCTCGAATCGAATGTCCTGCCGATCGACCTGAGCACGGCGCTCCGGCTGGCCAGGGCACGGAATCCCGAGATCCTGCTGGCCCGCCAACGGGTCGTCGAGGCCGCGGCCTTGCGGCAACTGGCCGCCGCCCGGCTGCTCCCGACCCTCAACGCCGGCTCGAACTACGACATTCACAACGGGCCGGTCCAGCAGGCCAACGGCAACATCCTCTCGGTCAACCGCAGCGCCCTCTACGTGGGATCCGGGGTCGGGGCCACGGCGGCGGGGACGGTGCCCATCCCGGGCGTCCTCCTGGCCGGGAACGTCGCCGAGGGGCTCTACGGCCTGGCCGTCACCCGCCAGGTCGTCCGCCAGCGCGAGTTCGCCGACGAGGCGCTCCGCGGCGACGTCCTCCTCCGGGTCTGCTGGGCCTATTGCGAGCTGCTCCGGGCCGAGGGGCATCGGTCGCTCGCCGATCGCGACCGCGAGGAGGCCGGCAAGATCGTCCGCTTGACCGCCGCTCGGGAACCGGCCGACGTCGACCGGGCCCGGACCGAACGGTCGCGCCGCGAGGCCGACCTGGTGAGGGCCGAGGAGTCCTCGGCGATCGCCTCGGCCCGGCTCTGCGGCCTCCTGAGCCTCGATCCGTCGGTCCGACTCCGGCCCACCGACGCCTGGGTCGTCCCCGCCCCGGTCGTCCCCGAGCCGATCCCCCTGCCCGAGCTGATCGCCATGGCGCTGCTCCGCCGGCCGGAGGTCGGCCAGTTCCGCTCGGCGATCCGCGAGGCGATGCTGACGCTGGATGGGGCGAAGGCCCTGCCGTTCTCGCCCACCATCCTCCTGGGCTTCAGCTCCGGCAGCTACGGCGGCGGCAGCAACCTGGTGCAGCCCTCCTTCGGCAAGTTCAACACCCGGGTCGACTTCGACGCCGTCGCCTACTGGACGCTCCGCAACCTCGGGGTTGGCAACGTCGCGCTGGTCCGGCTGGCCGCGAGCCATTCCCGGGCCGTCGAATTCCAGCAACAGGCGATGTTCGACCTGATCCGCTCCGAAGTTGCCGAGACCCATGCCCAGACCCATTACGGATTCGCGCTGATCGAATCGACCGAGCGAGCGGTCGAATCCAGCGCCGAGGGGCTCCGAAAGGACCTGGACCGGCTCGGCCGGGGGACCGCCCTGCCGATCGAGGCGTTGGACAGCCTGCATCGCCTGGCCCGGGCCCGAGCCGAATACCTCGACGCGATCGTCGATTACAACCGCGCCCATTTCCGACTCTTCATCGTGCTGGGCCAGCCCCCCGCCGATTACCTGGCCTTCCCGGTCCCGACCTCGGGGGTCGACCCAAGGGCGAGCCGGGTCGCCTCCCGCCCCGGGCCGGGGCCGTCAGCGAGGCCCGCCGTCCTTTCGGACGCCGGGGCGAATCCGGTCGGGCGGCGGCCCGGAACGCGAGGTGGACCGTGAAACAGTGGAGAGGCCCCGGGATGGGCGTCCGCCGTCCCCCATTCCCGAGGATGGACGGCCATCGGGCCCCGATCCAGGCGATCGGGACGATCGGCCTCCGACGGCGGGCAGCTCTGGCCCTCTTCGCGATCGCCGTGGTCGCGAACCTGGCGGTGGTCATCTGGCTCGCCTGCCGGCGCGGGAACGCGGCGGCGGTGGGAATGCTGCTCGCGGCCCAGGCCGCCGGCTGCGCCTCGCTCCATCCCGCCTCCCGGGACGGCGTGGCTCCCATCGAGGCCGCCGGGCCGCCCCGGCCCCTGCCGAGGTCTCCCATCGAGGCGGTCCCGCCGGCCCTGGCCCGATCCGGACCGGGCCCCTCCCCCTCGGCGGCCATTCTCCCCCCGGCGGCGGTCATCCCGCTGGACCTGGGGACCGCGCTCCGCCTGGCCGAGGCCGTGAACCCGGAGATCGCCCTGTCCCGCGAGGCCATCCGGGGGACCCTGGCCCTCCGCCAGGGGGCCCGGGCGCTGCTGCTCCCCTCGCTCAACGCGGGGGGTAACTATCACGGGCACACCGGCCCCGTCCAGAAATCGACCGGGCAGATCAACTCCCTGTACCCGGAGCAGTCGCTCTACCTCGGCGGCGGCGCGGAGACCGCGGCGGCCGGGACCATCGCGATCCCGGCGGTCTGGATCCTGGCCCCGCTGGCCGACGCCCTCTACGACCCGCCCGCGGCCGATCGCCGGGTCGAGGAGGCCCGGTCCGTCGCCCAGGCGTCCTCGCACGAGATCCTGCTCGGGGTCGTCACCTCCTACCTGGAGCTGGTCGAGGCCGAGGCCGTCCTGGGGACCTATCGCCGCTCGGAGTCCGAGGCCCAGGAGGTTCGAAAGGCCATCGACGCCAACCTCGCCGGGGGCCGGGGCAGCGGGGCCGACGCCGATCGGGCCGCCTCCGACGTGGGGTCGCGACGCGCCGAGGTTCTCCGCGCCGAGGAGGCCGCCGCGATCGCCTCGGCGCGACTGGCCCGCCGGCTCCGGCTCGACCCGTCGGCCCGGATCTGGCCGCCGGCCGGGCCGCTCGAACCGTCCCTCCTGATCGACCTCGACGCCGACACGCGGGACTTGATCGACCTCGCCTCGCGGAGCAGGCCGGAGCTGGCCGCCGGCGACGCGGCGATCGCCCTGGCCCGGACCAGGCTCGCCCAGGAACGGGCCCGGCCGCTGCTCCCGACCGTCTCCGTCGGCTTCAGCGGCGGCGCCTACGGCGGCGGGAGTAACCAGTCGCCGCCGCTGGTGGGCCGGTTCGCCGGCCGGACCGACTTCGACGTCCTCGCCTTCTGGTCGGTCCAGGATCTGGGCTTCGGCAACCGCGCGCTCCGGCGTCGCCGCTCCGCCGAGCATGACCAGGCGATCAGCAGGCGATCCCTGGCGCTGGACCGCGTCCGCACCGAGGTCGCCGAGGCCCGGGCCGAGGCCATCGCGAGTCGCCGAGGTATCGAGATCGCCCGCGGCGAATCCGAGTCCGCCGAGGCCGGCTTCCAGGCCGACCTCGACCGCCTCCGCCTCGGCGGGGGACTGCCGATCGAGGCCCTGCAAAGCCTCCGGAGGCTGGAGCAGGCCCGCCGAAGCCTGATCCGCTCGGTCGTCGGCTCCGACCGGGCCCAGTTCGCGCTGCTGGTCGCCCTGGGATTCGCCCCGCTCGACCGCCTCCCGGCCCCCGGGGCCGGCCGGCCATCGCCCGAGGTCGCCTCGGGTCGGCCGGCGTTCAGTACGTTCTGAGGAGGATCGGCAGGGCATGCACGTATTGCTGGCCGTGGGGGTCGATGGCCAGGAAGTCGATCGTCGAGGCCGCGTTGATCAGGTGGACCCGGAGCGTGAAGTGGCCATCGGGCCCGGCCACGACCGCCCCGTCGTGGAAGAGGAAATTGGACTGCTCGTCGACGAAGAGGATCGAGCCGGGGGTCGTCCGCCCCAGGATCGTCACGTCGCGATGCCGGGTCAGGCCGCCCGAGACCGAGAGCGAGGGGTCGTGGAACTCGTCGAGGGGCGAGAGCATGACGTGGATCTTCAGCGGGACCTTGGGGCCGGGCGCGGCCAGGCCCCGGAGCAGGACCCGCGCGTCGCCGATCCCGACGTACCCGTTGCCGTTGGCGTCGGCCGACGGCAGGTAGTTGGCGTCTCCCCGAAGCGAGTTGAAGGCCGGGACGAACGCCTCCTCGTCGGCGAGGGTGACGCGGCCGTCGCCGTTGACATCGCCCAGCAGGGTGCCCGCATGATCGAGGCGACCGGTCGGACCGCTCCGGCCGACGGCCCGGGCATCCCGGGCCACCGCCCCCGCCCGGGGATCGAGGACCGGGTCGGACGGGGCCAACCGGCCGACCGGGCCCGGGAGCCTGCTCTCCCGGAGGCGAGCCGGGTGGCCCGGGGCGACGGCCTCGGCGACCTCGGCCACCGGGCCGTGTCGCGCCAGGACCCCGGCGACCGGGCCGATCGCGACGCCGGAGTCGAGAACCTGGCGGACCTCCAGCGCCTCCCATCCGAGCGGGCGGCTCACCCTTCTCTTGACCATCGGACCATCCTGATTTCGTGAGGTGGCGAAGCATCCCCGCCGTCCCCCTCCGGGTCCGTCATCGCGAGGGCCCAGGGACGGCGGACACTGTTCGACAATGAAGAAGATCGGCAACGCGGATCGAGTTTCCCGACTCGACGTTCCCGTCGATCCCGGTTTTTTCGGCCACCGTCTTGCAATCCGACATCCGGTCCCTATACTGATCCTTACCCGCCGCAAGCGGGGGTCTGGCACAAAATCGACCGGGATGGACGCACCGATCCCCCGGTTTCCGGGCGGGAGTAGCTCAGGGGTAGAGCACCACGTTGCCAACGTGGTTGTCGTGGGTTCGAATCCCATCTCCCGCTCCATTTTTCCCCTCGCAAACCGTGCTGGCGGCTTACGCTCGATCGCGTCGGGTGCGTGGTGGCGGCCCAAGCCATCCCAGCCGGTAGCGCTGTAAGGACCGCCGTCGATGAGCACCGGGGAAGAACTCGAAACGACCACCGCCGAAGACGCTTCCTCGGCCGCCGAGCCGAAGATCAAGCTCGATCTCGACGTTCAGATCAGCGACGTCGGCCCTTGCAAGAAGCACCTCAAGGTCACGATCCCCCGATCGGAGGTCGAGAAGCAGTTCAAGGCGTCTGTCGGCGAGATGGCCAAGGAGGCCGTCGTCCCGGGGTTCCGGCCCGGCCATGCGCCCCGCGCGCTGGTCGAGAAGCGGTTCCGCAAGCAGGTCGCCGGCCAGGTCAAATCCACCCTGCTGATGGCCTGCCTGGAGCAGATCGACGAGGACCACAAGCTCAACCCGATCTCGCAGCCCGAGTTGAACGTCGAGGCCATCGAGCTGCCCGATGACGGCCCGATGACCTTCGAGATGGACGTCGAGGTCCGGCCCGACTTCCCGCTCCCGGCCTACAAGGCCCTGACGATCAAGAGCCCGGTCCGGGCGATCACCGACGTCGACATCGACGCCCAGGTCAAGGCGTTCCGCGAGCGCTACGCCCAGCTCGTTCCCAAGCTCGACGCCGGGGCCGAAGTGGGCGACTTCGTCACCGCCAACCTGATCTTCCACATGGGCGGCCAGGTCTACAACGAGGCCAAGGAGATCCAGTTCCGGCTCCAGCCGGAATTGCGGTTCCAGGACGGGACCGTGCCCAACCTCGACGCGGTCCTGACCGGGGTCAAGCCGGGCGACAAGAAGGACGCCGACGCCAAGATCGGCTCGGCCTCGCCCGACCCCAACCTCCGGGGCAAGACGATCCAGGTCACCTTCGACGTGCTCGACCTCAAGCAGCTCCGGCTGCCCGAGGCCGACGCCGCGTTCTTTCAGTCGACCGGCTTCGAGGATCTGGAAGACCTCCGGACCGCCCTCAAGGGTGTCCTGGAGCGTCGCCACGAGTACCAGCGGCGGCAGTCGGTCCGTGACGAGATCCTGGCCAAGCTGATCGCCGAGACGCCGTTCGACCTGCCCGCCGACCTGGTGGCCCGGCAGGAGAAGTCGACCCTCCGCCGCCTGGCCCTGGACCTCCGCCAGGGCGGGCTCAGCGACACCGAGATCCGGGCCCGCGAGGCCGAACTCCGGGCCAACGCCCACGAGTCGACCCTCCGGAGCCTCAAGGAGTTCTTCCTCCTGGCCAAGATCGCCGAGGCGGAGAACGTCAAGGTCGAGGACGAGGACATGGAGGTCGAGGTCGAGGCGATCGCCGCCCGGTCCGACGAGAGCCCCCGCCGGGTCCGCGCCCGGGTCGAGAAGGAGGGGCTGGCCGACGTGCTGGCCTCGCAGATCCTGGAGCGGAAGACGATCGACCGGATCCTCGAATTCGTCAAGCTCGAAGAGGTCCCCCTGGTCGACGACAAGGCGGTGGAGACGCTCGACCAGGCCGCGACCACGGCCCCCGAGGGCCTCGCCGAGGAGTCGACGACCGAACCGGGCGAGTCGGCGTGACGTGACGTGACGGGCCGGACCGCTCCCTCGCACCCGACCGCCCCTCCCAGGCCCAACCCGGCCCGCCTCCCCACCCGGGCGGCGGGCCGGGCTCCGTCCCCAAGGATCGCCCCATGAACGACTTCGCGCACCCGCTCGCCCCGGCCCGGCTGCAGCGCTACCGGGACATGTCGCGCCAGCGGCAGATGACCCTGCCCGACCTCCTCCTGGAGAACCGGATCATCTTCCTGGAGGGGGTGATCAACGACCAGTCGGCCAACTACGTCGTGATGAAGATGCTCTACCTCCAGTTCGACAACAAGACGCAGGGCATCAGCTTCTACATCAACAGCCCCGGCGGGAGCGTCTACAGCACCCTGGCGATCTACGACACCATGCAGTTCATCGACTGCCCGGTGGGGACCTACTGCATCGGAATGGCCGCCTCCGGCGCCGCGGTCCTGCTGGCTGGCGGCGAGAAGGGCCGGCGGTTCTCGCTCCCCCACTCCAAGATGATGATCCACCAGCCCTACGGCCAGGTCAGCGGCCAGATCTCCGACATCGAGATCCAGGCGCAAGAGATCATGGCCAACAAGAAGGACATCAACGAGATCCTCGCCAAGCACTGCGGCCAGCCGATCGAGGTCGTCGCCCGCGACACCGAGCGCGACCGCTACATGACGGCGATCCAGGCCAAGGAGTACGGCCTGGTCGACGAGGTCGTCGGCCACATCCCGACCGCCGAGGCCAACAAGCCCCCGGTCTCCTGAGCCGGCCCGCGACCGACGTCCCTCCAGATCCTCCAGGCTGACCGCTTCTCCACCGGGGACCCACCCATGCCTCTGATCCCGATCGTCATCGAGCGGAACGGTCGCGAAGAGCGGGCGATGGACATCTACTCCCGCCTGCTCCAGGACCGCATCATCCTCCTGGGCTCGGCCATCGACGACCAGGTCGCCAACGTGGTCGTCGCCCAGATGCTCGTCCTGGCCCACCAGGACAGCAAGGCCGACATCCATCTCTATATCAACAGCCCAGGCGGCAGCGTCACCGCCGGGATGGCGATCTACGACACCATGCAGTTCGTCACCTGCGACGTGCAAACCTATTGCATGGGCCAGTGCGCCAGCATGGGCTCGCTCCTGCTCGCCGCCGGCGCCAAGGGGAAACGGAACGCCCTTCCCCACGGCCGGATCATGATCCACCAGCCGCTGGCCGGCATGGAAGGCACGGCGACCGACATCCTGATCCACGCCGAAGAATTCCTCCGGATGAAGAAGCAGCTCAACGGGATTTACCGGAAGCACACCGGCCAGACCCTGGAGAAGCTCCAGCAGGACACCGACCGCGACCGCTTCATGTCGCCCGAGGAGGCCCGCGACTACGGCCTCATCGACCACGTCATCGAGCGCGAGCCGGCCATCACCCTGAATCCCAACCCGGTCCCCTGACGAGAATCGCGATCGGAACGCTGATATTTCAGAGGCGATCCGAGATCGAAGATGGTTGATGGTCGATGAGTGTAGGAGTGACGCAGTTGATGGCCTTTGTCCAGTAGGTGCATTTTGCTCGCTGCACAAGATAGGCAGCCTGCCGTCAATGAGGCAAGAAGACGAGCCGAACGCCTACTGTACATAAGCCATCAACTGC
>JAABUJ010002609.1_pt1 | contig 21857 bp, 16 predicted proteins | sample 5559131 | NCBI WGS metagenome assembly JAABUJ01 (sample SAMN10711875, study PRJNA513366) | rock metagenome | isolation source: Antarctica rocks | place: Antarctica: Victoria Land, Mt New Zealand nord | collected 2016-01-07
GGCTGCAGGCTCCGCCGGTGATCAAGTTCAAAGATCTTGAAACGTACATGGCGACGTCGAAGATCCTGAAGGGACCGCCGTTCCTGTTCAATGTGCGCACCGACTATGTGAAGGTGACCAACGATACGGTGCTGGTGCCAGTGACGCTGCAGATTCACAACAGTGACATCACCTTTAACACCAAGGACAACGTGTCGATGGGGACGGTGAACATTCTTGGCCGTGTATCGACGCTGACCGGACGGCCAGTGCAGACGTTTGAAGATACGGTTGCCGTACAGATTCCGAGTGAACTGCTGCCGCGCACGCGTCAGCAGCAGTCGGTTTACTGGAAGGCGCTGCCCCTGCGTCCAGGACTTTACAAAATCGACATAGTCATCAAGGACGTTAACAATCCCGACCATGTGGGTACGTGGCGACGGGGCGTGAACGTGCCGAAGTATGACGATGACCAGCTCGCGCACTCTTCTCTGATCCTGGCGGACCAGATGTACCGGGTTCCGTCGAAGGATGTGGGTGCGGGGAATTTCGTTATCGGCAACACGCATGTGCGGCCACGTGTGGCCACCGGTGTTGCGGTGCCGATCACGTTTCACCGCGACCAGAGCCTGAATTTCTGGATGCAGGTCTACAACCTGGGGATCGGAACCAACAAGCAGAACGGCGCCACCGTGGAGTACCAGGTTACCGATCTTGCGACCAACAAGAAGGTCCTGGATACGTCCGAACAGACCAACAAACTGAATCCAAATGCGGATCAGGTTACTCTGGAAAAGAGTCTTCCGCTGGCCAGCCTGGCTCCGGGTAAGTACGCGGTCAGCATCCGGGTCAACGATGGTGTCCGCAACCAGCACTTTGACGAAACAGAACCTTTTACTGTGGACTAGTTTCAGCTTCCTAGTCGCTAAAGAGCCGGACCTACCGGACGGGGATTGAAGGCAGAATGGCTCGCACGGCAGGCGATGGCCGGCAGGGTAGCGAGCAGCTTTGGAGTTCGTCGACGTGCAGAGGAACGCTGTGCACAGATCCCAGGTACGACCGAACGAAGCCGGAGTCACAGCTCTTCTCCTCGCGGGGTTGATGCTGGCGCTGGTTCCCATTGCGCAGGCGGCACGCCCGGGAACTTCGTCGATCTCGGGCGTGGTGCGGGATGCACAGGGCGTGGCGCAGATGGGTGCGCTGGTCCAGGTGCTGGGTGCGAACGCAGCCACCGCCGGGACGGCGTTTACTGACCCGCGCGGACGGTATTCGATTGCCAACCTCAGTCCGGGCCGCTACCTGGTGCGCGCGAGCGCGACCCTGTTTGTGCCCGCGACGAAGAACAATCTGCAAGTGCGGTACGGTGCGGCGGAGATAGTGAACCTTACGCTGGCGACGTTGTTCGATACGGCGTCCTGGCTGCCCGCACAGCGGCGGCGATCCGATGAGCCGTCCGACGACTGGAAGTGGACGCTGCGTTCGATGGCGAACCGCCCCATTTTGCGGGTTGTGGATCAGAACACTTCCATCGAGATTTCTTCGAGCGCAGAAAACCAGCCCAGGAGCCCGCGCACAGCGGCGCGCGAGAGCGTGGCCAGCGGGGACGGCGGCTTCGGATCGGGCGGTCTGCATGATGTGCTTACGCTGCACCGCGTGCTGGATGATGGCGTGGATGTGGTGCTGCGCAGCGATGTGAGTTCTCCGCGTGTGCCGGCGGGCACAGCGCCTTCACAGGAGTTCGACCTGGGGTGCGAGCGTGCCGGCAACTTTGGCAGCGCGACCCGGTCGATGGTCAGGTACCGGTCGCATCCGGAGTTGATTGCGGCAGGCCCAAGTGCGGCGGCAGATGCAAACCGGGGACTCGAAAGTCTGGACATTATCGGTGGGCAGCGGGCCACGCTGGGCGACGTGGTGGAGCTTGAAGTTGGCAGCGACCTGAGTGCGGTGTCAGCCGGAGGTGCCAGCGGCTTTGAAAATCACCCGTTCCTGCGGCTGACCGCTCATCCTTGGGGAACGTGGACGCTGCAATACCGGTTCGCCTCCGACCCGGAGTTGCAGGGGTTTGACGACATCTCGTCCGGCCAGCGCGCGATTCCGGTGGCGCTGGTTCGCAATGGACGACTGGAGCTGGAGAGGGGGCACCACCAGGAGCTTTCGGCCTCGCACAAGACCGGGCGCGCAACCTTGTCAGCCGCTTACTATCGCGATGTGATGCACCGGACGGCGGTTTCGGGCGGTGGCGCTTCTTACCCGGAACAGACCGCGCCCGACGCGATTCCAACCGGGATGGTGGTCGATCCGACTACTGGAACCTTCGGGATTCTAGCCCAGGGATACGCGACCGACGGTGTGCGCCTGACAACCAGCATGCCGCTGACGGAAGGTTTGTGGATCGCAGCTGAATACAGTACCGGTGAGGCTCTCGCGTCCGCAACCGGCGGCGATGTTTCGCTGGCCGAAGCGGTGGCAGGACTTTCTGCGCAGCAGGCGAACGCTCTTACAATTGCGCTCAAGGGCAGGCTGAGCACGGGAACGCGTCTGCGGGCTTCGTACCGTTGGCAGCAGGCGAACCTGGTCTCGGCGGTCGACCCGTACAGTGCGTTTGGCGATCAGGCATACTTGAGCATGCTGTTGCGGCAGCCGATTCGCCTTGGCAATCATCTGCCGCACGGTCTGGCCGCGACCATCGATGTGACCAACCTGCTGGCTGAGGGCTATCGTCCGTTTCTTTCGGCGGATGGACGCACGCTGTACTTTGCGCAGGCGCCGAGGACAATTCAGGCTGGCCTGTCGTTTTCGTTCTGAGAAGGCCAGGAACAGACAAATAATTTAGCGCAGAGGACGCGGAGTTTGCGCAGAGCGCGCTGAGTAGGACTTACTCTGTGGCCTCGGCGTTCGTTGACTGCGTCCTCTGCGCTCACGCTCCTGCCTTGCATGATCGAGCAGCGAACTCTTTACTTGCTGGCAAAACGAAGCCGCTAAAGCAAACGCAGATTTCCTTCGGGAATGACAGCCAGGTAAGGAGGGGATGATTATCTTTACATTCTGCTCAACCAGCCTGCTGAATCTGCTAGTTGAAGCCGCGGCGGCTGCGATTGCGCGGGTTGTCTTCGGACTCGCGATCCCGGATCCGCTGCCCGAACTCGCTAGCGTCCTGGTCGCGCTGTTTCTTTTCTGCGGCTGAAAAGCTTCGCTCTTCTGAGCGGGAGATGCGTTTGTGGGCCGTCATGCCTTCGAGCAAGAACTCTGCGGCGGAAACAGCGGTTTCGGGTTGCGATTTTGCTGTGATGTGGAAAGGTGCGAGTTTTTCGAAGAGGCCCTGGATTTGCTTCAACTCAGCGAGGGTAGAGGTTGCGGGCTGTTGATCGTTGAGCTGAACGGTGCCGCCGAGATTGAACCACTGCTCGATCTGCTGGGTGTTGACGGCGGGGAAGTGCTGGTCGAAGACGGTCGCTACTGCTGACCGGATAATCTCGCGGACAACCTGATCGGCGCCGCGCATCTCCCCTTCGTATTCGAGCTCGATTTTGCCGGTGATGCCGGGCAGCGCGGCAAAGATGTCGCCGACGCGGGGGACGACGACGGATTCGCCATGCAAAAGGGCGCGGCGTTCGGCGTTCGACAGGACCAGCTCCATGGTCGAAATGGGCAAGCGCTGCGAGACGCCGGAGCGCTTGTCTACTTTTTTATCCTCGCGCGCCGTGAAGGCGATCTGCTCGACGATCTGGCGGATATAGTGGGGAATTTCGATCTTCTGAATTGTGTCATCGCCGACGTAGCTTCGGGCGGTCCAGGCTTCCTGCTCGGTGATCTCGATACCTTCTTCGATGGACTCTGGATAGTGGGTACGGATCTCGGAGCCGATGCGATCCTTGAGTGGGGTGACGATTTTGCCGCGTGCGGTGTAGTCCTCGGGATTGGCGGAGAAGACGATGGCCACGTCGAGCTCAAGCCGGACGGGGTAGCCCTTAATCTGGACGTCGCCTTCCTGCATGATGTTGAAAAGGGCGACCTGAATTTTTCCGGCGAGGTCGGGCACCTCGTTGATGGCGAAGATGCCACGGTTGGCGCGGGGCAGCAGGCCGTAGTGCATGGTCAGTTCGGAGCCGAGTTCTTCACCCGAGCGTGCGGCTTTGATGGGGTCCACGTCGCCGATCAGGTCGGCTACGGTGACGTCGGGGGTGGCGAGCTTCTCGACGTAACGCTCCATGGGCGTCATCCAGGCGATGGGCGTGGCATCGCCTTTTTCGGCGATCAGGTTGCGGGCAAACCGGGAGAGCGGTTGGTAAGGATCGTCGCGCAGTTCGGAGCCGGCGACGTAGGGGACGTGCGGGTCGAGCAGCGTGGTGAGCGCGCGCAGAATGCGGCTCTTGGCCTGGCCGCGCAGACCAAGCAGGATGAAGTTGTGGCGCGAGAGCACAGCGTTGACGATCTGCGGGACGACGGTGTCGTCGAATCCCACGATGCCGGGGAACAGCGAGGCTTTGGATTTGGCGGACTCGCGCAGGCGGGCGATTAGGTTGTCGCGGAGTTCGTCTTTTACCGAGCGGGAGACGCGCGCCGGGGTGAACTCTGAGCTGCGCAGTTGGCCGAGTGTGGTGGGGAGTGCGGATTTCGCCATAGGTGAAGTATAGATGTTCGAGCCGCGGGTCGCGGTTCAGGAGCGCGCCAGGCTGCATGTCGGGCGCGCTCATGTTGATTGGAGCAAAGCGCAGTCAGTTGGCGGTGAGTTCCTCGCGGAGCGCGGACATTTCCGCGAGGGCGTGCTGATTGCCTGTGCGATTGGCCGCGGCGATTCCGTGGTGGAGACGGGCTATGGCGAGCTCAGGATTGCCGTTGGCGGCAAGGGTCTGGGCCGACATCTGGTAGGCGGGAACGTAATCGGGGTCGGTTTGAATGCAACGCTCGAACTCCGCCAATGCCTGCTCAATTTTGTGCTGGCTGACGAGCTCCATGGCGAAGCCGTAGCGGGCGAAGGTGTCGTTAGGGTTGGCGGCGAGGATCTGCGTGAGGGTGGCGAGCTTGTCCATGGTGAGTATGGTGCTTGGTTCGGCGGTGGAGATGCAAGCTGGGTTGGATTCGTTGGAAGCGGCCTGGCTTTGTTGACGCAACAGAAGCAGATCCTCCGCTTCGCTGCGGAATGACAAAGCTCGCTTGGGTGATGGCCAACCGGAGTGGACGATTGAGGGATCTACGTTGAGACCTGGTCGCGCGTTTAGAATGAACGTATGAGCGAGCCAGTGCTGATTCGGAAAGTGAGTGAGTCGCAGTCCGAGCGCAGTGAGATTATTTTTCCCGGTGATGCGAATGCGCTGGGGAGTTTGTTTGGTGGCAAGCTAATGCAGTACATCGACCTGGTGGGTGCAATGGCTGCCAGCCGCCATGCTCGGGCGATCACCGTGACAGCCTCAATGGACCATTTGGATTTCGTTGCGCCGGTCCGGGTGGGCGAACTGCTGATTCTGAAGGCTAGCGTGAACCGGGCGTTTCGCACCTCAATGGAAGTCGGGGTCAAGGCGATGGTGGAGGACTGGGAGCTGCGTAAGCTGCGCCATGTCAGTTCGGCGTACATCACGTTTGTGGCAATGGACCGGCAGGGGAACGGCGTAGTGGTGCCGCAACTCGAACTCGAAACTGACCATGAACGTCGGCGCTGGGAAGATGCGGGGCGCAGGCGAGATATGCGTGCAGGAGAGACGCTTCGGGCGAAGCGGCTGCGGGAGCAGTTGGCGGCGGATTGGCACGTTTAGGCGTAAGTTGATGTGCGAACAAATAAGGAGACATGGTGACTTCTCGTCTGTGGACGTGCGAGGCGGTCGGAAACCTTCAGAAGATCGGAACGACCATAACACCGCAAATGCGAGTGACCGGAGTCGGGAAGGGTGCTTCAGAAGAAGAGCCTTGTCGAGAGGCGAAAAAGAACGCTGTAAATGGCTCCAGCCGGAACCTATGCGAGACATCTAAAATGCAGGGGGTGCTTCAAATGAGACGGTGCATCAAGACTCAAGTCATGTTTGTGATGATGGATCTTCTGACGGGCGACCCAGAACGATCCATTGAAGCCGCGAAGCAACTCATCTCCATGCCTACGGGAGATCGACCCGGAGTTTTGATCAAAGTTGTTGACGATCCAGGCTACAAACTATGGTCGAAGGTCGCAGCTGCCTATGTGTTGGGTTTCGTTCCCCTTGCGAAGACCAGCGAGCATCAATATGTTTTGCGCAAGAAATTGGCGGACGCGAAGTCCAGTGTCAGACTGCGCACGCATGCGGCAGAAGCGCTGGGCAATTTGCGAGATAAAGGATCGGCAGAAATTCTGGGAGAACGGCTGCTGGACTCGGAAGAGTCAACGGCTGTTCGCAAGTGGTGCATTTTTGCGCTGGCGGAACTTGGTTCGTCCGATGCCCTACAGTTTCTGAGCAGATTTGGCAGGACGCACCCGCAAGGCATTCTGGCTCAAGAGTTGCAGTCCGTTAGCAACTAAATATCTGGTTTACGGCATATCTGGTTTACGGCGAGGAATTATGGCGGCAGGACAGGGTGTAGCGCAGGGGCCGATGCCTTTGCCGGGTGTGGCGCATGTGGTGGCGATTGGGTCGGGCAAGGGCGGCGTGGGTAAGACCAGCGTTGCCGTCAATCTGGCTGTCGCGCTGGGCAAGATGGGGCATCGGGTGGGGTTGATCGATGCCGACATTTATGGGCCGAACGTGCCGATGATGCTGGGTGTGACGCGGCAGCCGAACGTTGTGGGCGAGAACCGCATTGAGCCCATCCTGTCCCACGGGGTGAGGTTTATGTCGGTTGGGCTGATCTCACCCGGCGACAAGCCGATGGTGATGCGCGGGCCGATGCTGCACCAGATTATTCGGCAGTTTTTGCAGCAGGTGGAGTGGGGTGTGCTCGACTACCTGATCGTTGACCTGCCTCCGGGGACTGGGGATGTGGTCATCTCGCTGGTCCAGACGGTACCGCTGACCGGCGCGGTGGTGGTCTCGACGGGTTCGAGCGTGGCCTTGCAGGATGCGCGCAAGGCGCTCGAGATGTTCCACCAGGTGAAGGTGGATGTGCTGGGGCTGGTCGAAAATATGTCGCAGATGAGGCTACCGGATGGATCGGTAATCGACGTGTTTGGCGCGGGTAGCACAGAGCACATGGCGAAGCAGTTTGGGCTGGAGTTCCTGGGGTCGATTGACCTTGACCCAGCCATCCGCAAGGGCGGCGACACGGGCATGCCGGTCGCGCTGGCTGGGCCGCAGAGCAGTTTGGGTGGGGCGTACTACCGGGTGGCCGAGAAGGTGGTTGCGGCGGCGGAGCGGGTGGCTGATGGGGAGAGCGACGTCATCGAGATCAGCTGAGGTAAGTGGGTGTCCGCATTCGGCTTCCTCTGATTACACGAAGTGAAGATCAGCACTCAACCGATAGAAGATCAACAGACCTGGCCCACCCTTCCTATTCGCTACGTAGAACCAAGGCGCTGATCTCGGGAGTGTGTGCTTCTTCAAATTTGACGTTCTCGGCGACTTTGGATCGCTGGTTTACACGCCAATGCAGGTAGAAGAACGCAATTGACAAGACGAGCAACATTGCGGAAAAACCAGCAGGATCATTGAACATGCGTGCCTCGAATCGCGCCGCGTTGCCGATGAACGGCAGGACAATAAAGATTGAGATCCAGAACACATACTGCAAATTTCCTTTTCCTGAAAGATACGAGCAAGCGAAAGGGATTTTTTGGAAGTTGTAGAGACTCGTTTCTACCAGCAGCGCCCCGACCAGACCTAGTACCAGCAAATGCTTCGCGGCGAGGAATGGCGAGAAGACATAGCTCAAATAAGGGCAATAATATACTTGACAGACCGCAACAACTCCGGTAGATTTGATTCATGGACACGCCGAACACACTACTTGAAGCCATCACTCACTTCTCAGACTCAGAGAATTGCCGTCAGTTCATGATAGCTGTTCGCTGGGTGGATGGTGTGGTGCGCTGCCCAGTGTGTGACTCGGATAAGGTCACTTACCTTTCTGCTGCCAAGGTCTACAAGTGCCGTACCATTCACCCAAAGCAAAAGTTTTCGCTCAAGGTTGGGACGATCTTTGAGGATTCTCCGATCTCCCTAGAGAAGTGGCTTCCCGCCGTTTGGCTTATTTGCTCAGCTAAGAACGGTATCAGCTCCTATGAAGTCGCCCGCTCTCTCGGCGTCACGCAAAAGTCAGCTTGGTTCATGCTTCACCGTATCCGCTTGGCTATGCAGTCGGGTTCGTTCTCGAAGATCAGCGGTGAGGTTGAGGTAGACGAAACTTTCATCGGGGGCAAGGCCCGCAATATGCACCTTGCCAAGAAAGCCCGTCGCATCACAGGTACGGGAACGAAGGATAAAGTTGCCGTCATGGGAATCCTTGAGCGCGGCGGTGAAGTCCGCACCATCGTAGTGCCGAGCCGCAAGAAAGCCGTCCTACAGGCTGAGGTTCGTAAGCATGTTGAGGCTGGTTCCGCTCTCTACTCGGATGCTCTGCTGTCCTACGAAGGGCTTGCTGCTGACTATGCCCATAAGGTGGTTGACCATGCCGTTGAATACGTTAGCGGTCGCACCCACACGAACGGGCTTGAGAACTTCTGGAGCCTGCTCAAGCGCGGCATCAGTGGGACGTACATCTCGGTTGAGCCGTTCCACCTGTTCCGCTACTTGGATGAGCAGTCTTTCCGGTATAACAACCGCATCGGGTTCTCCGATGCTACCCGCTTTGGGTTGGCTATGTCTCAGATCGTCGGCAAGCGTGTAACTTACGCCGAACTGACGGGGAAGGAGGCGGGGGCGGTCTGCTAGACAGAATCGCGGGAAGCGGAAACGGCTTTAGCCTTTCGCTTCGCTTTCTTTTCCGCATCCAATTGAGCTTTGATCTCTGAATGAGGTACAGCTACTAGTCGCTTCATAAAATTCGTGAACTGCGCGAAGTCACCCGTCACATTCTTGGCGGACTGGGCTGGGTTGCTCGCTTTGGTTTCGGTATCCATCTAGCCGCATTATACAGCGGCGGAAAGGACACCGCATGTCACGAAAACTCCTCATCGAACCGATCTATGACTCGCTCAACAGCACCGATAAATCGGTCAAGTTGAACGCCGATGTGGGCCCCCTCGTAAGGTTCGACATCTTCAACCGATACGGTAAAGGAGAGCTTAGGCTCGAGACTCACCTTGTAGGGGTTGAGGCCTCCGGGACATACGACCCGAAATCTAAGGACATCGTATTTTCCGTTGAGAGGGTCGCAGTTCAACCATTCGTAGTCAATAACTTCGCCGCCAGGCGGTTCCGTGGAACGGAGTTTGACTGCTTGGAAAACCGGCAACATGCTGACAACTCGCAATCTTCTATGCCTGTCATATCGAGCGAGGTTATGGATGTCTTCGAGAGTGTCTTTCAACCCACGATCCGGGTCATCGACAGGCTTATCAGCCGCGCCCGGCTGTATCGTTCGCATCCAGTCAATGAGATTCTGCGGGAATGGGAATCCGTGGAAACGGTCCTTGTCAGTGTCCTTGGCCTTCCATTGGGGAGCGAGGGGGAAATCCAAACTACTCACGCCCTTTGCATCGGGGGAAAGCTCGGAGCCTTGCGTGTAGGTGATTGTGTCCCAAATCAATCCATCCAGAGCCGATCTGAGTTGATACGCGAACTCACCGAGTTCGAGCGAAAGTTGATTGTCTCGGATTCGAGCGATGGACTCAGGGCTGAGATTGACCAGGAGTTTCCACCACCCGGGATGTTTATCGTCACGAACGATGGAAGTCGATCTTTCTCTCTCAAACAAGGAAGCCCATTCAGACTGGAAAACCTGTCTGTGCAAGCCCGCTCTCTTCAGCCTGCTCCTACTATTTATGAACCGCAAACTCATAGGCGCAAGCATACCAAAATCGGTCAGCCAAGTATATTATTGCCCAAATAAGCCGCGGAAAGTGCGCAGGCCGGAAACAGTGTGAGCAGAAGCATAGTGCGCTTCGTTGCGCTCATGTATTGGCTCACCGGTCGCAACTCAGTCACGCGGAAGATCCAGTTTGCACGCGCTGAGACAGGCGGCATCCGCTGGACTACCTGCCTGACCCAAGGTGCTGCCCGGTGCGGTCAGGGTCAGTCGGAATGATTTGACTGCGCATGAGGGTCTAATTCCACGCGACCGGGACGTCATCCTCTACTGCACCTGCCTATCAGAGGAGACGAGCGCGAAGGTAGCGTTACAACTGCACAAGTTCGGGGTGAACCGGGTTAGGCCGCTGCGGGGTGGGTTCGAGACCTGGCGCGATGCGGGGTATCCGCTGGTGGAGTATGCCCCGCCGAGCGAAGCGCGTGAGTTGGTTTCAGCGTTGAACGAACCGGTGCATTCGGTGGTGTAGCGTGCTGTCCTTCGCAGTCAGGCTCGAGCATGCGAGGTCTAGACTGGTATATTCAGCTAAACTGATTCTTTCCCGAAGGATTCTCGCTTTTGACGCCACGGAAACTGAGTGCATTCTGTTTGGCGTTCTATCTCGCGAGCGTACTGTTGTTCGTGGGGATCACGTTCGCTCTGCTGCATGGCCATTTCGTTTATCCCTTGGACGACTCCTATATTAATCTCGCTTTGGCCGAGCAGATAGCGCATGGGCATTACGGAATCAACACCAGCGAAGCGTCCTCTCCTTCATCAAGCGTTCTATGGTCGTTGCTGCTGGTGCCGTTCGCGGGGACGCGTCTCGAAACTGCACTCCCGCTTCTCTGGAACACACTGTTCGGTGCGATCGCAGCTAGTCTGATCGGGCGGTTTACCGTAATTTTGACCGATGACGGGGAGGAAAAAAGAGCGACAACCGTAAGCGTTGCCGTGACGGCACTTCTGCTCATTTTTTCGGGTAACCTCATTGGGCTTACGCTATTGGGCATGGAGCATATGCTGCAGGTGCTACTTGCGGTGTGCGTTGCTATTGGTGTTGCGGAGTCGTTTGCGGGGCGCAATATTCCGTGGTGGTCAATCCTTGCTGCAGGTTTTGCGCCTGCTGTACGCTATGAATCGCTATCGTTGACGGCTGGGATGGCGATTGCATTGGTTGGAGCTCGCCGCTTTCGGACAGCATCAGGTACATTCCTCTGCAACTTGCTTCCGCTGGCGGCTTTGCGTTTTTTCTTCATCACCTTGGACTTCCTGCACTGCCAGAATCTGTGCTCGTCAAAGGCAGCGTCGGGTCGGGAAGTGCAGTGCAGCGATTTCTGGGGGTCGTTGGCCGAAACCTGGAATTCGTCCGCTTCGCGCCGCTTTGGCGGGTTCCTTTGCTGGTTCTCACCGGCGTGTTTGCGTATCTGTTTATCAAGAGCCGGCAGCGACAGCAGCGGTTTGCGCTGGCAGCCGCGCTTTGCGTCTGTGTGCTGCAGTTTCTGTTTGGACAGTTCAACTGGTTCCATCGCTACGAGGTTTTTGCGGTGGTGTTTGTAGCTATGCTGGTCCTCCCGGCGCCAGCAGCGCATCTGCTTACACGCAGAGTGATGTTCGGTGTGCTCTGCGTCTCTGTCTCAGCGTACGTGGTGGCTCTGCTGCTGACGCCATTTGGCTCGCGCGGGATTTACTTGCAGCAGGCGCAGATGCACCGATTCACGACAGCGTTCTACCACGGGAACGTTGCGATCAACGATCTTGGGATGGTGAGCTACAGGAGATCGCAGGGTACGTACGTGCTGGACCTGTTCGGACTGGCGTCGCCCGAAGCTGCGGCGCACCCGACGAAGCAGGCTGACTGGCTCATCGACGTGACGCAGCGTAAGCAGTCGGCGCTCGCCATGATCTACCCAGATTGGTTTCAGGTCCCACCTTCATGGGTTGCGATCGGCAAACTTTGTGAGCATCATACGAGGGGCACGGTACTCGGAGAACCGTGCGTGGTGTTCTTCAGTACACAGCCGGGCAACCGCTCACGGTCTGCGACAGCTTTTCCGGGCATTCGCACAAACCGTTCCTGATGGAAGCATAGCTACTGTTCTTCCCGACAACGCGGCAGATCCGCTGCATGGAGGCGGATAACCTGTTTCTGTTGGGATGTGGGCTCAAAGCCTATTGCCTCAGGCACGTTCCTGGCTGCGCAACAGGTGATCATTTTTGTGACTGCGTTGAACTTGGCGTCCCCGACGGGATTCGAACCCGTGTTCTCGCCTTGAAAGGGCGGCGTCCTGGGCCTCTGGACGACGGGGACGCTGATGCGGGATGGCTCGCCCAGAATCCTGGAAGCCACAACAACCGCTTTGTCCAAAGTTACGTGGGTTGGAGGGGGATGTCAAAGCAACGGTGATTTCCTGCTCGGGAGTGTGCAACCATTTCGCAACTTCGAAGAAGGCGTGTCATCTAAACGATGAACAGCACAAATTTATTGTGAGATCGAGAGCGGACTGCCGGATACTCGGGGACGTGACGGAGTTCAACTAAGCGGATGGACGACATGACAGAAGCCATTGGAATCAGCAGCAAAAGTTTTGGAAAATGTAGTATGGCTGCGTCTGGGTTGATGGTGGCGCTAGGCCTTTTCGGGTGCGCTGAAAAGCCGAAGCCTGCCGCCGGACCGGCAATGCACGCCATGCCGGTGCAGGTAGCTCCGGTCAGCTTGTCGCCGGTGGCCTCGGGCGACACGTACGTTGCGACGATCAAGAGCCGCCGCTCGGCCACGATGCAGCCCCAGGTGACCGGGAATATCACGAAAATCCTGGTGCATAGCGGGGACGCGGTCAAGCAGGGCCAGTTGCTGATGCAGATCGATCCGCTGAAGCAGGTAGCGGCTGTCGAGCAGCAGGCAGGCACGCAGGCGCAGTCCAATGCGCTCTACCAGTACAACCAGAGTGAACTGGCGCGGCAGAAGGGTTTGTTCGAGGCGGGCATCATCTCCAAGCAGGCCTACGATACCGCGCAGCAGGCGTTTCAAAATTCAAAGGCAGCGTTTCAGGCGAGTTCGGCCGGAACCGCGACGCAGCGGCAGCAGCTGGCGTATTACCAGATCCGCGCACCCTTCGCCGGAGTAGTAGGCGATATTCCGGTGCACCAGGGCGATTATGTTTCGCCCACCACAATGCTGACGACGGTGGATGAGAACTCCGGCCTGGAAGCCTATATCTACATCCCGACCGACCGCGCGTCGGAGGTTAAGGCTGGCCTGCCTGTGCAGATTCTCGATAACGCGGGCGACGTGTTGACGCAGTCGAAAATTTCGTTTGTTTCGCCACAAGTGGACAATGGGATTCAAGGCATTCTGGCCAAAGCGGAGATTCCGACCAAGAGCGCGCTGCGTAATTTGCAGGTCGTCAATGCACGGGTGATTTGGAGCACGCAATCGAAACCAACGGTTCCAGTTCTCGCTGTGCAAAGGATTGGCGGCGAGTCGTTTGTGTACGTCGCCCAGGCGGCCGGTCAGGGGTTCACGGCTCATCTTGTTCCGGTCAAGTTGGGGCAGGCTGAAGGCAATACGTATCCTGTCCTGGGCGGGTTAGCCACCGGGCAGAAGGTAATTGTCTCCGGCCTGCAATTTATCGGCGAAGGTGCCCCGGTCCAACCGATGGACGGTCCGCCTCCAACGCCGCCGGCCAAAGCCTGAGTCGTTGTTTGGTTCTTGAAGACGCCCTGCATGATACCTGCGAGCAGACAGGACACGGTGATCCGTGTCTCGATAATGAAGCGGAAATCTAGCTGGCATCAGGGCTGGACGCGAGGTTAGAACGTGGTTGACTTTTTTATTCGCCGTCCCATTTTTGCTACTGTCTGCGCGCTGCTGATTGTGCTGGCAGGTGCAGTTTCCATCCCTTCGCTGCCAATCTCTCAGTTTCCGCAACTGGCTCCTCCGCAGGTGGTGGTCACCTCGAATTACACCGGCGCCAACTCGGGCATTGTCGAGTCCGCGGTGACGATCCCGCTCGAGCAAGCCATCAACGGTGTAGAAGGGATGCGGTACATTTCGTCGGTCTCGGCCAACGACGGAACCTCGGCAATCACGATTACGTTCAACACGGGCTACGACCTGGATATTGCGGCGGTCGACGTGCAGAACCGCGTGTCTTCCGCCAGCGGGCGTCTGCCGGCGGCGGTGAACAATACCGGTATCACGATCACGAAAGCCAACTCGAACTTCGTGCTGGTGACGGGCTTCTATTCGCCTGATCATTCGCTGTCGAACGAGTTCATCTCCAATTACATTGACGTGTATGTGAGCGACGCGCTGAAGCGCATTTCAGGCGTCGGCGATGTGCGTGTCTTTGGCGAGCGTAAGTACGCGATGCGCATCTGGCTCGATCCTGCGAAGCTCGCGGCACGTGGTCTGACCGCGCTCGATGTGACGCAGGCCCTACAGGCCCAGAACGTGGAGATTCCTGCTGGGCAGTTGGGTTCGCCGCCCAATAACGGCAAGCAGGATTACCAGATGGCCGTACGTGTTCAGGGCCGCCTGACCGATGTGCATCAGTTTGAAGACATCATCCTGAAGAGCCAGGCCGGCGCGACGAACGGCGCGGGCGCAGGTCTGGTGCTGCTGCGCGATGTGGGCCGAGCCGAGATTGGCGCCGAGAGCTATGGAACCTCACTGCGGTTCTCGGGTCAGCCGGCAGTCGGAGTGGGCATCATGCAATTGCCAACGGCGAATGCACTGGATGTAGCCAGGCAGGGGCGAGCGACGCTTACCGAGTTGGCCAAGAGTTTTCCGCCCGGAATGAAATATACCATTGCGGTAGATACGACGCAGGTGGTTTCTGACTCGATCCGCGAGGTGCTGAAGACCCTGGCGGAAGCCATTGTGATTGTCATCATCGTCATCTTCCTGTTCCTACAGGACTGGCGCGCAACCATCATTCCAGCGGTGACAATTCCCGTCTCTCTCGTTGGAACATTTGCGTTCATCAAAATGTTCGGCTTCTCGATTAACTCGTTGACGCTGTTCGGCATCACGCTCGCCACAGGTCTCGTTGTGGATGATGCGATCGTCGTAATCGAGAACGTGCAGCGTCATATCTCGGAAGGCGATCCGGACACACATCATGCCACCAGCATGGCAATGAACGAGGTCACGAGCGCAGTCATCGCGACCTCGCTGGTGCTGATCTCTGTGTTTGTGCCTGTGAGCTTCTTCCCCGGCACGACCGGCATTTTGTACAAACAGTTTTCGTTGACGATTGCATTTTCGATTGCGATTTCAGCGTTCAACGCGCTGACGTTGTCGCCCGCGCTGGCCGCGATCCTGCTGCGTCCGGAGCAGCACCATGGTGGTCTGCTGAAATGGATTGACAACGGAATTAAACGACTGCAGCGCTGGTATGCGTCCACGGTAACGTTCCTGGTGATGCAATTCAAACTGGTAATGGCGTTGCTGTTTGTCGCCGGACTTGCGGCCACAGCGTACATGTATCAGCATGTGCCGACAGCCTTTGTTCCAAGTGAAGACCAGGGTTATTTCATCTGCATCGTGCAGGCCCCGCCGGGTGCTTCACTCTCGTACACGGCGGATATTGCGGACAAGGCCTCCGCGATCATTCTGCATAATGACGACGTTTTTGGAACATTTTCAGTCATGGGCTTTTCCCTGACGGGCGGTGCCAGCCCCAATGCAGGTTTGATCTTCGCGCCGCTGAAGCCGATTGATGAGCGCACTAAGAAAGGCAAGGGGCACACCGCGAAAGACATCGTCGCGGACATCGCTCCGAAGTTGTTTCAGGTTCCGGGCGGTATCATCGCGGCGTTCGAGCCGCCAGCGATCCAGGGTATCGGGGCGGTTGGCGGATTTCAGTTCGAGCTACAGGATTCAGGTCGCAACACGTTCAACGATATCGACCGCGTCGTGAAAACGATGGTGGGTCAGACCCGGGCACCGGGCGCGAAGTTGACGGGCTTGTTCTCGCCCTTCTCGTCGAACGATCCTTCGCTTGAAGTGACGATCGACCGGCAGAAAGCAGAGGCGATCGGAGTTCCAATGAGCCAGATCACGGCCGCTATGGGAACTTTCATGGGGTCGAGCTACGTGAACGACTTCAACTTCAACAACCGCTCCTACCGGGTCTATGTGCAGGCCGATGCGCCGTTCCGGGGGACGGCGTCGGATCTGCGCCAGTTCTATGTGCGTTCGAATACGGGAGCGATGGTCCCGCTGGATAACGTCGTGGCCGCAAAGGAGACCAGCGGACCGCAGGTCATTTATCACTACAACCTTTTCCGCTCGGCGGAGATTGATGGTTCGCCCGCACAGGGCCTGTCTTCCGGCCAGGGCCTTGCCGAAATGCAGAAGCTGTTCGAAAGGAACAAGCTGCAGGGTATGACTTTCTCATGGACCGGTCTGGCACTTGAAGAGGTGGAGTCCGCAGGCAAGGCGATCGTCATCTTCGGGCTGGGGCTGCTGGTGGTGTACCTGACGCTTTCCGCGCAGTATGAATCCTTTGCGTTGCCGTTCATCATCCTGCTGGCGGTGCCGATGGCGATCCTGGGCGCGCTGGGTCTGGTCGCTCTGCGCGGCCTGGTGGACGACGTCTACGTGCAGATTGGGCTGGTCATGCTGATCGGGCTCTCGGCGAAAAACTCCATCCTGATTGTCGAGTTCGCGGAACAGTTGCGCGATCAGGGGCGGTCGATTGCTGATGCGGCGATCGAGGCTGCGGAGCTACGGTTGCGCCCGATCCTGATGACCTCATTTGCCTTCATTCTGGGTGTGCTGCCGCTCTACTTTGCAACTGGCGCGGGTGCGCTAGGCCGGCATTCGGTGGGTACGGCAGTCGTCGGCGGCATGTTGCTTTCGACGGTGCTGAACCTGCTGTTCATTCCGGTGCTGTACGTCCTGCTGAAGACGTTGCTGTCGCGATTCGGAGGCAGAAAAGATGGTGACGTACGCCGTGCAGACCAGGTTGACCCTAGCCATGAGCTGGAGTCCTCGACCGCTTAGCGGTGCAGCGGGCGATGCGCCGTGGAGTGTGGCTCGGGTACGATGTTCAGGTGGACGAGAGCTGGGTTTTTGGCGGCAATGATGCGGCGCTGGGGTTGGGGCTGAACCATCTGCCGTACACGGCCTTCTGTGCTCCGGGTACGGGGGAGCAGCGGCTGAGCGTGGGCATAGGTGCCTGCGTGCTCGACCTGAACGAGGCCGCTGAACTGCTCCCTGAACGTACGCGTGCAGCGCTGAAGCAGCCCGTATTGAATGCGCTGATGGAACTCGGCGCAGGTGCCTGGGCCGAACTGCGTGCTGCGTTGCAGTTCCTGTTAAGCCGGCAGAATCGCGAACGTGCCGCGCTTGAACGGGCGTTGCTCCCCTTGCGCGGTCTGGAGTTGCGGCTGCCGGTGGCAAGTGGCGACTACACAGACTTTTATGCTTCGCGGGAACACGCGTTCAGGGTGGGGGAGCTGTTCCGTCCCGAAAAGCCGCTGCTAGAAAACTATGAATTTGTGCCGATTGGCTACCACGGCAGAGGGAGTTCGCTTGTGCCGAGCGGGACTGAGATACTTCGTCCCCGTGGACAGGTTCGACGTGGAGACAGTGCCGAGTTCCAGCCCTCCGGTCGGTTGGACTACGAGCTGGAGCTGGGGTATTTTGTCGGCACCGGAAATCGTCTCGGCGAACCTATTCCGATTGAGGACGCCGCACGCCATCTGTTTGGGGTAAGCCTGTTGAATGACTGGTCAGCGCGGGACGTGCAGGCGTGGGAGTATCAGCCGCTTGGACCGTTCCTCGGCAAGAGTTTCGCGTCCTCAATCTCGCCTTGGATTACGCCCATGGCGGCACTGGCTCCGTTCCGCTGCGCAGCTGTCACCCACCCAGTCGGCGTGCTGGATTACCTTTTCGACACGTCCGATCAGGCAGCCGGTGGAGTGGCGCTAAGCCTGCAAGTTGCGCTGACAACAAACGCCAGTCGCGCTGCAGGCCTGGAGGCATTCCGTCTAAGCGAGTCCGACACAGCCGGGCTCTTCTGGACCCCGGCCCAGATGGTCGCACATCACACGTCAAACGGATGCAATCTGCGTCCAGGCGATCTGCTGGGCACTGGCACGGTTTCAGGCGCGGAGCGCACCAGCGCGGGATGTCTGTTGGAGCTGACGCAAGGCGGCAAACAGCCGCTGACGCTGCCCAACGGCGAGCTGCGAAGCTTTCTTGAGGATGGCGATGAAGTCACGCTCACCGGGTATGCGCAGGCGGAGGAGCAGATGCCGATCAGGTTGGGACAATGCCGGGGAAGGATCTTGCCTGCGCGGGAGTATACCGCCAAAACCGAGCCGCGTTAGAGGTCTTCATCATTCCCGATCGGCATGCCTGGTGGCGCGTCTACTGGCTTTGCAGGAACGAACTTTTCTGGATTGCGCTGGAACTCGTGGATTCGCTCCGTGAGAAATGCTCGGTGAACCGTTTCCGCTGAAGATTCTTTCAGATCTGCCGAGCGAAAATGGTCAAGCGCATTGTTGATGTGAGAAAAGGTGATGGCGCGCGCTTCGCTTGAAGCAGACGAGTTCATGGCAAGCGCGAACATCGTTTCGTAGGCACGCGTCTCCACGGCACGTTCCACTTCGGAAGAGAAGCCGGCACTGCTTCCAGGTCGTTGCGAGACGGTGTGGGAGATTGCGTCGAGAACTTCGGCGAGCGAAGGGGTCTGCGATTCGCGAGCATGGTATTCGACCAGGCGGCTGGCGCGGGCGGGATCCAGCAGCACGCCCAGGGTGAGATCGGCGGAACCTTCCGCTGCGGCGATTGGATCGAACGTTAGCCCAGTGTGCGACTCGAACGATTCGCGGGTCCGGCGCAGCCCAGGAGGCCGGGGCGGAAAGAGCTTCAGCAGCGGCTCGGGCAGGGTGAGCACTTCGGGTGTGAGCGTTTTGAGCACAGCCGCGAGGGCAGCGCGCTGTTCCGTTGGAGAGACAAGCGAAGGCAGAGGCTGACCGTCGCCGCGCAGCTTGTAGTTATAGTTCAGGCCACCGATCATTTTGCCTGCGGCTTCGGTCTGGTAGCGGTGCAGCAGGTAAAGCGGAACGAGCGTGTCTTCCAGTTGAGCGACAGGCGTTCCGGGCTGGATCGCGTTTTCGCCGAAGCGGGCGAGAGCGGCTTGGCGAATGGAGAGAATACGCGTGAGTTCAGTGGCCGCATTGTTGCCGTTGTCCCACAGGTGTGCGATTGGCGAAGCTGATCCCCGTGGACGTGCATCTTCGTCGGTCAAATACGGTATGCCCGCCTGTTCGGCTGCGGTGAGGATTTTGTTGAGCTCGATGTGTTGGTTGGTGCGGGCCGGGAACTGGCGATAACCATAGTCGATGGCCACCTTATCCCACGAGCCGATACCCACCGGATACGCATGCGTCAGGTCGGGTACGCCGTCCTTACCAAGCGTAATCCAGGGATGGGGATAATCCATCACCGAGACGGTGTGGTCGGGATCGCCGTTCTGGACTGTGCTGGCGGCAAAGTTGTGAGCCAGACCCAGGGTGTGGCCGGTCTCATGCGCCGCCAGTTGGCGAATGCGCTGGAGGGCCATGGCGAGCATGGGATCGTTTTCGGAGGTGAACTTTTTGCCTGCGACGTAAGGGCTCAGGAGGGCTTCGGCGATCAGGTAATCCTGACGCGAACGCAGGCTGCCCAGCGTGACGTTGCCTTTGATGATCTCTCCCGTGCGCGGGTCAACCACGGCAGCGCCATAGCTCCAGCCGCGGGTATAGCGATGGACCCATTGGATGATGTTGTAGCGAACGTCCATGGGGTCAGCGTCTGCGGGAAGCAGATCGACCTTGAAGGTGCCGGGCGCCCACCCTGCGGCCTGGAAGGCCTGGTCCCACCAGCGCGCGCCTTCAACCAGTGCTGTGCGGATAGGCTCCGGTGCACCGCGGTCTACGTAGTACTGGATGGGCGATTCCGCAACGCATGCGGTGCGGCATGCGGGGTCTTTCTTGTTCAGGCGATGGCGGATGATGAACTGCTGGTCCAACTGACCGGAGAGCGGGACTGCGTAGTCGCGATAGCTGGTTGGGAAGTAGCCGGCGCGCGGATCGAAACGACGCGGAATGAATCCTGGTCCCGGCAGCGCGAGAAACGATTGATGCTCGCGAATGGTCAGTGCCTGCGGATCAGGGGTGACCTGGGCGACGAAGCTATGGCCTTCTGGGGCAGCCTCCGAGGTGAAGGTAAGGATGACTTCGACTTCCGTGTTTTCGGGGAACGCTTTTGTGTGGTCGAGCGCGATCGTTGAACGTGCGGGGTCAAGCTTGTAGCTGCCCTGCTTCAACTGCGTAAGGGTCTGGAGCACGCTATGGGAGTCGCGGACGAAAAAGCTGGTCGCATCTACGAGAATTGAACCACCCGGATCCTCGGCTTCGACGGTGAATCCAGCGAGAACGCTTTCGGGAAAGGATTCGCGGACAGCCAGACGCTCGGCGGGATCGGACGCGGAGGATCGAAAATCCTGGTTGGGTTCGACCAGCAGAACCTTGGGCCCGGTGCGCTCGAACCGGACAATGCGGCCTTCGGAGGTCTGGCCGCGGTCCAGACCGAGGTCATTGGAACCGATGCCGTACGGGAGGGAGTCGGTGTAGAGGAAGTCCTGCGAGTGGCTGTTGGCGAGCTTAGGAATTTCGAGGTAAACTTTGCCGGTGTGCTTGTCCCAGAAGAGAGGCAGGAGGCCTGGCATCGCGCGCATGGCTGCAGTGCGCGAGGCAATCGTGGGTGTGGTGGCCAACTCTGCTGCGGGCTTCTGAGCGGCGACAAATGCGGCAGGCGCAACGAGAACGGCGAAAGCAAACAGAGTGGCGGGGAGCATGCTTAGGTTGTAGCACGCTGGGGGTCGCCTGCCGAAGACGTCTGGCTGGCTGTGTCTGCTTCAAGACGACAAGTGGGTTCCGTTTACGCCTTCCGACGCGAGACTGCCCCATGCTTTTGCATATTTCCAACTCACGTACGCAGAGTGATAGAGATGCAGCAGGAGACCTTCACGTCCGTCTAGAAATCCAAGGCGGAAGAGGTAGTTCCAGGTGAAGGTCAGGTGGGGAACGATCAGAACATTCCAATAGAATGCGGGCCAGGAGCGGCTGGTGCGGCCCTGCGCGATTAGCAACTCCGCGCCCAGGGTTGAGTAGCGATCCATGTGTTCGAGGTAATTTTCGAGCGTCGGATAAGCGTGATGAATGAGCGGGTAATCGAGCGTGGCCGACTGGCCATCGAAGGAGATCGTCTCGTGGACAGGGCGGTCCTTGAACTGGGGCGCGACGCTGAAGTTCGCGGTGCTGCGACGGAACAGGCGAAGCTTTGCGTCCGGATAGTAGCCACCGTGTTTGATCCAACGATTCAGGAAGAGATTGCGGCGCTTGAGCAAGTAAGCGTCTGCTGGCGGGTTCGATGGGAGCAGGATCCGCATTTGCGTCGCGAGTTCGGGCGACAGCTCTTCGTCCGCGTCGAGCGACAGGATCCAGTCGCCGGTGCACTGCTGAATGGCAAAATTTTTCTGCACCGCAAAGCCGGGCCAGGTCTGCGTGAGAACGCGCGCTCCCATGGCTTTTGCGATCTCCACGGTACGGTCGGTCGAGCCAGAGTCCACGACTACGATTTCATCGGCGAAGCTCACGCTGGCGAGCGTGCGCGCGAGGATGCGCTCTTCGTTATAGGTGATGATCGCGACCGAAAGCAGAGGCATAAACGTGCTGAATCCTTTGCTGCGGTTGCAAGCGCTGAGGTTACGCGGAAAGACCGCAGGCGGGCGCGAACTTCCGCGTCGGGGTAACCTAAGCTTGAGCTAGTTCCGTCATCATACCTGCCTAGAGGCTGTTAACGCCTTTGCACCTCGCTAGGTTCTTTGCTGGGCTGTGTTTTCTGTTCAGCATGGAGAGATGGCGAGGGCATCGAAGACGGGGTATTTGACGGATGTAAGTGATGAGGAGTG
>JAABUJ010002610.1_pt1 | contig 21844 bp, 17 predicted proteins | sample 5559131 | NCBI WGS metagenome assembly JAABUJ01 (sample SAMN10711875, study PRJNA513366) | rock metagenome | isolation source: Antarctica rocks | place: Antarctica: Victoria Land, Mt New Zealand nord | collected 2016-01-07
AGATGCCGTCCATGCCCTCGCGCTGCGCCTCCTCCTGCAACTCCTTGACGTCCTTGGTCTTCCAGCCCTCGACGTCCTGGCCGTCATAGAGCTTGAGCTTCTTCATCGCGGTCATATTGGCCTTCTTGGAGGGCTCCAGGCGCGAGAGCACGGCGAAGATCGAGGCCACGTTGAGCGTGTGCGGGGCGATGTGCACGCCCGAGAGGTTGCTGGAGGCGAGCAGCTTGTCGTAGATCTTGATCTCCTCGGAGACGCGCAGGTTATAGGGCACCTTGACCAGGATGATGCGGTCGTGCAGCGCCTCGGACCTAGCGTTGCCGGCGAAGGCCTTGAACTCGTTCTCGTTGGTGTGCGCCAGCACCACCTCGTCGGCGTAGATCAGCGAGAAGCGGCCTGTCTTGATGTTCTGCTCTTGCGTTAGTGTTAGCAATGAATAGAGCAGCTTCTCATCCGACTTTAATAACTCGATCATTTCAACGATGCCACGATTGGCGACGTTGAATTCGCCATCGAACCGATAGGCGCGCGGGTCGCTCTCCACGCCGATCTCGGCGATGGTGGAGAGGTCGATCGAGCCGACGAGCTCGGACACGTCCTGGCTGTTGTGGTTGACGAAGCCGTTGGCGCAGAAGGAGTGGCTGCCGGGGACGGTCAGGTCGTATACATGCGCCGTCTTCTCCTCGATCTCCCGCACCTCGAGCCACAGCAGCGACGAGCGGGCATGCTCACGCAGCCGCGCCAGCGCCGGTGTCTCACAGCCAAGGATAGCCACGCTTTCCGAGACCAGTTTCTCTAGGATTGGCGGTGTGGCGTCGCGGCCCCACGTCGTGGTGGGCGCGATTGTATAGCGCTCGTAGCGCTGGGTGGTCTTGCCGCCCACCGCCGCTACCTCTCGCAGCGCCGTGAGCACCAGCGGCTGCAGCCCGGCGATAGCGCCGAAGTTGCCGCGCTGCCGTATAGCGACGATGCGTGGCCCATCGGTACTCTTCTCCTGAAGCGATGGGATGAGGTTGAGCAGATCGACGACGCCATCGCCGGTCGCGACCACGGAATAGGCCGTGTAGCGCTGCTGGATCGTTTCTTTGTATAACGCGGAGACGATGCCGAGGTTGAGCAGGATCACCTGAGTCTGGCGCGCCATCTCGCGCGAAGCCGTCGCCACCTTGAAGCGGTTGCTATCGAGGCCCTTGCGGCTGCTAACCGTGCCGTCGCCCCAGAACCAGCCTTCTAAGAAAGCCAACACGATGTGGCGCGGCGCCGTCATGACCACGCGCGGGATGCGCTTGTTGGCGGCGCCCCGCGTGATACCGCAGACGTTTTCCAGCCAACTCACCAGCTTGATCGAGGAGATTGACACGTTTGAGCAAGACTTGCCCGCCTTGCCGTATTCCTTGGGGCGCACGCCGAACAATTGCTCACACAAGGAGTGGATGTCGTCGAGCACGCGGCGGTTGCCATTGGAGATCCAGAGCGCCGTATCCGTCAACGAGCCTTCGGCGACAATGTAGCCCAGCAGCCGCGCCAGGCGCGCGTCGATGTGCTCCGGGAAGGTCATCCCTATATTGCCCCCCCCGCTTCGTGGTCCGGTGTAGCGGAATGGCGGCAGCGCCGTCGTGGCGCCGAAGAGCGCGCTACCGCACTGCAGGGCGATGCGGTCGCCCACCTGTATATCCGCGAGGCGGACCCACTGCTCTTCGCCGTCGCGGATGGTCAAGACCGGATGGACGTGCGATCCTTCCAGTTCGTAGCCGAAGCGCGTGCGTAGGCGGCGCGTCGGTTTGACGCCGCCGTTGTAGAAGTGCGATGTCGTCTCTGGCCCCTTGCGTCCGGCCACTCCGACGGTTAGGGGCGCGAACTCATCCTCGGCCGCGCCAACCTCGGCCTGCAGTTCGTCGAAGCGCAGCATCCCCCGGTCGGTCAGCAGGATCGTATCCCCCGTGACGCATTTGGGGTCGCTGGGCGCGAAGGTGCCCAGGCCCACACGGCTCTCGGCGGAGAAGGTGATGCGCTCGACGGGGACGCGATAGATGTCGTTGTCCCACTCCGTCTTGAGGCGGTAGGCGCAGGAGGGGCACAGCGTGCCCTCGATGTAGAGGCCGTGCTCCTCGCGGATATCGGCGCGCAACTCTTTGGGGATGAGGTGCAGCGGCTCCTCGTGCATGGGGCAGCCGGTGATGGCGTAGATGGCGCCCTCCGGCGTGCGCGTATAGCGCTCCAGCCCCTCGCGCAGCAGGGTCGCCACGGTGCTCTTGCCGCCGCCGACGGGGCCCATCAGCAGCAGGATGCGCTTGCGGGGCTCCAGGCGCTTGGCGGCGGCGGAGAAGTACTCCACGATCTGGCCGACCGGCTTCTCCAGGCCGAACAGTTCGTGCGCGAAGAACTGATGGCGCGGCGTCCCATCGGGACCCTCCTCGACGCCGTCCTGCAGAATCATGTCGTAGACGCGGGCGTGGGCCAGTTGCGCGACCTTAGGATTCGTGGTGACGATGTTGAAATAATCTTCAAAAGTGCCTTGCCAAGCGAGGTCACGCTGCTGTTGCCGGAACGCGTCTAATCGTGCTCTGATGTCTGTCGCCATGGATACCTCCTAGCTATTAGCCGTTAGCGATTAGCTTTTAGCTCTCCCTGGAGTGCTACTGTTGCAGTCAATATACTCGCGACCGCCAGCGGCAATGATGTAATAAAGCTAATCGCTAATGGCCGATTGCTAAAAACGCAAAGGCCGGCCTTGCTCTCTCAACGAAATAGAGTCGAGGACAAGTCCAGCCCTTTTTCTGCTTGGGTTTTCTCGATATAGGCTAATTGCTAACAGCTAATTACTAACAGCTATTCCTCCTCCAAATCGAGCGTGATGCGCAGCGCGCGGTCGACCTCGGCCACGATGGCGGGGCTCAGGACGCCGAGCGGGTGGTTGAGCTTGCGGCGCGGGACCGCGCGCAGCTGCATGGTCAGGATCAACCCATCGGTCGTGAGCCCGCCCTCGGGGGCGTGTACCACGACATCGCTGGGGTAGGGACGCGGCGCGGGGCCGCACTCTACGACCGGCGCCACGACGACGACCGGACCGTATCTGTTGATGGCGTCGCGCGTGAGCACGACCACCGGGACCAAGGGTTCGTGGCCGGCGCCGTCGCGCTGGCCCAGCGGATAGAGATAAACGTCACCCCGTTTCACGGCCCACCCCCCGCCCCTATCAAGGGCCGGGCGCCGGCCGTCAAAGGCTTGGCGTCGACGACGAGTGGCTCGGCGTCACTCTCGGCGAAGCCAGCCGCTAGGTCCAGGTGCATCTGGGCGTAGCGCGCGTCTTCGTCCATCTCCGCGAAACGGGCGTCGATCGACGCGGCGCGGTCGAGCGCGTCCAGGTACTCCTGTACGGCCACCGCGATCAAGTTGTTGCGGCTGCTGGCGATACCTAGCTTGACCGCCTCGTCCGTCCGTTGTAGCAGCGCCGGGGGGAGGTCAAGGGTGGTCCGCTTCTTGGGGGCTGTTGTCAATGTCGTCGTCATATCTTTTGCTCGCACCACCTTCTGCTACACTCCTCATCGCGTGTTTCGCACGTTTCCCCGTGCGTACACTTATGCTAGCACTTTCCGCCAGCATAATGCAATAGCCCTGTCCCCGTCTCCCATGGTCGGGGGAAGGCAAAAACGACTACTCCCACGGGTATACCCGTGGGAGTAGTCACGCGTCGGGGACAGGTTGGGCGCCGCGTGGCGGCGCCGGTTAGACGACGGCGCTCCTCGTCCGCTGGCTCGCGCGACGAGCACGCCGGCGGCGGATGAACAGCGCGAGGCCGAGCGGGATGAGGCCCGTGGCGACGAGCTCACCGGACCCCAACTCCGGCGTCGGAGCAGGGCCGGGGCCGGGGGGCGGGCCGGAACCGGGGACGATGGACATCTTCTCGGACGACAAATAGAGCTGCGCCGCCCACGACACGGCATCGTCCGCGAAGTGCCGCTGCATGGCGCGATCGTTCAGCGCATTGTCCAGGGCCGCCATGATCATGGACTGGTCGAGCACCAGATCGCGGTGGCCGACCTGACCGGCCGCCACGTTGTAGGTCGTGCCGTTGTTGGTGTACGTGAACGCCCTGGTCGCGACGGCGTCGTAGAAGCCGCCGTCCGCCCTGTAGATGTCGGAGTAGGTCGTGTGCAGCGTCTGGATGTTGGCGTAGGCTTCTTGCGGCAGGACATCCAGGGCGATGAAGGACGCGTGCGGGGTCACAGTGTCCTCGCTGGCGGCGCCGTAGGCCTGCGACAAACCTTTCTTCTCGGCGTACGGCCAGACCAGGCCGTCCGTGCCATAGCCGCCGTAATTCCCTGTATCGTCCGGCGTGCTGGACGGCGACATGCCCCAGACGGGGTAATGCAGTTGCTCGGTTGTGTATTTCACCTGGACTTGCGCCCACCGTAGGTCGTTCAGGCCGAAGCTTTGGGGACCCCAGGTTGTCTCGGGTACGACCAGGTTTGGCATCAGCCCCTCGAACATGCCGCCGGCGAACGTTGGGATGAAGGTGAGGTCCGTCCCCGGATAGGTGTAGTGTCCTTCCCAGACGCTGAACGGCTTGCCCGATTGTGGATCGTTGTACACTTGCCAGTAACCTGGAACGGGCCATTGGCCTTGCCAGGAGAAGTCGGGATCGTCCGGACAGTTCAGGGCCTTGGGCGGCAACACGCGCCAACTGCGCCACCACACATCGCCGGGCATCTGATGCAGCCCCATGCCTATGTAGGCCGAGATGCGCGGGTCGCTGTAGAGAGCGCCGTTGTGATAGTAGTGCTTCCAGTTGTCGCCCTGGTCGACGGGCAGTCCGACGTAGTAGCCGCCGAACATCTGCCCCGTCGGCTGATTGCCCGCTATGGCCGTGTTGACGTTACAGGCCGTCTGCGGGCGATTGTCGTAGAAGAGCCCGAAGTCCATGGGGGCCAGGAGGCTGTTCACCTGGGCCTTCAATGCGGGTAGGGCGTTGCGCGCGATGATCAGGCCCGACGCGTACCAGCCGTTGTCGACGTTGGAGATGAAGGAGCAGTTGTCGAACGTCGCGGCCGGCTCTGTCGAACAGTCGGGCTGCCCCGGGTTGAGGATGGTGTTCCCCGTTGTGGTGTCGTACCACTGATACAGGAAGCCGTGATCCCTCTTCAGTTTGCCGACCTCGGTTAACGTGGCCGATATCTCGGACCGCGCTTTCTTTTTGCTGATGAGGCCGAGATCGTTGGCGGCCACCACGGCCCAGAGGTAGACCCCGATGTTGGCGGCCGAGGTGTAGGAGCCGCGCGTCACTACCTGGTCTTTTTTGTACCCCAGGTTGTCTAGCGGCAGATGGGTGTTCGGGTCGACATCGGCGCTGTAGAATCTCCATGTGTCGCGGGCGATGCCGCGGAGTATGGCCCGCTGCGCCGTGGTGAGCGTGTTGTCCCCGCCGATACCGCCCGCCCCGCCGGTGGCGGCGTGCGCGGGCGCAGGCCGCACGGCCACGCCGAGCGAGGCCACGAGGGCGACCAAGAGGGCGGCGCAGGCTCCGCGCCAGAAGCGGTGGTTGCGCGTTTCGATCTGTTTCATAGACGTCACATCCTCCTCGATGCCGGTCTCTTCGGACTGTGCTGAAACGCTGTCGTGTATTTCCCGTTGTCCGCGTTATCGTTATCCGTGGTTCGCCGTGGCACAGCCGCACGAGCGGCGCAGCGCCACCGTGGCCAGTAACGCGAACGTCTCTGACGGGGCGTGGTCGCCGGCAAGGCGCGCGAGCAGCCGCTCCACGGCTAGGCGGGCCACGTCTTGCAAGGGCTGGCGCACGGTCGTGAGCGCGGGCCGGAGATGGGCCGCCAAAGGAATGTCGTCGAAGCCGGCGACCGCGACATCCTCGGGGATACGCAGCCCCCGGCCCTTGATAGCCTCTAGCGCCCCGAACGCCATCTCGTCGTTGGCGGCGAAAACCGCGCGGGGGGGCTCGGGCAAGGTGAGCAAGTGGTTCATGGCCGCGTGACCACCAGGTTGGCGGAAGTCTCCCCGGATGACCAAGGCTTCGTCGAACGGGATCGCGTACTGCGTGAGCGCCTGGCGGTATCCCTCCTCTCTTTCCTGGGCCTCGGACGAATCGGCCGGCCCCGCGATCAGGGCGACATGGCTGTATCCGTGCGACAGCAGATGGCCTGTCGCCTGGTACGCGCCCTCGCGGTTCATGGTCAGAATCGTATCGACCCCCGGCAACCGGGCCGCGTGATTGACCAGCACGAGGGGAACGTCCCGGCGCTGGAGCCACCCAATCTCTTCGTCGGACAGCGCGGTGGGCATCACGATCATGCCGTCTACTTTGCCTAGCAACTCCGCGGCGGACCCCGACGCGCGTCCCCGCCGGGCATGGGCGCCGTGGATCGTCACATGGTAGCCCCGTGCGGCTGCGGCAATTTCGACGGCGCGCACAACTTCTAGGTAAAACGGGCCGTCGATGTCGTGGAAAACCAGCGCCAGGGTCCGCGTCGTCCCCTCTTGCATGGAACGTTCGTGGGGTGCCTGCCAGTCCAGTTCGCGCGCCGCCTGGCGTACCCGTTCGCGCGTGTGAGGTCGCACGCCGGGGTGATTGGTGAGGGCGCGTGACACAGTGGCGATGGATACCCCGGCGCGCGCGGCCACGGTATAGATCGTTGGGCGGCTGCTCCCGGCCTGTTCCTGATTCACGATCGCCCCTCCCCGGATGTTGCCGCTGTAAGAGCCGTGTAAGAAAAGTAAGCCCTTACATTCTCCACGATACCTTCTGCTCCCATGGATTGTCAAGTGGGCGCGGGCGCTGCCGTCGACGCGCGCTCGATCAGGCGCGTGGAGAGCTCGATGCGCGTGGCGTCGAGCGACTGGCCGTCGAGCAAGCGATAGAGCACGCCGGCTGCGACGCGGCCAAGCTCCTGGAGCGGCTGGCGCACCGTGGTGAGGGCCGGCGTCACCATCGACGCGAATTCGATGTCGTCGAAGCCCACCACCGAGAGGTCTCCGGGCACGTCGAGGCCGCGCTCGCGCGCGGCGCGCAACACGCCCACGGCCATGTTGTCGTTGAAGGCGAAGATAGCCGTTGGCGCCGCGGGACGCGCGAGCAGGTCGTGCGCGGAGCAGCAGCCGCCGGCGATGGTGAAGTCGGACTCCACGGCCAACGCGGGGTCGGCCAGGAGCCCCGCGTCGAGCAGGGCCGAGTGGTAGCCGGCCAGGCGGTCGCTGCTCGCCTTTTCGATTTTCCGGCCCATGATGACGCCAATGCGCCGGTGGCCGAGGGCGATCAGGCGCCCAGTGGCCGACTTGCCGCCGGCCCAATTGGCGGCGGCCACGACGGGGATCTCTTCGTCCAGTGGGATGGCCGGGTCGACGACGACGAAGGGATAGCCTTGCCGGCGCAGGGCTGTCAGTTCAGCGGAGGTCTCGGACGGCAAGATCAAGAGGGCGCCGTCGGTGGTGCCGTGCATCAGCCGCTCGAGCAGCGACACTTCGCGGTCGTGCTCGTAGCGCGTCGGGCAGACCACCAGCCGCGCGTCGCGCTCGTAGATAGCGTCGGTCGCGCCGGCCAGGATCTGCGCGAAGTAGTTGTCGACCATATACGGGACGGTGAGCCCGATGAGTCCGGTGCGCGCGCCGGCCAGCGCGCGCGCGTTGCGGCTGGTCACGAAGCCGCGCTCACGGATATGCCGCAGCACCAGGTCACGCGTAGCGGGCGACACGTCGGGCCGGTCGTTGAGCACGCGCGAGACCGTGGCCACCGAAACACCCGCGAGCGCCGCGATGTCCCTGATCACCATACGCGATCCCGCCGCGTGCCCGTCCAACGCGTCTTTCATGCCCGCCTCAGTTCCGTGCTCGTCCGGCGCCGCTGACTTTCCGGTACCGCTATCGGTTTATTCCCGGTCGCCAACGTATGCATCTGCGACGATAGCACACGCGTCACGCGTTTGTCAATCGCGTTTGTCAACATCGTCGCACACGCCGCGCGCGCATCCGCCCCCCTTTGACAATCGTGCGCCGGTGTGGTACCTTCCCAATCAATAGCTCCGCGACCGTAACCGCTACCGGAACAGCAGCGTACATGCGCTATATGCAAGAACGTGGAGATGCCGCGGCGCGGCCGTATCTCTTGGCCGAGCAGTTCTCCGTTCATTAACAGGTCATCTGCGTTGTGTAGAGTAGTGTGTAGAGTAGAAGGAGGTTCGCGAGTGGCCGTCGATATCTCGCTAGGACGCCCCGCCGCGACGGCGGGGAACCGCTCGCCGCCGTCCGCGTTCCCTGAAAGGAGGAGTAAACCCTCGTTCATTTAACGAAGGTCTAGATCGCGACCGTTATACGTCGCTTTTCATCCGCCCGGCGCGTCAATCGCGCGCGTCTGGGGCATAGCTCATCGAGGAGTACACTAACTAATGGTTACATTGAAGAAGTCGGCAAAGATCGCCGCGCCGGCCGCGCTGTGCGCGGCGCTGGCCGCGACCGCCGTCGTCTCCCCCGCCCAGGCCGCGCGCCCCCGCGCCGCCGCCGTGCGCCCGCTCACGATCGGGCAACAGGCGAGCAGCTACATCCGCAACTTCAACCTCTTCGCGCTCACCGGCATACTCTCCGCGGTGCGCTCTGGGGTGCTGGAGCCGCTGTACATCGTTGACCCCACCGCCAACGGCAAGACGACGCCGTGGCTGGCCACGTCGTACAAGTTCAGCAAGGACCTCAAGACGCTCACGTTCACGCTGCGTCAAGGGGTCAAATGGTCCGACGGGCAGCCGTTCTCGGCCAACGACGTGCTCTTCACCATGAACCTGGGCAAGACGAACGGGGCCCTCGATCAGGTCGGGCTGTGGGGCGCCAGCGGGTTGGCTACGGGCGTGTCCGCCTCCGGCAACACCGTGTCCATCCACTTCAAGGCGGCCGACGTCACCACCTTCGGCCAGATAGTGGACAACCTGTATATCCTGCCCGCGCACGTCTGGTCCAAGATCAAGAACCCCCTGACCTACGCCTGGGCTGACCCGGTCGGGACGGGCCCGTTCACGCAGGTCGACAACTTCTCGGCACAGAGCTACCAGATGGGCCGCAACCCCAACTACTGGAACGCGGCCAACCTCAAGATCAACGCGATTCGCTGGACGAATTTCCAGAGCAACGACGCGTCGGCGCTCGCGCTCGAGTCGGGGCAGATCGACTGGTCCGGCGACTTCATCAACAACGTCCAGAGGGTCTACGACGCCAAGAACCCCAACTACCACCACTACTACGCCCCGCGCGACACACCGACCTCGCTCTACGTGACGGCGACCAAATACCCCTACAGCCTGCCCGTCTTCCGCCAGGCGTTGAGCATGGCCATTAACCGCCAGGCGCTCAACGTCAACGCCGAGTACGGTTACACCGTGCCGACCAATATCACGGGTCTCAGCGGGGCCTTCCCCACCTGGGTCGACAAGAGCATCCCCAACACCCTGGCGCAGTACAACCCGCAGGCGGCGCTGTCCATGTTGATGAAGGCCGGCTTCAAGATGCAGGGCGGCAAGCTGATCGACCCCAAGGGCCAGCCCGTGACGTTTAGCCTCCCGGTGGTCGCCGGCTTCTCGGACTTCGTGGGCATCCAGCAGATCCTGGCCCAGAACTTCAAGGCCATCGGCATCGACGCCGCGCCGCAGGCCGTCTCGACGTTCGGCCCCTGGTATACCAACGTGCAGAAGGGCGTCTATCCGGTGGTCACGGTGTGGAGCTACGGCAACCAGTCGCCGTACGACTACTACTACCAGATGATGGGCCCGACCAACTATTTTCCGGTCGGGACCTCGGATCTCACCGGTGACAACTGGACGCGCTACCAGAACCCCCAGATGAACGCGCTGTTCGCCAAGTTCCGCACCACGACCGACTCGGCGCAGCAGCACGCCCTGGCCAACCAGATGCAGCAGATCTTCGCGCAAAACTTGCCCGTCATCCCCATGATCAACGGCCTGATCAAGGAGAACTACAACACAACCTACTACACGGGCTTCCCGACCGCGAGCAACTACTACGCCTCCGGCACCCCCGACGGGTATCCGATGCGCCTGATCGTGTTGACGCATCTAAGCCCCAAATAGCAAGGTTTGCCCCGCGGGAGGGCGAGGGCGCACATGTGTGCGCTCCCGCCCTCTCGCCGTCCCTCCGACGCCCCTTAAGGACCTGGAGGGCGTAAAAGGATATAATCAATCATGCGCTTCGTCCTCCGCCGCTTGCTGTTCTACGCGGTGGCCCTCTGGGCCGCCATAACGCTCGATTTCCTGATCCCGCGCCTGATGCCGGGCAACCCCGCTGCGGCCATCTACGCCACGCACGCGCAGCAATTCGCGGATAACCCCAACGCTTTCCGCATCATTGCGGCGTCGCTGGGCCTGTCGACCGATCCGCTGCCCCTGCAGTACTGGCATTACCTGGGCAACCTAGTCCACGGCGACTTCGGCGTCTCCTTCAACCAATTCCCCAACCACGTCTCCACCATCATCGTGCAGAGCCTGCCCTGGACCATCTTCCTGGTCGGCTTGGCCTCGATCATCGCCTTCGTGCTGGGCACGGGTATCGGCACACTGGCCGCCTGGCGGCGCGGCGGCATTTTGGACAGCCTGCTGCCCCCGCTCGCGCTGCTGGCCAGCAGCTTCCCCTTCTTTTTCCTGGCCTTGCTGCTGCTGTACTTTCTTGGCTTCAAGCTCACCCTGTTCCCGATCAACCACGCCTATACCGACGGGTCGCAGCCGAGCCTATCGCCCGCTTTCGTGGGCGATGTCTTGTCGCACGCGGTGTTGCCGGCTTTCTCGCTGGTCCTCGTCGCCGTGGGCGGTTGGCTGCTCGGCATGCGCAACACCATGATCAACGTCCTCTCCGAGGACTACATAACGATGGCGCAGGCGCGCGGCCTGCCCGACCGGCGCGTGATGTTGGGCTACGCGGCGCGCAACGCCCTGTTGCCGCAGATCACGGGGTTCGCCCTGAGCCTGGGCTACCTCGTCGGCGGTCAGATATTGATTGAAAGCGTTTTTAGTTATCCCGGCGTGGGCTTGCTCATGGCGCAGTCGATCGGCGTGCAAGATTATCCCGTCATCCAGGCCCTGCTGCTCGTCATCACGGTCTGTGTCCTGGTGGCGAACCTGGCCGCCGACCTGGTCTACGCGCGCCTGGACCCGCGCGCGCGGGCAGCCTGACAAATTCTAGAAGGAGTATGCGGCCATGGACATGTACCCGATGACCGAAACGGACCCCGCGCTGGCGGGGGCGGGCGGGACGCCCCTCGTCCCCGTGACGGCGCGGCGCCGGCTCGGCTTCCCCGCCCCGCGCTGGCTGCGCCTGATCCTGTCCGACCGCAAGGCGGCCGTGGGCGTGGCCATCCTGACCTTCTTCGTGCTCGTGGCCATCTTCGGCCCGCTCATCTGGCGCGGCGATCCCAACGTGGGCGACTTCACCGTCAGGCCGCAGCAGGCGCCCTCGGCCGCGCACTGGCTCGGCACGGATCAACAGGGCCGCGACATCTTCCTGGAGTTGGTGAATGGGACGCGCGTGGCGCTGGTCATCTGCTTCTCGGTCGGCGCCATCGCGACGTCGCTGGCCGTGGTCGTCGGCATGAGCGCCGGCTACTTCGGCGGCTGGATCGACGAGGTCCTGATGCTGATCACCAACATCGTGCTGGTCATCCCCAGCTTCCCGCTGATCATCGTCTTGACGTCGTTCATCCAGGTGAAAAACGCCAACACGCCCATCATACTCATCCTGGGCTTCACCGGCTGGGCTTTCGGCGCGCGCGTGCTGCGCAGCCAGACCATGAGCCTACGCCAGAAAGATTTCATCCAGGCCTCGATCGTGCGCGGCGAGTCGGGCATGCGTATCGTGCTGCGCGATATCCTGCCCAACATGATCAGCCTGGTGGTCAGCGGGTTCATCGGGACGGTGCTCTTCGCGCTGGGCACGGCGGCCGCGCTCGTTTTCCTGGGCTACGGCGACTTGTCGAACGCGAGTTGGTTCAGCATGCTGTATTGGGCGCAAAACGCGTCCGCGCTGCAGATCGACGCCTGGTGGAACTTTGTCCCGCCCGGCCTGGCCATCGCGCTGGTCGGGACGGCCTTGGCGCTGGTCAATTTCGGTATCGACGAGATCAGTAACCCGCGCCTGCGCACCGAGAAAATTAAGATCCCGCGCGACGCCGTGCCGCCGGTGGCGGTCGCCTCCTCGGGGAAGGTGGCGGCGCGATGACACTCGATCAAGCCGCTACGAGCGTCGCCCCCGTCGACGACACCGCCGCGCAAGTTCCGGCCGGCGCGCCCCTGCTCGACGTGCGCGACCTGCACGTCTACTATGCTACCGCGCGCGGACCCGTGCGCGCGGTGCAGGGGGTGTCGTTCAGCCTGCGCAAGGGCGAGACTCTGGGTTTGGCGGGGGAGTCGGGCTGCGGCAAGAGCACCGTGGCCAACGCCATCACGCGCCTGCTCAAGCCCCCCGCCTACATCGCCGGCGGACAGATATTGTTCGATGGCCGCGACGTTACGACGATGGGCGCCGACGAAACGCGGCGCTTCCGCTGGAGCCGCGTCAGTATCGTCTCACAGAGCGCCATGAACGCGCTCAACCCGGTTATCACCATCGGGGCGCACTTCGTCGACACGCTGCGGGCGCACACGAAAATGAGCAAGCGCGAGGCGCTGGAGCGCGGGGCCGAGCTGCTGCGTGTCGTCGGCATCGAGCGCGCGCGGCTCAAGAGCTACCCGCACGAGCTCTCCGGCGGCATGCGCCAGCGCGCCGTGATCGCCATGGCCCTGGCGCTCAACCCCGACCTGATCATCATGGACGAGCCGACCACGGCGCTCGACGTGGTGGTGCAGAAGGAGATTATGCAGCAGATCGAGGACCTGAAAGAGCGCTTCGGCTTCTCGATTCTCTTTATCACGCACGACCTTTCGCTGCTGGTCGAGTTCAGCGACCGCATCGCCATCATGTACGCGGGCAGGATCGCCGAACTGGCCCCCGCGCGTGAGCTATTCGGCCGTCCCGAGCACCCCTACACGGTGGGGTTGATGAACAGCTTCCCCGCGCTGACCGGTCCCGAGGTAGAGTTGGCCGGTATCCCCGGCGCGCCGCCCGACCTGATCGCGCCGCCGGCCGGTTGCCGCTTCCACCCGCGCTGCCCGCACGCCATGACCGCCTGTGCGCGGACCGAGCCCCTGCTGCGCGAGATCGGACCGGCGCATCAGGTGGCGTGCCATTTGTATTCCAGTGACGAGTGTTGAGTGACGAGTGTCGAGTGTCGAGTGTTCAGTTCGCGCTAGCTACTCACCACTAAACACTAAGCACTCGTCACTCAACTCTCCAAAGGAGACATCAATGCAACAGACGCACACTCCGGTGATGGAGGTGCGGGGGCTGACCAAGTGGTTCCGCGCGGGCGGCGGCGGGGCGTTCGGCCTCGGCGGCGAGGCGCGCTACGTGCACGCGGTCGACGACGTCAGCTTCACGCTGGAGAAGGGCCGCATCCTGGCGCTCGTGGGCGAGAGTGGGAGCGGCAAGAGCACCATCGCGCGCCTGCTGGCGCGGCTTTACCCCGTCACCAAGGGTCAGGTGCTGCTGAAAGGCCACAACGCCCTCGCGCGCCAAAACCGCAAGGCCGTGCTGCAATACCGCAGCGACGTGCAGATGATCTTCCAGGACCCCTTCGGCTCCCTGAACCCCGTGGAGACGGTCGGTTACCACCTGTCGCGCCCGCTGGCTATCCATAAAGGGCTGCGTGGGGCGGAGCAGGAGCGCGAAATCCACAACCTGCTGCGCACGGTCGGGCTGGAGCCAGCCGGCGAGTACGCCGCCAAGTACCCGCACCAACTCTCGGGCGGCCAGCGCCAGCGCGTGGCCATCGCTTGCGCCCTAGCCGTCGACCCCGAGGTGATCCTGGCCGACGAGCCAATCAGCATGCTCGATGTGTCGATCCGCATGGGCATCCTGAACCTGATGCGGCGGCTCAAGGAGGAACATGACCTGGCCTACCTCTACATCACGCACGACCTGGCCAGCGCGCGCTACATCGCCGACGAGACGATGGTGCTCTACGCCGGCCACCTGATGGAGAAAGCCCCCAGCAAAGAACTGATGAGCAATCCGCGCCACCCCTACACGCGCCTGCTCATCTCAGCCGCGCCGAACCCAGCCGCGGCCAAGACGCGCGTGGAGACGCGCGGTGAGATCCCGACTATCATCAATCCCAAGCCGGGCTGCCGCTTCGCCCCGCGCTGCCCGCTGGTCATGCCCATCTGCACCGAGCGCACGCCCGAGGTCACCGAGGCCGCGCCGGGGCATCTCGTGCGCTGCTACGCGGCACAATGACGAGTGGCGAGTGACGTGGGCCTGACCTTAAAAGGTCATGGCAGGGATCAGACCTTGAAAGGTCAGCAGGCGCCAGCCGCGTGTACCGCGCGGGGCCATGACGTATGTCATGTGTGTCGCGCCCAGACAGACCTTTTAAGGTCCGTCGTCTGCCATGACCTTTTAAGGTCAGGCCGCGTGGCGCCATTGTGGGGTGTATCCAACGAGTGCCACGCGGCGCGGTGACGAGTGACGAGTGGCGAGGGAGGTTTAACATACATGGTCACTGTTCCTGAGTTGGCGCTGCGTTCGCACGATGCGGCGTGGGACCGGGCGCGCTGGGAAACGCTGCCGGATGACGGCAACCGCTACGAAGTCATTGGGGGTGTGCTGTATATGTCGACGGCACCAAGCTTTTTTCACCAGTGGATCATCCGGCAGATATTCCTCACGCTCTATGCCCAGATTGATACCGCCGGCGTAGGGCTGACCATCTGGTCGCCGTTGGGGGTCTTCATGCCTGGCTGCGATCCCGTGCAGCCGGATCTGCTGGTTATCCGCCGCGAGGACGTGGGCATCATCCGCGACCGCCGCGTCGAGGGCGTCCCCGCGCTCCTCGTCGAGATACTCTCGCCCAGTAATCCCGTGACGGACACCGCCGTGAAGCGTCAGGCGTACGCGCGCGCGGGCGTCCCTGAGTATTGGATCGTGCGGCCGGCGAGCCGGGACGCGCTCGTCTACACTGAGCCGGACGCTCTGTTGGGCGACTTCGCGCACAGCCAGCGTGTCGCCCCCGATGGCGATCTCGTCTCGCCGACGCTACCTATACGCACGGCCGTCGCCGCTTTCTTCGCCGACGCGCCCGATACGACGCTGTAGTCCGTCAATAGGTGTGCCGGCGCAGGGGTCGTCGGCGGACCTATTGCGGAATCAGGGAACTCTCCGTTGACGAGGCGACCCCTGGGACCGTCGGCATCTTGTCGGCAAGCGTGGGCCGGCAAGATGCCGGCGGTCCCAGGGGGTACGCCGCCGCACAGCAACCCCTCTGTGATAGCACTTACGAGCAGTCCGATGCAATGAAAGGACACAGTATATGGCAACTACGAGCACGAACCCGAGCATGCCCGCCGGCTTCCTGTGGGGCGCGGCAACGGCGGCGTTCCAGATTGAGGGCGCGACCCGCGAGGACGGGCGCGGCGAGTCGATCTGGGATCGCTTCTGCGCCACGCCCGGCAAGGTCAAGCACGGTGACACCGGCGATCCCGCTTGTGAGCACTACCATCGCTATCCCCAGGACGTGGCCCTGATGAAAGAGTTGGGCCTGCGCGCCTATCGTTTCTCCATCGCCTGGCCGCGCATCCTGCCTGAGGGGATCGGCCGCGTCGAAGCTAAGGGACTCGACTTCTACGACCGGCTGGTCGACGAGTTGCTCGCCGCCGGCATCCGCCCCTTCGCCACGCTGTACCACTGGGACCTGCCGCAGACATTGCAAGACCAATACGGCGGCTGGACCGGGCGCGAGACGGCCGAGGCGTTCGCCGCCTACGTCGACGTGGTGTCGCGGCGACTGGGCGACCGCGTCAAGGATTGGACCACGCTCAATGAGCCATGGTGCTCGGCTTGGCTGGGCTACGGCTGGGGCGCCCATGCGCCGGGCCTGCAAGACCCCGCGCTCGCCATCGACGCCACGCACACGCTGCTGCGCGGCCATGGGCTGGCCGTCCCCATACTACGCCGCAATAGCCCCGGCGCGCGTGTCGGCGTCACGCTCAACCTCACGCCCGTCCACCCCGCCACGGACAGCCCCGAGGACCAAGCGGCGGCGCGCCTCTCCGATGGGCTGTCCAACCGGCTGTATCTCGACCCCATTTTCAAGGGCTCCTACCCTGCCGACCTGCTGGAGAGCCTGGGCCACGCGCCCGACATCCAGGCGGGCGACATGGAGACTATTGGGGTCCCGCTGGACTTCCTGGGCGTCAACTACTACCAGCGCATCGTCGTCACGACCGACCCGACGGGGCGCAAACCCTTAGGCGAGCCGGTTCGTGTCGAGGGCGCGGACCGCACCGCCGCGGACTGGGAGATCTACCCCGAGGGGCTGCGCGAGTTGCTGGTACGCGTCCACCGCGACTACGCCCCGGCGGTCATGTATGTAACCGAGAACGGCGCGGCGTTCGACGACGTAGTCGCCCCCGACGGCGCTGTGCACGACGAGCGGCGGCGCGCTTACCTGGAGGCGCACTTCGCGGAGGCGGCGCGCGCCATCGCCGACGGCGTCCCGTTGGAGGGCTATTTCGTGTGGTCGCTGCTGGACAACTTCGAGTGGGCCGAGGGCTATAGCAAGCGCTTCGGCGTCGTCTACGTCGATTATGAGACACAGCAGCGCATCGTCAAGGACAGCGGGCGCTGGTACGCCCGCTTTATTGGCGGCGAGTGATGGCGCCGCCTGCCGCCTACGGTTTGGCGCTGGCGGCGTAGAGGGCGCTCATGGTGTCGAGGACCGACGCGATGTAGGCGCTGTCGTCGTTATTGTCGCTCGGGGGCGCCCACACCGGGATGGCTTGCGGGATCGTGCTGGCGCCGTTGGCGGCGTAGGAGCGCAGCAGACGGTAGCAGTCGTCGATGCCCTGCTGCCACGAGGCGTACAGGCGGTAGCCGTTGAGTTGGGGCTGGCCGGGCAGCGGACGGATATTACCCACGGACCGCGTGTCGCGCGCCATGCCGCGCGTGCCAAAAGCGCTCTCGTGCTGGAAGATAGCCATGACCACGGCGGGATCGACGCCGAGCACGCGCCCCGAGTCCCAGATGTACTCGGCGGCGTCCTTGTGGTCCGCGTAGGCCGCGTCGAGCGCGGGCGAGCCCGCCGTCTGGAGCGCCGCCCGGATGGCCGCGACGGAGACGCTGGGCGCGTGCATGAGCGCGCCATCCAGGTTCGCCGCGAGGGCCACGCGATGCGCGTCGCCGAACACCCCCACCGGCGGTAGTACCACGGAGAGCTTGGGCGCCTGGACCGGCGCGGGTAGCGCCGCGCGCGAACCGGCGTTCGGGAGGACGGCGGGGAGGTGTAGCGCGGTGATTGCTTTGATAGTTGAGGTCTTAGGCGCCGCCGCGATCGCCCTCGTTGGCGCACCTGTGGGGCGAGGAGCGGGAGCGGCCAGCGCGGCGGATGGAGATAGGAATCCAGGCCGGACTGGCTGCGGCTCGAGCGGTATAGATACCAAGGTATGCTGCAGCAGCGCTCCGGCCGCGACCAGTCCGAGCACGAGGGCGCGGCCAGAGAAGACAACGGGTCGCGGGCGTGCGAGCGCCGTGCGGCGGGCAACGGGGGGAGTATAGCGGCGGGCGTAGGCGGGTTCGATGCGGGCGATGGCCATGATGCGCTCCTCGATATTACGGCGCTCGACAATGTCACGGCACCTTGTACTGTAGATAATAGAATATTTGTTCTACATCTGTCAATCTCGCGCCTGTGTGAGGGCGAGTTATCCACAATAGGCGCGAGTGCGCTACAATCCGGGCGCGGGGTATAGGCGTCACAGGCGCGAGGCGCGCGGCGCGAGGCGCGAGGCGCGAGGCGCGAAGGGTGTAGGAGTACGACGGAAAGGAACAAGCGACATGACTAGTGAGACACAGCAACTCAACCGCAATTTGGCGTTGGAATTGATGCGTGTAACCGAGGCGGGCGCCCTCGCCGCGTCGCGCGCGGCGGGACGCGGCGACGCCGATATGGCCGACCGCTTGGCCGTCGAGGCGGTGCGGGCGACGCTCTCGTCGCTCCCCATGGACGGGGTGGTCGTGGTCGGCGAGGACGAAAGGCGCGGCAGCGAGCGCATCTACCTGGGGGAGCGCCTGGGGGCCGCCGATGAGCCGCGCATGGACGTGGCGGTCGACCCCATCGACGGGACCGGCCTCGTCGCGGCCGGCGCGCCCGGCGCGATTTGCGCCGTCGCGCTGGCGCCGCGCAACACGCTCTTCCGCACGCATGTGCCCTACATGGAGCGCATCGTCGTCGGCGCCGCCGCGTCCGGCGCCATCGACATCGCGGCGCCCTTGGAGGACAACCTGCGCGCCGTGGCGGGGCGTCTGAACCGGCCCGTTTCAGAGGTTACCGTGGTGATGCTGGAGCGTCCGCGCCACGAGGAGGTGGTGGCGCAGGTGCGCGCGGCGGGCGCGCAAATAAAGTTGATCCCCGACGGCGATCTCGCCGCGGCGGTGTTGGTGGCGTTGGCCGAGGAGAACGGCGTCGACGTGTTGCTCGGCATCGGCGGCGCCCCCGAAGCGGCGCTCACGGCCTGCGCGGTGCTATGCCTGGGCGGCGACATGCAGTGCCGCCTGTGGTTCGCCGACGACGAACAGCGCGCCGAAGCCGCGCGCGAAGGGCTCGACGCGGAGCGCGTGTTCACGGCGACCGATCTCTGCCGCGGCGGAGACCAGGTCTACATGTCCATGACCGGCATCACCGACGGCGAACTGCTGCGCGGCGTGCGCAACCGTCCGCCCCATGCCCTCACTCAATCGCTGGTGATGCGCTCCTACACCGGCACGGCCCGGCGCGTCGAATCCACGCACGACCTACGGCGCATCGCGGGGGTCGTAGCGGCGGCTTTTGGGGAGGAGTAGTCGATGGCCGATCCCGAGGGCAACGAGTTCTGTGTGACATGACGAACGAGAGGATCCCGACATGAGGATCACCGCCCGGGAGCTCAACCGCTCCACGCTCGGTCGGCAGTTGCTGTTGCGGCGCGAGTCGCTCGGCGTCGCCGACGCGGTCCGGCGCGTGGTCGCGCTGCAGGCGCAGCAGGCGGCCTCGCCGTATCTCGCGCTGTGGAACCGGCTCACCGACTTCGACCCGGCCGACCTCGACGCCGCTTTCGCCGGCCACGAGGTGGTCAAGGCAACGCTGATGCGGCTCACGTTGCACGCGGTCCACGCCGGGGACTACCGGGCCTTCCGCGAGGCCATGGAGCCGACGCTGCGGGCAGTCATGATCCTGCGCGCGGGCCGGTTCGCGGCGTCCGGACTCACCGTGGCCGATGCCGATGCGCTGGTCCCGGACCTGCTCGAGTACGCGGATCGGCCGCGGACCGCCGCGGAGATGAAGGCATGGCTCGAGGGGCGGCTCGGCGCCCCGCCGGATTCCCGTGCCTGGCGGGGGTTGCGGGGGTACGTACCACTGCTGCACGCGCCCACCCAGGCGCCGTGGTCGTTCGGTTCCCGACCGTCGTACGTCGCGGCGAAGCCACGGCCGGAGCTCGCGGACCCCGACTCGTCCGCGGCAGCCTTACAGATGCTCGTGGCGCGCTACCTAGAAGGGTTCGGGCCGGCGTCAGTGGCGGACATGGCGCGGTTCGCCCTGGTGCAGCGGGCCTGCGCCCAGGAGGCGTTGAAGGCTCTCTCCGGCGGCCTCGAGCGGCTGGAAGGACCCGACGGCGCGGTGATGTACGACGTCCCCGGCGCGCCGCGGCCGGACGAGGACACCCCGGCCCCGCCGAGACTGATGGCGATGTGGGACAGCATCCTGCTGGCCTACGTCGACCGGAGCCGCGTCATCTCCCCCGACTACCGCACGCTGGTCACCCGGTCCAACGGCGATGTGCTGCCGACCCTGCTGGTCGACGGCTACGTCGTCGGCGTGTGGCGCCCGGTCGAGGGAGGGATCGAGGCGACCGCCTTCCACCGCCTATCGGACGACGCCTGGGAGGGACTCGCCGCCGAGGCCCGGTCGCTCGTGGCGTTCCTCGCCGGCCGCGAGGCCCAGGTCTACCGCCGTTACGACCACTGGTGGAGCAAGCTGCCAAGCGCCGAGGCTCGGCTGCTCCCGGGTGACTGAGATGGCGCGCCCCGCACGGCCCCCGAGAACACCCGGATATGCCGCGCTCCATTATTCAGGCTTGAGGTTCTCCGCCACGCTGTTGGGCACGATCATGATGCCGCCTTCGCCCATGCGCAGGATCTGTTGCGCGGGGATGCGCGGCTCGTTGTGCCTGATGCGGTCCCACAGTGGCGCCGAAAGGATGTACTCCGTGACGGCGCGGGCCTCGTCGTCGAGTTCCATTTCGTCGATGGTACCTAGCAGCGTCCCGCCCTCGGTCACGATGCGCGCCTTGCTCTTGGCCTGACTGTAGGAGGGCGCGCCGGTCAGGCTCCCCAAGCGATCCTCGACGTTGATGGCGTCGGGGCTCGTCACGGTCACCGCGTCAGCCCCAACCGCCGTGACGTTCTCACGCGTCACGGCGTCGACCTTGCCGAACGCGCTCTTCTTGACGCGGAAACCCAGCACGGCGCGATACTCCGCGTCGAAGAGGATGTCGTCGATCGTTCCTACCTTGGCCGCGTCGGAGAGCGTGACGACCGCTCGCCCTTTCAAATCACTCGCCTTCACCTGATAGACCTCCCTATTCTCACAATGTCCGTTTCTCGTGGGCATAGTTGTAGTATGCCATCCGCGGGGGCATCGCGACATCGTACGTTCGGGGAGATGAGGATGATGGTCTTGGCTTAGTGTGCGGCCGTGCCGTAGCCCTCGTTCCCGTCTCCGCTCCCCGCGCCTGGACGCGGCGCGTTGGACGTTCGGACGAGAATGAGCGAGGCCAGCGCGCCGATGGCCAGGATCACGGCGGCAATGTGCAGGATCGACATCGTGCCATCGACGAACGACGCCCGCGCGATCTGCTGGACCTGCGCGTAGGTCGGCGTGCCCGCGTACGGGCTGGGATGTCTGGAATCGTTGGGTAGGCCCAGGCTGCCCGCGATCGTGCCGGCTTTTTGCACGCCCGCGATGATGTTTTGCTTCGCGATAGACGGCAGTTGCTGCGCGCGCAGCGCCATTACTCCGTTATGGACGTAGCTGTTGTACTGGCTCGTCAATACCGCGCCGAGGAACGCGATGCCGAAGGCCGTCCCGATCTGGCGGCACACGCCACTGACGCCCGAGGCCATGCCCGCGCGCCCTGGCTCGACGGAGCCGACCGCGACGGTCGAGATCGGCGGGTTCACGGCGCCGCTGCCGAGGCCGGCCAGGATGAAGGCGGGCAGCAGGATCACCCAATCGACCTGGTGGTTCTGGGGCGAGATGCGCGCCATCAACAGCACGGCGACGCAACAGACCGCCAGGCCGCCCGCGAGCAGCGGACGCGCGCCGATGCGTCCGGTCAGGGCGCCGGCCAGCGGCGCCGTGAAGAGCACGGGTACGCTCAACGGCAGGAAGCGCAGGCCGGCGTCGAGCGCGGAGAAGCCCAGGAAGTTCTGCAGGTACAGCGCCAGAAAGAAAAACATCGAATACAGCCCCGCGCTCAGGGCGAAGGCGGCCACGGCCGCGCCGGTGAAGCTCCGATTGACGAACAGCCGCGGATCAACCATGGGATTCTTGAGGCGCAGTTCGACGACGATGAAGACGATCATGGCGACCGCCGGGCGGGTGCACCTTAAAATAGTGGACAGCGGCAGCGGGTGGCTGAGGCCGGCACAAAAGCGGTACCCTCACGACGGGCACGGGCGCTAGAGACGCCCTTAGCGTGCCCGGAGAGGGTACCGATGGACA
>JAABUJ010002613.1_pt1 | contig 21839 bp, 15 predicted proteins | sample 5559131 | NCBI WGS metagenome assembly JAABUJ01 (sample SAMN10711875, study PRJNA513366) | rock metagenome | isolation source: Antarctica rocks | place: Antarctica: Victoria Land, Mt New Zealand nord | collected 2016-01-07
GCACAAAAAAGGCCCGGACGGACCATCTACCCACCGGTTTCTGGGGCCAACGGCGACCGCGCGCGGCCCCAGAAACCCCTGCTCCGCTTGACCTAGCCGCCTGATTCAGCGGAAACTAGAGCTATAGAGGTTCGCAAAAAAGGAGGGTATGCTGGCGTCGGTAGGGCAGGGGAGTTAGCTCGCGGGATGCATCAGGACTCGGAACGCAATTGAGTCGTAGCCTACGTTAATGGACTGGCTCACATGACCGTGGCTCTCCCGCATATAACGTGAATTAGAGCTCTTGGCTCAAGTCTGTCTTTCCTGGACTTCCCCATCCCGTCACCCGTGCCCACTCCTCGGCACGCGCCATCGCCGTGTGCACAAAGGGCCCTTTAGCCTCCGTGTACGCATCCCGGTGCGCGCGATACCGCGCGGCTAGCTGGCGCTTGAGGGCCGCATACGCGGCGACGGCTTCCGGGTGCGCCCGCATGTAATCGCGGAAGAGCAGGTGCTGCCGATACGCCGCGGCGTCCAGGGCACAGACGTACAGGTGATGCCGCGCCGCCTGCGGTGGCCAGGCGAAGGCAGCGCGGCCGGGGATACCCTTGTCTCCTTCATAGGCATAGCCGAGGCGGGCGAGCCGCCCGATCACCTCCGGCAGGTCCGCCGCGCTGCGGATAGCCACATCCAGGTCGATGATGGGCTTGGCGACCAGCCCGGGGATAGCGGTGCTGCCGACATACTCGACCGCGACGGCCACGTCGCCGAGGGCTGCGGCCACGGGGGCACGCAGCGTGGCGAAGAGGGCCGGCCAGGTGGGGTCGTAGTCGACGACGACAACAGGATCGGTCATAAGGGCAGCGTAGCAGATCAGCGCGCCCCGGCGCGGCACACAGCAGGGTACGAGACGGGGTGGAAGAGCCGTGTCATGTCAGGCGGCGTGGAGCACGCGCTGACGGAGCAGGTCCAGCTTCATGCGGCCGAAGGCGGCCCGCTTGATCAGCTTGAGCTTGTTGATATGCCCCTCGGTTGGTCCATTCGACCAGGGCAGCACGAGCGCGGCCTGCACGGCGGCGCCATCCTTCTCTAGGCTCGCCGCGAAGTTGCGCAGTTCGGGGACGGAACCAGCGCGGCAGTCCACCACCCACGGGTCGAAAGCATCGACCTGTCGGCCGCGGACCATGGCCGCGAACTGGGCGACCATCCCCTGCACCCAGGCCCGTTCTTCGTGCTGGCGCACCTGCTCCCAGAGCGCGCGATCGTCCTCCGTCATGTCTTTATCGTTGGCCGCGCGGAGGACGAGCCAGGCGAGGTGCTGTGCCCCAGGGAGCTTTGGCTCCGGCGCGCTAGCCGGGGCCGCGAGGCCGTCGCGGTGGGCGCGGATCCACTTAGCGACGAGGGAGCGCGTCCCGACGAAGCCCTGTGCGGTGATCTCCTGCCACAACAGTGTCTGATTGGTGCAGCCCTCGGCTAGACGGTGCAGCAGATAGGACCCGTAGGGGTCGACCTTGCCCTCCCGCCGGTAGCCGCGCCGCTCGGGTGGCAGCACGTCCGCCTCCATCCACAGCCGCACCGTGGGGAGGGATAGCCCGGTCTCGCGCGCGACCTGACGTCGATTGAGGCCGCGCGCCTGAGCGTCCTTCACCTGCCGGAACCGGCGCTCGCGCTCGGCGTGCTTGTCCGCCTGGACGCGCCGCCGCGCCGGGCCAGGATCGTAGTGCGGGGCGGGCGGCGCGTCGATAGTGGTGGGCGATGGAGGCCTTTCTTCCTGTGGGGCGTCTGCATCGGCAGCGATCAGGAGCTGCCGCAGGTCCGGCCGGACGCGATGGACGTAGCGCTCGACGGCCTCGCGCAGCGCGGAGAGGAGGTGAAAGCGATCCGCCACCTGCGTCGCCTGAGGCGCGCCGGCGGCCACCCCACGCGCGTACTCGGGGGAGCGATCGCGCGCGACGACGGCGAGTTCTGGGCTCGCACGCAGCCGCGCGGCCACCGTGTCGGCCGTGCGATCGGGGAGCAGGTCGATCGGCCGGCCGCGCTCCAGGTCCACGACGATGGTGCCGTAGACGCGGCCTTTGCGCAGGGCAAAGTCGTCGATGCCGATGACGGTGGCTGCCGGGGCCACGGGTGCCGGACTCGCGCGCAGGAGGCGGAGCAGCGTGTCCGCGCTCGTGCGCAGGCGCAAGCGGACGGCCAACCGGGCGTCGGCCTCGCCGCCGGCGGCGAAGCCGATGTCGCGCAGCGCCTGCGTCAGAGGTGGGGTGCGCCGGGCGCGGTAGGGCACGAGGGCGGGCAGGCGCTCGGCGAAGGTGCGCTTGGGACAGGCCGGCACGTCGCAGAAGAAGCGGCGCACGCGCAGCAGCAGGCGCACGGGCCGATCCACGACGGGCAGGTCATGCACGAGTCGGAGGTAGCGACTGTGCACCCGCGCGGACGCCTGTCCGCAGACGGGGCACGGCGGGCAGGGTTGAGTCGTGTGGGCGTCGACGAGCAGCGTGGCGTCAACGCTCCGCACGGCGTCGACGCGGCAGCCGGGTAGGGCAAACGGGAGGACAGGAGTGGCTGTGGGGTTCTGGGACATGGGCATGCTCACAGGGAAAATGGTGCTATTTGTGGTTTCGTTGGGATGTGCTGAGATGGGGTATGCTGCAGCCTGACGACAGAGTGGAGGGGGAGCAACATGCAGTGCCAGCGGTGCGCGGGGGAGCAATTTGTCAAAGCGGGACGTGACCGAGTGGGTCGTCAGATGTACCAGTGCGCCGCGTGCAATCGCCGTCAGACCAACCGTTCCGCCTCGGCGTTCCGCGGCTATCGCTTCCCCGACGACCTCATCGCCCTCGCCGTTAGATGGTATCTGCGTTTCCGTTTGCCGTACGCCGACATCGCTGAGCTTCTGGCCGAACGGGGTGTCCACGTCGATCCATCGAGCGTGTACGAGTGGGTCCAGCAGTTCACCCTCCTCTATAAGGACGCGGCACGCTCCCATCGCCATCGTGTGGGCACGCGTTGGGCGGTCGATGAGACCTCTATCAGGATGGCCGGTCGCTGGGTCTACGCCTACCGCGCCATCGACGAACACGGCCAGGTGATCGACGTCTACCTGAGCGAGACGCGCGAGACGGCGGCGGCGACCGCCTTCTTTGAGCAGGCGATCGCGCGCACCGACGTGCGGCCCCGCCTCGTCACAACAGACAAGGCCCCGACGTACCCGCCCGCGCTACGGGCGGTCGTGCCGGAGGCGGAGCACGTCACGGGCAAGATGGAGCAACAGGGCATCGAGCGCGACCACCAGCACCTCAAAGGGCGGACGCGCTGCATGCGGGGCTTCCAACAACTCGGGTGCGCGCAGGTGGTGTGCGACGGCCACGGTTTCATGCGCAACCTGCGGGACGGCTTCTATCGCTTGGGTGAGCCGACCGGCGACCCACGTCTCCCGCACGCTCCCCGTCTCGCCCGCGCCTGGGACGAACTCACGCGAGTTCTTGCCGCGGCATAGCTGTCCCTGTCAACCGCCGACGATGGCGTCCTCGGATCATCGCTTGCGTTCCGACCTCACCACAACCCAACGGTACCAGGCTCAACGCGACCAGGAGCAGCAGCGGCCACGCCGCGAGCAATTGTGAGGTGAGTGGCGTGGAGAGGTAGCCGAACAGGAAGCCAATCAGGATGATCAGTGGGGTGTAAAGGCTCGGTTTTTGCAGGCTGGGGTCGCTCGCGCCTGAGTGCGCGTGCAGCACAAAGAGCGCCCAGGGCAGGAAAACCAACGCGGCCAGCGCCATCGTCGTGACCCACGCGAGCAACTGCCGCCATGTATAGTGCCGCCAATGCAACGTGACGAAGATACCCTGCGCGACGAGCACGAAGATGGCGAAGTACTGCATGTAGAGGGCGATCACGGACCCGGCGAAAAGGATCGGCCAGCCCCACCAGCGGCGGTGTTCCAGGGCCTGTACCAGGCCGTACGTGCTGACGATACAAAAGAGCAGCAGGAAGGGGTACATGCGCGCTTCCTGGGCGTGCCAGATCCACAGCGGCGAGAAGGCCCCCAGCAGCGCGGCGAAGAGGCCGACGGTGCGTCCGTACAAGCTCGCGCCGAGCAGGTAGAGGGCGGGCACGGCCAGGAGACCGGCGATCTCGCTGGGCAAGCGCAACAGGGCGACATCGGTCCCGAACGCCTGCATCCAGAAATGGAGCAGCAGAAGGTAGCCGGGTGGGTGCACGTCGGCGGCCGTGGCCTGAAATAGCGACGGGGCGTAAAGCGTCTTACCATGATAGACGGGCGTGAGCGGCCAGGCCGACCAGCGTATGCTGAACGACTCGTCGATGCGCAGGCTCTGCGCGCCGCTACGCCATAGACGCAGGAAAGCCGCCGCCGCCGTGATCACGGTCAGCAGCAGCGCCGTGGCGCCCCTGGATGGAACTGGCGCTATCGTCGGTGGCGTCTGTTGACGCGGCGACCCAACCCATTCGGGCAGGAGGTAAGGGGGCGGCGATGAGGGGGACGGACGTGCGGGCGGAGATATGGCCATAACTTAGGATGTCCTCTGCTTGTCTCGTGGGTGGAACGTCAGGCTGAGACCTGCGGGGTCAGTTCGGGGGACGCGCCGGCGAGATCCGCGTTAGGTCGCGCCGCCGCGTTCGTGCTTTGCGGCGCGGCGGCGCGAATGATCGCCGAGAGCATGACCACGTTAAAGAGCGCCCAGCACGCGTTCGTGATCGTGGCCGGGCCGGCGTAGTGCGCGAACCCGACCAGGATGGAGAGCGCCGAGATCGCGGCCACGGCTATCTGCGGGACGACGAGGTGGTAGAAACTCTGCGCACGTCCTTCCTTGGGTGTCACCGCGAAGCCGGCCTTGCGCCCGCTCACCGCCGCATAGAACGCGCCCGTAAACACAGGGAAAAGTCCGTAGGAGAGTTGAATGGCGCGGAAGCGCAGCCGCCCCTCGGCCGAGCGCGCCAGGATGAAGATCGTGGTGAAGATGTACGGCAGGAAGTGCGCGATGAAGTCGGTCGACAGGGCGCTCACCGTCTGGATGCCGAACAGCAAGTAGAGGCATGGTAGCGCCATGTACAGGATGGTGGTGAGACCCGTGAGGTAATACATGGCGGACCAGGCGTACTGGAAACGCAGCCTCACGGGCATCCGCCGTCGCCATACCCGCGCGCGCAACAGCATCTCGATATTGCCGCGCGCCCAACGGCGCTGCTGTGAGACGTAGGCGCCCAGATCCTCGGGAGCCAGGCCATCGGCCAGGCGCTCACCCACGTAGCGCGAGGTCCAGCCGTGCTCATGCAGGTCAAGTGAGGTCACAGCGTCCTCGGTGATAGAGTCCTCGCGGAAGCCCCCCACCTCTTCGACGGCGGCGCGCCGCATCACCATATTGGTGCCGCAGCAGAAGACGGCCCCCAGGCCATCCTTCCCCTTGCAGATCGGGCCGAAGAACAGCTCTTGCTGGTCCATGGCTCCCTCCGTAACATAGTTGAGGCCCCGGTTGGCGTAGTACTGGGGAGCCTGTGCGAAACCGACGTGAGCATCGGCCAGAAAAGGCATCATACGGTCGAGGAAGTGGGGCTGCGGCACATGGTCGGCGTCGAAGACGGCGAAGAACTCCGCGTCGGTCACCGTGAGCGCATGGTTAATGTTGCCGGCCTTGGCGCCGCGGTTGTTCGATCGCGTGATCCAGCGCGCGCCGTGCCGCGCGGCCACAGCGCCCATAGCGGGACGGTTACCATCGTCAAGCAGGTAGGTGCGGTGGGGATAGGGCATGGCGACGGCCGCGCGCACGGTCTCCTCGACGACCTCAACCGACTCATTGTAGGTTGCGATGAAGACGTCGACCCGTCCCTCGACCCGCGTGCGCTTGCGCTCGGGGGCGCGTTCGTGCCAGATGGTATACCAGTAGCCGAGGACCTGCGCGACGTTAAAACACTCGGCCAGTACAAGCAGCGTGTAGAGCACGCCGTTGGCCGCGTTGCTGGGGCGGAACAGCCAATCCAGCCACCAGGCCAGGCCCAGCACGTTGAAAGCGATGAGCGCGCGTACGGCGCGCCGGCGGCGCTTCCAGTCCGTCTGCCCCTGTGCAAACATGCGTTGATCGTCCGAACGGCGCTCCGCCTCGACCGACGCCTCCGTGCGCATGACGCCGCGCGGCGTCGTCGGCGCCGCGACCGGCTCACGCAGCCAGCGCACCGGCGTGGCCAGGGGTAGGGGATGCAGGTCGACGGTGACGGCACTGCTTTGCCCCTGCGTGGCCAGCGCCTCCGATGTCGCGGTCGCCAGCCGGTTGGCTACATGCCCCGCTTCTTGCGCCGTGACACCGAAGGCGGTCACGAGAGCCATGCCGGGGCGCTGCTCGACCACGACGGTGTCGGCGGCGCGACGAGCCGTTTCGATGGCGCGACCCAGGGGCAGGTCATCGCGGCCGCTCGTCTGGTGGACCGTGATCAGAGAGACAGTACGGTCATGCGCGCCCGGCGCCAGCGTGCGCGCCGCGTCGAGCCGCCCGCGTACGCCTCCGCGCATGCCGTAGATGTCACGCAACATCCGCGCTGAGTCGCGCAATGGCGACACGGTCGTGCCGGGGACATCCGCCCACGCTACGCCGATCTCGCGCGTCCGGTATCCAAGCTCTTGCGCCAGGAGTAAGACTTCGACGTCGAAGGCGAACCGATCGATCGTCAACTGGCCGAAGATATGGCGCGCGGCCGTCGTGCGGAACCCTTTGAATCCACATTGGCTATCGCGGATGCCACGGAGCGCCAGACCGTGGACCAGACGGCGGAAGACGCGCCCCATCACCCGGCGCCGTAGCGGCTGCGCGGTCACGATACGTGAGTCAGGCATGGCCCGTGAGCCAATCACGACATCGGCGTCGCCCTGCAGCAGGGGCAGGACGCGTCCGACCTCTGAGATAGGGGTCGCCAGATCGGCGTCGGAGAACAAGGTGTAGGCGCCGCGCGCCGCGAACACGCCGCGCCGGACAGCGTCGCCCTTGCCGCCGTTCCGCTCAACAGTGAGGATGCGCATGTGCGGCCACTGCTCGGCGAATACGCGCGCCGTTAACACCGTTTGATCGACGCTGCCATCGTCGACGACGAGAAGCTCTCAGGTGTAGGGCTGGCTCGCAAGGTAGGCGGTGACCCGCTCGAGCGTCGGCCCCAGGCGACGTTCTTCATTGTAGGTAGGGAGGATCACACTAAGCAGCGGTTGGCCGGCGCGCCCTTCCTCATACCGCGCCCAGTCCCCAGGCGGACCGTCTGGACGCTCGAACATGGCGTCGTTTTTATCATCTACGGACATATGCGTCGTACTCTCCTGGAGATGGAATTTTTACCTTGTACTTTATTACGCTGTACTTTTGCGATTGTCTGTCGCCGCCGGTCGGCGAACACGGTGGGCGAGGGTACGCAGAGCGGCGACGCGTGGGCGCCCGCGCGCCGCGCCATCTATCGACCCAGCGCGTGGACTTGGCGTGGCCACGCCTTGCCCCAGCGCGGCCTGACACTCCGCCAGCGCCACGGCTAGATCGCTCGCGGCGGCGTAGCGTCGCGCCGGCTCCCCCGCGAGGCAACGCATAACGACGGCGTCGAGCATCGGCTCGACGCCTGGATTGAGTGACCGCGGCGACGGCGCTTCGTCAGAGAGGCGCCGGCCGTCCGGCGTTTCAAAAGGAAGTCGTCCTGTACACGCCTGGTACAGCATTACGCCCAGCGCATAGATATCGGACGCGGGGGTCAGCTCGTCGCCCGCGCGTTGCTCGGGGCTGGCATACGACACCGGCGACATGTCAGGATCGGGGCCGGCGAGCGCGTCGACGCGCTCACGCGACATCGCCATATCAGCGACCACGGCCGCGCCATCCGCGCACAGCAGAATATTCGACGGCTTCAAATTGCGATGCAGCAACCCGACCTGGTGAATGTAGTCCAGACCCAGACACGCTTGGGTGAGGATCTCCAGCGCCTCCCGCGATACCTCGGCGCCGCGCGATGGGACGCGCGCCGGTATGTACCGCGATAAATCGCCCCAATCGAGGTAGGGGCTAACCGTGTAATAGCCCTCGTCGGCGTAGCCATAGGCCAGCATCCGCAAGACGTGGGGGTGCCGCAGCGCGCGCGCCTGCCGCGCGTTGCGGCGGAAGTTGACCACGAAGTCGATATCCTGGCGTACGCGGTGATCGTAACGCTTGACGGCGACAATGTCCCCTGTTTGCAGATCACGCGCGCGGTAGAGACTGGCGTCGACGCCGTGGCCGATCGCCTCGGCAAGCGCGTAACGGTCGCGCAGGGGCAATCGAGTAGACGCGCTACGCATGAGTCTCCTCCACGACAGCCTCTACGGCGCGCTGCTCCGTCGCTACGTTGATCTCCCAACGGTCGCTCAACACGAAAGCCAGGCGGCGCAGCGCCCCGCTGGGCGCGCGATGTTCAAGCATGCCACGCGCCACGATCGGGCTCGGCGCGGCCACTTGCCCGCTGATGCTGCGTCCCCTCAGGTCGATGCACACAAGCCCCTCGTCGTCAGGCGTCCGCGCTAACCACTCTGAGCGCGGATCGAAGACCTCGAAGGCCCGCGACGGACGCCACGTTCCCACGTCGTCGGCGGCATCCTGTTCCGGGAAGGCTGGCGACCCGTCTTCGGCAACCTGATCGAACGCGAGCAGACCTGTCATCACCCGTCCCGCCGTTCCAGGCGCATAGGGCTCTACCGCGGGCAGCAGATCCTCGAGCAGTTCGGGCTCGCTCGCGCACGCCGCGACAAGAGCCTGCGTGAGCCCCGCGTCTTCGCCGAAGCTAACCGTTTTTTCCATGTCGCGAATTGTGAACCGTACCATCTTGTTCCTCCTTATGGTCTATGCCGCGGACGGATCTACTTTGTCCAACTATGGGTGAATCGATAAAGACGTATGTGCCCGAATGTTTGCGCGGCGCCGATTTGCGGTCCCTGCCGATAGAGCCAACCACCAGCTATCCCCGCCGGGTCGCCAGAGCCCGTGATCGTCGTGGCTAACCACATGGTCCGCGCCCGCACGTCCAGCGCCGCTGTGAGGTCACGCCCCTGCTCCACCCCTGTGAGGCGCAGTAGCCGCGCTTGCGCGTGGGGATAGGAGCTCCAGGATCGCACGAAGGCGTCCGCTCCCGACCCGCGCAGCAACACGAGATCATGTGGCGCGATGTGACGCAGCGCGACGGCGGCGGCGTCGAGCCAGGACGGCGCGTCAGCGGCGCCCGCGACAGGCAGAGTAGTGAGGCGGTATATGGTTACTCCCGTGAAGGCGTGCGTCCCGGCCAGCCGCCAACGTCCGCGCAACAAAGAATTGGCGGGGGCGCCGGGATGGCTGGAGGGCGTTGCGTCCCTGGTGACAAACCACACGGTCTTGGCTCCGGCTGTCGCGCGCGTCAGCGATCCAGCCGTCATTAGATTCCTTGGTTGGTCCGTGAGTAACACCTCGTCATTGGGGTAGCCACGTTGCGCGTTGCGCAGCTTGTAGCGATTCCAGTACACGTCGAAAGGCAACCGCAGGAATCCCTGGCCGAAGAGTATGACGTCTCCGGGCAGCGCCCGCGTGGAGAGGTAGGAGGCCGCGCCGCGCCAGTCCTCATTGATCGTCGTGGCGTACGCGGCATTGAGCGAGACGGCGTCGACCGCCAGCAGCGGCGCGAGCGCGAGGACCGACCACGCGACACGACGCAGTGTCCGCGCGGCCAGACCGCGCGCGAAGAAAATGAGCAAGCCATAGACGGACGCCATAAGGGCGCGCGTGAGGAAGACTGACTGTCCCAGGCTCAACACGAAAGCCAGGACGATGGGGGCCAGGGCGATAGACGCGACGAATAGATAACTCCGGCGTAACCGCGGCCGCCGATAGTCCGTGCGCACAGCCAGGAAGCTCAACGCGGCCAGGATCAGACCGGCGACGACAACGACGGCCGGCATAGGCGTGTGCAGTCCGATGAGGTCGACGAGTACCCCGCCCACGGCCCCCGGCGTCGGCGCCGGAATCCAGGCGATGGACGAAAGGTTGTGCGCCTCCTGCCAGCGCAGCAGCGCAAGCGCCGGCGCGATGAGGACCGCCAACGCGAGGACGCTGATTAGCCAGGGGCGCGCCGACAGGCCCGCCCCGCGTCGCATGAACAGCGCGCACACGGTGGCGCCGGCGAGCACATAGGCGGCGCTGTAATCGGTATAAAAGGCCAACGCGGCGCATACGACGAATCCGACCCAGGCCACCCGATGACCGCGACGAACCGCGCGAACCAGGAACACGAGCGCCAGCAGCGTGAACAGACCCGTCATGGCGTACATGCGCGTCTCGTCGGAGTACCAACTCGCCAGCGGCGAAACGGCCAGGAGCAGCGCGGCCCACACCGCCGTTGGGCGGTCGAAGAGTTCCGCCGCGAGGGCGTAGATAGCCGCGACGGACGCGACGCCGCACAACGCCGAGAGCAGACGCGCCTGCTCCAACCCGTAGCCAGTTACGGCCAGCCAGGCGTGCAGCGCGAGGTAATAAAGCGGGGGATGAATGTCACTACGGGCTGTGAAAGAGAGGATAAAACCAGCGTCGTGGTGGGCCACCGTCAATGAGTACCCCTCATCCAGCCAGGCGCTCTGCGCCCCAATCATCGCCAGGCGTATGATGAGCGCGACCAGGAGCGCCCCGGCCAGACCGAGCCACGCGTTTGGTGGGCTAAGGGTATGCAGGCGCTCGACCACCGGGCGGACGTCGGTCGATGACTGTCTGTGTTGTCGCCCCGATAAAACCATGACTCACTCTCGATAATTGCTTAACAGGTCATACACGACGCTTCCGGCGCGCCATTGCGCCAACTGGTCACGCGTCCTACAGTGGCGCGCGCCGAGCCGTTTCCTCATTTGTCTCTGCCGCACGCGACATCATGGCGCGCGCCGTCTATCAACGACGGTCTTTTATCGCCACCGTACGCTTGTATAGTGTTATAACTTTATAGTGCTATAAACCCATGTGTCATATACGCGGCAACGACGTTCGCAGATCACAGCGACGTAGACCCTGAGAGCGGCAGCGATAACAAAGAGCTAAAGATTTGCTACGAACGCGCGCACTCAAGAGTGAATGCGCGCGAACATCCCAATCCCAGAGGGCCAATGAGGGGAGCGCAGCCAACGAGCGCGGCGCGGCACAATGGTGGTAGGTTATGGGAAGCATCTTCTGCCGCACGATCAGTGTTGCAACTGGGCGATGACGACGACGCGGTGCGTGTCGACCATATAGGGCGTGCACGAAATGAGCGCGAGGGTCGGCTGTGCGTAGGGCGCGTTGAGCATAGCCACGGTATCGGGCGTCACCACGCGCACTGACGTGACGATGTAGCGGTAGACCTGCGTCCCCTGGTTGACGACGATGGCGTCGCCCAGGCGCAGGCTTCCCAGGTTCCGGAAGATACTGCCATCAATGTCGTCGTGACCGCTGAGCATGCTCAGGCCGGGCTGACCGAAGCGCGCCGAGGGACTGAAGCGCGTCACGCCGTACTGGGGCACGATGTCGTAGGTGAACGCATTCCAACCCGTCTGGATGAAGTCGCGCGCCCACACCGAAGCCCAAGAGATGCCCAGACGGGCGATGCCGAAGCGCGCCTCGACAGGCGGGATGGCACCGTGCCAAACATGTTGCGGGCCGCCGAAGCGTCCCGTCACGGGCTGGCGCACGATGCGTAGCGCTTTCACCTCCGTCACCTTGGTGACGTGGTGGACGACCGTGACGACGCGGTAGGTCACTCTCGTCACCGGCTTGACCACTGTTTTATAGGTGATCATCGTCTTATGGTTGACGATGTTTCGCACTTTCACTGTCGTGACGGTGCGGGTGAGGGTGACGTACTTGTAGCGCGTGATCGTCTTGTAAACGACGACCGTCCTGGTCTTGGTGACCACCTTCGTCACGTATTTGACCTTGGTGTGCATCTTGGTATGCGGCCGAATTACTCCCGCCTTAATTGGCGTCGGTGTGCTCGTTGCGGCGCGGACGACGCCTGCAGTTACGCCACCACCGCTAACTGACGTGTTGTTAATGCTAGTGTTGGTCGGCACGGCTGTGTTGGTGTTCGTGCTGGGCGGAGTTGCCGTGGGGGACGGCACGCCGGTAGACGTGGTCGTGGGCGCCATGGAGGTACTGGTCGGCACGGCCGTCATAGTGGCTTTTGGTGTGCTGCTGGGCACAGGAGTCGCCGGCACAGGAGTCGCCGGCACAGCGGTCGCCGGCACAGCGGTCGCCGGCACAGCGGTCGGGGTTGATCCTACGGTTGAGGACGGAAGACATCCGTTGAAGGGTGGTTGGTTCAATTGACCAGAATCGAACTGCCCATTCCCGCCGAGTGAACCCGCGACAAGAGTCCCCTCTATTGAGGCGCTAGCGAAGTCTACGGCGGCGTGTGGCGCTAGAATGCTGGCCGCTATGGAGTCGCCAGAGATGGTTAACGTACGGGCTGCCGGACTGTTGAATAGGATGCGGCGGGGACTGATCCCGGTGATCGAAAAGTTCAGGTTCACCAATCTATCGTCGGTGCCGCTCACGTTGATCAGGAACGTCTGATCGCTCTGACCATCATCGTTTCCGGTGATCCGGAAGATACCCCCATCGGGGATAGTCCCGGTGATGGCGAAGACGGTCAGCCCCTGTGTAACCGATGTGAGGTTGTAGTTCCCATCGGCGGGGTTGAAGACGGTGGCCCCGTTAGCCTGCACGCCCGCATAGTAGGTAGCCAAGTTAGACAAAGAGGTGTTGGCGGCGCTGAAGTCTATGGGAGAGCCCTGGCGTACCGCCCCGCTGACAGTCACCTGTGACAGCGTCGCCGCCGTCCCGTAGACGGCGTTGCCAAGGATAGCGCCCCGCGTGACATTTAGGGAGCCTCCAACGGTCAAGACATCGGTAGACGGAACCGTCCGGGAGAAGACCTCTCCGACGGCGTAATCGGCGAGGCGGGCGTTCCCGCCGACGGCCATAAGTCCCTGTGTATCGGAGCCTGATTGGGCCGCGTCACCGAGGATGAACGCGTTGTAGGCGCTCGCGAGACCGAGCGGCGCGGGCGTGCAGGGTACGGCTTGCGGCGTGCTGCTCCGGGCAGCATCAGCGTGCGTGAAGGAGCCAAATGTGGGACCAAGTTGAGTGACAGCCAGGACACATGCAAGCAGCAGTGGTAAAACCCGTCGTACAGATAAATGCCAGGACATTGCCAAATCCTTCTTGAAATAATAGGGACGCCGCGTCGCGAAATAATAGGGGCGCCGCCACCCTTTGGGGCGTGGAAACCTTCTCATCCTCCTTATACATACGCGTACGTACGGTTGTTGCTAGATGGGGCGATAGGGATGGTGATTGTGGGGTAAGATCACACACAGCGCCGCTCCGTTTTGGGCGTTGACGCAGCGTCGGATACGCCATACTACAGTGGAAGTTGCCCTCAGATCGACCGCGGTCGGTCAATCGTTCAACACAAGGGGAGCCCTGCTGATCAGCCTCATAGCTGACCAGCCTCACCACGAGCGCAACTCGACGGGGAGCGGCGGCAAGAGGCCGTCCCCTTCCGCCACCTTGCTACAGTCCCTATGTGTATAACGACGCATAGATGAAGCATTACTTACCTAGCATTTTGTCCGCTGCCCGGCCTATTTGTAGCATTATGGCGACTAAAGCTACTCCTTTGTCGCCGCCCAGACGGGTATGTTAGAACATCGTGTGTAGCAACCCCTTGATCCGCGCCGCTCGACCCCCACGCCGCCACGATGGCGGGGATGACGCTAGCCTCGCCGCCCCCCTCACACAGGTGCGTGGGCAGCCCTAGCCGGATCACCAGATCTGTGACGGTGTCGACGGTGGCCTGCGTGGCCCGCACGTCGTCGCTGACGATATCTCGCATCGGGTCTACCTATCTCCTGACGGGGGTGCGGCCACCCAATATCATATTGTCTATATCGGACAATCGGCCCCCCCTATTTAGGCCCAATAGCGACAGTGACCCACCCGATGCAGAGCGACGACACGTCACACGCCCTGACGGATAACCGACGCGACCGGTGCGCCTGCACATCAGTGGTCGCACGGCGACAGTAATCTCCCCCCTGTCTCGATCAGGGAGCGGCGCACCCTGTACGGCACCGGCCCCGGAGAGCCGTGCGGTCATCCAGCAACGCTGTAAGATTGCACATTAATGGGCTTGTCAATGAACAACATATCCACTTTTCGCGCCCGTTCACGGGTAAACAGGGCACAAGATTGACTATGTTATTCTCTGGCGACCCCTAAGGGGTGTTGGGCACTTTTGATGATGCCGATGTTGTGCCGGTGTGCGGCGGTAACGACGAGAAGTCATGGGGTTGGTCGTTGGCTGACGTCGTATCGACAGGACATGTGAACAACAGGAATAGGAGCAACTCGGTTCTCGCAACGCGCGACCACTCGTTTTGTTGCCGGGCTTCGTCGCCGAACACCATGGTCGGGATAGGACAAGGGCGGTCGACCGTTTCGGCTGTCTAACTGGTGGCGACCGCCATTCGTGGAGATAAGCGTTTTGGTTCTTATCCCTATGGTGCGAACTTCCCTCTCGAACAGCATCATCAAAAGCGCCCAACACCCAGATCAAAAGTGGCGCCTACAGCTGCAGGCTGCGTAGGTGAGATCAGACAGACAACACCGCAGGCTGACGCGCGCAACGACTCAATTGCGTTCCGAGTCCTGACGCATCCACCGTACGGACAACGCGCGGGCATGACGTGGGCCGCGCGAGCCACGCTGGCCGCCGGGGCGCAGAACCAGGCGGGGATGGTCCTGTTCGGCGTGGCGCCGCGTCTGGCCGTTCCCCTGGCTCACTATAAGACGCTGCCCGATCCCTGTGCTGGCTGGTTAAGGTAGCCGTGCAATGAGCGACATCCGGCCGTCGCACGGCTACCTTAACCAGCCAGCACAGGGGCATGACTTTCTACCCCCACCTATTTTGGGGTATGATCCTCTACCGTCCTCACGTACTGTAGTCATGCAGCCTATCCACCCATCCGCTGCCGAAAGCGGCGTGGAGGTGAAGGCGTTTCGTGGGCCAAAGGCCTACCATAACGACAGAGAGGATCAGCCGAACCCATGCAGCCCACGACACAACCCACCACACCGCTCTATCGAGCCCTACGCGCCGTCCTTGGTCTATCCCTCAGCATCGCCCTCATCGTCGGCGCGCAGGTATACACACCGAGCAGGGCGGACGCCTCCGCTCCTCCCGCCATCTCCGGCCTGCACGTCCAGGGCAATAAACTCGTCAATGGGGCGGGCCAGGCTGTCGTATTGCACGGCGTCGATCGCTCAGGGACCGAGTACGCCTGCATCCAGGGCTGGGGTTTCTTCGACGGGCCGAGCGACGCGGCCTCGGTGCAGGCTATCGCGCGGTGGCATGTCAACGCCGTCCGCGTCCCGCTCAATGAGGATTGTTGGCTCGGCATCAACGGCGCGTCGTCCGCGTACGCGGGGGCCACGTACCAGCAGGCCATCGCCGCCTATGTCAACCTGCTCAACCAGAATGGCCTCGTCGCGATCCTTGACTTGCACTGGACCGCCGCTGGATCGGCCCGGGCGACGAGCCAGCAACAGATGGCCGACGCCGACCACGCCCCCGCCTTCTGGAGTTCGGTCGCGACCGCTTTCAAGAGCACTAGCGCCGTCATCTTCGACCTCTTCAACGAGCCGTACAACATCTCCTGGTCGTGCTGGCGCGACGGGGGCGTCTGCGCGGGGACGCCGTATGCGGTCGCGGGCATGCAGACGCTCGTCACCGCCGTGCGCGACACGGGGGCGACCAATGTGCTCATGGCCGGAGGGCTGGCCTGGTCCAACGACCTGTCGCAGTGGCTGGCCTATCGCCCGAACGACCCCCTGGGCAACCTTGTCGCGGCGTGGCATGTCTACAACTTCAACGCCTGCAACACAAGCGCGTGTTACGATAATGTCATAGCGCCGGTGATGCGGCAGGTCCCGCTGGTGGCGGGAGAGCTCGGCGAGAACGATTGCGGGCATGGTTTCATCGACACCACGATGAACTGGCTCGACGCCCACGGGGGCGGCTACGTCGGCTGGTCCTGGAACACGGCGAATTGCGCCAACGGCCCCGCGCTGATCACGGACTACACGGGATCCCCGACCGCGTTCGGGCAGGGCCTACAAGCCCATCTGGCCGCACTGGCCATGGCCCCCACGCCCGCTGCCCCCGCGGTTCCCAGCGCCACCGCCCCGGCCAGCACGGCGACGACCCCGGCGAACACGGCCACCGCCACACCTCCGACGCTCCCGACGAGCACGGCGACCGCCCCGGCGACCGCCGTCCCCGCGCTGCCCAGCGCCACGGCGACAGCCCCTGCCAGCACAGCGACAACCACGCTCGCTCCACTCAATTCGCCGACCGCGCACCCTGTCGCGGGCGGGGTGAGCGCGGTCAGGAGCGTCGCGGGCGGAAGCGGGCCGTGGTGGAGCGAGGAGGACGTGAGCGTGACGAGCGCCGCGCCCATCACCGCGCTACGCCTTGTTGTGACGGTGCAGAAGACGGTCGGCGTCACCTGTGCGGGCCAGTACACGTCGTTTTGGGGCGGTATGACCCTGACGGGACACGTCGACACCGGAGCCCAGATTGTCTATACATACACCCTAGCGGGCGGCCAGACGGTCCCCGTAGGTAGCTGGGCGCTGGGCGCACAGTTCACCGGGACGGGCACGACCCACCTGTATGGCGCGGATACCTTCGCCCTCACGGCCACAAGCGCGGGCGTCACCACGACCAGCGCCGGACACTTCTAAGCCCGACAGGCGGGCACGGGGAGGGCCGGATCGCACGACGATCCGGCCCTCCCCTGTGCATGCTGAGACCACACGGAGAGCGAGGCGCCGCGCTCTTACCCATCACGCGCCCCCCTAATGCAGGGACGGCTATAGTGACTCGTGATAGACGGATAGCGGCCGTGATCGTTAGCCGGACGGCCCCCGCCACGGTAGTGTGCGGCTAGAAATGACCAGACGCGGTCGTGACGGCGCCGCCGACGCTGGTGGCGGTCACGGTGTAGGTGTCGCTGCTGTCGTCGTGCGCCCCACTGTAGGTGAACTGCGCCGCCACCAACCGGTCCGCGCCCGGCTGGAGAGTCTGGCCCGCGTTCAGGGTATAAGTATAGTCGATGGAGCGAACGACATCGGGCGTCCCGGGACCCATGTTGTAGGTATTCACCCGGTGTCCCTGAGTGAGCGCCCCCGCTGGGAAGGTGTTGTACTGGCCCAGGTAGCCGACGGGGCCGAAGGGGCCACGCACGACCGTGACACCGCCCACGGTCACGGTAATCGTGAGCGCGGCGAGGGGGGCTGTGTTCGTGACGACGACGTCCTCCTCGCCGTAGTAGGGACCGTTGTTCGGGGCGGCGCGGCCGCTCGCGGTCAGGAACCCTGCGCCGCCGGACCCGGCAGGCGTTGGGCTTGCCGTGGGCGACACGCTGGTGGCAGGCGTCGGGCTCGCCGTGGACGACGGGCCGCCAGCGGGGGGTCCAAAGGTTCCCGAGGCCGTGGTGGCGCCGCCAGCGCTGGTGTAACTGACGGTATAGCTGTCGCCGCTAAAGTCATGCGGGGCGCCGTCGCCGTTAAACTGCGCCGCCACGCGCAACCCGCTGCTCGGCGGCACGGTCTGTCCGGGCCTCAACGCGAACGTGTAAACGAGCGCGTCGGCGGTCTCGCTATAGCTCGCGGCGAGCTCACCGTACCAGAACGTGTTGTACTGGCCGGCGTAGCTCACGCCGGGCGTCTTGCGCACGGTCACGACGATGCGCAGCGCGGTCAGCGGCGCGGTGTTGGTGAGCGCGACGTCCTCCTCGCCAAAGTAGGGTCCGCTGTTGCCCGTTACGCTGCCCGCGATAGTGACGCCATTCGCGCCGCTGGCGGTGGGGGTGGACGCGGGAGTGGTCGGTGTTCCCGTGGCGCCGCCGGAGGGCGTGCCCGTCGTGGCCGTGGCTGTGGCCGTCCCGCCGCCCGTGGCGCTTGATGCGCCGAACTCGAAGGCCCCGATGTCGCACCGCCCGCCGGCGGGGTAGGGGCGCGCGTAACCGCGCTGGTCGGTCGCCACGCCGCACCATTCTCGTAGGATGGCGTCGATGGCCGGGCTGCCCGGCAGCAGGGCCTGCGTGGGCGTGGGGCCGCCGTTGTCCTGCAAGGGTCCGAGGCGCGGGTCGAGTGCCCGATCGAGGCTGCCCACCCGGTCGCCGTTCACGCCGTTGACGAGGCCACTGCAGTCTACGGCGACGCCGATCAGGTTGTATCCGCCCGAAGTGAACGTCCCGTTGCAGTCGGACGGATTGGCGCTGCTCGACAGTGAGGTCATATTACTCGCCACAATCGTATCGGCGAGCATGACCGAAGAGGGGTAGGCGTTGTCGATGCCACCGGTGTTTGTGCCGATATTGCCGGCCACCGTGCTGGCGATCACGGTCAACGCGCCCTGATTAGCGATACCCCCGGTACCGACGCTACCGCTCGCGTTGTTGCCACTCACGGTGCTGTTAATGAGCGTGGCCGTGCCGCCGTTGCCGATGCCCCCTACACCGCGGCTCGCGTCGTTGCGCGCCACCGTGCTCCTGACGAGCGTCAAGGTCCCGCTGTTGGCGATGCCGCCCGTGCCGTAGACGCCGTCGTTGCCGCTCACGACGCTGTCGGTCAGGGTGGCCGTGCCGCTATTGGCGATACCACCGATGGATCCACTGAAGTTGTCGCTGACCGTGCTGGCGAACAACGCCAGCGTACCACTGTTTACTATACCCCCCAAGCCGCCGCTCCCACCGTTATCGCTCACGATGCTGCGGCGTAGCGTCAAGGCGCCCTTGTTGATGAGCCCTGGACCACCAGCGCTACCGCCGTTGTGGCTGATCACGCTGTCGGCCACCGTCAGCGTCCCGGCGTTGACGATGCCGCCACCGCTGGCCGGATAGGAAATGTTGCCCACGCCGTTCTGCACGGTTAGTCCCGCAATCATCACCGACACACCGGCGGTGACGCTGATCACGGTTCCCGTCGCGCTGCCGTCGACGATTGTCTGGCCCGCGCCCGCGCCGGCCAGGGTCAGGCTCTTGTCGATCGTCACATGCTCGCCGTACATGCCCACGGCGACGCTGACCATGTCGCCGGGCACGGCATGGCCGACCGCCGCTTGGATGGTGGTGTACGCGCACCCACTCTGGCAGACACTCAACGTGGCGGCAGAGGCCGCCGAGCGCCCGTTGATGAGCGCCTGCGCGGGCGCGAGGATGAGGAACACACTGAAGAGAGCGACGGACACCTGTCTGGCCCGTTGCCAGGCCCGCGCGTGATATTTTTCCGATGTCGTATGCATGTGGCTACCTCAACGATACGGCTACGCGGCCAGGACAGCCCCGTCCGTAAGCGAGCTCGTCGACGGTGGCCGTGACCGGATATGGTGAAACATATAACGCCCCGCCTATGGGACGTGATGCTAGGTGGGCCGGACGAGCGACACGCTGGCGCATAGTCGTTGACGGTGGACGTTCGCCCGCGACGTTATGGGCTGTGAGGTTGGCTGGACAGGGATGATGTAGGTAGTCTCTTCATTCTAGCGAGACTTCGCTCAAACCGGCGAAACGCGCCGCAAAAACACGGCTCAATCGCAACACCTTTGCCCACTAGTAGGAGCTTTTTATACAAGGACCATGTCCTGCGCAAAGGGCTCTTGATGGAGCGGAAAGGCCGACACACAGTGTCGATGTCGCTATAACGAGCGTCTAGCAGTTTGTCGGAGAGAACATATTTTCCAAGAGATAGTGCACTGGGAGACCGTTTTGAAGCCAAGGAACGGGCTACAGACGCGCTTTTGCCCTCCCGCAGTGTGATAAACAGAGCCGATAAGCTTCTCTCCGACAAACTGCTAGGAGCATTTGCATCATCATATCACAGATGATGGGATGGCGCCGTGAGGGGGGGCATGCGATGCGGTATGCGGTGATGCAGCGACGCAACGATCGCAGGAGATCGCGCTATTCAGCAACGGACGTGACCCGCTCGCCCCGGACGAGGGCCTCGTCGAGATGGACTTGGGCAAAGGGCAGGCCCATCTCGTGCGCGTGCTGGAAGTACTGGCGCGCATCGCGGCCGTACCCGACGCCCCCTGCGGACGCGCTGCTTGACGCGGCGCGCGCGCGGCTACCGTGAGGCGTGACGGTCATCGCCATCGGGCCGGCGGGCGACACGGAGCATCAAGCAATTCTGTAGCCGCTGCGCCGTGCGGCCTTCAACGTCGTGCGCGCCGTCCTCTTTCAGCAAACCTCCCGGTCGCGCAGGCTCAGGGTGTAGCGCAGTCGCCAGAGCACGACAAACAGGGCGATGCCGGTGGGGATCTGTAGGTGATTGAACGGCGTGCCTGTGCGCTCGGTGACGGTGCGCCGACAGGGACGGCAGCGGAACAGGTGATACCCCAACGCCGTCACGCGGTCCAGTTCCTGTGTCGCGTTCCCCTGGCAGTAGGAGAAGGATACTCGACCGCTTGGCTCCCCACCACCCGTGATTCTGAGTTCTGACGCAACCCACGCAGGAGGACTTCGTGGCCCACATCGCCCAGACCGTGGACACCGATCCGGAGGCGGGCTAGTACTACAACGACGGATTCTTCCAATAGCTACGAAGAGCCGCTTTTGTGCTAGATCTTGACACCCTTATGGCAGCAATAACGGGTGCCGAAGGCCAGCATAGCCGCGACATCGGTCGAGATTTGCCGCTGAAAACGGCGGTTTTACACAAGCGTCGTTGTAGTACTAGGTATTCATCGTCGATAACCTGAACACGCACCGCTCGGCCGGCCTGGTGGAGTGGGTCGCGCGCGCCTGTGCGATCGAGGCCAACCTGGGCGTCAAGGAGAAGCGCGGCATCCTGGCGTCCATGGCCACGCGGGGGGCCTTCCTGGGCGATCCCACCCATCGTATCCGTTTCGTCTACCTGCCCCCGCACACCTCCTGGCTCAATCAGGTGGAGATTTGGTTTGGCACGCTCCCCCGCCTAGTGCTCCGGCGCGGGAGCTATGCCTCGGAGGCTGCGCTGCGCCACCAGGTCCTCGCCTTCATCGCCCACTACAATCGGGCCTTGGCCAAACCGATCAAGTGGACCTACACCGGCCGCGTCACGCCACCGGAGCAGGCCACCGCTCCGACATCACTCATGCAGGCCCAGGCCGCCTAATATGCGGAAGGTTTTCAGGCGAAAGGTACTAGAAGTGACCCGATGTAGTCGTCGTCGCTCCGCCACTAGTCGCGGTCACGACATACGTATCGCCGCTATAAGCGTGCGGCGCGCCATTGCCCCCGAATTGCGCAGCCACTAGTACCCTTCGCTGGAAATGGTTCCGCAAGTTCCGTAAGCCGTTTCGAGGAGTCATCACGCACGTTGTAGCGTGCCGAACATGCGGAGAAACTTCCAGCTTGCGGTACTAGCCACCCGCTACCGGCGGGGATCGACTGCCCGGCCGTGAGGGTGTACGTGTAGACGACCTGCCCCCCGGTGTCGTTGTACGCCATCGACATGACGCCGCTGGCAAATGTATTGTACGCTCCCGCGTAACTGACCCCGGATGTCTTTTGCACCGTCACAACGACACGAAGGGCAGTCAACGGCGCGGCGTTGGCGAGACTAACATCTTCCTCGGACCAGTATGGTCCGCTGCCACTCGCCACATGCCCGCTCACGGTAACGCTCGACCCGCCGCCGGCGGGCGGCGCCGGTGCCGTACTCGTCGCGGGCGGCGCCGGCGCCGTACTCGTCGCGGGCGGCGCCGGCGCCGTACTCGTCGCGGGCGGCGCCGGCGCCGTACTCGTCGCGGGC
>JAABUJ010002614.1_pt1 | contig 21831 bp, 21 predicted proteins | sample 5559131 | NCBI WGS metagenome assembly JAABUJ01 (sample SAMN10711875, study PRJNA513366) | rock metagenome | isolation source: Antarctica rocks | place: Antarctica: Victoria Land, Mt New Zealand nord | collected 2016-01-07
TGCGGGGCGCCCGCGAGGCAGAACTAAGGTTTTCCATTTTGGTTTTTCCTTTGCAAAGGCGATTCGCCCTCATAGACCTAGATAGGGACTGAATAGGGAGTTAATAGAACAAATAATAATAATATTATATATTTCTTAAAGACTTTATTTAATTTAATTAACTTGTTAAATTAACTCATTAAAAGTAATTGCTTCAGTTTCTGAATACTTTTAGAATTTAAATTAAATCTTTTACTTTAAATTCTAAGTAAACTGTTGTTTCTGTTTATATTTAACTGATATAAACTAAAGAAGTTATACAATCTTTATAATCTTTACTTTTATATTGTTGAATTGATTTTGTTTGTTTCAGTGTCTCATAATGATAATGTTAATGTTTTATTTCATTAATGTTTTTAAAGATCAGTAGAAATGCTAAAAAAAATTGTTTATATTTTAAAATCTAATATTTAATGAGTCTTCTTCAGCTTAAAGTTATTTTTCTTTTTAAAGTCATTATATTTTGACAATATCTTTTAAATAATTAGCTGTAACAATAATCTTTGCTTCATTGTTCAGAAGTTAATTCATTAACATTTTATAAAATTAAAAATAAGCTTTTATTTTAAGAATTTATATCTCTGCAGTGTTTACTTTTCAACTATTCTTATAAATAAACAGTAACTTTATCTTTAGAGAATTCTTAAACACTGCTGTAAAGAAAAATATTATTACATTAAATATTTTTTAAATCTCTGAAGCTGCATTAAATAGAGATATAATCTCAGACATAAAGTTAAAAATTAATTAATTAATATAAATATTTCTTAATTAAGTCTGAAGAAATGCAATTTAACTTATTATTATCTTATAATTAATTTAAAAAGCTGTTTCTGACATTGCTGACTAATTAACAATAGTGAATTTATTCATCATTATAGAAATAGAGTTGAGCTTTATATTGAGAGATTGTAAATGATTGAAGATATTAATTAATAAATTAATTTTGATTTGATTTAAATTACTGTTGAACATATTATAATATAAGAAAGATAGAACTTTTTTTCATACAATACAGTATAAGAATTTATTTCTTTGTTTTGTAGTCTTAACACTGAAGTAGTAATGAATACTGAAAAGAGAATAAATATATAATTTATGTATTATTGCATTAAAACTTTTACAATTAAAATATAAATCAAATCAGTTTAGATCAAAGCTTAAGTTTCAGAACTGCTTAAAAGTGTGCTTTAAATCTTTAATATTATTAGATGTGAATTGATTTGTAGAAAGTTGTCTCTATTCATTTACACTATGTAGAGTATATATAGAAAATGATGACTAAGACATAAATAGATGTGCTTAGTAAGAGAAGAGTAAGCAATGATATCACACAGGATTACTGTACAGTCACCTTACTCAGAAGAGTCAATTGAAGATATTGAGGATGTAAAAGACTGAGGATATCCTATTGGTACTAATACTGATACAATGTTGTGTTTTCCATTCCACCAGTGCAAAATATATGCTTATCTTCTTATATCTTCCTGTAAATCTTCCCAAGGCGCTGCCTCACCATCCAGAGTTTTTACAACAGACATACCTGTATGAAGTACATGCCTGGTTGTGCAATCTTGTCAGCTTCTTACAAACATCACCCTGCATAAGTGGAAGCGGTCCAGACTTTTCGGCCAATGGCAATGATTTCATCCTTCAATGGTTCTACTCGTATCGTCTTCCGCGGGGAGATCCTTTGCTTGCAAGAGGAATCTGATAGTCAATCATACATATGAGTGACCCGTCCAAAACCACCACTAGTTGTACATACATGATTGTTGTACGCATGCATGCTAAAGTCAGGCTATCTAAAGTATCGCAGCCACGAGTGGCTGGCTACATTATACGGTCAGGCGTAGTTGCCCCCATAGGCGCTGTAGAGGTTCTATCTTGGAAATAGACGCCTCCACAGTAACCTTGACAGATGCGACGAGGTAGACTGATTTCCAGATCGAGTACCTTTCGTACGCTGGGCGAGGAGAGTAAAGTGTTTTCGATGTTCACAAGACCAGATTGTTTGGCTAGCGGCGCTGTACGCTAGAGTGACTTGTATATGCACGACGGAGACGGGTTCTGTCCTCTCCTGTCTTGAAGAGAATTACCTGGCGGTCCAGGTGATAGGTCGATAGACGTCTCCGTGAGGTTTCTGCGCGGAGTACTCCCAATAGCGCGGGGGTCGATCCAAGGCTAGGAACGGGTAAATGAACAGTGGGGGCACCATCATACCGTCCAGCTCAGAGAAGAGCGAGTGTCCTCGATTTCTTTACACCGTGCAAAGAAGACCGAAGAAATGTGATTGCACATCTTGTTAGCTTAGTCGCTGCAGATATCCCTGAGCTATCAATCTCTCTACGTCACCCTGCCGAACGTAGAATTGACTGTTCTTAGACAAGATGATTGAGCTGAGCACAACATGGAAAAGTCAGCGTTGCCAATGGCGTCGGTCAGGAGAAGGGAAAGACGAGAACAGGTTTACCCGTATTCTGTCTGAATCTCCCCGGCGTCCTTCAATACCCTGACGTCTATAAACAAATCTCTTGGAGGCTCCAGACTGCCTGTAAGATCAATGTCTGTCCACTGGCCCTTGTACGCCGCCAGCATGTCGCTGTACTGCCTCACGTATTCCTCTTCTTCCGGGCTGAGCGAGTTCTGGTTCCCCGCTGCTGATCCCATGCTCCACCCCTCCACGCTCCCCGGCTTTTCGGCCTGCGGTTGCTGCTGCTGCTGCTGCTGCTGCTCCTCCAGCACGTCAGTTCCATTCCAGCACATCTCCTCTAGCTTTTCTGACCGGACTCGGTGGTAGGCGAGCAAACATCGCTTGTTGCGGCGCATGCAAAGGTGATTGACGAGGAGGGCGCATGCTGTTGCAGGCTCCGAGGAAGGATCGAACGCGCCTTCAAAAGGGGCGAGGATGTTGGAGACGTCCTTGTCTAGTTCGCGAACTTCTCGAGTCACCGCACGGACGATCTCGGTCTGGTAAGGTGGTAGATGGGCGAGTGACTGCGTCCGTTTGGCATGTTGAACCTGCAACTCGTTATCAGTGCCAATGCATGGACGGTGGTGACCACAGCTGAGAATGGCATACAAGCTTATTTCCAAGCTCTCCATACATTGAGATACTCAAGCTGCGACAGGCCCTTCACCGTCAGCACAAGCGCAGGCGCGTTTCGCCGTTATAGTGCGTTTCGGGTGTTGTTGTAGCGCGGGCCGAGCCGGCTTATTCCAAATTAAGCCTACCTCAAGCTACCGGAGCTTAGCGTCCAAGCCTAAGGTACCTGGTAGTGTATGTGTACGATGTCTTCACACCTTGAACTACAACCTAGGTCTCAATGTTTACATCGATGGTATTATGGCAATCACAGAGACAAGCGCCTAAGTACTGTGCGGTTCATTGGGCATGTCTTGGGACGGCAGATAGTCACACCCGGACTGCTCTCAGAAAATCCCGGCACAAGCAGCTGCGTCCTGCATGCTCCCGAACCTGCCCACAATGTCTTTGTACTCGATGTGTTATCCTCAAGCACCGAAAGAACCCATTATCAACAAGTGTGAGATCCATCTGGGGGTATTGCCGGTGCTAGAAACACGCTGATTGGAAGGAACAGGTACCCTCACGCCCGGCCCAGGATGCGCCATGCAAAACAAATTTAGAACCAGAAAGACCTGACTGTGCCTTCTCCTCACGGAGCATTAAAGGTAAACGAGCATAGCAGAATGAAGAGTCAAGAGAAGCACCGTGAACTCCCGTTTGTCGCTGCAAGCCTGTCCTGCCCAAACGCACTTCGGCATGTTCTTTGCCCCAACCGAGCCTCATCCATATTACCTGCTGTTGTGTTCCTCCATCCATTTGTCAAATTCAGCTCCTGCATCAAGTGGACCCGCATCCGCGTCTACTTGCCAGCCCTCATTGCTCGGATGGAGGGAGTCTGTTGTTTGATACGCCGTCGTGTTGGCATTGTCACCGAATAGGTCGTGTTGGTTATACTCCGAAGTTGCGATTTCATACGAAGTATTGAACCCTGGGTCAGAGGGTAGTCCGCCGAAACTCCCATCATCTACTCCACCGTGATGGCTTCCGGCATGTCCGATCAGGTGATTGTCATACGCAAGAAGCTGGGGGTCGAGCTGAGTCTGTTCCATTCCTGCAGGGCTGCCATTATGCGAATGCTGTTGCAGCAGTTCATAATGATGGCCTCCTGGAAGTCCAATAAGCGGCGGGTTACTGTACTGCATCCCTGGTGTTTCTGTCTTGCGAATCCGTACATCTTCGATGTTCATGTTCGGGGCGGATAGGTTGGGATGAATCGTCGTCTGGTAATATTGTCCAAATAGCTCATTGTTTCCCATCGCCGCTGGAAGTGCTTTCCCTGGGTTGGTCGCCTGGTACGATGATTTATTCCATTCCATCCGGGGTTGCAACGGTCTGCTGCCGAAGCTCTGCTGGAAGACGCTGTTCGCTGGGTAGCCCGCTTCCTTGGTCTGTCTTTTGCTCTGCTTGTTCTTGGACTTCCGCTGGCTTGGAGCTCCCCAGCCGAAATCTGGATCTTCAAGATCACTCGGTTCTCCGGCTTCATCGTCTGAAGTGCCCTTTCTTTTCTTCCCTGAACCCTGTGTCTTGCTAGGTGAGAATTTATAGCCGGGATGCGCTTTCTGATGGTTGTCTCTCTCGATCTTTGCGTATTCGTTGTACTGTTCCCGAACTTCCGGTGGTTCGAGAGGCCAGCTTTCGCCTGACACAGAAGAGACAATCTGGTGGTTATTCTGGAGACACCACAACTTGATTCGATCGGCATACGCTGAGCGGTAAAGCATGAACGAGTTCATCGGTCTTGTCACGTATCCGTTCCGTTTCTCCACCTCCTTCATCCGTACTTCCGCCGGTCTGGTTACCCATTCCTCCATATTTCGAACTGGAATATGGTCAAACGCCTTCGTGAGCTCACTCAGAGGTGCGTCAATCTTTGGCGCCTTGGGTTTGTCGCTTTTCGGTTGTTTGGAGGCCTTCTTAGCCTTTGGTGATCTCGGTCCGCGAAGCTTTTCCTGTGCCGCGACTTTCGAACTTTGTGGGGTACTGAGACCCGTTATCGACCGTCCGCTCCGCGTTGTCCGCCGTCCGCCGTTGCTTTGGTCTGAGGATGTGGGCGTTGGAGGCGAGTTGACGTGGAAGCCCTGACTCAAGTACTACAGGTCATATCCGCATTAGCTCAGGCTCTCTGATGCGGATACCCCTGAGGACTTACCGATTGCTGTGCGACCGGTAAAGAGGAGTAGTTCTCATGTTGGTTCGGATAATATATCGGAGCACCATAACCATCCTGACAGTCATCAGCCTTTGAATATCTCAACGATATTCGCTTATCTTCCAGGACGACTGGGCCACTTACAAATTGAATACCTAGACCGACATCACTCGAATCTTGGTAGACACCTTCATATGGTCCTGCGACATACTGCTGCCCTAAATACTGGCCTGCTGCTGGGGATCCATATGCTGTTAGTGGCTCCGAGTGAACATATCTTCCGTCATCCGCGTCGAAACGGTCAGCTTGATACCGAAGATTGGAGTTGTGCTGTACTAAGTGGTGAAGGCCGTACTGAAATTCGCCGTTGTTTGACGGAGCTGGAGATGGTGGTCGTTGTTTGACCATCGCTGCGATTGACATATCTCGAAGGTAAAGGAGGGAGGAAAATGAAGCTGAGCTGCGAGAGGGAGCTTAGTCTGCGTATGTGAGAACGTCCGCTTCGCTGATAGTAATGTAGGTTTTCCGGATTGCTCTGGAGGGCATTGGGTTGGCGACTACTTGTAGGAGTTGGGGTGGTCGGTCAATGTTCCCGGATTGTTTTCATCCAGACACAGCGCTGGAGTCCACGGTCTATGGTATCTTTGTCACTCAGAGGCAGGCGGTTCAGCTGGTTTGGCGATGGCGGTGAGCAGCAACTCATAACCAGCAGTCGGATGTCTTTCTATCGTCAGACCTAGCCGTGTGGTCCACGTCAATGTCCGCCGTATGGGCTTCCAGGTCCTTGAAGGAAGTATCCCCGATTTGGCAACAATGGTGGGACGCTCGACAACGCAAATTCCAGGTGTTGAATCCCAGGGCTAGGATCGTGACTTTGCTCGGCAAGCTTCTGGAAGAACCCGCTGAATCAAACCGATATCACAGATCCCCAGTAGTTCATCTGAACTCCTGCGTTGGATCTTTGTTGCCTGAGGATTGGGGAAGGAACAGGTTTGTCCTCTCCCTGGGAAGAGGTTACAGATTAGCGGAAGGTTTGAGATGAACTTCTTGCGGATAGCCGCTTTGCAGACCGCACTTAGATGGCAAGTGTTGACTGCGGAAAAATTGGTGTAGGCAAGCAGCTACGACTGTGCACACGGTGCCACTAATTGCTGCTTGCTCGACTGAATCTGGCGTTCAAGCGGCAACCATGTCTCACGAGTGTCTTTGTTCCAGTGTACCAGGCAAGATGATTTGGCCGGAGATGGGAGAGCAGCGCCGGAGAGAATCAGTAGGAATCCTTTGTCTGAGTTTTGGAAGGATTGCAAATGAGCCTTGCAAAGATCTGATACCGCTCGAAAAGCTGAGGGTATTACTTGATATTTCATAAGAGCTATGAATACAAGATGTCCGCCACTATCAATCTCTAGTTTTATTGGACAGCTTCAACTACATAAGGTACCAACTAGGAGCGCTGGGCCAACTGGGCCCTGAATGCGGGTTGCAGACCGTTTGGTCCCAGCACGGATGGTAGCTTTGCTATCAACACATCATCGCATGCGGCGGTGGTAACCAATCTGCTGCGAGCCAACCCAGTGGTCATATCGACCTGAACACGGTGGTATCTTGCCCGGTAGAGGCTAACCCTACTAGTGCGTCCCTAGATGCTCCACTGTTTACGGAGTACGCCCAAATACCTCAGTGACCGAGGGCAATGCGCAAACCTGCAAACGAGGGTGGCTGCCAAAAGCTTTGGCCGCCCATTTGCAAATCTCCGCACGAGGAACAGACCTTGGGCCGCATGTTACACCAAATGTTCCCCTAGCCACTAGGCACATTCCTCGCCTCCATGCTCAGCGGCGCCAACCGAACTGCAATCTGCCTACTCCGTACCGTGAAGTAAGCTACAGTATTGAGGACTCAGTTCATTCTTGTGGTACGACCTCCACACTCGATCTCATGCTGCAGACGGCAACTAGCGTCCGGCCCTATCCTGACTGGGATCGGGAACGGGCAGACGTGGACGGGTTCATTTGAGGGTGGCGCAACGCTGTTTGAACGTCGGTCGTACAAGCAGCAGAGATTGAGCCACTTTCACGTCGCAACCTCCAGTTAAGGAACTCTAGCGCATCATCCCCATTGACAACTCTTGCCATATCCACTAGTCCACACATATAGATTACTGTCGGTCACTGTCATTATCTTTGCAATCAATAACGACGTTCCATGCCTAGCGTAGTGATTGGCCACTTTCCCTCCCCTGCCAGCAGAATGCCCCAAATCTCTCCGACCCGCACTATACCGGAAGCGGCAAGACCCATCTACAGCAGCCAGGATCCGCGCGGTACGAGCGAAAGAAACCCCCGCTTGCGGCCAATCACAATCAATCAACTTAACTTGCAGATCAACGGCGGCGATCAACGGTGGACGATTGGCCCACACTTCCGCCCTTATGCAACTCTGCAGCTGTCAAGGCTGAGATTTTGGCACAATATTAGTAATACTTCGTAATGATCAGGTATCTTTAAGGTAAACATCTAATCTAATCCACCCTTCACTCGCGACCTAGAACGACGTCCGTTCTTTCGGAAAAACAACGTTACACACAGTAAGAGTACAGAAAGTGATACTGAGTGGGTTATTATGGTACCCTGGCGCAGTAGGGTGCGATTGAGAGTGCGGTGTAGATTCGCAACCAAACCAATTCACACCAACCCAGATCAAACCCAACTCTGAACTGAAAAGGGGACCGATGTGTTGGGTTGGGAGGGACTGACTCGCTGTCGGCCGCTTCGAAACTCAACTCGACTCGACACGACTTGCTTGTCGACCCGTCCCGGTACCGTGGGTGAACAGTCGGCTGCGTGGAAGGTTGTTAGGAGCGGGTGGAGGTCGGGACGAGGAGGGCGTAGGAGGGAGGGTATTTTCTTGAGGGTGGGTAGGTTGTGAGGAGGAGGCATGGCTAGGGGGATAGAGAGAGAGCGAAGAGATGGAAAGTATGCGTAAACTGAGAACTCATGGTCCTCTGTAAGGTGTCGGTGGAGAATTGCAAAGGCCAAACAAACAAACCAGAACCCTCTTACAGCACGGAGCGCACTTGGTGTAAAAGAGTCTAGACAATTCTAGCTAGCGAGCGGGCGAGGGGGTATACGTTCTACTCTGTTATCCGGAACGAAGTAAAGCCCACCAAACTCCGGTAGAACAAATTCAATGGAGATGGGAAACGAGTGACGAGATCGAGTAACCCCCCTTCGAAGAACGCACCTGTACAAAAACACTACACCAAACCCATGATGTAAAAAGCACTGTATCGTGAGGACATAACGAGTGTTGCGGGTGGTAGAAGAAAGCGTGTCGCCTCTCGGAGCGACTGTAGACCGCTTCTGAAGAGGGATGAGGGGATGTAGTCTGCTAGACTACAGTGATCACTGAGTAGTGATATGACTGTTTGTTTGCGCCTGCTCGAACGTGAGCATTTTAATCGGAGGTGTGTAGTCCTGCGGTCCAGGGCTCGGCGATAGACCGGTGACCGGCGGCACGAGCGGCGTCCCGGCGACGCTGTGTTGAGTGCCGGGTCTGGGCGGACTGTGTTTCGTTGGTGAGATGCCGGATGCGGCTGCCGGCAGCGGAGATTTCGACACGGGCCCGGAAGATGGCGATAGTGCTCCAAGAGAAGGAGAGGAGTGTTTTATCGGGGAGAAGCCGTTGCTGTGGATTTGTGGTGGTGGCGCGAAACCACCATTTGGCTGAGGAAACGCGAGTGGACCGACGGCGTGGCTTGCTTGCGAAGAGGACAATGATGGCCGGCTTTTTGTTGGTGACGGGACGCTGTGGTTGGAGTGGTTGGAGTAATTCGAGTGAGAGGATAGAGGGCGCTGCCGGTCGAAGGAGTTGAGGAATGGATTCTGTTGGGGATACGCGAAAGATGTTCGCGGCGTATTTGCCATGCTATCCAGCGGGTTCTGAGGGGGTGAGCTTCCTGCAAGCCAAGCTGGTCCAGGAGGTACCCCATTCCTGTTCTCCGCAGTAAAATGCGAGGAAGACGGTCGTTGATCGTGGTGGACATAGCCATTGCTCTTGATCCGTGATTCTGGCGGTGAAGCGAGCCCGGGAGGTGGTTGTGTGGGGGAGCTAACATCTCCATTCTGGCCACGCGACGGCATGGGTGACTGTCCATCCGGTGAAAGCGTAGGACCGTTCATGATTCTATGAAGTAGACTGCCATGTCCGTCACTTGACTGACTACTGTGCTGATTTATTGGAGACACTCCCACTGGAATCTCCACATGCTTGAGACGCTTCGGTGAGGGCGACTTTGCGCTCTCGTCCTGTAATTTCCGCTTCTTCGGACCTGATTCATGCTCTGCTGTTTTCGACTTTGGATCAGAAGGTGGTGATGAAGATGCGCCTAGGCGAAATTTGAGAGAAGGTATCTTCGGTTTCTTCGCATCCTCTTTGCGGCGCTCACAGTCCCGACAGATGAAATGGAAGTCTTCCTTCTCGGCAGAAGCTTGAGAGATGCCAAGACAAGCACTGTGTTGCCACACGTTACACGACTCGCACGCAACGCTATGAGAACCATCATCCTACAGACTTTTAGTAGGAGCGAGCCGAGTGCAGACTATGAAGACTTACCAGGTTTTCACCATGAATACCACAGACTGAGCAGTCAAAGAACCACTCGTCCTCCTCCGCCAGTTTCTCAAGCTCCTTCTTTCTCTTTTCCATCTCGGCCTTGAGGTGCCTCTCCGACATTCGCGCCTCGCCGGTCTCAATCTTTTTGCTGTCCTCAGACAGGTTCGCAAGCTCCTCTTCATGTAATAGCCGCTTGTATTCCCGCTCCTTGAGACGTTGCTCACGCGTCATCATCCGGGACTCACGCGCCTCTTCCATCCTCTTCTGCCTCTCTTCCTCCCTTTTGCCCTCTATCAGAGCAGCTCGTCTCTTGCGCTCCGCCTCGGCAACCTCCTGCTCCTCTCTTTCTTTGTCGATCTTGCTGGCGATTCTGCTCGATCTCTTCGCGGTAGCGAGCTTTTGAAGGTTGAGCAACTCCTTCTGCTTTCTGGCGTTCTTCTTCTGTTGCTCCTCCTCGACCTTCTCAATGACCGGCAAGACCTCTTGCGTGAGCCTTTTGTGAAGATACCTCTCGTCCGAGTCTTTACTCTTTCGTATAGATTCGAGGAATTCCTGATACTGGTGTAAGGTAATGGCCAAACATTCCCACTGTCGTCCGCCGAAAGGATCTTCTGCAGGTTCAGTATCATCGTGACGACTTTGAGCGTCATCAAGGACCCCATCCGCAGAACCATCTGTTTCCGCGACCTTCCTCCGCTTTTTGGCTCGCGCCGCTGCTTTGCCCTTTTTCGAATTTGCCTTCGGTTTTGGTAATGGTGGGGGTGGGGGCGGAGGATCGGTGCGGCGATACAGCCGATTATCATCGAGCACGAAGTAAAGACGCCCTTGCTTATCGTAACCGACCTCTTCAATGCGCTGTGTAATGTGTCAGCGGACTGCTTGACGGTCAATAGCCCTATTCAATGTCGACTTACCCATTGTGTCTGTTCCGCATCCTTCGATTCTGGCATTCTTTCGCGTATCCGGTCCGCATGGATCAAGGTCCATTGCGAGAGTTGATATAGCACACGTATCTTCGTGAAGACGTCGAAATCGGCGAACTTGCGCGATATTTCCTCCGTACCGAAGGGGTTCCGTTGTGGAGCTTTCGCTTGGTATTGCCGGCGCGTATATTCATCGAAGATCTCAGGGCTGCAAGCTTTCTTAGCATAAAAGGTGAAATATGCGTGATATACGTACGTCAATCCACGGTGAGACGACACAAACTTAAGTAGAGCCAGCCCGACTTCGGCCAACTTGTCTGAAGGACCTGCCTTGAGACACTCGGTTTCGAGCTCCTGCAGACAATCCAGAAATCAGCTAAGTCTACCATGTCGACAAGGAACCGCAATGCCAACTGGCATTATCAAAGAGGAGATGTACCTCGATATCGATATCTTCGTGAATCTTGACCGCCTTGCCGAAGATGAAGATGTATTGCATGAGATTCGCGAATTCCCACATGTTTCGTATTTGATCGAGCAAGCCTGGTTCTTGCGCTGGCGTGGGAGACTCCATCTCTGCCCTACCACGCTTGCGGGACACCATGACGATGAGGCTCCCGGAGCAGAGACGCGAAGGCGACGTGCTTGTGAGAAGCTGCCTGACTGCTTTGTATAATCTGGGTGGAACGTGAGGGTGTTGTGTTGCTGGGCAGTTTTACAATATTTGTCCACGGTGTATGAGTGTCTCTTGTGGAACAATGGGACTGATATTGGAGCGTACACGATCTTTGAAGACGCGATCACAGTGTCGATGTTTATTAAAAGACTTGGATTGACTTGTGCAGGAAGTACCTTAAGTACCAGCCTCGACTATTTATCTTATGACGCTAATCCTTATGGAGTAAAGTGCTCGGAGCCGTCAATAAGCGAGAGCGCCTCAATTATCTGGTTCATACGGGTATCTTCATTATTGTTCACATGATCTATAAGGTCTTGATATAGTGAAGAGATATTGAATACCCAGCCTGTGTCTTATTGTCACAGCTCGTAGTTGTAACAAATGCGCACAATACCTGGTAGTTAGGAATCTAGCTAAGCAGGATCAGCTGCAAAGGGCTAACCATTCCCTCTAGGGTTCTTACCAATTGATGTCGTCCGTCCACAATGAGGCTCCGCAATAAGGTCTGATGAAGATTAGGAAAGATCAACATGTATGCGGTATTGAAACAACCGTCCCTGTTGCCTTCTCTCCAACTGTACGGATTAGCAGTCATTAAGCACTGGGCCCCGACAAACATCAGAACTTCACAGTAGCAACAGGAGAGCCTCAGCAGCTGGAGCCGCAAAACACGCCTTGGCGAAGCATGGTCGCTACAACAGAGGTAAATACACTGCTGCAAAGACAATCTCATCAAGAAAACCCCCCAAAGCCCTTACTATGCAAGTCTCGGAGGTATCAGCCAGTAAAAGGGAAGATAGTAGAACCTAAGCAATGGCCTCTAAATATCAAATCGAACGCAGCTCGATCACCCGCCCCCCCCCAGAGAACCTTGTCCAAAATGCGCAACGCCTTGTAGAAATGCCATTTCCCGCCTCAACAGATCGATCCGGCATCATCCATCCGACCCGCTCCGAAGGCGCTGCGCCTGAGATAAGAAATCTATGCATGCATGGCCCGAATCACACCGTCAAAGTTGTGGGTATGGTACACCGATATGTCCTTTTCCTCTTGGTCCCTCCTTTATTTACATGCCCTGATTATTGCCGGTGTCGACCACGTTATCCGAAAGATTGATGAGGAGCTGCGCCAGACACCGTTTCGTGGCCGCGTCATCGCGAAGGACCGATGAGAAGGTCGCGTCACGCAAGGGTTCCGGGAGACACTGGCGAAGAGCTTCACGAGCACGGGCGTTGTCGCTCAGTCTGTAGACGTTAGAGACCGCCTGCAACTTATTCCAGAATGGAGATTTGACCTCAGGAAGCATCGGACAACGTGCTTGAGCAGCCTCACGGTCTGCTGCTCTACCAACTGCGTGACCATGTTGCTCAAAACCGTACCGACGGCGTAAAACCTCTCGTAGGTGTGACAAATGTACGCAAGTCCCATATCGTCCAACAGTATCTTCTGCACAATGAAGATAGCGACCGTTTTGCTTAGCTCCGAACCCGTCTCCATAATGCGCAGACAAAGTGGGATGATTTCGGTAGTTAGGAGGAAGTTAATCACATCGGACGAGTCGTTCTTCACTAGTGCGCCGATAACACCGAGGGATGTGAGACGTAGGTATTCGAAGGGGCGAGACTTAGAGGTGGTGTTGAGAAAGGGGTACAAGAAGAGCGGGATATGTGCTCGTATAGGTCAGCAGAATTGTTGATGGGTACGATAATCCTACTTACCGTTCAGGAAGAGCGCACGAGTTTCGTTGTGCGAAGCCACGCACTGCAGCAAGGCGAGAGCGTTGCAGACTCGGTTTGATGCCGCCGCTGTGAGCTGTGAGGGGTTGAGAAGGGGATAGACGGAGATGATCTCTTGCAGCAACGAAGTCATAACGCCTGATGTACCCCATCGGTCAGCGACTGGGCAGTCTAGCAGGCCTGATCCGTGTTCCGGCCCTACCAAAAGAATGCCATATGATCAAAGCCAACTCTGGGACTTGTTCCCTCTTCTTGCTCAGTTCCATAAGAGCTGTTTCTCTGGAATTGCCATCCATCAGCTCGGCAACCCATCCAAGCACCCTCCTATTCTCCTCGCTGATTGCTCCCTCCACGGGCCCACCACCCGCATTGTGGTCCAGTCCCGCGCCAGCCCCATTACTGTTGTTGCTCACAGCAATGCGGTGATAGTGTTGCTGCTGAGCCGCGGCTGCTGCAGCCGCTGCCGCTTGGGCCTGGGCGTGTTGTTGAGCGGCTTGGTGATTATGTTGTTGCTGATGATGGCTCTGTTGCTGATGTAGCCAGGAAGGTTCGGCTTGAGGATATTGGTGTTGATGTGAGAAAACGTGCTGCGATTGCAGCATCTTTGGTAATTCGCAGTTACAGTACGATGGAATAAAACCTGGATGTTCGAGAGGGAGGGAGGTTAGTGACAGGGTGAGGAGACTATCAGCGGTTCACTAAGGTGGGGAGTTGTGGAATCATTGCTTCACTGCCGTCTCGCTTACGTAAGTCATACAGTGCCGGTGGAAATTCTGGGCCATCCACACTGTAAGCAAAAAACACACCTGTTTTTCTAGTAAAACCTGTCACCCCTGTATTCATTCACCAAATCACACACTCACAAGATCAATTGACATCCTCAAAGCCCTATAATGACAGTCTCAATGTCAAAGAGTAAAAGAAAGAATATTAAGACAAAATCTTTGTTAAAACTGCATCTAAAAGATCTTAGACATTCTCTCACACTCTTTTTATTCTGAGATGTTGAGAACATCAACATCAATGAATTTAAAGACATTGACAGTGTCAATTTAACAAAAAAAAAGACTTTAATTAAAGCTTTACTCATGTTTCTAATTCATTGAACTGTCTTTCTTGACAAGAAAAGTCTTTCTGATAAAAATAAAATGATAGATCTCATCAATTTTAATTACTTAGTATTTCTGACAAATGAACAGATTAAATTAAAAGAAAAGACTTAATTTAAGAATTATTGAGTGCAATGACAGCAGATCAAGATACAGTTGTCAGTTAATGAAATTAAAAAACAGAACACTTTGATCTTGAATCTAAAGAATGTTAACAAAAAAAGATGAATCAATTTGAAGATTATTTTTCTGATTTGACATAAAAGCAAAAAGAAAAACATTTAAATGACTGTTAACATTAAGTTTGTATAAAAGACAGTTTTAAGATCTGTTTAAGATAACTTTACAGACAATAATGATTTAAAGTTCTTAAAAAAAAAGATAGTCTTCTTATAAAAAAAGAAAGTAAGTCAATTGCTTTCTGTAAAATGTCTATATTAATTGATACAGCAAACAGTTACAGAGAAGAACTAAATAGTTATAAAGAAGTGAGAAAAACTAAAATTGAAATTAAACAATTATGTAAGATATTTGATTTGCTGATGACACTGTGACAATGTAAAGTACAAAAATAAGAAGAAAAAGTACTTAATGTTAAAAGAAAAGCATTATGTTCTGAATTTTAATCATTTCACTGTCTGAAATAAAATCATCAGCAATAAAGATGTTATCATTTTAAGCTTCTCTCTTTAAGTTCTTTACATACTTAATTAATTTTCTTCATTTTCTTTAAAAAAGACTTCATCATCTACTTTACAGTCTTCTTTACAGTCTTTTTTACTTTTCACATCATTTTTAATCTCTGCATCTATTCATGTTCATATAAGACAGATCTCATCAATGTTCTTAATGTCATCAATGCTTATGCAGAGTCTATAACAATATTTATTATCATATATATTTTTTTCTTCATTTTATCTATCTCTGTCATCATATCAGCATTCTTATCAGCATTCTTATCAGCATTTTTATTAGGGTGGCCGTCGGGTCGGGTTGGGCCCAGATTTTAGGACCCGACCCGACCCACTGGGCCCAACTTTGAAACCCGACCCAACTTGTAATATTAGGTAATTTTCATTGTTTCTCGTGTAATTTTGGTAATTTTTACATCATTAGAAAGCCCTCACAATTCTCTACAAAATGAGCCTAAAATCGCAAAAAACAGATCGCTTTCAAGCTCAATGCATACAACTGAAGTTTTGTTCAAATTCTTGAAGTTCCTGCCACTATGGTTGCTCATGGCTAACAAGGCATGCAAAATAAGTGAAAAACCAGCTTTGAAAAAACCTGACGGCCACCCTAATTTTTATGCTACTTTATTTTCTTCATCTTCTCTGTCTTCTTCACAATATCAAATGCATTATTCAATGCATTTATCTTATTCACTCTCATTTCAGCTATCTTCTTCATCTTCTTCAAAGTCTGCTTCACAGCTCTTATAACAGTCATTTTTACATTAATTTCTTTTTTATAAAAAGAAAAGCAGCTCTGTCAACAGTAACAATACAGAATTAATGAAGCTTCTATATTAATATATAAAATGATTTAAGAGACAGATTCTGAAATACTTAGTGTTGTTAAAGAATGCATATAAATAGCTGTGAAATCAGCTGTATAATATGAAGCAGATAAGAAAGACAGAGATTTAAGATTAAAGAGATTTGAACATTTCTTTAGAATTAAAAAAGTAGCTAAAGAAGAGAATTAAAGAGTGAGTAAAGAAGAGAATTGTGAAAGATATAAGAAATAAAATGAAATAGATAAAATAGATAAAAATAACTGATGCTGTAGACTCATTAATGCATTTAACAGCAGTTGTGAAGTTTTTAAAGTATTAAATAATATTTAATTTATATGTTTTTATCTTTTAAATCTGTCTAATCTAAAACTTATAGTCATTATCAGTGATTGTTAACTTCATTTCAATATATGCACTTCAAAAATGTATCTTAAAATATTTGTCACTGTTATATTTCTTCACTGTCAGTCATATAAATTTCTTAAAGTTATTCTTATATTTCTTCACAAAATTCTTATGTCACTGCATTCACTGCTTAAGGATGACAAAGAACTGTTTGATAGAGTTGTAGTTAAAAAAATAAAAAGAAAGAAAAGTAAGCTTCACATTAGTCTTAATATATATGTTGATTAATTTTTAGTAATATGTTAATAACTAAACACAGAGAAATCAGTAGACATATTTTGAAGTGATGTATAAAGATATTGTTTATAATTAAAATAGATTGTAACTCTGAAAAAGAACTGCACTTTAGAAGAACATAATTTTATATAAAGAAATTAAATAAATTTTTTATTATAGAGCTTTGTCTGACTGTTCATGTTATGTATTCTTTGACAGTGTATGCTGACAATATACTTTATCATTCACTTCATTTCAATGAGATTGACATCAAGATTCTTACTTTACAACATGATCATTTAAACTTTCAATTCTTATTCTGTTCATTTGCAGCTAACTCATCAACAAAGATAAGCTGATCTGCAGTTTAATTAATTAGCTGAACAAGTCATTCTGTATGTAGATTAAAATTACAAATATTAGTCATTAAATTATACAACAAAGATTCTCATCATCTTCTGTATATATCTCATTCTCTTCAGAACATCAGACAATGTCCTGAGCTTAACATTAATTTTAAATTCATCTTAAAGAAATCATTTTATCTCATTACAGTAGACTTAAAGTCTTTTTTTAAGATATTTAATCAATATCTTTTTCATTATTAAGATCAGAGTTCTAAATTAATCTCTTCTTCTAAGTTTAGAAATCTTGAATGATCTTTATACTCATCAGTTCATTTACATTCTTTAAATTTATTAAATAGACATCTCTGTGTTCTTGTGAATTGATGAAATCAACATCTCACAGATCAATTAACTGTTGACAAGATCTTTAGTGTACTCAGACAATGAATGAGACATTGCTGAAGTTTAGAAAGCAGTCATGATGGTTGTGGGGCTGTTTTTGATGTGGATTTGTGGATGAATACAGGGGTGGCAGGTTTTACTAGAAAAACAGGTGTGTTTTTTGCTTACGGTGTGGATGGCCCAGAATTTCCACCGGCACTGTATGCAAATTGGAACATCCTCCACATCAGTTGCACTTATTCATGAAAGATTCAACAAGGCGGACGGTAAACTTGGTTTGCTGAAAGATGGTTGATGAAAATTTAAGGAAAGTAGCCTGCATGATCTCAACCAGCAAATGCTCTCCATTGTGATTGAACTTCTAATCGTATACGGACGACTACTATGTTTTCTCTATCATACACTTGAGACTCCCACCAGAAGAACGAAAGACGCCAGGTCTGAAGGAGGGATGACGCAACGAAGGAGTATCGTCAGTCCAACCACCCCCCCGTTGAAATACCAGTAGAAGGGAGCGATCTCCCGTTAGTTATCCTACGGCAGGCCTCTCTCATGCTCCCAAATCAGCTCATCCAAGCCTGTGTGACTTTCGTCACAAGTCTAGAGCCGCAACGCGTCTAATATCTTCTGAGCCATGTTCTTGTATTGCCACGTCCCACCGGCAACCTTCTTGAACTGGATGCCATGTAACGAAAACAGCGGAACCTTGACGACGAAAATTTCGAATTTTAGGATCAAGCTCCCTCCAAACTCGCTCTGAACATGTGTCGTTGTTTCGCCTGCTGCCCTTTGCCTGTTGCCTCGGCCAACACTGTCTTCCGAGTCCTCCGAGTTGGTGAAACTGTTGTCTGGTGCTTGTCTCCGTGGAGCCATTTTAGCGAGTTGAGGCGATCTTTCCGGATCCCTTGGCTCTTCACGGTCGCGCTCACCGCCTCTAAAGCCCCCAAAACTAATCCTCCGCCTATTCGCAGAGCTTTGCATCGGCCCTTGCTGCTCAGGGCTTGAGAGTGCGGGGTCGAAGACTCGGTTCAGATCAATGCTCGGAGCATGACGGCAGCTGAATCCTCCTTTGATTTCAGTATAGTCAACACCAAGCTGTTTTAGCACCCTGATGATATCCGCCCTTATAAAAGGCAAAGGTTTGTTGCTGGTGGTTGAGACGCTGAAAAGGCCTTTCAAGTAGACCGGTTTCATATTATCACCACTTTCCACTCTCTCATTAGCTTCGTCAGCCACAGCCATTTCTTGGTCTGTTTCTTCTGGTAAATTAGCTTCTCTTGCTTCCTCTCTTCGCGTTCGGCGAACCTGCATACTTTCTCGTCTAGTGTGACCGAGAGACTTCGTCCGCGTCGTGGCTACACGAGGAGCTGTTACAGGGGTTCCTTCAGATGATTCCACCTCACTTGGTCTGGGTTCTTGAGCCCTTGTTTCTGAACGTTCATACCCACTAGTAAGAGGGCTTTCAGTCACGGCACCCGGTGGGCCTTCGGATACACCACGGCGTTTCTGTCGCCACCTGTAGTCCGCAGAACTCATGCTTGTTGATCGGCCGATGAGTTTATTGACCTTGGAGTTCACATCGTTTGGGTTGGGAGGCGTCAGTAGGTCCTGCTGTCGCCTTTGACCTTCTTCACCCGGTTGGAGATCTAGTGAAGGTGAAGGCTCGCGTTTCCTTGACCTTCGTACACTAAAGCTTTTCCGTAGAGGTGCCGCTGTTTCGTTCGGGGGTTGCAGTTGTAGTGACGGTGGAGACTGAATGTCAATCCTCTCCCTTGGAGCCTCTTTATTTCTCCTCGTGCTGAGTCGTCTTAACAACCCCACAGCGGTACTCTCCTTCCTTGCCGGAATGTGCTCCGTTGGCGGCGCAACAGCAGCCGGAGCTGCTGAACCACTGGTTCCGCCAATGTTGATATTCTTCAATCCCTCCACAACATCATCTTCGCCGTGAGTTCTGGCACGTGGCCTGGAACGTCCACCGGTAGCCTTCTCTCCTGGCATCTCGTAGGTGGTTGCATTAGTGTAAGCTGCCTCCGGGGCTGGCAGATCAGGCACCTTCAGGGGCTTTTCGCCAGGAGATCTCGGTATACTCAGCGCCCCTGGGTTGACTTCGAGGCGCTCTCTTTCCTGCTTCTCTCGTACTAAATAATATATGGAAATCAACGGACTGAAGGCGTTGACGGGGTCTAAGCCAAGTTGGACGGCCTCCGCAGATGGATTACTTAGTGTGTCCCTACTCGTGGTCGAGCTGCGTCGCTTGTAAAAATCAAATACTCCTCTCCGTTTCTCGTTTCCTTGGTTATGTGCAGGCGGTTCTCGAGAACTCATGTCCACGGCATGCTGGTAATCCTCCGATTCAATGATTTTAGTCAGCTGTGCAGTAATCAAGTCTGATGGTCCAAAATCAAAGCCAGTCATCTTTTCAATGACACTTGGATCTAGAGGTAGTTGTAGAGGTTCCCGCGGTGGCAAGTAATTCTCCGGTGGCGTATTGAACCCTTTGGTGATCCAAGGATGATTCATGATTTCGCTGAGGCTTGCTCGTTGCCTCGGATCTGTCACTAACATCCTCGAGATAAGATTCCGACATTCTGTACAGGAAGTCAACAAGAGCTCCACAGTAGAACAGGTCTGTGTCCTCCTACCTGCAGAAAGCCACTGCGGGTAATCGACCACGCCTTTCTTGATCTTGGCATGTAGTTGTGGCATGCTCTGATCATCGAACGGCACCTTTCCGCATACAAGAACGTAGAGGACAATACCAAAGCTCCACACATCGACCTCAGGGCCCGTGTACTGTCTGGCTTGCAACAGCTCTGGTGCAGCGAAGTACAGACTCCCACAGAATGTCTTCAGATGGGCTCTTGGTGAGAAGAGATTGCTAAGTCCAAAGTCGATGATCTTGATGTCCCCGGTCTTGCTGATCAAGATGTTTTCGATCTTCAGATCGCGGTGTACAATGCTATTTCGGTGGCAATAGTCTAAAGCACTCGCGATCTGCCGACCAAATTTCCTTGCTTGTTTCTCCTTTAGCCTACCATGTGAAATTATATAGTCAAGCATTTGGCCGCCGTTCACATACTCGAAGAGCATGTACCAATGGTGATTGGTTCGGACGACGTCACGCATGGCGCATACATATGGATGATTGAGCAGCGAGACGATTGCCGCTTCTCGTGCTGTCCGGATCTCTTTCGACTGATCGGCCCGTTCGCGCTCACGGTTGCTCTGATGCTCATCGGTTGACAGTCTAGGAACGATTTTGACGGCAACCTAAAGGCGTCCCATATATCAGCCATCGTCGAGAATTCCTGTATACTTGATTTGACCAAACGTGTTGGCCTACCTGTTCACCCGTTTCAAGATTTTTCGCCAGCTTAACTTTCCCCATACTGCCAGCCCCTATAGTCTTCCCGAGAGCCCACTGCCCAGTCTGAGCGCTTATAGTTGTACGCCGCTTGCTCGACCCGCTGCTGCTAGGAACTTGCGCGTCGTTTGGAGCCATCAACGTGCCAGAAGGTGTTACGGGGGTTGGACCGCCATTGGTGCCCATATCTGAATTATACCGCGAATGACCTCTCGAAGAGTTCCGACGCGTGCTCCGGGTGGATTCTGTTCGAGCAGCAGGCGGCGGGACCCGAGACGATCGGTCGCGCGAGAAGCTCCGACGTGATGACGGCGGTCGGGCAACATTAGTGGTTTCATGATCTCGTCGAGCGACTGTAGCTTGTATTGGATGCTCAGGTGGTGGCGGGGTCCGGTTATGGGAATACGAGAGCGATACCGGCCGTACAGAACCTGATGGTGTCGATGAGGGGTTTCCTGCCGTGGATTGGGTTCTTTGTGGGCGATCTGCCAAGGATGTGGTGTAGGATGATTGACGTCGCGACGATGAGTGACTTTGGACGACGGCCGGTGAGGCTGAAGAAGCGGCAGACATCCTGTGAAATTTGCCCAACTACTCTGAGTAACGAAGATCTTCAGTTGCCTCCAAACCAAGATTATTGACGATGAGTAATCTTCGAGCAAGTCGGCAAGGAACCCCGGGTTAGTACGATTGATGTTACCCTATAGTGACTAAAGTGGACTTCTCCACAATAACCAAGACGCGTTCCAAGTATTCCGCACGCCAATCTGTTGCTCAACGCCTGCAGTCGACCCAGAGTGCAACAGAGGCTTTGCTTGCGATCAGTGAAGTCAAGTCGCGGTCAAAGATGGCTGGCAAGTCGAAGCAAGCGAGACTCATCCGCACCCTCTCGTCTACCTGCGGGAAGGCAGCTACAGCTATTCCTAGAATGTTGGCTCCTCAGTTCGCTCAGAACTTTTTGCAACTTTTTTTTGAAAATCACACTCAAATTCAGTGTTTTGATGTTAAAATCACAACTAAACACTTATTTCTATAAATCTGAATAGACAGAATTATTATGAATATATATTTTTATCATCTGTTAAATTTTTATAGAAAAGTATAGAGAAATAACAATGTTATTGAGTAATCTTCATATATAAGTTTGACAGTAATATGTGGCAGCTTTTGACAGAAATTTGTATGTAAATCTTGCTTATTTTATAAATTTCACTTTCAGTTATGAAGCAATATACATAAAA
>JAABUJ010002617.1_pt1 | contig 21815 bp, 22 predicted proteins | sample 5559131 | NCBI WGS metagenome assembly JAABUJ01 (sample SAMN10711875, study PRJNA513366) | rock metagenome | isolation source: Antarctica rocks | place: Antarctica: Victoria Land, Mt New Zealand nord | collected 2016-01-07
CCGACGTGCGTCACGAACATCGAAGGGAGTCCTATGAGGTAGGCGGGATTCGTTGGTTGATGGTGCTGTGCAGGAGATGGAGGTGTGGCCCTCCGGAGCCGTCCTGCGGGCGATGGTTCCAAACGGCGGTTCTCCTGACCTTGTCGTGGGTGGTTCAGCGGCCGGGTAGTGGCGGGCAGAGGCCGCCGCGGGTGAGCATGGCCATGCCGATGAGGGCGTCGGGACTGTGGTAGCCGTAGGCGCGTTTCGTCAGGGCGCGGATGTGGGTGTTGGTGGCTTCGGAGCGGGCGTTGGACACGGCGTGGTCGAGGGTGTTGGCGATCAGGGGTCGGTAGTGCTCGATGGTGCGGCACAGCTTCTCGAACTCGCCGATGCCGCAGTGTCGGGCCCAGGCGATCCACCCGCCTAGGAGCTCGTGTCCGCGGGTGCCTTTGGTTCGGAAGACTTCTCGCAGTTGCTTTTGAACAGGTAGGCGCGGTAGAGCTCGACGTTGGCCTGTTCGAGGTCGGCGAGGGTGGTGCGTTGATCGGTGTTCAGGTCGGCGGGGTTCTTGCGAATCGCCCACATCAGGTAGCGGTCGCGCACCCCGGTCGCGGCGAGGGTGCGGGTACGGACCTTGTCGAGGGCTTTCATCGCCCACGCCACGACGTGGAACGGGTCCAGACACAGCACCGCGGAGGGGGCTTGCTCGGCGATGACGGTGTGGATCCACTCGGCCCCGTCGGCGCTGACGTGGGTCAACAAGCCCGCGCGGGTGTCGCCGAGGGCGGTGAAGAACTTCTCCAGGGTTTCCTTGTTGCGGCCCTCATGCGCCCACACCATGCGCCCGGTGTCGTGATCGACGACCACCGTCAAATATCGGTGACCTTTGCGGTAGGAGATCTCATCGATCCCGATGCGCCGCAACCCTTCCAGTCGATCGATGCGCCCAGCTCGCTCGGCCACAACGCGGACCACGATCGCGGCGACCGTCCGCCAGGACAGCCGCAGCAAGCTCGTGGAGCAGTCCCACCGCGCGAGTGGGTGCCAGCCGCGCCGCCAGGTAAACGGCGAACCCGCCCAGCCACTGCGGCGGCGGGTCCAAGCGCGTGGCCAGCGCTTCGGCGCACCTATGCACCATCGCGGGATCGGTTTGGTAACAGCGGGGGCAGCGACCTCGGGCCTGAATGAGCCGCCGCTGCCCGCAGGCGACGCAGACGCGTTCAGTGTTGCTCACAACGGCGGCATCGATCGGCCACGGTGCACCACGGCCGCCGGCCGCTGCGCCCGCTCCGGCGGCCTGGCCGCCACCGGGGTGGTGTCCACATCGAGCAAGTCGTTTGGCGTGCAGTCCAGCGCGGTGCACAACGCGGCGAGAGTGGTCAGCTTCAGCTGGGCGGGCTGCTTGGTGAGCAGCACAGACACCGATGCCGAGGACATCTGCAGCCCGGCCTTCTCAGCGAGCAGCCGACGCAGTTGCGCGCCGGTCCAGACCTCCCGCTGGGCGGCGGCAATCCGCAGTCGCCAGGTAGTTTTCATGACCGTCCGTCTCCCTCGAGTTCAACCAATGTCGCGGAGACCGCGCGGCGGTAGGCGTCTTCGATGAATGTGGCCGAGGGGTTGACATACCGCATGGTGGTTCCGACTGCCAGTGACCCAAAAGTTGTTGTATGGCAACGAGGTCCATGCCTCGCTCGTAGTTGTGGGTGGCGCACGCCCTGCGCAGAGCGTGGGGGCTGAACCGCTCGCCCACCGGCCCGTCCTCGAGGTCGAGCAGGTGAGCCAGCCGATTGCGGACGCTGCCGCGGTGCAGCCGATCCCCGGACTGATCCGGGAACAGCACCGCCCCGGGCGCGAACCGTGGCCGCACATCGGCCAGATACCAACGCAAGATCAGGTCGAGGTCATCGAGCATCGGCACCCACCGGGGCCGAGGACCGGATCCCTTGGTGGCCTTACCGAAGCGCACATGAACCTTGCCGAACGGTCCCCGGCTGAAGTGCAGATCGGCGACATCGAGCATCACCGACTCCTCCGATCGCAGGCCGCCGTGGTACAGCGTTCGGAACAGTGCATAGTCTCGGCCTGCCGCGGCAAACACCCGTGCGGCGCCCACCCGGTCCCGCAGGAACGCGAAGAACTCGTCCAACCGCTGCGGCGTCGGCGGTGGGCGAAGGTCCGGTGACTCGGTGCCGACGTGACGGGCGGCGTTGAATTCATCGATCGGATCGACCAACCGGATTCCGAAGAACGCCTCGATCTCGATGGCCTTGCGGGCAAGCAGAAAGGCGAAGAACCCCTTGAACACCGAGACATAACTCCGCCGTGTCGTGGTCACCATCCCCGCCGCCGCCAACTGCCCCACGACGCGGTCAATGTCCTCAGCAGTTACCTCCCACGCCGGTCGGCCGCAGGTGGCCAGGAATCGCTCCAGTGTGCCGGTGCCATTGCCAATGGTCAGGGGGCTGAACCCGCGGGCGATCTGCGAAGCCTGGTAGGCCTCGATGCAACACTGCTGGTAGACAGCCGGATCCGGAGGCGCTCCCGAGAGCGGCGCTCCAGCCGAGGTAACAAGATGAAGACCCCCACTGGCCACCGCATACCTCCGTACCACCTCGAACCATTAGGTAATGCCTAACAGTTCACGCCGCAACCTGGAAAGTCAATGACCCGAACGGTGCGGCGTTCCCGCAGGTAGCGGCAGAGAAGTCGGAACGAGTGGGGATACCAAGAACAACAGAGTCGATCCCCAGCAGCGGGAACGGCAACACCGCCCTGATCTCGATCAGCGCGGCGAACACCCACTTCTCGGCCTTGTTGCGCACCGAACGGTTCTCCGTCCAGCCCGAGGCGATGTCGGTGACCGTCAACGTGTAGGCGTGATCACCGATCGCGTTGCCGCCCTCGTGCCCGACCAGGTCGATCTCCACGAACCCGGGCACCGCGTCGTCCCACTGCGCCCACGTCCGGATCGGGACCTGGGACTTCAGCAACGACCCCGGTTTGGTGTGGCTCCACCCGCGCAGCGCCATCTTCGCCCGGTCCGGGGCCAGCCGGCGGTCCATCGTCGCCGCCGACATCGTGACCAGCAACCCCGCCGTCACATCGGAGATGACCAGTTCCTCGAAGCGCCGCAACCGCGCCACCAACTCCGCCATGACCGGGGCGAGGCGCTTGCCCGTCGGGGCACCCAGCACCGCCCAGCAAAACGCCAGCGCCACCACCACCTCCGGCCCATACCGAGCCGGCCGCGGTGCGCGGGGCCGGACGAGCTTCGGCGTCAGCGCTTCCTTCAGCGCCTTGCGGGCGTGGTTGCGATGCCACCCCGTGGTCGCGCACAACTCGTCGAGGATCCTGCCCTTCTCCGCCTTGCTCGCGCGCTTGTACCGCGTCGCGATCGCCTTGGTCACCGCATGTCGCTGGCCCATCGTCAGTCCCATCACCAGGGCCTACCGGCCCCAACCAAGCCAGCCCAGTAGGCGCGCCCTACGCGCGCATTCCTGCGTGAGTCAACGACCACCCTCACGCGCGCATATTTGATGAGTCAACGCGAGTGCTTGTTTCTCTATGCGGACCCTGTTTAGTATAGCTTTCTCTATGCGGACCCTGTTTAGTATAGCGAAACCGCCACACGTGGTGTCTGTCATACCGAAGAAGGGAGCGAGCGTGCCGATCGTGCAGGTTCACATGCTGGCCGGGCGCGGCAACGACGCGAAGGAAGCCCTCGCTCGCGAGCTCACCGCAGCCGTGGAGAAGGCCCTCGGATCAGCGCCGGCCAAAATTCAGGTGCTGGTCACGGAGTACGACGAAGGCGACTGGACAGTCGGGGGAGAGGCGCTCACGCCGCCCTGCGGGAACGGCTCATGACCGGTTCGACGTCGCTGACCGACGTGATTTCCGCTCTCTCCACGGGTCAGATCCTGGAGCTCGAGCACGACCGCTACGTCGGGGCGCCGATCTTTCCAGCCCATTGGCCGGGCTTCGTGTACACGCTGCACCGCCGGCACGAGGAGATCCCGGGCGAAATGCGCACCAGCGCCTCCGGGACGATTACTATGCAGGAGCACTCGGGCACCCACATCGACGCGCTGTGCCACCAGGCCGTCGAGATGGAGATGTTCGGCGGCATCCGGGTTGACGCGTCGGTCCAGGGGCCGAGGGGTTTCACTGAGCTCGGTGCCGAGACGATTCCGCCGATCTTCCGTCGTGGGGTCCTGCTCGACGTGGCAGCTGCCGCCGGCGTTGATGCGCTGGAGCCCGGCCGCCTCGTGACGGCCGACGACCTCGAGCAGGCGCTCGAGAGAGCCGACGTGGGTACCGCCCCCGGTGACTGCCTGTTCGTGCGCACTGGAAACGGCCGGTGGTATGACGACCCGGAGCACTACCTGGACGGGCCCGGCGTGAGCGCGGAAGGAGCCCGTTGGCTCGCGTCCCGGGAACCTTTTCTTTGCGGCGCCGACAACGTCGCCTTCGACTACCCGAAGAACGTCGACCCCGAGCTGGGATCGCTGCCCTGCCACATGGTCCTGATCGTCGAGCGCGGCATCTACATCGTCGAGAACGTCAACCTCGAGCCCGTCGCAGACGCCGGCTGGTCCGAGTTCCTGTTTGTCTGCTTGCCGCTGAAGCTCAGCGGCGTCACTGGCTCACCGGTCCGCCCGGTCGCGCTCTCGCTCGACTCCTGACCCACCACGACCCGAAACCAGGAGGACCACATGTCACTCACAATGGAGCAGGCCCAGGCCGCGCTGACCGCGAGCCTGAAGAAGGCGAACGAGATCGGATCGCCGTCGTCCGTCGCGGTCGTCGACGCGGGACGCGAGCTCGTCGCGTTCGCTCGCATGGACGAGGCGCTGCTCGCCAGCGTCGCGATCTCGCAGGCTAAGGCCTACACCGCCAGGTCTCTCAACGCCTCGACCAAGGACGTCGAGTCTCTGGCTCAGCCCGGTGCTCCGCTGTTCGGGCTGCACACAGCCCACCTCGCAGTGGGCCGTTCGCTCGTGACGTTCGGCGGCGGGGTGCCGGTCACGGTCGACGGTGCGATCGTGGGCGCCATCGGCGTCGCCGGCGGCTCTCCTGACCAGGACCACGAGATCGCTGCCGTCGGCGCGGCCGCCGTCGAGGGCGCCTCGGCATGAGCGATCTGCAGCAGATGGTGGGCAAGAGGGTAGTGATGACCGGCGGTGCGGCCAACATCGGCCGCGCGACGGCGGTCCATCTCGCCCGCCACGGTGCCCGTCTGGTGATTGGGGACGTGGATGGCGACGGGGTCGCCGGCACGCTGGCCGAGATCGAGGCCGTCGGCGGTAAGGCGTCCTTCGTGGACACGGACGTTACCGACGAGGGACAGGTGCGCGCTCTCGTCGACACCGCCGCCGATCGACTCGGTGGCCTGGACGCTGGCTTCTTCAACGCCGGCGTGCAGCGGTCGGGGTCCGTGACCGCCTTTGACGTGGCCGAATGGGACGCCTTGTTCAGCGTGAACCCGCGGCACTGCTTTCTCGGGGCCAAGCACCTCACTCCTCACCTGCGACGCAACGGGGGAGGAGCGATCGTGCTGACTGCCTCGTTGGCCGCCGTCAAGGGTGGTCCCGGCATGACGGCGTACTCGGCGTCCAAGGGTGCGATCGTCGGCTTCGGTCGGGCTCTCGCCGCCGAGCTCGCCGGCGACGGCATTCGGGTCAACACCATCTGTCCGGGCTGGATCGACACTCCGTTCAACCAGCCAGCCATCGACTTCATGGGCGGCCGTGCCTCGCAGGAGGAGGCGGTCCGCCAGGTGGTTCCTCTCGGGAGGCAAGGAACACCGGATGAGATCGCGTCGAGCGTTCTCTATCTCATCTCTGACGCGTCGTCGTACATGACGGGCCAGATCCTCTTGGTCGATGGCGGCGTCGCCTAGACCTCTCACCTACCCAATGTGACAGCAACGACCTGGGAACCATTCCGAAGGAGCAAGACATACAGAGTCGAAAGAACTAGTGAAACGTCCGGACTGTCGACGCTCAGCTTTCCGTCCGTGGACGTGTCCCGGCGTCGCTTCCTCCAGGCGTCGGGGGTCGTCGGCGGGATGGCGGTTCTGGCCGCCTGCGGAGGCAACGGCTCGGGGTCGCCCAGTTCCATCGACACCAGCAAGGTCGACGCGAATCAGGCCAAACAGCTCAACGGCATCTTCGGTCCCGGCGGCAAGGAAGGTGGCTCGGGCGTCACGTTGTCCGCTGGCATGTTGCTTGCAATGACCGGTCAGGGGTCGTTTTTCGGCAAGGTGATGAGCCGCGGCGCCAACCTCGCCGCCGCCCAGATCAAGGTGGCGAACGGCATCACCTACGACATCCACATCGCCGACCACAAGAGTGGCGACGTCCCCGCCGCTCTGAGCGGCACCCGTCAGCTCGTCACCCAGGAGAAGATCAAGATCCTGCAGACGCCGTACGGCGCACCGAGCGAGGCGATCGTCCCGCTGATCGCGCAGAGCAAGCTGCTCTCCTTCAATGGCGGCGGATCGAGCCCTGGCCAGGTCGGCAAGCCGTTCCTGTGGCAGACCCGGATGATTTTCGGTGACGACCCGTGCCCGGGCGGTCTGGCGTGGCTGCACAAGCAGTTCCCGAAAGCCACCAAGCTGGCCATCATTGGCACCCAGGAGAACGGCGTCGCCGGCGCCAAGACGATCGCCCCGGCGGTCTGGAAGCAGCTCACCGGTGGGACCGTCGTGGCCAACGAGCAGCACGACGTCGGGGCCACCGACTTCGGGTCGATCGTGGCCCGCATCAAGTCGTCCGGCCCCGACGCGATCCTGACTTTCAGCTTCGGCGACGACGTGGGCTACCTCGTCAAGCAGCTGCGTGAGGCCCAGGTGACGGTGCCGATCATGGGCATCGAGTTCACCGACCAGGCCGCAAAGGTGGCCGGCGACACCTACAACACCTACAACTTCGCAACCGACTTCTACGACCCCACCAACCCCAACCCGTGGAACAAGATCTTCGTCGACGGTCGGCGTGGCCGCGGAGTCTATCACCGACTCCGGCGGCCGAGCCTTGGTGCGGACCCGGGAGGGCGTGCCGCCCGCCCGCAGAGTTGTGGCGTGCGCCGGCCTCCAGTCCGACCGTCTCGCCCGCGCGTGGGAGTCGATCCTAAGGTGCGTATCCTGCCGTTCCGTGGCGAGTACAGCGAACTCGTCCCCGCACGCGCGTACTTGGTTCGGGGACTCATCTACTCCGTGCCTGACCCGGACCTCCCGCTCCTAGGCGACCGCCTGACTCGCGGGCTCGCTGGAGGGAGTTCTCCGCACGCGACGTCATTGAGCTCGTGGCCTATCCCGGGTCGTGGAAGTTCGCTCGCCGCTACGGCGGCACCGGCCTCCGCGAGGTCAGGCGATCCCTGGCCGGGCGGGCGCTTGTGGGCGCCGCTCGCACGATGCTGCCGGAGTTGAACGGAGGCGACGTGCGCCGGTCGCTCTCCGGAGTGCGGGCGCAGGCGGTCGGCCGTGACGGCCGGTTGGTTGGACGACTTCCTGTTCGTCCGGGCCGACTCAGTCCTGCACGTGCTCAACGCGCCCTCGACGGCTGCCACCGCCTGCCTGCCGATCGGTGAGCTCATCGCGGAGAGAATGGAGAACTGACGATGGGGAGGGAAGCCGGATGACCATCAGCTCGATCGACGTGACCCTGGAACGGATCCCGGTCCGAGAGCCAACGCGAATCTCGACTCGAGTGCTCGACAAGCGCGAGTACGTCGTCGTCTCACTGCACCGCGAGGACGGGGAGGACGAGGGTGTGGGCTACGTGTATGCCGGAACCGCCGGCGGCGCGGTCGTGGTCGAGGCGGTCCGCCAGCTGCTCACTCCGACGCTTCTCGGACGAGACGCCGACGACATCGTCGGGAGCTGGGAGGCGATGTACCAAGCCGCCCTTCTCCTCGGCCGACGCGGCGCTGTGCTCCGGGCCGTCTCCGCCGTGGACATCGCGCTGTGGGATCTTGCGGCGAAACGGGCTGGCCTCCCGCTCGCGGTCCTCCTGGGTGGTGGGCTGGCCTCCGTCCCGGTCTACGCGTCAGGGGGCTACTACAAGCCAGGCAGTACCTCGTGGACCGAGGCGATCACGGAGGAAATCCGCGGCAACGTCGTACAAGGCTTCACAGACCACAAGATCAAGGTCGGCGGGCTAGCGATCTCCGAGGACGCAAGACGGGTGGCGGCCGCCGTGGAGGCCATGGACGGCGCCGGTCGCTTGGCGCTCGATGCCAACAACGCCTACCGTGACGTCGCTGAGGCCACTCGAGCCTTACGTGCGTTCGAGCGAGCGGCGGGCGAGACCGGGCTCTGGTGGTTCGAGGAGCCGTTGTCGCCGGACGATCCGGCCGGGCACGCTGAGCTGCGGCGCCGGTCCGAGACTCCGATCGCCACTGGCGAGATCGCCGCCTCACGTTACGACTTCCGGGACTTGATCACCGCTCAGTCCGTCGATGTGCTGCAGCCCGACGCGGGTGTGCTAGGCGGCGTAACCGAGTACATGCGAGTAGTTCGCACCGCCGAGACCTTCGGCGTCGCAGTCGCCCCCCACTGGCACGCCAATCTCCACGTCCACCTCGCGGCCGCCTCCACTACGTGCCTCGCCGTTGAGCACTTCGACCTGGGCAAGGACATCTACAACTTCGAGGAGCTGGTCGCCCCAGAGGCCAGGCTGCAGGTCGTCGATGGTCGCGCGGAGATCCCGAACCGGCCCGGTCACGGCGTTTCGTTGGACCCAGATGGGATAGAAAGATACGCGGTTCCTGTGTAGGAGCGCGTCGTACCAATCCCAAATCCCGAGGAGGTCACGTGGCGGAGGAGAGGGGAGTCACGTCCGTCGAGCGCGCCCTGCACCTCGCGGAGTCCCTCTTCGACGGACCGATGGGGGCCACCGGGCTCGCTGCAAAGCCCGAGATCAGCAAGGCGACGGCGTTTCGCCTCGCACGGACCCTCCAGGGCCTCGGTTACGTCGTGCAGGCCGAGGACAGCAGGTACTCGCTTGGGCCTCGCTGTCTCATGCTCGCGGCCTGGGCATTCGGCCACATCGACATTCGGCGCGATCTGCGCTGGGCCGAGGAAGAACTGAACGCGCGCACGGCCGAGACCGCCCTCCTCAGCGTCCAAGCCGGCCGGGACTCGGTTTGTATCGACTCCATCCCGTCGACTCAGTCGATCGTGTCCGTGGCGTCGGTGGGTTCCGTATGGCCGGCGCACACGTGCTCGTCCGGGCTCGCGTTCCTCGCCGTCGACGCCGGATTCCGCGAGGAATACCTCGCGCAACCGCTCGCCGAGGCCACGGAGTTCACCATCACGGAGCGCTCGTCCCTGGTCCCCCTCCTCGATGAGTTCAAAGCGAAGGGGTACGCCGTCAACCGGGCCTACTGGCGCGGTGGCGTCTTCGCTGTGGGTGCCGTCGTGCACGACGCGAGCAGCACACCGATCGCTGCACTGTCGGTGATGATGCCGGAGTTCCGCCTCGAGGAGAACGGCGTCGAGATCCTGGGCGCCCTCGTCGTCGACGTGGCTGGCCGGGCCAGTGCTCGCCTCGGCTACCGGGGTGCGCCCGGTGACGTGGTCTGAGCCACGGAGATGCGTACACATAGATCGGTCGTACCGAAGGACAGCGCCCGGATCCACATTCTGTTTCATTTTTCGGAGGTGGGTTGCGCTGTACGAAACGTGGGACGTAGCGTAGGTCACACGTGGCGGTCGTACGCATGACCGAGCCTGGATCCGGCCGATGAATCAGAGAATAGGTGTGTCGTGGACCCTCGCTCAGCAGCGGATCTCCCCGAGATGGCAGACGTCCTGGTCATCGGCGCGGGTGCGTCGGGGTCGGTGGCGGTCAAGGAACTGGCCACGAACGGGTTCAACGTGGTGTGCTTCGAGCAGGGCGACTGGACACCTCCGGACGTCTTCGCCGGTGACAAGCCTGAGTGGGAGCTCGTCAAGCAGAAGCAGTGGCACCCGAACCCGAACGTCCGCAGCGGCGCGTCCGACTATCCGGTCGAGACGACTGAGTCCGACGTCAACCCGCTGATGTTCAGTGGCGTAGGTGGCAGCACGATTCTCTACGCCGCGCACTGGTGCCGCTTCCTCCCGTCGGATTTCCGGGTGAAGACCCTTGATGGCATCGCCGACGACTGGCCGTTCACCTACGCCGACCTGCAGCCCTTCTACGAGCGCATGGACCGCGAGGTCGGGGTCTCCGGCCTGAGCGACAACCCGGCGTACCCCGAGGGCGCGGGCTACCCGCTCCCACCGCTGCCGATCGGCAAGATCGGCCGCCGCGCCGCCGAGGGCATGGACAAGCTCGGCTGGCACTGGTGGCCGGGTGCGAACTCCATCCCGTCCAAGGAGTACCGCCACCGGCCCAGCTGCGTGCGCTACGGCACCTGCCTGACTGGCTGTCCTGCCGGGGCCAAGGCGAGCACCGACATCACCCACTGGCCCGAGGCACTGGAGGCGGGCGCCCTGCTCGTCACCGGAGCTCGCGTCAAGGAGATCACCGTCGACGCCAAGGGGCTCGCGAGCGGTGCAATTTACGTCGGCCGCGACGGTGTCGAGCGCAGCCAGAAGGCGTCGGTCGTCATTGTCGCCGCCAACGGCGTCGGCACACCGCGGCTGCTCCAGCTGTCGACGTCCAACCTCTTCCCAGACGGCCTCGCCAACAGCTCCGGGCTCGTCGGGCGCAACTTGATGATGCACCCGTATGCCGCGGTGGTTGGCACCTACGAGGACAACTTGGAGAGCTGGCTGGGTCCTGCGGGTCAGTCGATCGAGTCGATGGAGTTCTATGAGACCGATACGTCGCGCAATTTCGTGCGCGGCGCCAAGTGGAACGTGATGCCCAGCGGTGGTCCGCTGGGGATGCGCTCCGGGTACGGCGGTCGGCCGGTCGACGAGTCGTGGGGCGAGAATTTCCACCGCAACGTGAAGGCCAACCTCGGCCGCTCGTTCGAGTGGGGCATCATCGCCGAGGACCTGCCGGACGAGTCGAACCGGGTGATCCTCGACCCCGAGCTCACCGACTCAGACGGCATCCCAGCGCCGAAGCTGCAGTACACGAGCTCCGAGAACACCAGCAAGCTTATCGACTTCCATGTAGAGCGGGCCCGCGAAGCACACGAGGCGGCCGGCGCGTTGAGCACCTCCACGACGAAGCTGATGCGTGACTGCGGCTGGCACCTGCTCGGCACGGCCCGTATGGGCACGGACCCCGAGACGTCCGTCCTCGACCAGTGGGGGCGCGCGCGCGACGTACCCAATCTCTACGTCATCGACGGCAGCACTTTCGTGACGTCGTCCGGGGTCAACCCGACGGCGACCATCATGGCGCTCGCGCTCCGCTCCGTGGAGCACCTGATCGCCGGCCGCCGCGACCAGACCGTCTCGTCCTGATCGCTCGTCACTCGAGGAGAACCATGCTGACCGACGAGAACCGCCAACGCTTCGCCGAGCTGGCTGACGTATTGATCCCCTCGGCCCTGGGCATGCCCTCGGCCAGCGAGGCCGCGGTCCCAGACCGCTGGCTCGACGAGGCGCTCCGCCATCGATCCGACCTCGAGCCGGGACTGCTCGAGGCGTTGGCCGCGGCCCCGAACCTTGCCCCCGCCGAGGCGATCGAGGTGCTCAACAAAGACCACATCCCGGCGTTCGAGGCCTTGGGGACGCTGGCTGCGGGCGCCTACTTCCTCAACCCCGAAATCCGCACCCTCATCGGTTACCCGGGTCAGGTCCCGACCCCGGCCCGTGACGACACGTCGGAGTACCTCGACCTGCTCGAGAACGTCATGGAGCGGGGGCAGGTCTACCGCGACGTAGTCGCCCCCCGCGTCGGATCGTGACTGACTTCCCGCACGCGTCACGGCCCGGTCACTACGGGATCGCGTTCGACGCGACGCTCAAGCAGGCCCTGTCCGTGCTTGTGACGGCCCTCGTCCCGGGCGACGAGACCTATCCCTCGGCCGCCGACGCGCAAGTGGTCGAGTTCATCGAGTCGCGCAGTAGCACCGCCGACGAGGACGTCGCTCGACGTGTCGTAGCTGGCTGCGCTCACGACACAGCGGACGCCGCTTCCGCGGCGCTGGTAGCTCTCGAGAAGGAGCAGCCTGACGATTTCGCCTGGCTACGCGACTTCACCTACTTCGGCTACTACGCATCGCGTCGGGTGCTCGCCGCGATGGCCGACCGCGGCTATGCTTACCACGGCGCCCCCCAACCTCTCGGCTACGCGATCGCCGAGGAGATGCGGGTCCCGTCCGCCGCTCGTGGCGTGTTCATCCTGACCGAAGAGGTGACCCGTGCCGCGCTATGAGGCGCCCGACGTCGTGGTCGTCGGTGCTGGCATGGCCGGGGCCGCGATCAGCTATGTGCTGTCGAAATCCGGGGCCAAGGTGGTCTGCCTGGAGCAGGGACCTGCGGTGCATGCCGTCGACCATCCCACCTTCGGGGACGACTGGGAGTTCTCGATGCGCCGCGACTGGGCGTTCACGCCCAACGTTCGCGCCATGCCCTACGATTTCCCCGTCGCCACCAACGGCACGTTCATGCCCTACCTCTACAACGCGGTCGGTGGGAGCACTAACCACTACTCGGGTTTCTGGCACCGGCTCAAGCCCGTCGACTTCCGCAAAGGCACGGAGCACGGGGTCGAGGACGCCATTGACTGGCCGATCTCCTACGAGGACCTGGCGCCGTACTACGACCGCAACGACGGCGACGTCGGCATCTCGGGAGTCCCGGGCGACCGCGCCTACCCGGTCCGGACCGACGCTCCACGCCAGCCCTATGTCAAGCACGGCGAGTACCACAACATCGTCTCGTCGGGTCTCGAGAAGCTCGGCGTGCACTGGTGGCCGGCCGACAATGCTGTCCTCACCGAGGACCGCGGTGACCGGCTCGCCTGCAATAGCTGCGGCCAGTGCAACTTCGGGTGCCCACGCGGCTCGCTGGGCACTGCCACCCAGGCGTACCTGAAACCCGCCCTCGCGCACGGATTGGACCTTCGGTCGGGGGCCCGCGTCACCCGGGTCACCACGGACTCGACCGGCGCGGCCGACGGCGTCGAGTACACCGAGGTCGTGACCGGCGTTGAGCAGCGGGTCAAGGCACGCATCGTCGTGGTCGCCTGCAACGGCATCGGTACGCCGCGACTGCTGCTCCTGTCGGCGTCCCCCTCGCACCCCCAGGGTCTCGGCAACACGCACGACCAGGTGGGTCGCTACTTCATGACCCACGGCTACCTCCTCGCGGACATGTGGTTCGATCGGCCCACGGGCCACTGGAAGGGTCCCTTCGGTGCGGGCCCCTACTGCCAGGAGTGGTACGACACCGACCTGACCCGCGGCGCAGTCAACGGCATCACCATCACCTTCGGCGGCGCGTGGGGGCCGGCGATGAGTGCGCTCGGTGGCACGACGGGTAAGCGTCCCGCTCCTTGGGGCCCGGGTCACGCCACTGCCTTCGAGGAGCGCTTCGATCGGCACGTGTTCTGCGCGATCCAAGCGGACGACCTGCCGGTGGCGACGAACCGAGTCACTCTCGACCCGTTGTTGACCGACTCCGGCGGACTTCCCGCGGCTGCCGTTCACTACGATCTCCACCCCAACACCCGGCGGCTGCTCGAATTCGGCAGCGAACGGCTGCAGGAGATAGCAAATGCATCCGGTGCTCTCTCGCTGGACTTCCAGCCCATGGACGAGACCTTCTGCCAGCCCGGCTGGCACCTCATGGGCACTGCACGGATGAGCGGGAGCCCGGACCAGGGAGTCACCGACGCGTCGCACCGGGTCTGGGACACCCCGGGTCTGGTGGTGTGCGACGGCAGCTCGATGGCCTCGGGCGGCGCAGGCAACCCGACGTCCACCATCGGTGCGCTCGCGCTTCGCTGTGCCGAGCTCCTCGTCCAGAGGAGGACCGCGGGCAGTGTCGAAGCGGTGCCGGTCGCGTGACGTCGGAGGTGAGCTCAGCCGGTGCCCGTGCGACATCGTACGGCGACGTCGGTTTCAGCGAATTCCTCCGCGGCGCGTTCCTCGCAGGAGGGGGACGCGACAAAATCGACCTTCACCGCCCTGTGATCGGGATCGCCGACACCACGTCGGACTTCAACCCGTGCCACCGGCAGATGCCACAGATCGTTGAGAGTGTGAAACGCGGTGTCCTCGAGGCCGGCGGGCTCCCGATGGTGTTCCCCACCGCCAGCCTCGGTGAAATCCTGCTCTCGCCGACCTCGATGTACTACCGCAACCTGCTCGCGATGGAGACCGAGGAAATGATCGGTGCCCAGCCGATGCAGGCCGCGGTCCTGCTCGGCGGTTGCGACAAGACGGTGCCCGCGCAGCTCATGGCCGCCGCGTCCACCGACGTACCGACGATCCTCGAGGTCACCGGACCCATGCTGACCAACACGTGGCGTGGCGAGCGGCTCGGGGCCTGCACGGATTGCCGACGGATGTGGGCCCGGCACCGCGCCGGCGAGCTCGACGACGAAGAGATTGCCGAGGTCGAGGGCGCTCTCGCCACGACGCCCGGCACCTGCATGGTGATGGGCACGGCCTCGACCATGGCCACCATGGCCGAGACCCTCGGCATGATGCTTCCTGGTGGTGCGACCCCGCCCTCGGCCACCGGCGAGCGGCTCTGGCACGCGACGGCCACCGGTCGGCAGGCCGTCGCGCTGGCCCGACAGGGACAGCCGTCGCGGACGATCCTGACGCCGGCGGCGTTCGGCAACGCCCTTCTTGTCCTCGCGGCGATCGGCGGGTCGACCAACGCGATCGTGCACCTGCTCGCGATCGCCCGACGGGCGGGCGTTCCGCTCACGCTGGACGGCTTCGACGCGGCTGCGCGCAAGGTGCCGCTGCTGCTCGACCTCAAGCCGTCGGGTGTCGGCTACATGGAGGACTTCCATCGAGCCGGCGGGGTGCCGGTCCTGCTGCGGAGCATGGAGTCGCTGCTCGACACTCGCACGGTCGGGGTGACGGGCCTCTCGCTTGCGGAGTTGCTGGCGAAGACGGGGCACCCACCGACGTGGCAGACAACGGTCCGCTCCCTCGACGACGGGCTCCGCGACCCGGGAAGCCTAGCCGTCTTGCACGGGTCCCTGGCTCCGGACGGCGCCGTGATGAAGGTGTCGGCGGCGTCGCCGGAGATGCTGGTGCACACCGGTCCCGCGGTGGTCTTCGACTCGACGGAAGACGCAGTCACCCGCTTGGACGACCTTCACCTGGACATCACCCGGGACAGCGTCCTCGTGCTCCGCAACGCCGGCCCGGTAGGCGCCGGGATGCCGGAGGCGGGGGCGCTCCCGATCCCCAAGCGGCTCGCCGCTGAGGGGGTGCGTGACATGGTCAGGGTCTCGGACGCGCGGATGAGCGGCACGTCGTACGGCACGGTAGTGCTGCACTGCGCTCCCGAGGCAGCGGTCGGAGGACCGCTGGCCTTCGTGCACGACGGCGACCTCATCGAGCTTGACGTGCCGGGCCGCACCATCAACCTCCTCGTGAATGAGACTGAGATACAGCGCCGTCGCGCCGAGCTCCCCGCAAGGACTACGCCCACCCGCGGCTGGAAGCGGTTGTACGCCGAGCGCGTGCAGCAGGCTGACCAGGGCGCCGACCTCGACTTCATGTGAGCCCGACGATGACCGGCTACGAGGCACCTCGGCTGCTCGCACCACGGCTGACCGACGTGCTCGGACGCAGTGTTCCAGATCTCGAGCTGGTCCGGCTCCGCCGTCGAGCCGACGGGGGAGGGAAACTTCGGCTCGATCCTTATCAGTCCGCTTACGCCGCGCTGAGCACGCAGCTGGGCCGGGTCAGGGCGGGCCACTCCGTTGCCATCGGAGTGGGAAGCCGCGGGATCCGGGGCATCGACCGTGTGGTCGCTGGCATCGTGACTGCGCTGCGCGAACGCGGGGCACGACCATTCGTCGTACCGGCGATGGGGTCGCACGGGGGAGCAGACGCGGCGGGCCAGGAAGCGACGCTAGGCCGGTTGGGAGTCGACGCCGGGCTCGGTGCGTCGATCCGTGCGACGATGGACACCGTGCCCCTCGGCCGGGCCGGTGACGTGTCTGTCCGCTTCGACGCACTCGCCGCCCACGCGGACCACATTCTCGTGGTGAACCGGCTCAAGAGTCACACGTCCTTCAGCGGACACGTGGAGTCAGGTCTTGCGAAGATGCTCTCGATCGGCCTGGGCAAACAGAGCGGCGCGGAGGAGCTGCACCGTCTCGGTCCTGGGCGGATCGAGGACCGTATCGTGACCGCCGCCCGCTTCATCTGCGACAGCCTCCCTGTCCTCGGGGGGATTGCCCTGGTCGAAGGTGCCGGTAAGAACCTCGTAGCGGTCGAGTTCGTGCCCGCCGGCGACATAGGCGGCCGACGTGAGGCCGAACTGCTCGTGCTCGCCAAGTCGAACGAGGCCAGGCTCCCGTTTGCGCGCGCCGACGTCCTGGTCGTGGATGTGATGGGCAAGGAGTTCTCGGGCACCGGCATGGACACCAACGTGCTCGGTCGCCGGATGGTTCGCTCCATGCCTGAGCTCACGACGCCCTCGATCACCAACGTCGTCTGCCTGGAGATCAGCGAGAAGTCGAGCGGGAACGCGGTCGGGGTCGGCCTGGCGGACTTTGTGCCTCGCCGGCTTCTTGAGGGGTTCGACCCGACCGCCACCTATGCCAACACCCTGACCGCGGGGTCCCAAGCGGTGCAGCGCGCGCAAATCCCGATTGTGCTGGCCGATGACGTCGACGCGGTGAGCGCCGCGGTCCTCACCTGTGACGTCGCGGACCTGGACCAGGTGCGCCTCGCTCGGATCCGGAACACCTTGCAGTTGGACGAGCTCCTCGTGACCGAGGCATTGGTCCCCGAAGTGCAGCAGCGCGGCTACGACGTTGCTGGACGAGCGCCGCTCAGGGGTGACGCAGGACGGCTAGCAATCTGGTGAACCCGAACGGCCTGATCCGCGCCGAGCGCACGTCCACCGGTTCAGTGGACACTGGTAGTGGAGGAGAGCCGATGGCCAAGCGCGGACGGGATCACAAGGGCGAGGAGTTGGCCAGGTCCAGGACGCTGAACCCGCACCCCGAGGCCGTCCACGATGGCCAGTTCGCCTCCTCGGAGTTCTTCGACCCGGCCGACCTGGTGCAGGTCAAGTACGAGATGGTGCGCCGGGCCACGGTCGACGGCGCCGCGGTCAGTGCCATGTCACGGTCGTTCGGGTTCTCGAGGCCGGCGTACTACACCACCGCGGCGGCGTTGGCCGCCGCAGGGCTGCCGGGCCTGGTGCCGGCCAAGCCCGGCCCGCGGCGGGCCCACAAGCTCAGCGGCCCGGTTCTGGATCATCTGCAGGCGCTGCTGGCAGCGGACCCGACGTTGCGCGCCAGCGCGCTGGCCCAGGAGGTGGCCGCGCGCAGGCAGCGAGCTTGGCCCAGGGTTACGAGCGGCTGCGCGAGCAGGTCCTGGTCGGAGGCCCCGGTGGGTGGCGCCTGGGCCGCGCGGTGCTGACCGGCAAGGGCATGGTGGCCTGGATCAGCGCGTGGACCACCCTGGCTCCGGAGTGGCCTGCCGGGTGGCCCAACGCGTCCGATCCCACCGTCTACCCCGACTGGTCCGCACCGAGCAACGCTGCGTCCGCAGCGCCCTCGAGCCTGCCTCGGCCCGGACAGCTGGTGGCTGTCCTGACCCAGATGGCACTGGCACAGGTCTGAACGCCCTCGGCGCCAAGCCGCCGAGCGCCTGCTACTCAGCCGACTCCGGGCAGGCTGCCTCCACCTGGATCCACCGACGCACATTCTTGAGTGGTTGATTCCTGTGTGGACTGTGGAAGCTTTGTTGATGGCGTGAGAGGGCTGCCGGTCTGTCCGGCTTTTCCAAGCTGCGCTTCGCCGGACTTGTCGAGGCCACCCGCGACGGTCGCCGCATGCTCTACCGGCTACGCGGCGGCCACGTCCGCGCCCTGTTGGCCGAGGCACTGTCCATGCCGAAGCACCAGGTCAGCAGCGCACCCAAGCACGACTAGGACCCATCTGGCAGGGCGGCCCGGGTGCAGGTGCTCAGCTGGTGCGATGGGCCGAGGTGTGGGCGAGGCGGTAGGACTGGGTGCCGGTCCCGGGACAGGTATGCGAACATCTAAGTATGGTGACGCGCGGAGCGGTGGCGTGGATTGATATCTCAGCCGGTGTGGCTGGGGACATGTTGTTGGGTGCGCTGGTGGATGCGGGCGCCCAGCTGGAGGCAATACAGTCCGCTGTTGACGCCGTGATCCCGGGTGAGGTGCGACTGTCGACGTCAACGGTGACACGCGCGGGCATGCGAGCAACAAAGTTTGAGGTCGGGATACTAGAAGAGCAGGCTCCACACCGGACATGGACTACGATTGAGACGATACTCGGAACAGCCGAGCTGGCCGCAAGTGTTCGCTCCCACGCTCTGGCGGTGTTTCGGCGCCTCGCGGAAGCAGAGGGTCGGGTGCACGGTATCTCGACCGATGACGTGCACTTCCACGAGGTTGGGGCAGTGGATTCCATTGCCGACATCGTTGGCGTCTGCGCGGGCCTGCATGATCTCGGCATCGCGCAGCTCACCGCAAGTGAGGTTTCCTTGGGTGCTGGTCGGGTGGAGGCGGCGCATGGCGAGATGCCGGTGCCAAGCCCGGCGGTGCTGGAATTAGCGCGGGGGTGGACCGTTCGGTCGGGGGGGACGAGCGAACTCGCCACGCCAACGGGTCTTGCGTTGGTCACCACCATCGCGACGTCCTGTAACGACATCCCGCCGATGACCGTCCATCGCGTCGGTGTAGGTGCAGGCTCGAAGGACTTTCCGGCACGAGCGAATGTCGTGCGGGTGGCCGTTGGCACCCCAGAGGGCGCGCCTATCATGGGCACAGTTGTGCCAGAGACAGTTCTGGAAGCTAACGTCGATGATCTCGATCCGCGCCTGTGGCCTGGGGTACTAATCAGCTTGCTCGACGCGGGGGCTTCCGACGCGTGTCTGTCTCCGATCGTGATGAAGAAGGGGCGCCCGGCGCACACACTTCACGTGTTGACACCACAGCATCGTGCAGGGGACATGCGGGAGCTGATGTTCGAGCAAACGAGCACTATCGGAGTGCGGACGACTGCCGTGACCAAGACCGCGCTGCCCCGATCGTGGATTGAGGTTGACCTACCCTGTGGCGCAGTCCGGATTAAGGTCTCCTACTTCGGTGGGCACATCCTCACGGCGACTCCTGAGTTCGAGGACGTGGTGGCGCGGGCGAGTCAGACGAAGCAACCCGTGCGTCAAGTCCTGGCAGCTGCCGCGGCGGCGGCGGTTGACGCCGGTCTAATCTCGGGGGCGGCGATTTGAGCGGCCAGGTGGCCGGCACCGTAACCGTTGTCGATATTGACAACCGCCACTCCGGGGGAGCATGCGTTCAGCATGGCCAGCAAGGGCGCCAGTCCTCCGAAAGCGGCCCCGTAGCCCACCGATGTCGGAACGGCGATCACCGGCGCGGACACCAAGCCAGCGACCACGCTAGGTAACGCTCCGTCCATGCCAGCGACCACGATGATGGCTCGCGCCCGGTGAAGAAGGTCGAGCTGGGCGAGGATGCGATGCAGCCCGGCGACACCCACGTCGACGACAAACTCGCAATGCCGACCTAGGAATTTAGCAGTCAACATCGCCTCGCGGGCTACCGCAAGATCTGAGGTACCAGCGGCGACTACAACCACGGTTGCCCCGCTCGGTTGCGGAGGCTCGGGTGGCCACGCGAGCAGTCGCGCGTCCTCGTAGTAACGTGCATCGGGAAGCTCGCGCAGCACCGCCTGGGCATGCTCCGGGGGGGCCCTGGTGAACAACGTGACTGACGAGCGGCCTCGGACCGCAGCCGCAATCGCCCCGACCTGGGCGGCCGTTTTTCCTTCGCAGTACACGGCTTCGGGGTAACCTCGACGCTCCGCACGGTCATGATCCAACCGCGCGAATGACTCCAGCTCCGGGGTGGTATAACGCGGATTATCCATGTTTGCCCGCCAGGAGCGATAGCGTGAAAACTCCGGATTGGATGCCCCCCAGATCTAGGGTTACAACCCGGAAACCAGCCTTCGTGATCGCCCGATGTATGGCCTCACGCATACCTGCTGCGACAGCACCCGGCAGATCGGCGAGGGGCAGTTCGACGCGTGCGGTGTCACCATGGTGGCGCACTCTGACGTCACTGAATCCGAGGTGCCGTAAGGCTTTCTCAGCTTGCTCAATCTGAGTCAATTTTTCGGGACTCACCTCTTGGTAGTGAGGTATGCGCGACGCCAGACACGGTGCCGCCGGCTTGTCCGCACAGGGCAGCATCAGTGCCCGCGCCACGCTGCGCACCGCGGCCTTGCTCATGCCCGCCCCAGCAAGCGGCCGCAATACCTCGTGGTTGGTGGCCGCCGTCGCGCCAGGGCGATCCGGTCGGTGGGCATCGTCGGCATTCTCGCCGTAGGCGACCGCAACCAGGTTGTGTTCTGCTACGACCGCGTCGGAGATCTGGGTGAACAACTCGTCCTTGCAGTGAAAGCATCGGTCAGGCCCGTTTGCCCGGTACGCCGCACGATCGCCTTCGCGGGTTTCGACCTCGATCACCGGTACCTCGATGAACGCCGCCACTTGGTGCGCCGCACTGCGTTCGACGGCGGCCAGGCTGGGGGACACACCCAGCACCGCAATCACCTGGTCCCGGCCCAGCGCCCGCACCGCTAGGGCGAGCAAGACCGAAGAGTCCACCCCGCCGGAGAAGGCGACACCCAGTGGTGTCATACCGTTCAACTGCTCCGCGACATCATCGGCCGCTTGCTTGTCCAGACCGCTTAGAGGGTCCTTCGAACCCGTGCTCAAAACTCACCTGTCCTTCGTTTCCGGAAGCTGTATGGGACTATCTATGCAAAAGACTGCCATGATGCTTGTTGTCCAAAGTAATGCCATGAACCCACGCCTCCCGGACATCTACCATAGGTCTACAGGCAGCCGTCAGGATATCTGGCTCCTCCGACTTGACAGGGGCGGGGCCTGGTCCTGGGTGGCACTCACCGTGTTTGACGGCTCTTCAACTTTGCGCGGGCAAACAGCACAGGGTCTAAGAACGACCGGCAATTGATGTGACTGGTGGTGTGGATGTTGCTGGTGTGTCGTTGCGGGTAGGGGCACGGACCCCGGCTTGATCATGGGATTGCTGAAGTCCTACTGATCACCGGGAGGGTCCGTGCCCCTGCTGCCAGCATCCCTGACCGAACCCCTGTGGGTCCAGGAGGTTGTCCCTGGTTTCGTGGAAGTTGAGGTGGCGGTCCCCCGCCTGATGCCTGCCTTGCGGTAGGTGTTGGGCGACCGCCAAGTCGACCCAAGACAGGGGACCGCTATGAACAAGTACCAGAAGAACACGACGAGCGCGACGATGCCGGTGCTGCCGGAGGCAGTGTCGGTGGTGATGGCTGAGCTGGCCGGTGATGTGCAGGAGGGTCTGCTGGCCATGGCAGTCGGGACCGGGTTGCAGGTGATGGCCGCGATGATGAACGCCGATGTCGAAGCGGTGTGCGGGCCCAGGGGCAAGCACGACCCGGCCCGCACGGCGACCCGCCACGGCAGCGAGGACGGCTCGGTCACCCTCGGCGGTCGTCGGGTGCCGGTGACCCGGCCGCGGATGCGCGCCAGCGACAGCTCGGGCGAGTTGCCGGTGGCTCGGCATCCACATCGCCGTCGCAACCGCCTGGCAACGCGCCAGCAGCGGAGACTGGACCAACTACGCCGCCGACATCAGCCGCCGAACAGGCCGATGAGGAAAGGCATTCAGACAGTTGCAATAT
>JAABUJ010002618.1_pt1 | contig 21809 bp, 21 predicted proteins | sample 5559131 | NCBI WGS metagenome assembly JAABUJ01 (sample SAMN10711875, study PRJNA513366) | rock metagenome | isolation source: Antarctica rocks | place: Antarctica: Victoria Land, Mt New Zealand nord | collected 2016-01-07
AAACGCCCCCTGATCCGCCCCCGCCAACTCCACCAACCGCGCCGCCGTCTCCGCGTAGACAATCTTCCCATCTCTCTCGGCGCGCGCGAGGAGCGCGGGGACCACGAGGGCTAGCAGGGCCGAAGTTTTCTCGGGCGGCGCGGAAGGGGCGTCGGTGTTGGTGTCGACGATGGTGGGAGAAGCGGACCCGGCGACGACGAAGGAAGTAAGGGCTTGCACAAGCGAGGCGCGGGTGTTTTCGGGATCGGAATCCGCCGTGGCGGTGGCGACGAAGTGGAGGAGGCGCGGGAGGAGGTGGCGGTGGATAGCAGCGGCGGAGGGGAGGAGGAGCAGGGAGCGAAGACAGTTAGCGGCGACGGAGGCGAGGCCGATGTCAGCGAGGCAGTCGAGCATCTGCGAGAGGAGGAAGGTGGGGAGGGGGTCTTTCGGCGTCAAGAGGGTGGTGGTGCTAGAGAGGAGGATGGTAGAGGCGAGGAGCATGTTTTTAGCGCAGGCGAGGCTGGAGTCGGTGGCGCGGCGCTGGGCGGCGGCGAGGATGCGGGTGAGGGCGTGCAGGGAGGCGCGGAGGTGGGTGGTGGTGGAGTGGTTGTGCGGGGAGCGGACGAGGGCTTGGGTGAAACGTTTGAAGATGGGGAGGGCTTGCGGGACGATGGTGGGTTGGCAGGTGGGGGTGCTGAAGGTGGTGGTGAAGATGTGCAGGATGCAGGCGTGCAGGTCGGTCTGGATGATGGAGGGGAAGACTTCGGCGGCGTCGACGAGGGCGTTGAGGGAGAGGGCGATGAGGGTTGCGGTGTCGTCGGGGGTTTGAGGTCGGGAGAGGGGCTTCGTGTCGGTTAGGTTGGGGATGTGCGCTGCTAGGACCAGGACGATGATGCGGGTCAGTTCGAAGAGCTGCTCGACGTCGTCGGAGAGGTTTTCGCCGCCGTCTTGGCCTTCTTTTGCGGATGGATGTTCGAGGCAAAGGTCTCGGGCTATCTCCACGATGGTTGCTTGCACGTTCGGTCTTCCGGTCAGCACCATCCGATCCAATAGCTCCATGGTTTCCGAGAAGATGGCATCTTGATAGACGGCTGTGCCTGATACCGAGGGACGGAGTATCTTTCTTAATGCAGAGAGCATCTCTAGTGTCTCCTGACTGTCCGTTGAGGAGTTGCTACTTGATCGGGTGACCAGCGCTTCGAATACAATACCGAAGAGAACGAAGAAGAACGCTACCGGTTCGTCACGGTAGTTGATGTTGTTTCCTTTCGGAGCTATTCCGTTGGCGTCAGGGACCTCTCCTGTCTTGCCGTCAAGAGCAGTGAAGGCAAACTCGCTATCTTGTTCGATGAGGCTTGCTATTGCTTCGACCAAGTTGAGCCAGGAGTCTTGGTAGAACTAGGGGTTTGTCAGCGTCTAAATTGACCACGGCTGCGGGGAAAAGTATACTTTGAGTAGGGTCTCTCGATTCAGCGCCGAGTATATCGTCTCAAGACTTTCTGAGGGCGACGCTTGGGCCGTGTTACTTGAGATGTCCGGTTCGAACCTCAGCCTGGCGAATTCTTGCAGTGATGATAGCCAAAGAGGAGTAAGCTTCGCAATATGCGGCTTCACAACCGCTTCGAGGTACGTGTGCTCGGTGCTTGCGACCTGTAACTCAGCCCAAGCAGAGAAAATCGCCATCTTGACCATCACATAGGCATTGGAGCTAAGGCCTTTCAACTCGCCGATCGCAGCAGACTCAGAGTCGTCTGTCTATGATGAGTAGGTGTGCTGCTGTATGTAAGGAGAACTCACTTGAGAAGTTCTCCAGAGCCGTCACTAGAAGCTTGAGGATACGGCCCATCCGATCAACATCAGTCACAATGCCAGTGGCAATGAACACTCCACAGACGTTCACGGCTTCAGACGCAAGCTCTGGGGATGAGTCCGCTGCAAAGGCTGGCGTTAATGCCGAACTGATTTGAGCCTGGTATTGTTCGAGCAGAGGAGTCTCAGGGAAGTCCGGATCGGGAGCTGTGCCGAATATCTATGTTTACCCATCAGAATTCCTCCCTGTCGCTATTACGAAGGTTGGGACCAACCTTTAGCACTTGCTCGATAATCCTCAAGCCCCATAACCTTAGGTCAACCACGTTCGATGTGGACGCGGAGAAAGCCATTCGGACTACATCAGACACACTTTGCTGCAATGCTTTTACCGCTGGTGTTTTGCCATCAGATAAGATCTCTCTACCAACAACGGCCAACAAGTCACTCAAGCAGTTCATAGCAAAGCTTCGGACTTGCCATCTCAACAGTTCTTGGCCATAACCGGGTGCTGGAGCGCCTTCATCCTTGGTAGTGCCAGCCGCGTTTGCGAATCCAGCCACCTCCTCATCCTGTAGATCCGGCATAGACGTGGTAGTTATCGTGGCCGGCTGTGATGGTTCTTCGTGTTTGATTTTGACTCTGGTAAGTATATTCTGGCATCTTTGCACCCACAATTCTGTTGCGGTGAGGCTTGTCTGCCCAAGCCAATCTGAGATGATGTTGCGGAGTCCGTCATGATCGGGGTTAATGTCGAGTGCTAACCACAAATCATCTTCGAGCCCAGGATTCGCAATTTTCATTACTTCTTCGGCATCCTTCTTCATCAGATTGTACAGGCCATCAATGGCTACATTGCGAATGTCGGCATTTGAACTATCCAGGTTCGTCTGTAACGTCCATATGTAGTGGCCAGCATCCATATGGCCAGAAGCATACAGCGACAGATGTTCCAGACACCTCAAGCTCTCAACAACAGTCAATGCATCTTCCTCCATGCCAAATTGCCGTACAAGGCACAGCATCAGATCACGTGCCTTGGTCATGTCCTGCAGATCGGGGCCTAGGACGTTGATCAGTGAGTCGATGCATCGAGCAATCACCGTGGGAGTTGAACACTCCAGCTCGACGTTTGATGTTGCCGGGGACGCATTCTCCTCGTTGTGGCTATCCAAAACCCATAGCTGCGCGAGCATACCCAGCGTACTCGAAACGTATCCCGAAAAGGTCAGGCCTGCTGAATCAGCAACCATGGAAAGAGCTTCCAAGGCCCAGAAGTGTACGGTGGGATGCGGATCGCTACAGAGAGACAGGAGTATACCAAGGATGGTCTTCAGGTGATACCCAGCAGCGATCCCACCGACCTGCGCATGGATACAGCCAAGAGCCATGGCACAGCCGGCCCGCGTATTCGGGTTACGGTTCGATACGATAACATCGACCAGGTAATTGATTTCGTTCGTCGTGAAGGTGTTTCCTGAGCTGTTACAGAGACGGCCCAGGGCTTCAGAGGCAATGTTGCGCACATATTGGTCGTGATGGACGATGAAACTCTGGTTGATCTTCAGCAGTCGTAACAGCGAAATCGGTAAGTACGAACGTACATGTAACAAGTCTTGAAAAGGTTTCTCAGCCTCGGGACTCTTCAGATCGCCAGGGTTACAGGGTGTCTCTCCAACAGCGACCTTTGACGTAGCCAATAAAGCTAGCGCAATGTTTACTGTCATTGCGGCTTTTCTAGCTGGATCCCTTTGAAGACTATTCGTAGACAGGGATGTCACCATCTGTTCAAGTATACTTTCTTGCACCTTTGGAGTCTGTAGCGGCAATGCGATGGCAAACAAGCTTATCGCGGCGTTGACGACCTCCGTGGCCGGGGGATCGGGCAAATCTTCGACGGCGTCTTCGACATTGACATATAGGGCTACTGAGTCATGCTCTCTTGAGCCGCACACAGGGGACAACAGCTGCGGTGTTATCAGTTTAGGTGTTGAAAGTACGTCTTGGAATTCTCGACATACAACTCGGTCAATCGAAGCTTCTGGCCCTTGCCTGGTAAGCCAGTGGCGGTGCATCTTCCCATCCTTTGCACCGCATATCCCCTTTAGGTTCAGGCCCCTCACGAGTCCACTGACACCAAAGCCGCAGTTATCTCCCACATCCCATAGGCTCTCGAAATTGCCAGCTGAACTGGCAATAGAAGTGCACAGCGAGCTCGGAGAGTAATTGTCCGGATCCGCAAAGGATGAAGCAGCCAAGCTGAGAATATTGGATTGTAACAGCGTCTCACTGTTACCGATTGGACTGAGGTGACCAAGCTTGGCATAACACTGGAACACTCGGCGTCGGACCATGATCTCAAGATCATACAGCTGGATGGCCGGTGAAAGGCGCTGAGATACCTCTTCGGTATGTTTTTTTATTTGAAGACCATCTAAGAACTCTGTCGTATTTTGCAACAGCCCTGCAATGCGTTTGGATACATCAGTGGTGAGAAGTCTGCTGTTAGATCTGAGAAAGGCTAGGATTGACCCAAGGGCACATTCTCGGACATGTGTCAAGAAGCTAACCTCCAGGTGGCTTCTTTGTACCGTGTTACCGCTCGTTATGGGTTTCGGCAGAGCATTTCGCCAAAGGAGCATAAGCTGCGAGATATGAATCTTGATAAAGTTCGGGCCGAGTGTCATCAGACCTCCTATGAGAGTCCACGCAACTTGTATCTGGGTTGCAGAGATTCTCAATTCTGAGTTGCTACTAGCTTTGAGTAAATCCGTGGCGATGCTCAGGATTCGGGAGTCCATCTCGACCGATCCATAGAGTGGTCGAAGGGAGGACGAGCTGAGTACTGCAGCAAGGCCGTTCGCGTAGCCTACGCATTTGCGAGATGAATAAAGAGTCTGCAGCAGGTTTAGTTCCCGATTGACGCTGTTCATGCAAATGGTCAGGCATGGTAAGAGCTGTTGCGGGCAAGCCAAGACAAAAGTTCGTAGACAGTGTGATGTATATATCTGAACGGTATAGCTGGGATGTTGCAGTACCTGCAAAAGCCCATCACGACAGCTGTCGCCGATGTCATTCAACGCTGAACCTAAATTTTTGAACAGGGATGCTAATGCGCTGAGCGCTCCGACCAGTGTATGCTTGCTCGGCTCCGACCTTTCCTTGATGACTTGGGGAAAGTTCTTCAAAACGTCGTTGATCAACATCTTCGCAGCGTTCAGTTGTCCACTTTCGCCCAGGATCTGGCGGCCCACCACATCCTCGAGAACAACTCGAACGAATCTTCTCGTAAAGAGGAGCCGGTACCTGTTATGCACGATGCCCGGACAACTCAGGAGATCGATGAGGAGGTGATCAGCGATCTGACCGTATTGTGCTTCGACCATCTTGTTACCAAGGCCTTGGAATACTCGGATGTAGCATGCCGCAATGCCAGCTCTGGCCTTGTTGCTGGTAGATGAGCGAATGTACTGCGTTGATAGCTGCTTCAGAATATCCGTCAGGCTTAACGCAAGCGTTGCTGTAGACTTCTTCGAAATCGGAGATTCTGAGCGAGGGATCTCGTCATCTTCTCCAATTGCCATTGACTGCCTTTTGGTGGGCTTCTTGAGTCTCTTGACCTTGGGCGCAATAGCCTTTCCACTATCTTCCGAGTGTGACTTGAGCAGTGTGGCCGCCAAACATGATGCAGCAGCGTGCCGCACAACTGGTAGGGAGCTGTCCATGGCTTTCCATATCGTCGACTTCAGCGATTCAAAATCGCCCGAGTTGTCGAAATAGGAGGTCCCTTGCACTAAACGATACATACAGATACAGGCGCTGGCTTGTACCAAACCTGCCTTGTCCCCGGACGCTGCACCTCTGGCAACCTTCCATATATCCCTGGCATCAGACTCATCAACGGAGCCCTTTGTACCTCGTACCAGCTTGCCCAGCGCCTTGAAGAGCCCGCTTCGTAGCCCTGCATGACTTTGTGCAGGTTTGAACAGGCGTATCAAATTCGATACTGTTATTCCTGAGAGGCTGATTGCACTATCTCCTGCGGCCAGAAAGACTTCCCCCATACAATGCACGGCTGCATGCTTCGCTTTTAGCTCTTTCTCCCCCTTCCCGGTAGATATTATGCTCAGCAGCTCGTTGATGGTCTCGTAAAGGAGCTTCCGGTCTCCCTTTCCGAATATGTCTGCGAAGCATCGCCCGAGGTTGTTGCGGATAACGCGAGAGGGCGCGGGTGAGGAAAGATTGACAACTTGGAAGAGTTCCTTCTTGAGGTGTGTCTGCTGAGCTGAAATACTTTCGGCGTCTAAGGTGGAGACATGTTTTGCTATATCCGAGGTGAAGCCTAACAGGTAAAGGTCTTGCTGTTCTGAGGGTAGAGAATGGAGCTTCTGAACGTCGAGCTCTGGGATCGACTGGTTACTACTTTGTGCGCCATTCGTAAAAGTTTGCGCTTTATCTTTACTGGACATCTGCAATGACTCTCCCGGTGATTGCTCCGATTGTATATTGTCGAACTCTGTCTTGGGTCCATTGAAGGTTGTCCAATCGCGGTCGTAACTTAAGGGAGGCTTTCTGATGACCGGCACCATGGTTTATCCGTCCCGAACAGATGATTGCATTTTCTACCCTCACCACTATCTTTGACCAAATAGCTATGTAATTCTTCCAAGCACTTGAAAGCTAGTAGATCAACATCTGCCTTGGTGTCTTCTGTGAACCTCCTCACAAGTTTGACGGAACGAGCAGACCGGCACTACCTACAGAAAGTCAACTCCAGCCAAGCTCAATCACCAGATGGGCAAAGTGCACGGCTCCCTCGCTCGCGCAGGCAAAGTAAAGTCGCAAACACCAAAGGCAAGCCCTGCTTCATAACTCCTCGAACCAAGCTAATTGTGTTCGGCGGCCAGGTCGAACCCACCGAGAAGCCGAAGTCCGCAAACGGGCGCGCCCATAAGAGAGTCATCTACACCCGACGATATGTCAATATCACTATGACGGGCGGCAAGCGCAAGGTACGGTGCTACTGCGAACGGGACATGGAGGCTTTGAACTGACGGGTGGCGCAGATGAACCCTAATCCTACCGCATAAACTGAAGCGAGTTGACGGGAGAAGGGAGAAGGTATAAGGGAAAGGAAGAGGGGAGAAGGGAGAAGAGACGAGTGGGCATGAAGTATCACACAGTGACTACAATGATGGTATCAGGCTGTTAGGTAGTAGATAATCAAATATTGAATTGATGGCCGATTGGAAGTTGAGAGTGATGTCAGGCAGAATTCTGTCTTCTTACCGCGTAAGGCATCCCTGTAGCGATCTTTTCCCAGGGGTGGTTAGCTGCATATGTAGTGCCATACAAGTGTCCAGATCCTTACAGTGCCGGCAATAGGGAGGTTTTGCCACAAAAACAAGTCCTCAGACAAGTCCTTAATCGGGCTAGAGGCAACCGTTTCGGGCAGTCACAGGGGGTAGGACTTGATCCTCGCTTACAACAGTTGTAATTGAGGATCAAGTCACATATCAGGTTAGGGTCTTACTGATATAGTTAGATAGATAATTTAGACAAACCTTTGTCATTTCTGCATGCTGTGACAATAATTATGATTAATTATTGATGTAATTGATTTATAGTCTAGCTCAGCTACTAACTACAATGAGCAGTCACTCAGATGACTTGTCTAAGAACTTGTTTTTATGGCAAAACCTTTCTAATAATTCTGGTCAGTAGACACTATAAGCAAAAAACACACCACTTTTTTTAGTAAAACTTGTCACCTCTGTATCTATTTATGAATTTACATCAAAAACAGCTTCACATTCACTGTGACTGCATTCTAAACATCAGCAATGTCTTATTCATTGTCTGAATACATTAAGAATCTCATTAATGATTAATTAATCTGTGAAATGTCAATTTCATCAATTTATGAGAACATGAAAGTGTCTACTTGACAAATTTAAAGAATGCAAAGAAATCAATGAATATAAGAATCATTTAAGATTCTCAGACTTAAGTAAAGAAATTAATGTAGAGTCTTGACATCAGTAATGAAAAAGATACTGATTGTTTCTTTACTTTTAAGTTTATTTGTAGTCAATTTATAAGCATTCATAAAAAAGTCATTCACAGAGACTTCAAGCTTTTTTAAGAGCTTTAATTTTTTTATATTATAGAGTTCTTTTTAAACTTTATATCTCTCTTTTATATAGCTTTGTCTAATTTTCATATGAAATATTTTGATCTTAAAGTCATAGTTAAATAATTACTGTACAATAAATTAAAGCAATAATACTGTGAGACTGATCTTAACAATTATGTAATAGTGAATCAGATAAAGTTTAATATGTATATAGAATTATTATTAATTATTGAAAGAAAGTAAATACTTATGCTATACTATGCTGTCTAGTAAAATCTCTAAACTATATTATCTATGAGCACATCTTGATTAAGAGAGTTACAAAAGAAGTAAAAAGAATGTTGACTGCAGTTAATGTAAATAAAGTCTTTACTTAATTCTTAATGTTAATTTTACTTCACTTCATAAAAACAGCTAAAACATTGCTTCTTAATACTTTCACTTAATGAGACTGCATCTATTAACTCTCACTAACAACAAATATCAGATGACTAAACACATTATTAAAAGTTTAACAAATCATTTAAAAGTTTAACTAATTATTAACAGTGAATTTCATAAATTTAATGAACTGCTTAAAGATTCATTTAAATAAAGACTTAATAAGTCTGTTAATAATTATCTTTTAATTGAATATAAAGTCTATCTGAATCTGATTGTGCTTATGCAGATTGTAAATGTTGTAATAAAAGACATTAATGTATTTTGATTATTCATATATATGTACATTCTTAATTAAAATCAAAACAGCTTGATTATTTTCTTTAAGCTAAATAAATAAAGATATTTAATGAGCTTTATTCTCTTAAATATTTATGCAGTGTGAATTGACTTCAAGATATTTACTTATATTTATGTTAAATATTTATGCAGTGTGAATTGACTTCAAGATATTTACTTATATTTATGTTTCTTAATATCTATTCAAGTTAGATCTCAGTCTTCATACACATTGATATAATTATATATTCAGTCTCAATAATTAAAATAATGACAAACTTTTGCTTTTGACTTGTTCACAACACTGATTCATTTTTAAATATATAAATACACTTTAAAATTGATTTCTAATTCTACTTATTTAAAGCATAATTAAAGTCAGAGTATTTAAGCATTGCTTAATTCTCATTAAAGCTGTACATAATGCTGAGATTGATGATTAATTTTATATATTATAGTAATTTCTTAAATGTGTATTCATAATGCTCTGTAAAATCACTGAGATATTGACTTAGTCAATTTAATGTAAAGATGATGTTTAATTAAATATGAATTGCTGCATACATTAAACTTTTAATTGTCTATTAATACTGTCTTTAATCTATTCTTTAATTAGTTAAGTCAACAAAGTAAAAAATATCATATTTATTAAATGAAATGCTGATGACTCTGTACTTATCAGATTACATATGAAAATTCTTTAATATCTTATTTACATAATGAGTTTAATTCAGATACAGAGTTCTTATTTTGCAGTTATATATAATTTAAATGTCAAGAATTTTCTGTGTCTTTCTTAAGTTCTTAACTTTGAACATGCTCACAAGAGCTTGCTTAAATTAAAGAATGTGTAATAAATTTGCTGAAGTCATGAAAATATTATTTATATAAAGAAGCAGCATAATTCTTTTAATGCTGTAAAGAAGAAGACAGAGATCAGTTTTGCTTTGATGAAAACTTAATTTAAATAGTTTAATAATACATTATTTATATTAATTTTATGCAGCTTACTTAAGATCATAAAGGCTGTGCAGTATGCACAGAACACAATTAGATGCAATATTGATTTTAAAAAAAAGTATTATATAAATTTTTTTTTTCAGAAAGAATTCTGTAAAGATGTTATTGATATTTACTTAATGACACTCTAGATTCTTAAATGCAATAATAGTCAGAAAGACTTACAGAATATTAAATTTAACAATAAGAATAAAGATATTTTTATAATTAACATTATATATCTATAAAAAGTCTCTTATCATAAGTCTTGCCTTAAGCTTATTTAAGAATCTGTTGATGTTCAGCTTAAATTTAAAGATTTATTTACTGATTACAATGTTAATTTTTCTTAATGACACAGTCTCTTTTCATATTTCATTTATCATCAAGACTGTCAGCTCTGTGTAAATAACATTCTTTTACATTTCTTTTTAAATTGAGTCTCTCACTGCTTCAGCATAGATAACAAACATTAAAATGTCAGATTTAATCACAGAGTCTTCTTTGTCTATAGAGAACATTATAAGTGTCAATATAATTCTTAATATTTTAATTAAAAGTTCATTTACATCTTAATTATTGTTGTTGTTGTCTCTCTTTTATTTTAAGATCTTAACACACAGAAAGATTCTGACTTCTTTAAATGTCATTATCTTAACTTAATCAGTGTTAATCTTCTTATTTAACAACTCATCTAGATTAACTGCAGTCAACTTAATCTTATATTGTTTATCTTAAGACTTATTAATCTTAATTATAATTAAGTCAGACTACATCTTACTGTTTTAAATCATAAATGTTTAATTTAAAGCTGTAATCTTTATAACAATTAACTTCTTTTATAAATGTTTAACAAATCTTCTGTTCAGAAAAACATTTAATGTTTATTGTTACAGTTTAAGATCAACAATATCTTTCTTTTTACTTTCAGCAAACTTTACAATATGATTCTTAATGATGCACTTAAGATCTAAAGCTTAAAGCTAATACTGCTTTATAATTTTCTCAATGTAGTTCATAAAGACTTTTACTCATTCTTAATTCATGAACTTGTCATGTCTGTCTTTAAATAATAACTTAAGATAAATATAACTGTAGCATTTACATTCTTATACATAAATGTAATTGATGAATGACTTTACATCAATAAAAGTTTTCTTAAAAGTTATTTACTTATCATTAATTAAGAAATTAGTTACTGTCTAATTGCAAAGATAAACATCTGTCTGTACTGTCTGCACTTAGAACTTTATTGATAGTTGTGTCTCTTTAATTATAGTGTACACTGAATTCTCAGTGATTTGAATAATTCTTTTGACAATATTATTTTAAATTGACATGTAGAGCACTGTGTATTGTAGTGTAATGTTAAGAGACTTGCATCAGTCATTTAAAGTGAACTTTAACTTCATTTTATTGTCACTTTATACAGTAAGAATCTTTGCATCAATTTAAAGTTCAGTCTTTAATCATCATTCTTACAGTGTCTGTGAGATTTCATTACATTACTTTAACAATATTATTTATGTCTTTCAAAAATAATTATCTACTATCTTCAGAAAGTATTGATATCTATTAAATAATAAGAATAATGAGTTATATATGTCAATAAAGATAAGAATAAGAATGTTAATCTTTCTTTTGTTTACAGTGTAATCTCACTTATTAATGAACTTAATTAAAGCATAAATTTCACATACATTCTTATTGTTCTCAGTAATGAGAATTAACTTTTCAAGAATTGTCACCTTATAAAGATTATGCAACTTTGCAGAATCAAGATAAGCAAATTATTAATGTTAAAGTCTGTAAATCTTAATCTTTCTGTTTAATAATGCAGTGTTGATGTCTAAGAAATTAATTATAAAATTATGTTTATAAATCTAAACATATAAGCTTATATCTAAAGCAGCAGCAGAAAAGACAGTCTCTGAATGTAATATATATATTATAGATATTAAAGCAAATTCATTAAAACTCTTTATAATATATTTAACTATATAGACTTCATCTTACTCTGATGCTTCTATTATAGTTTTGCTGTGCTTATTATACATTTAAAAACAGTATTAATTAAAGCTTTTATGCAGTCTTATTTTGCATATCTGCTTTTCTGATAAAAGATTGATTTTAAGTTTAGACATATAGAATGTTAAACTCAGTCTTATAGAATTTTCTGATTTGACTTGTATAATAATTACTTTACAGTAATAAAAGTATAAATATTTCTTCTTAACTTTAATTTACTGACATCTCATTCATATAAGAAAGTCACTGAAGAGTTAAAGTTAATTAATTATATATAAGAAGAATTTAGAGTCTGTAATTCATTTAAATTTAAGTATTTTACTGACAGTCTTTTTAAACAGAGCAGCAATTTCATTGTTAATTTTCTTTTTCTCTTTAAATTTAAAAAAGAAATTATCATTATTACTATCACTGACTTCTACATTAAAGACTTTGTGTCTCTTTTCTTTTTCTTTATAAATTGACTTTCAATACAATTTAACTGCAGTCAATCTGTACAGCTTAATTACAGTTAATCTGCTTGTCTTCTTTTAAATATTTTGCTTAATGTCAGAAAGAAATTCACAATCTTTAATAAAGTGAAAGTTGTTATAAAGAAAGTACTTAATAAAGTAATAAGAAAAATGATCACTGTCTGAGCTGAATGATCTACAATAATGTTACTTAATATTAATTATGCAGTAATTTAATGAACTGCAGTTTTAATTCATTAAATATTAATTTCTTTTCTATTTATCTATTTACAAAACAATAACAATCTCATCAGTCTTAAGTTGTATCTCTTTTTTCTAAAGCTTTTATAAATCTCTCTTAATGTCTAAATTATTCTGAATGTTAATGACATTGCAGATCACAACATATTTAATTGATAATGCTTAAAGCAGTATTTAAAATCATTGTTTTGATTTAAACAACTTAATTATATCAAACTGAGTTGCAGCAATCTTTTTGCTGAATTTACTTAAATAAATTTATATTTTTTCAATAAATACATTCTCTGACATTCTATATTCAACAAACTTCATTAAATATTATCTTTTAATCATTTACAGCTTCTTTTTATACTTAAACTTTAATATATTTTAAATATTCTTTATGTTAATTTTGTTCATCAGATATTCTTAATCATCTATGTTTATATAGATAATAAGTTAATATAAAATCTTTACATCAGTTTTTTAATTTCTAAAGCTGAGACTGCTGAGAGAAAATGAGTCTAAGAATTTATTAATTAATATATTAATTATTAAGATTTCAATAACATTTTATAGATCTTTTTTTATTAATTATCTTTTTATGAGAATAAATCATTAATTGCAGTTCTTGTAAATAAGAATTGAGATAAATCATTGCTTTATAAAGAAGTTGCTGAAGTTCATGATGATGATAGTCAACATATAGTATAAGAAGTGAATAAAGTAAAATAATGATATATACATTGAAGATAATATAAGTAAAATAAATAGAAAGCTTTTATATCTTTTATTTTGTAAAATAATAGTGCTTATTTATCTTAATAACTTATACTAAGCTGTTAAAGAACAGTGCTTTCTGAACAATTATAAATGTTAATTTTTGCTGAAACTAATTCTCTGTAAATCTTTTAAGTTAAATATACTCAGCTATCACAGAATACTAATTCTGCTAAAGTTAAATTTATTATGAATCTCAATAATCAGTGATACTGTTAAAGCTGAATTGACTGTAAATCTTAATAATTAATATATATAGTTATCATCAGTATGCTAATTCTGGTAAAGTTAGATTTATTATGAATCTTAATAATTAATGATATTGCTAAAGCTAAATTGACTGTAAATCTTAAAAGTTAGCATACTTAACTATCATTATACTAAAAGTATACACTTTCTCTGAGAAGCTTCTTGCTAATTTGAGCTCATAATTTATTGAAAGAAAGTAAATACTTATATTATATTATACTATTTAGTAAAATCTCTAAACTGTGTTGTCTATGAGTACATCTTAATTAAGAGAGTTACAGAAGAAATAGAAAGAATGTTGACTGCAGTTAATGTAAATAAAGTCTTTACTCAGTCTCTGATGCTAGTTCTATCTCACTTTATAGAAGTAGCTAGAACATTGCTTCTCAACATTAATCTTTATAAAAGATAAAAGTATATACATTTATCTCTTTATAAAGACTAGCTTACTAAGCATACTAGCTACACAAGATTATACAAGAGAGTTTCTATTCTTATAAATTAAAAGTGAACTTACATTAATATAAAAGCTTTATTAACTCAGTGTTATCACTACTGACAAAGTTACTTTTCTTTTTGTATAAAATAAATCTTTATAAAGATAAATGTTACTAAGACTGTAAAGCAGATCTTAAAGAAGAATTTGAAGATAGTTAAGATAAGTGTAAGTAAGAAGAATGTATTAAATAATATTAAAAATATTGTGAGTAAGATGAAGCAGCATAGAGATGCTGATAAGATAATAAATATAATGATGAAAATAAAAAAAATAAAAAAAATATATACAGTAATAAATATTATTATGAACTCTGTATAAGCATTAATAACATCAGTAATATTAAGAACATCAATGAAGTCTGCTTTATGTAAATATAAATGAATGTAAAGAATGAAAATAATATAAGTTATAAAGTAAATTATAAAGAAGATTGTGAAGCAGACTTTAAAGAAGATAAAGAAAATTAATTAAATATATAAAGTATTTAAAAAGCTTTCAATAATGACATTTTCATTGTTAATGATTTTATTTTAGACAGTAAAGTAATTAAAATTAAGAATATTATTAGATATATAACTTACAATAGCTGTGCTATTAGTGTGATGCTCACTTTTAACAGATTATAAGCTTAAATTAGTGCAGTAATTTAATTGTGACTTGTTTAAAATCTTAAAAAGATATGTGTCTAGATTATCTTACTGATGATTTAAGTTCATAATGAGAAAGTAAGCTTAAAGATTACAAGTTTAAACTGCTGTCTATGCACACTCTTTATATCTGTGAACTGAATATGAGTTAATTGTAAGTTAAAAGAAGTGTTAAATATATAACTTACAATAGCTGTGCTATTAGTGTGATGCTTACTTTTAACAAATATAATATTTTTCTTTTAATATTAAGCATTTTTCTTTCTTATTTCTGCACTTCACATTGTTACAATGTCATCAGCAAATCAGATATCTTACATAATTATTAATTTTCAAATTTTTTTTTTCACTTCTTCATGACTGTCTGATGCTTATCTATAGTTATTTGCTGTATAATGTTAATTTAAAAATTCTATAAAGATTATTAATTTATCTTTTTCTTTTAAAAAACAACTATCTCTTCTTTTAAGAACTTTAACTCATTATCTTTTGTAAAATTATCTTAAATAAATCTTAAAGCAGTCTTCTGTACAAATTTAATGTCAATAATTATTTAAATATACTTCTTCTTGCTTTCATATCAAATCAAAAAAATAATCTTTAAATTGTCTTAATTCTCAACATTATTTAAATTCAAGATTAAATTATTCTATTTTTTAACTTCATCAGCTAACAGCACTGTCTTGACTTGCTGTTATTGCATTTAATAATATTTTAATTAAATTCTTTTCTTCAATTTGATCTGCTCATTTATCAAAAATGTTAAATAGTTAAAATAAATAAAATTTATCATTTTAATCTTAAAATACTGACTAATCTTATTAAAAAAAAACAGTTCAATAAATTAGAAACTTAAGTAAATTCTTTAATGAAGTCTTTTTTATTATTAACAGTGTTAATGTATTTAAATTTTAAGACATTGATGTTCTTATTAAAAGTGAGCATCACACTTTTAGTCATAGCTATTATAAATTATATATTTAACACTCTCTTTAATCTGTGATTAATCAACATGCTTATATGTTGCTTACTTAGCTTCTCACAGGTGAAAAGAATGCATACACAACATAGTTTAAACTTATAATCTTGAGCTTATACAGATAAGACAGTCAATGTATGTTTAATATCATTACATTAATCTGAGCTTATAATCTGTCAAAAGTGAGCATCACACTTTTAGTCACAGCTATTATGAGTTATATATCTAACAGTTCTCAACATTCTGAGATAATATGAACAAGAAAAAACATCTAAGATCTTTTTAAGAGTCTTTTAAGATGAGTTTTGACAAAGATTTTATTTTAATAATTTTCATTCTACTTTTTGACATTGAGACTGTCATTATAGAGTCTGAGGTTGTCAATTGATCTTGTTTTTGATGTGAATTTGTGAGTGAATACAGGGATGACAAGTTTTACTAAACAAAGTGATGCATTTTTCGCTTATAGTGTCTACTGACCAGAATTATTGCCGGCACTGTATCCGCATTTGACAACTAAGGTATTGAAGAAATCTGCCTACCTTATGTGTATATAGAGCGACGTCAACACTCTGTTCATTCCTTTCTCTTTTCGATGCACTCAATCTCACGCAGGCTTCTACATTTCAGATACACTGAAGGCCAACTATGTCAGCGCTGCCGAGGCCTCAGCACTTCCGCGACGGTCTCATCAGGCCACAGTCGATGGTCCAAGATCAAGCATGACAAAGGCAAAGAAGATGCCATCAAATACAGGCAACGATCCGTCCTATCCCAGGATCTGATGCAAGCATCCAAACGTGCGTTGCGGGCCCCCAAAAAATCTCATCGCTTCGTCTAGTTCTAACATCGAACGCCATGTCTGCAGAATACGGCGCTGACCCCAACGTCAATCCTCGACTTGCGCAAGCCATTGTCACAGCGAAGAAAGCCGGGTTCCCCAAATCTTCCATCGAGTCCGCCATAGCCCGGGGCCAAGGCGTATCCGCGTCCGGCGCCGCGCTCGAAACTCTCACGCTCGAAGCCATCATGCCTCCATCCGTAGCCACGGTCATCGATTGCCAGACGGACTCCAAAGCGCGGACGCTAGCGGCCATCCGGCTGCTCATCAAGGAGCACGGAGGGACGGTCACGCCTACGAGCTACTTGTTCGAGAAAAGGGGCAAGATCGTGTTTGAGCGCGCCGAAGGGCTAGGGGTGTATGAGGTGCTGGACGAAGCGGTCGAGGCTGGGGCCATGGATATAGAAGAGGACGAACAAGGCCGGTTGGTGGTGTACACAGAGCCCAGTCAGACCAAGGCGGCAGCAGAAGGGTTGACTGCTGCGAGGGGGCTGAAGGTGGAGAGCTCCGATATCATATGGGATCCTAATCTGGATACGATGGTTGAGTTGGACTCTGAGAGGCATGTTCAGAACTTGGATAGTTTTCTTCAGGCTGTGCAGGAGGATCCGAGTGTACAGAACGTCTATCTGAACGTAGCGTAACCTCTGCTGTCATCAGGTGTTTGTCGAAGGCAGGTAGGAATCACCGCAAGCTGCATTCGATGCGACTATGTCGACGGAGATCATTCGAAGCATTAGATACCTCTCCGGCGTTCAACAATTGACTTCATCAATATCGCAGTGTTCCATACGTCGTATTGTTATACCGTCCGAACGCCTTCTGTTGTCGCCACAACCGTAGTGGAGCTGGTTGCCGCAGATATCCGTGACAGTGTCCAACGACTCCAAGCCAGCCAGAAAAACCGGCACCACGCAACCTATCGTACCATCATCCGCGACACAGTGTCACCCTCCACACCCTGCTCACTCTGCGTATCCACTCACATCCACCCAGGCGCAACCGGTCGCTCCCAACACCCCCAGCAACCCATCAACCCTCCTCCTCCTCTCCCACCCCCGTCTCCCTCTCCGCCTCCAACCTCCTCGCCCTCCTCGCCAACCTCTTCTGCCTCAACCTCTCCAGCTCCCCATGTATCTCATCCTTTTCGAACGGTATCTTATGCGTTTGCTCGGCTTTCGGCCAGAAGTCCGGCACCGAGAAGCGGTTTTCGAGGTTGGTGCCGAAGTAGTACATCCATGCGATGGGGAACATGATATACATCCCGAACTGGGGAGTTGAAGGTGGTTAGCGAAGAGCTCGGGGACTAGTGATGTGAAGAAATGTGCGGATATGGGTAGATCAGGGAGGTGAGGGGACTGTACCTTGAAGATTTCTAGGTTTGGTCCACCCATCTTGACGAGATGCTGGTTTTGAGCGAACCGTGGCGGCCGTGAAGATCGTTGAGCCACAAGCTTAAAGCAAGGTTACAAGGCTTTGCTTAGTCATTGTAGGATCTCCCGTGTAGGGCTGAGCCGAGGTACATTCTGCAGATGGTCCTGGTATCAGTTACCTTACCCCACATACCTTAAGCTTGGATCTCTGTCAGATGTATTATAAGCTTTTCATACGTTCCATTCACTTTGTCTCCATCTGATCCTATATCAGGTTGCTTCGAAGCGGGTGTTGGCAAGGACTCAGTCGAAGCATCATGGCGTCTGTAGAAGAGTCCGTTACTCTCACCATCAAGGGCAAGATCGCTATCATCACTCTCAACCTTGAAAAGAAACTCAATGCCATGACTCAAGACCACTACTACCGTCTCTCTACTCTCATGCGCGAAATCGCAGCCCGCGATGACGTGTTTATCACTGTGTTGACTGGAAAGGGCCGCTTTTTCTCTGCGTAAGAAATGCGCTCACACTCACCCAAAACCGCTAGGAGATGGTGATGGTGATGGTCGCTGACAGTCCAAATATCCAGAGGTGCGGACGTCACCATCTCCCGCGAAATGCCCGAGGGTACTGATCTGCGCCGTCACTGGCTCCGTTCCTTCGTCGCCAACAACCTCGACATAACCAACGCCTTCTACACGCATCCCAAAATCCTCATCACCGCCCTCAACGGGCCCGCCGTTGGACTCTCCGCCGCTCTCATCGCCTTCAGCGACTTCATCTACGCCGCGCCGCACGCGTTCCTGCTCACCCCGTTCTCGAGCTTAGGGCTGGTGGGGGAAGGAGGCGCGAGTAGGGCGTTCGTGAACCGGCTGGGGATCAGCAAGGCCAACGAGGCGCTTATTATGAGCAAGAGGATCACGGCTGAAGAATTGCTGCAGGTTGGCTTCGTGAATAAGATCTTTGAGACGGAGAAGAATGAGCAAGAGAAGTTTTTGGAGTTGGTGTTGAAGGAGATCGACGAGAGCTTGGGGGATCATCTGAATAGTGACTCGCTAGTCAAGATGAAGGCGTTGATTAGAAAGCCCGAGAGGGACATTATGGACTCGCAAACCGTCGCCGAGGTCTTTGGGGGGTTGGAGAGGTTTACTGCTGGTGTGCCGCAAGAGGAGTTTAGAAAGCTGGCCAGCGGAGAGAAGCGGCATAAACTGTGATATGACTCGACGATCTTCCCCCCAGAATTGTTAGAGTTTGTTTAATGATTTAATGTAGGGAGCGTCAATGAATTAAAGATCTCCACAGGTAGATATTACCTAGGATGATCTTAGCTATGGTGTAGAAAAGCGGCCTTTCGGCATAGTATCAATCACCCAGATACTCCTCCCAGACTCGACGCCATTCATGAAGCAGTCCACAACGCCTTTGCCAGCCCGAGAAAGATCGTCCTCATGTCCGTTGCTTGCCCTTTTCCGGAAGCCCATCTCTCAGCCTCTCCTCTTGCCGCTTCCAGTGACTCCCCTCCTCATAGTCTTCTCTTATCCCCAACGCCTTTCTCAACTTCTCACTCTCCTCAATCTTCGCTTGAGCCAGTTCATGCACCTGATACGACTTCAATCCTCTCGCCGACGAACCCTTCCCAGGACCATTCGTCTCGGCTGTCAACTTTACCCGAAAGGCGCTGGTTTGAGACTCGATCTCATCTTCCTCGACGCTGCGAGCAGTGGACGTCAGCGAGTTCACCGAGGAGAAACCGACGCAGTAAGAGGCTTGAATAAACGTACCCTTCGTCCTCGAGCTTATCCTTGAGGTCGAAGACCTTGACTTCAATCTCGCGTAATCTGTCGTGGTTCAGGATGTCTTTGTCGGGCTGCCGTTGGCGATGTTTGATGCTATCGTAGTCTTTCGGATACGGGGCGACGTTGTCGCGCGGCCGGAGCTGGGAGAGGTTGCGTTGGACGTAGCCGGACGTGCCGGAGCCTCGCGGAGTGGAGAGTCCAACGTTGGAGGACATGTTCCAGACAGTCTAGGGTGGAGATGACTTATATGCCTGTGCTCTGGGTGGTTCAAGTCAAACAGGTCTGGGCTAAGGTGTAACAGCTGCGGTTTGAGGTAACGAGGCGTGCATGGGCCATTGCAGATCTCCCGATTTTAGCATTGAGATTGCCGAGCTGCACGGACGTCATACTACATTAAGTTCTAGATCTGATTTGCGTGGGAGCTTATTGCGAATTTAAAGCAGTCTCCAGGACTTGTATCCTCGAAAAGAATCTGAAATATCATTGGGGATTGAATTACGTGTCACCGAAGCTTGGACAAATGAACATGTCCGATGCAGACACGGCGACGTCTTCACGCTCATCCTCTCCAGAAACATTGACTCGACTCCCCTTCCCCCCAGTTACGAAATCACATATCCTTCACTGCTCATACCATTTCTGGTATAGACTGTGAGTACGCATTCATTATCATTCTACCTCCTGCTCACCACAGTACGCAGTTATCGAAGCATAACCCCCAAAGCACGCCTCATTCCTCTGACTCCACCCTTCCTCTCCTACCTCCGCGAAGATGGCATAGTCCTCCCGCCTGACAACGATCACGACCAACAGCCCAGCCTCACCGACACCGATAGCGGCATCTTCTCCGCCGAGGATGACTCCGAAGACGAAGACGCCCTCCTGGACCCTTCAATCCAGTTCCGAGAAGTCCACCAAAAGATCAAAGCCACTATAGACGAACTCGGCGGCAAAGTAACCCCGAAACTAAACTGGTCCGCGCCAAAAGACGCAACATGGATCGCCGCGACGAATAGCATGGAGTGCCGAACACCCAGCGACATCTACCTGCTGCTCAAAAGCTCCGACTTCATTACGCACGACCTCGAGCACGCCTTCGATGACTGCGAAGATGAAGACTCATCCGAAGGCCAGAACGAACAGACCGCAAACACCACTTCCACCTCCACCCCCACCCCCACCCTCACCTCCAGCACCCAACCCCACTCCGACCCTTCAATCCCCTACCACCTCGTCCTTCGCAAATACCTCCCAAACCTCAACCCCGCCCTCGAATTCCGCTGCTTCGTCCGCAACCGCACCCTCCTCTGCCTCTGCCAACGCGACCTCAACCACTTCGCCTTCCTCGCCCCCATGCGCGACCAACTGCTCGGCCGCATCCAGTCCTTCTTCGACCACAACCTCAAAGCCACGTTCCCGGACCCCAACATCGTCTTCGACGTCTACCTCCCCAATCCACATACCCGCGTCTGGCTCCTCGACATCAACCCTTGGGCGCCCTGCACTGATCCTCTGCTCTTCAGCTGGTTGGAGATCTTGACGTTGCCGGAGCCGGACGGCGAGCCCGGGGAGGAGGAGGACGAGGAGGCGGAGGCAGCGGCGGCGGTGTGCAGGCTGTCGATTCGCCGTACCCCGCAGGACTCGGGATCGGATCTCTTCGGAAATAGCGCCAAGGACGAAGCCTCTGCATCGCTTTCGTCGTCGTCGTCTTCGTCTTCGTCATCCTCTTTCGCGTCTCTTCCCTTCGTCCCCGAATTCCGACTTGTAGCCAAGGACGACCCGGAAGCATACGCCTTCAATACCCCGCGGTATAGCGCGCACAAGTTGCCAAGGGATGTGGTGGACGCGGCGGCGAGTGGGGATGTGGAGGGCGCGGGGGGCTTGCGGGAGTTTGTGGGCGTTTGGAAGGATGTTTTGGCGAGGAGGCGGAGGGGAGAAGAGGGAGTGGGCGACGGGGATGACAGTGACTGAACATTTGCGTATCTAGCCAGCTGCTGTAGATCCCTCGAAGGACTCAGATCCCAACCCTCAACACTCTATCTTCACAGGGCTTTACATTATGGCTAAGATAGGACGACTACATCGTTCTCGTAATCGCCACCGTGCATAAATTCTAACTCAAATCCCCCAACCTCCCACCTCCCCTCCCACACCTACCCCACAACCCCCTCAACAACCCACCCCACCCTCCCATCCCGCCTCTGCACCACCCTCCTCGCCGCCAACGGCCACCCCAACCCACCCCCCGGCCCCCCCACCAAACTCGGCACCACCCACCCCTC
>JAABUJ010002621.1_pt1 | contig 21785 bp, 19 predicted proteins | sample 5559131 | NCBI WGS metagenome assembly JAABUJ01 (sample SAMN10711875, study PRJNA513366) | rock metagenome | isolation source: Antarctica rocks | place: Antarctica: Victoria Land, Mt New Zealand nord | collected 2016-01-07
ATGCCGACGGGGTGCGGCGCGCCTTGTCCGAGGCGCGTCCGGAGCGCGACCTAGAATGGCGCGCTACCGACAGCAGCCCCAGCGCCTCCGCCTGACGCGGCGCGCTCCATCCGACACAGCGCGTGCCCTGATGGCACACCACGTCGGAGGATGGGGTACACATGTTGGTCACAATTTTGACGGATGCAACAGCCGCTCTTTGGGGTATCACGTACCTCTCACAAGCGTGGAACACTCCACCCAGCGGTCGACAAGCCTGATTCTATCCGTCACCGATGTGACCGGAATATGCGCCCCCTCCTCTGACGCGGTGTGCCCTGATGGTTCGCCCACACGTTCTGTCCGCCGTCCTCGCTGCTGCTCTCATCGGGTGGCCTGTGGGCCGCCGACCTGCATAATCACTGATCATTCGCGCAAATTAGAAAGAAGTTTGGGGAAGAGGTTAACCGCTACATGTAGTAGCCATCTAAGCGGACCTACTAGATGGAGAGAGTAGCGCCGCGTGAGCAACGCGCAGGACTGAATGTGCGCTCGCCGATGCACGCCGACTGACCGTCCCTAGCCTCTGCGCTCCAGCATCTTGTTGACCATAACAAGCGCAGCGACCCCTTCGTCCCTGTACCCTGGGTGCTCCTCGGCACCGACGCCCTTCCGCGCGCCGAACTTGCTTTCGATTTGCGCGAATGATCAGTAATCATACAATTCTTCTGTTGGCGACGAGGTGCCTGTGCAGTAGGCTGCGCCGACAGCCCACGTCACTCAACGCAGGTCGCCGATGTGATCCTTGCGCCCACGGCACACGATCCTTGCGCCCACGGCGATCATCGCCCTGAGTGCTTACCCGGTCGCGCGTTGCTGATGTTGACGCTGTAGGATTCTGTCGTTTTTGAGTCTAGTTCCATAGTTCCTGCACCAGGCGTTCCATCGTGTTTGAGCTAGGCTGTTAGCGCGCTGCGTCCCTCGCGTTACGGCTGGCCACGACAGGCGGCGACGAGGGCCACGGCGCCGCCCACCGCGATAAGGGCCAGGCGCGGCGACAGGGGAAGGACTGCGGCGTCGGCGCTGAGGACATACAGGGCCACCGAGGCGAGATGCCACGCCGCGCCGCGCCAGACGATCCCGGGCGACACCCGTTGGTCCACCAGCCGGTCGCCCTCCGTCGCGTAAAACCAGCGGGTCGCGCACGCCGCCTCGCCGAGGCCGAGCGCGGCGCCGTACGCCGTGAGCGCGTCGGGGTCCCAGGCGGCGGACAGGCCCAGCGTCGCGATGACGATCAGGAACAGGCACAGCGATGCGGCGAGGCTCAACGCGACGAGCATGGTGTCCGCCCGCCGCAGGGGGTGGAGCGCGGCCCGCTGGTCTAGCCAGTGCCCGCCGATGAGGACCAGACTCAGCGCGCAGATGGGCGCCGCGTGGCGCCACGCGGCGTGTAGGCCGGGAGGTGTCCCGGCCACGAACCGTTCCACAAACCCGACGACGAGGACCACCGCCGCGCCCAGCGGCAGGTAGTGCCCCTGGGCACGCAGGGCACGCAGCCGACCGTCCGGGTCGTCCGCGCGCCGCGGCCCCGTCATCGTACCCATCCATCCCTGCCCCAGGCTCCCGTCGCCCTCCTGGCACGGCACCCCGGCCCATGCGGGGCGCTCATGGGCCGCCGCCGCGGCGCACCCTGCGCGGGAGCGCGAAGAAGAGGGCCAGCAGGATGCACAGCGCGAGGCTCGCCTCGGCGCTGAGGAGGGCCAGGACGACGGTCACGCTATAAATGAGCGGCCCGAACCGGTAGGCCTGGGTCACCCCGCGCACCATCCGCTCGTCCGCGTCGGGGCCGAGCAAGCGCCGGTCGTGGGAGGCGTAGGCCCACATGCGATTGAACGCGGTGGCCAGCGCCAGGGACACCGCACTGTAGACGACCTGGGCTACCCGCTTGTCCGGCTCCCGGAGGTAGGTGGCCAGCAGGGAGGTCGCGAAGGGGACGGTCGTCACGCTCAGGAGCAGCAACCCATTGAGGAGCAGGAACAGGTGGTCGGTACGCCGGATGAGGCGGAACAGGTTGTGGTGGTTGATCCACATGATCAGGATGGTGAGGAAGCTGAGCCCGTAGGCCAGGTAGACCGGCCACTGGCCGAGCAGAACGGGGACGAGGCCCCCGTGGGGACCGTGGGGGAGCATGTCGGGCGCGGGCACATGCAGGTCGAGCGCGAGCAGCGTGATGGCGACGGCGAAGACGCCGTCGCTGAAGGCCTCCAGCCGCGCGGTGTCGGCGGTATCGGCCCTCCCCCCCGCTTTCTCCCCTGCTGCCTCACCCGACGCGCCCATGACCACGCTGCCCTCCGCTCGTCGTGTCCCTCACCGATCCGCTCTCCCAGACTACCCGCGCCGGGGCACACGTCGACGCGTGCCCCGGCGCGCCGACTATTCCGGCTTGCCGGACGCGACCCAGCGCTGAAAGACCGCGACCTTCTCGGGGGGCCAGGCCCCATCGCACGGCATCGTCCCCTGCTGCAGGCGCGCCAGGATGCCGTCGGCGTGCTCCGTCACGTCCTTGTACGTCCACAGGTCGAAGGCGAAGGTCATCGACTGGCGGTCCAGCGGGCGGAACAGCGGCTTGATGTGCGCCGCGAAATGCAGCGGCGCGTCCGCGGCGGGCAACGGCAGCGGCTTGTCCTCCTGGGGCAGGGGGGCGAGCGCCGAAACGCGGCCCCCCGGCGGCCCGGCGGTCCCCCAGTTCCACTGGGGGCAGGGCATGTGCCGCGGCGGGTGCGCGTCCTGTTGCGAGTTCTCCACCGCCAGGTGGGAGCCCCATTCGATATAGGACACGAAGGCGGAGCGGAACTCGGCGTCGTTGGGCAGGCCGGCCTCCCCGGCGCACTGCACCATCAGGCCGGCCCACCGCGCCCGCTGGGTTTCGGTCAGCCCTTTGCCGACATGCTGGGAGAGCATGCGGGCGTAGCCGCCGTACTCCGCGCTGTACGTGGACGGTCCCCCGAAGACCTCACCGAGCCAGGTCGCGACGCGCTCCGGGTGGTCGGGGGCCATGCGCGCGAACAGCGGCCCCAGCAGGGGGTCCTGCGGCACGTACTTGTCGTAGAAGAGGCGCGTCATCCGCGTGAGGGCCGGCAGGCCGCCGGCCCACTCGAACAAGGTCGGCGCGCGGTCTGCGGGCATCGCGGGGTCGTGGAAGTTGACGTACCAGTGCATGCCGCTGCAGAAGGGTTTGTTCTGGGAGTGGCCGCAGCGACACAGGCTGTAGTGCTCCCGCGAGGCTCCGTCGTTGCGCGGCTCGTCGGTGCCCTGCCCGTCCGCGAGCGGGAGGCCGCCGGTGATCCGATACGGCCCGTCCCGCGAGACCTCGATGGCGGGGGGACGCGGCTGGTCGACCTGGTCGCGGGCCTCGACGCCGCCGAGCGCATAGCTGAGCGCGCCGGAGGGGCAAGCACGCACGGCCCGCACGAGGTCGTCCATCCGTGCGGCGTTGGGGACGACGAACGGGTCCTGGCCGGCGTGGAACGCCGCCGCCAGGCGGTCCGTGCAGAAGCCGGAGTGGGCGCAGATGCCCCGGTTGTCGAACACCGTCACCGCCGTGCCGACGTGCGTATCGCGCCGGTCGGGGACCCGCGCAGGGTCCTTCCGCCCGGTGAAGTCGAGGCGCGCGCAGGTCCCGTCGCAGAACGGCTTGCCGGCCGCGCCGCCGCACCGGCATAGGGCCATCTGCGGCCGCGTCGGGAGGCGCTCCCCCAGCCAGGTCGTCAGCGTGTCCACGTTGGTCACCAGGTAGGGGCCATCGACTGCGGCCTGGATGCCCCGGTCGAGCCCGGCCTGCAGCTCCGTGAGCGCGGCGACCTTGGCCGCCACGCCGCGGGGACCGTCCGCGGGCGCGAACTGGCAGGCCAGGTCTTGCAACGCGGCCGTGGCCTCCTGGATGCCCGTCGGCAGGGCGGGGTCCAGCCGCAGCGTCGTCGCCGCCGTCGCCAACCGCCACAGCCGCTCCTCCAGGAGCGCCCAGGCCGCCGCGTGGTGCGTCAACGCGGGCAGGTCGCCGCCGTCGCCGAAGGGCGGGCCGGCGCACAGGCCGGGGCGGGACGCGCTGTCCGCCGGCATCCGCGCGAGCGCCTCGCCGAGGGGGCGGATGACCGTGCCCATGAGCCGCCGCGCGGCCCCCGCCAACTGGGCGAGGTCGGCGTCAGTTTCCTCCTCGTGGGCGAAGACGCGCCGCAGCACGAGCACCATGGTGTCGTAGGCGTCGTTGAAAAGGGCGGCGACCGCACCCGTGGGCGCGTCGATCATGGGTGTGCCCTCCGCGGTCCCGTCTGCGGTCCCGTCCGCGGTCCCGTCCGCGGTCCCCGCACGGGGGCGCGTCGTCGGGTTCGCCGCCACCGGCCGCGCGGGCTCGAACGGGAGGCCGCTGCGTTGGGCGTCCGCCACGGCCGCGGCGTACTCCGCGCGGATCGTAGCGAAGACGCCGGGGCGGGCGCCGGTCCCCCCGGTCCCCCCGGTCTCCGCCGACGCCACCCCGGCGCTGGCCCCGATGATCGCCGCGAGCGCGGCGCACACCGACGCCTGATCGACGACGGCGACGAGGTGGCCGTCCACGCCCAGGTCGAGGAAGCGCGGGTCCACCTGCGCCTCCGGCGGGCCGATGAACAACTCGTCCGCGGGCCAGGCGCGCACGCCGGCCGCGATCGCCGCGTACACGTCTCCGCCCGCCGCGTCGCCCGCCCGCTCGGCGGTCGCGAGGTGGTCGAGCGTCGGCTGCGACACCGGTTCCAACGCGAGCCGGACGCCGGAGGGGTCGGCCGCTGCCCATGCGGGGAAGGTCGGCCGCGTGAGGTGCGGCGCCCCGCCGATGGCGGTCAGCAGGTTCGCGAGCTGGGCGACGTGGAGCATCCGGTCGGCGGCCGCCGCCGCGAGACGCCGGCGCCAGTCGCGGACCGTGTCCGCCTGCGCGTCGGTCAAGCCGCCCTCGCGCGCATCGTTCTTCAGCGTGGACGCCGCGAACAGCGCGACGCACGCCCAGCCATGCTCCAGGTCGGACGCGTGCGCCAGGAGGGCGATCAGGTCCTCGCGCGTGACCAGCGGCGGGTCGTGGGGGCGGGCGATCGTGTCGATCGTGTCGATCGTGTCGATCGTGGGGTCGGGGCGTGTCTCTGGCATGTCTGCTCTCCTTGTGTGTCCGTAACGTGGCGTGGCGTGTATCGGGCCTCGGGGCATCGTCCCCATGCCTCCGGGACAGGGCGATCCTCCGTCCGATCAGGCGTCCCGGCTGCGGCCGAGCGCGGCCGTCAGGGTCGCGCTGTCGGTCTGCAACGACCCGCCGGCGAACGTGAGGGTGGCGAGGGAGCGCGCGGCCGCCGCCTGATCGCGCGACCCGCACGCGTCCGTCACCACGACCGGGATGTAGCCCAGGTCCGTGGCGTGGCGCACCGTCGGCTCGATCCCAATCTCCAGCGCCACGCCGACGATGGCGAACGCGACGATCCCGCAGTCGCGCAGCGCGATGTTGAGCGGCGTGCCCTCGAACGCGGACATCGTGATCTTGTCGAAAACCGCCTCGCTCGGTCGGGGGGCGAGCTCGGGCACGATCTGGAAGCCGGGGGAGTCGCGCTGCAACCCCGGCGTCAGGTCGGCCACATAGTCCACCCGCTGCCAGGCCAGCGCCGTGCGCAGTTGTGCGACGCCGGCGACCTCCAGGGGCAGCCACATATGGCGGGTGAAGAAGGTGCGGATGCCCGTGTCGCGGGCCGTCCGCAGGACCGCAGCGACCCGCCGGGTGATCTCCGCGCCGTCGGGCAATTGGCTGACGACGCCGACCTGCATGTCGTACACGAGCAGCGCCAGGTGCCGGGGGTCGCAGACCTCATCGAGCGTCCGCGGGATATTCAGTCCGAAAGCATGCTCCATGGCCGTTCCCCCCTAGCCGGCCGCGGCCGGCGTGCGGTCGTATGGCGCGCTCACGTCCACGGTGGGGGCGAAGAGGCTCTCCAGTGGGAGCGGCGCCATGAGCGGGATGCAGGTCCACTCGAGGTAGCCGGCCTTCGTCAACGGGAAATCGGCGAGGTACCGCTGGGCGTCGGCGACGCTGTCCAGCTCGAACACGATGACGACCCCCGGCTCGTCGGCGCGCGCATAATTCTCGCGGACGATGCCGGCCTTCCACAGGCGCCAGACGTTGGCGACCTCGTGGGGTAAGAGCGGGGTGATCGTGTCCAGCGTGACACCGGGCTTGAAGCGATCGTAGGCGAAGATCTTCACGAGCGTCTCCTTGGGGCGCGGACGGCTGTCGTGCGCCAAGGCAAGGCGGCCGCAGCCACCCCTCATAATCGCTCGAATTCAAGCGGTTATACTCCATCGTACCAAATAACGCGCAGAGGAGTAAACTAGACGTATAGGTAGGTGGGTGGCAACGTCGATAGCGATAGAGTAGGCGAGCGACGACCGATCCGGCGCGATTGGGTCGATGGGGTGATGGACGCGTGGGCGCGTGAGTGGCCGGAGCTCGATACCGGCCCCGCGGAGATCGTCAGTCGCCTGGGACGCCTCAGCGCCTTCCTCGACGCGGGGTTGGAGCGCACGTTCCGCCGGTACGGCCTCACGCGGGCCGGGTTCGATGTGCTGGCGACGCTACGCCGCTCCGGTGCGCCCTACCGTCTGCCGCAGAAAGCCGTGATGGCGGCCACCTTGCGCACCTCGGGGACAACGAGCTTTCGGATCGACCGTCTCGAACGCCAGGGGCTCGTGCGGCGGGAGCCGGACCTGGCGGATCGCCGTGGTGTCTTCGTGACCCTCACGGAGGAGGGCCTGCGGCTCGTCGATACCGTCGCCCCGGTCCACCTCGCGAACGAGGACCGGCTGCTGGCCGCCCTCTCGCCGGCCGAGCGCGGCGTGCTCGTGGGGCTGCTGCGCACGTTGCTGGTCAGTGTCGAGTCATCACCACCCGAGCATGAGGCGACGCTATGACAATACGGGGGCTTTGCGCCCACAGCACACGATCCTTGCTCCCACGGCACACGATCCCCGCCCCGAAGTCTTCCATCTGCACCGCTTAGCCTGCCCGTGTGCCTCCCGCCCGCGTATATTGTATGGCACCACGAGTGTGCTGACCGTTTATGGTGGGCAAGCCATCATCAGTTGTGCTTCCTCTCACGGACGCGCTACACGGAGAGCACTAAAAAGTCGGGTGCGCCTTGCGAGGCACAGGAGACGTTGCCGCGGAGTGCGGCACGATTGGAGTGATGTCGATAATCCAGCACCTTACCTTCACTCGAAAGGGCAGGGGGGACAGTAGCATGGTGCGAAAAGGCCGGTGACGCCTGAATCCCACAGGCCAGATGTCGGTCAGGAAGGGTGTATAAGGTCAAAGCTGATTGCCTGAACTCTAGTCATGGCGGTAAGGTTAGGATCTGCAGGCGTAAAGGGGATCGATGCCTGTATCCGGCGCTGCACTCCACTCCGACTGGCGGTGTAGCACTCCCGCCGGAGCCAGCCCCCAAGGAGGGGGAAACGACGTACGGAGGGCCTACGTACACACCGCGTCTCCTGCGTAACCAAAGGATCACCTACGTCCCGCAAGGGATAGGGTGACGGAGGCGCCATACTACCCGAACGCTCACCGTAATGGGTGAGACAGGGGGAAGGGCGCCAGAGAGTCTCTGCCAGGACGAAGAGGTTGACTCGGATGAGTTATAGAACCTTGGAGCGCCTAGCAGAACTGCGCATTGGCGCAGGGACTCTTGGAGAGCCGGACGCATCGAAACGGTGCACGTCCGGTTCGGCGGGGAGAGGTTGGTGTTCTTGGGCAACCAAGACCCGGCCTCTTACCCGACGGGTAACACTATGAGCGGGTGAGCGTCACGTGGGCGCGCGCTCCTCTCCGGTGGCCATGGCCGCGAGGCGCTGGAACGCCGTTGGCGGCGGACCATCGGCGAGGCGCTGAATGTCCTGTTCCTCTCCCCTACATCCTGGCGCTTGACGCCGCTCGGCCACTCCTCCCGTCGTAAACGTAGAATACCGCGTCTGCCCAACGCTAGGCATGAGCCGCGCGCTCCTGCGCGTCGGCTCCATGCCCTTGTTCGGCGGCTGCCTACAGCCAGCGACGCACAGAAGCCTTGTAGGGCAAGTAGTCCGACGGGAAGCGGTTCTCCAGGTAGTGCTCCTCGCGCGGGATGACCACGAACGACATCAGCGCCACCGCTGGCATGAGGGTGACGAGTAGCCAACGACTGTTGACCCAGAATGCGACGCCGAGCTGGAGCAGCGAGAAAGACAGATAGATGGGATTGCGGCTGTAGCGATAGGGCCCCGTGCGAATGATCGTGGTGGTGGGACGATTGCCCGGAACGGGCGTGCCAGCGGTCCGAAACGTGCGCACAGCGGAGAGGAACAGCGCGGCAGCGACCAGCACTGCAATGCCCCCGAGTGGCCCGCTCACGGCACGAGACACGAGCCGCACTGGCCGGGCGAAATGCAGCAACAGGCCAAGGGCGATCGCGCCCAGGTAGACAAAAGGCGGCCGCATGATCCCGAGGTTTGCGACTTCCGGCGCCATGCCTGTCTCCGCCTTCTCGCTGCGCTCATCGCTTGCCATGGGTTCCCCTCCCTGTGTCACGGCAGCACTGCCGGCTGGCAATTCCAGACGAGAGCCGTTGCAGCCGCCTCCCTCTGTAGGCGACGGCAGATGGCTATATTGTACTGTTCATAGCCATACTATACTCTCTATCTTTGCACATTTCGTGATGGTTACGCCACCAAGCGATCGTAGAGGGCATCGGCATCGCTGCCGACGTGGAGTCCCTGCTCAATCCAGCCCAGGAGGTGACGATAATGGAGGCGTTGGAGCGCCCGGCGGGCCTCGCCGACGGTGACATGACGCTGCTGCGCCAGGGCCAACCGCGCCCGTTCCTCCTCTATAAGAGTATGGGCGGCGAACACCAGGGTCCAGAAGCGCACGATGGCCGTGGTGGTCATGAGGTGGTACTGGTCCAGGCCGAGCAGGTCTTTGGTGTCGCTGAAAAAGACCTCCACGTTCCACCGCGCGGCGATGTGACCAAGCAAGGTGGCCGGGTCGGCGTCCAGATCGCTCGAAGCCCAGTAGCGCGTGGCGGACGCCGGGGCGTCGAGCGCGGGACGGGCAATCACGAGCTGGCAGCAGTAGAGGGAGCGCACCCGTGTCTGGACGACATGGACGTAGACCTGGCGCGGCTCGTCGGGGGTGTCACCCTGACGCGGCCACTCCATCAGGGTGAAGTCCTCCGCCGTCAGGCCGGCGGCGTACTCCGACAGGCGTTGCCACCGCCAGCCGCGCTCCGCGTCGGGGTCGGGCACGCGCAGGGAGCGGTTGGCCTTGAGGCCGGTCGTGATCAGGAACCCCCGGTCGCGCGCCGCCTTCCAGAGGCTCTTGGCCCCGTACCAACTGTCGAGCAGGACGTGCGTGCGCGTCCCCGCCACCGGCGCAACGGTGCGGATGTGCTCCTCCATCAGGTCGATCTTGCTGCGGAAGGGCACCGTGCGCGCGGCGCAGACGCTCTTTTGTTGGTAGAGCCGGGGCGTCAGCGGACAGCGCCGCCCCAGGAGCACGTAGAGCCCTTGGACCAGGGCGTGCCCACGCACCCGCGCGTCGGCCGTGCTGGAGTAGTGGTGGCCGACCCCTTCCATCTTCTTGCCCTTGGGTTTAGCCAGCGTGGAGTCGTCGCCGATGAGATACCCGGTCACGAGGGGTTCCTTGGGGCACCCTACCTGACGGGGGCGCGCCTGGCGTTGACGGTGGCGCTCGGACTGCACCAGCGGGGCGACCTGCGTCTGGAAGCGGGCCAGCCACGTCCGCACGACCGCCTCCTCATCCCACGGCGCCCGCGCGATGAACCGACTCAAACTGGCGATACTTGGCCCGCCCGCCACATGTCGCCGCAGTCCCGTAAGCGTGCGCGCCTCCTGGCACAACAGCAACCCCAGCAGCACGGTCACGAAGTGCTGGTATTGCGGCTTGCTGAAACACGCGGCGAAACTGGCGGCCCACTGGCGCACACGGGCGTCAAGGCATACAATCGGAACAGGCATGGCGTTTCTCCTGGCGACAAGGCGGTCTGTGCAACCTCTTGCTACCAGATGGAGCGCCATGCCTCAATCTCTCCTAAAAACTGCAAAGGTAGAGGCCATAGTGGCCGTAGGTTGACGCGAGGGGCAGACGGAATGCTTTCCCGTCCGCCCCTCTGTGAATGGTCCGCGGGCGGCGTCAGGCTAAAGTGCCGGTGCGGCTGTTATCTGTCCCAGGACGGGCACGGCGACGACGGTAGACCAAGGCCGCGGCGAGTGGAACGAGCGTGGTCGCGAGCAATTCGGCGCTGCCTAGCTCGGGTGTCGCGGCGCCTCCGCCTCCACCCGGACCTGTAGGCGCGCCGACGCAAGCGGCGGATCCCTGGTCGGTGAAAGTGCCGTTGCCCTGGCCGGGCACGGGGACGAACATCCAGTCGTAGCCTCCCGCCTTCAGGGTCAACCGTAGCACGCCGAACGTGGCCGCGTCGCTCACCTCAATGTTCGGCTCCGTGTTCGGCAAGCCGAAGTGGCTCTTACCGCCCTCACCCAAGATGAACTCCCGGATGCCGTGCGTCGGGTCGCTCACCCCATCGGGCGTCTGCGGGGCGAAGCGCTGATAGTTGTGATCGTGCCCGTTGAGGATGAGCGTGACGCCGTGGGCATACAATGTGCGCCACAGATCGCGCGAGGCGAGGTTGTTCTCCCCACCCTGCGTGACCCCCGTCGTGAACAACGGCTCGTGCCAATAGGCCAGCGTACAGGGTGCCGAATGCGCGACCAGGTCGGCCCGCAGCCACTCTTGCTGCCCCGAGCCCGGCACGCAGGACACGACGCCGCACTCCGCGTTGAGCACCACGACGTGCCAACTCCCCAGGTCGTAGGAATAGTAGCCCTTGTCGCGGTCGCCAGCCGGTCCAATCTGGTTGCCCACACCGTTGAAATAATCATAATAGCCGTCCGCGCGCGCGCCCGGATAGTTCGCGCCGGAGGCATGGGTCGCATCGGAGTATTCATGGTTGCCCGCTGCGGGGTGGGTGATCGCCTTGAAAGCCCCCCATGAGGGGTTGTAGACCTGCATGAAGGCGGCGAGCGTATCGCCTTCGCCGGTATTGTTGTATTGCGCGTCCGCTAACTCGGCGACCGCCGAGGGATTCAGGCTCTGCACGAGAGCGGCTGTGGCCGCCTGCTGGCAGGTATTCGGCGTGACCGTGTTGCTCTGTGTCGCACAGGCGATGTCCCCGGACGCGACGAGCTTCGGCGGGATCTCGCTCCCCGCTGGCATGTGGTAGGCCTGACCCTGGTAGTACTGGCCGGGAGCTGGCGGGAGCGGCGTGGTGCTGAACGAGAGCGATCGCGTCGTCGTGTCGCCCATCTGGTCGGTCGCTGTCACGACCAGCGTGTGCGTCCCCGGCGCGAGGTTGTCCGACGGGAAGCGGTCCGGCACGGCGATGGCGACATTGTCCAGCGTCGCGGTGGTGGTGACGGGTCCCGGAGTGGTGGGGGTCACGGCCACGGAGACGTCGAGATAGACACCGCGGTAGCTGCTGCCAGCCATGGGAGACGTGATGGTCACCTGGGGGCCGGGGGCTTCCACCGCTCGCGGACCCGCCGCGCGGACGGTGGTGGCGAACGCGGCCGGGAGCACGAGGGCGGTGACCACGAGGGCGGTGACGAGGGCCGTACAACAGAGAGACGGGAATCGGCGAACGCGCGAGGGGGTTCGGCGCGCGAGGGCGCGTGTGCGTGGGCTGGTATCCATCGACCTGTCCTTTCGGTAGGGCGACCGGTTCGTGCGGCCGCAGGGCATGTGCGGAGCCGTACCGGCGGGCCGAGGGACGATCCTATTGGCCGCGCCGCAGACTCGCGCCCTATCTACTGTACATCCGCCGCATTAAGGGCGGATTAAGAGGATGTAAAACTGGCGTTAAACATCGCTCGAGTCCCTAGTCCTGGACAGGCCTGATGGGCACACAACATAGCTGTCGTGGCTCCCGTCGCCATCCGGGCCTCCCTAGTGCAGGATTAAGGGAGTCGGTTTGCAGCCGCGGAGCCGCGCCCCCCTGGGGCGGCCGGCGTCCCGCCGGCCTGCCGTCACCGACGAGTGGTTCGTCGCTGGTGAGCGCCGCCTGCGCAATCGTGGGTCGGCGGTCTCAGGGGGTACACCGCAAAGCAACCTCTTTAAGGCAACACTAGCCCATCCCATTAGCGCTCCGCAAGCGGGGTATGCTTGGGAAGGGAGCAGACGTCGTGTAGGGTCTGGCTGGCGAGGCCGCGCATTGGATGCAGGGAGGTAGTAGCACATGGTAACCACGATTTTCGGCGCGATCACGCGGCGCGGTGTCGCCTGCCTCGGGCGTGTCTACCGCTCTCTGCTTCGTTGGACGAAGCCGACGACGGGGACGCTGGCACACGGGGCCATCGGCGACATGACCAGGAGTAAGGCCGCGTTGGTGGCCGAGAACGCGCTCTTGCGCCAGCAATTGATCGTGCTCCGGCGTCAGGTCAAGCGTCCCACACGCGCTGCCCGCGATCGCGTCTTGCTCGTTCTCTTGGCACGTACGAGCCGGCGTTGGCGGGACGCGCTGCTCATTGTTGGGGTCAGACAACGATTCCTGCGTAGGACAGCCATTTGACAATAACTCAGTGCGGCATGGCTCCCGGCCCCTCTCGTCCTGATTGTGTGCTCAGGATGGGCAGATCGTAGTCAAGCGTGGCCGGGACGCGCGCGAGGTCCAGGCTGTACCGGCCGAAGCGCGTGAGATGTGTCGTGATATAGGGGCTCAGGGCCGCGACCGCATCGGCGTCGACTGGGTAGCCCTCCCGCCGCAGGTCAGACAAGACCCGGCTCATCGCGGCCACGGTGTAGAAGATGAGACAGTTTGACAGGAGCTGGTTGTACTTCACGATTTTCCGTTGGGCCGCGCGGTCATTCTCGGCGATCAGCCCCTCGCCCCCGAAGGCGACCCACTGCGTGTAATTGTTGAACGACTCGTTCTTGTTCATGGCCGCCTGGATGGTCGCGCGCAGCTCACTGTCGGAGAGGTAGCGGAGGAGGAAGCCGGTACGTACCGCGCGCCCCAACTCCCGGAACGCATGGTAGAGTCGGTTCTTGCGCGAGTACGTGCCCAGCCGGCGCAGGATCGTCGACGGGGTGAGGCGGCCTTCCTTGATGGAGAGGGCGACGCGCAGCATATCCGGCAGATGCGTCGCGATCAGGTCCCAGTCGATCGTATCGGTGAACAATGCGTCAATGTGCGCGTAGTGGCTGTCCGCGCTCGGTCGGCACCACGTCAGATCCTTCCAGCCCCTGATCCGCGGCATCAGGTCAACGCCCAGCAAATACGCGAGCCCGAAGATGGGCGCGCTTTGCCCGTGCGTGTCGCTATGGACGGCCTCGGGCGGCTCATCGTCCTTGTGCTGGAAGAACGGGTCGAGGATGTAGACGCCCTCAAGCGCTCCGCAGGGGATGAACCGGGAGAAGAGCGCGATGTAGTCTCCCGCCACATGATAATAGCCGATCCCACCGTAGCCGCCGTAGCGGATGTGGCGCTCGCTGACCAGGTTCTGCTCATACAAGTCCCACTTGGTGCCGTCGGCGGCGACACGCGTGGCCGAGCCCCAACACCTGGGCAGCGCGAACCGACGGTAGGCGTCGACGACGCAGGCAATGGCGCGATCCAGGCCCTCCTCGGTGACGTGCCGCTGATTGATCCAGTGGAGTTGCCGCCGGTCGAGCCCGTCGAGTGACTTGGCCAACTGCGCCGGCCCGATGTTGGTTCCGTAGCAGAACACGACGGCGAGATACCGGGCGAGCGGGTCATCGAGCTTGGCGTCGAACCCGGAGATAGGACCGAAGTAGCGCTGCCAGTTCAGCCAGTGCGCGGTGTCGCCGAGCGCATCGAGGACCGGGATCGACGCCAACCGCGCGACCAGCAGTGCCTCCAACTCGGGCAACCCATCGGGCTGGGGCGCCGGCGCGGGCCGCGTGATAATCGGCTCACCGTCCTCGATGCGCATGTACTTGTTGGACGGGAACGCGGTGTCGGTGGCGCGGGCGATGTCCTCCAGCCAGCCCTGCACATGGGCCACGAACGCGGGACCATCCACCGGGAGCCCGACCAACCGGCCGTACTCCGCGACGCCAGCGTCGTACTCGTCCCATGACACGAGTTGGTCGTTGTAGTCGGCGAACTCGCCGCTGCCGACGATACACAGGTCACCCGAGGAGAGGTCCCACAACACCTGCGAGAAGACGCACACCTCAAAGTGGCGGCGCTGCACCCGCGCGGGGAAGGTGGCGCGGGTGTGCTCGCCGGTGACGAGCCGCCACCAGCCGTCCGGTATCCACGACAAATCGAGCAGCGGGACGGTGCGCACCACGCCGTCGGCGCCGCGCTCTGCCCGCACGGTCGGCAGGGTCGGGCCGGTGCGCCCCGCGTGGTCGCGCAGGAAACGTACCGCCTCCTCGACGCCCGTGTCCTGGGTGGTCGTGCGCAGGGTGAGACTGTCGAGGAGGGTGAACAGGGTGGCGCGGTGGCCGCGGTAGAGCCGCCAGAGGAAGGGGTAGTAGTTGCTGCCGGCGTGGGCGAGATGCGCGTCGCACTCCTCGATGAGGATATCACCGCCGCGGCCGTTGATCACGGTGTCCATCGCCGCGAAGCGCTCTGCGTCCGTCCCCTCCTGCCCGTGGGCGATCACCAGGTCGCGCAGGGTGACGACGAGCGCATCGGTGCGCGACGCCGCCTGGGCGCGATAGTCGGCCAGCGCCTCTTTGCCGGCGTTGTGGATGCGGCGCATCTGCCGCGTGAACATCGTGCCCAGATCGTCGAGCGCCTGCGCCGCGCGCCTGGACAAGAGCGCCGCCGCCAGCGTGTAGCGCTTGCGCGGCTCCACCGTCGCCATGCGCGCGGCGTCCAACGTCATGGCCTCGGCCGCGAGGTGCTGAACCTTGACCGGCGGGACCAGGGCGAGGGCGGCCACGCCCACATTGCGCGCCGCGATCCAGCGCTGCCGGGCGATCAGCTCCCTGAGATGCCCGAGCGTGGGATTGCGCGGCTCGGCCTTGAGGTCATTCCAGGGCGTGCGCCGGGTCGCCAGGTCGCCGATGAAGAGCGCGTCGATCGCGGCCCGCGCCTCCGGCGTGAGGGCAGCAGACACCTGCCGGTACAGGGCGCGGTTGACCGCGGCACGTCCGTGCCGCGCGGCGCGGTCGAGCGTGTCGAAGGCGGGGAGCTCGTAGCGCCGATGCACCAACTCCTCGACGGCGACGTTGATCAGGTCGGCGAGATCGTGCTTGGTGCGCGCCGCCTCGACCAGGGCGCCGAGCATGACGCGCCGGGCGGCCGGCCCAAAAGGTTGTACCCCCAGATGCGCGCGCACGATGCCGAGATGACGTTGGCGCGTGCCCGAGGTGTCGTAGCCGGCGATACTGAGCGGCGTGGCGACACCCACACTGTGCGCGATGTGCTCCACGATCGGGGTGGGGACCGCATCCAGGCGGATCGGATACCCCAGCCGTTGGTAGGTCTTGAGCAGGATCAGGAAGCAGACGCGCGCGGCGCTCCCCTTGGTCGCCCCATTGGCCAGCGCGACCTCTTCCCAGGTCGGGGTATACACCAGCGCCAGGTCGTGCGCGGAGACGTGGGCCTTGAGGCGGGGATAGGCGGTATCGTCGAGGCGGGCCATCGTGGATACTCGTGCGCGTGGGCTACGGGGCGTCCGCCCGGTCGCCCATCAGGCGCGCCAGGTCGGCCTGGGACGGGCGGGTGTAGAGCGCCGTGGTGGTGATGGCGGCGTGCCCGAGCAGTTCCTGCACCGTGGTAATCGGCAGGGCTGGGCGAGCCAGGTCATAGGCGGCCGGGTCGAGCAGCGCCGTGGCGAAGGTGTGGCGCAGGTCGTGCGGCGAGAGGGGGACGTCGAGCTTGGCCGCCTGCCCGAGCGCCGCCACGATCTTGCGGATGCCACGCTCGCCGAGCGGGCCGCGTTGGCCGAGGAAGAGCATGCCGTCGGGCCATGCCGCCCATGTCGGCGGCGTTTCGTCCCAGGCCGCGGCCGTGCGCGTCCGGCGATCGGTCAGGGCGCGCCGGTGCTCCAGGTAGTCCTGCAGCGGCTCGCGCGCCTCCAACACCAGGGGTACCTCCCGATGCTTGAGTCCTTTGCCGCGCCGGATGACCAGCAGCCCCCGCCGCGCGGTGAGACGCACGTCGGGGAGCGCGAGCGCCGCGACCTCGCCCACGCGTGGGCCGGCGAAGCGCATCAGGCAGACCAGCGCGAGCGCCAGGCCATGGTCACGGGTCGCACGCGCGGCCGCCGCGCGACGAACCGCGTTCCAGTCGGTGCGCGCGAGGGCCTGCGGCGGCCGCTCCACCACGTCGAGGCGGTCCACCTTGCGCACCGGATTGTCGGCGATCCGGCCGGCGGCGGCGAGGAAAAGGCCGAGGCTGACCAGGGCGCGGTTGATGGTTGTGGGGGCGCGGCCGGCGGCGAGGAGGGCGTCGCGGTAGTCACGCACGTCCTGGGCCGTCACCTCAGCCGGCGTCCCTGTGAAGCCGCCGCGCTCGAGCCAGACGACGAAGGCCGTGGCGTCGCGCGCATACTCGGCGATGCTCGCGGCGGCGAGCCCCGTCGTCCGCACCATCTCGCCTTGCCAGGTCACCAGTGCGTGCCGCATCTCATCCGCCTCTCTGTTAGCGCCCCAGTCCGGTTAGGGGTCCAGTATTTGACAGGATACCACATCCCGGCTGGACCGCTAAGACGGCCCAGCGGAGCAGAACCGGACCGCTAATACCCCTTTGCACTCCAGTTGGACCGCCGAAGACGTCAGGACAGGGGTCCGTGCCGGCGCGTAGAGCTGACGCTCAGGCGGTCACATCGCGCATACGCACGGCCGCCAGCGTCACCACCAGACAAAGGGTGCCGTAGAGGGCGAGTGCCACCAGCGACTGGCCCACGCTGGGCTCGTACGACCGTGCCGTCGCCAGGGCGGTGCCCGGAAGGAGCTGGGGGCCGACGACGCGCGTGATCATGCTGTTCGCGTAGACGATCGGGAAGTGCTGCGCGACCTCCCGCCAGCCCCCCCCGAGGCCGGTGAAAATGCTGCGGAGCACGTACTGGGCGAGGGTCGCGCCGAGGCCCACCCCGACGCCCACGGCAGCGGAGCGCGCGACCGTCGCCGCCGCGTAGGCCACCAGCAGATAGAAGGCGGACACATACCAGGCCGTCAGGGTGCCCGCGAGCAGTGTCCCGAGGAAGGCACCGCTCCACACGCCTGGCGTCACGAGGTCATGACCGTTCAGGAGGGCGATCAGGAGGCCGGCGACGCTGCCGGCGACGAGGATGGCGAGGACTCCCAGCGCGACGCCGGCCAGGAGGATCGCGAGCGCCGCGAGCGCGTGCGCGATCCGGTCGGGGCGCCGGGTCAGGATCGCCCGGATCGTGCCCCAGCCGTACTCGTTGCCGGCCCAACTCCCGCCCAGCAGGGGCCAGAAGAAGGGCGCGAAGAACGAACTGAAGGACAGCGCCGCGAGCCAGCCGCGCGGGAGGAATAGATCGCCCCGCTCGCCCGCGCTCGCGCTCAGGGCCACGAACGCGACGATGGTCAGCCCGCTCAACAGGAGCACCACCACGCGTGGCATCCAGCGCCGCGCGAACTTGAGCCACTCGAAGGCGAGGAGCGCGGTCATCGTCCCTCTCCCAGCACATCCAGGAAGTAGTGTTCGAGGCTCCGCTCCCGCGGCCGCACCCCGGACACGTACAACCCCTGTTCCGCCAAGATCCGGGTGATGTCGGGGGCGCGTGTGTCGGGCGCCCCGACCACCAGGCAATCGCCCGCGCGTGTCAGCGCGCCGATCCACGGCACCGTGCGCAGGAGGCGCTCCGCGTCCGCGAGCGGCTCAACCCGCACCTCGAGCGTGTCCCGATTGCCCAGCAGATCGGCGACGCGTCCCTGGACGACCACCCGCCCCCGCGCCATGATCGCGATGCGGTCGCAGACCTGCTCGACCTCGTGCAGCACATGGCTGGAGATGAGCACGGTGTGACCCTCCTCCTTGAGGCGGCGCATCAAGGCGCGCATCGCGACGATGCCCGCTGGGTCGAGCCCGTTGGCTGGCTCGTCCAGGATCAGGAGATCCGGCTGGTGCAGCAAGGCCGCGCCCACCGCGAGGCGCTGTTTCATGCCGAGCGAGTAGGTCCGGAACGGCTTGGTCGCGGCGTCCAGCAGATCGACGAGGGCGAGGATGGCCGGCACGCGCGCGTCCGGCGTGCGGGTGAGCCGGGCCACGGCCCGCAGGTTATCGCGGCCTGAGAGGTACGGGTAGAAGGTCGGGGTCTCGATGAGGGCGCCCGTGCGCGCGAGGACGATGGGTAGGTGGGTGGCGACATCTAGGCCGAGGACCCGCGCGTGGCCGGATGTCGGCCGGACCAGGCCCAGCAACATCCGCATGGTGGTCGTCTTGCCCGCGCCGTTCGGGCCGAGGAAGCCGAAAATCTCGCCCCGCTCGACTGTGAGGGTGAGATGATCGACCGCGACCATGCGGCCGTAGGCTTTGGTCAGGTCGCCGATCTCGATCGCCGGGTCGCGGTCCCGCCCGTCCGCCACCGCTTGCGCCGCGTTCGTGGGCGGCGTGCTGGTCTCCTCGTCGGGGATATCGGACGCATCCGTTGCCATGGGGCTCGCTCCTCCTTCACTGTCGGCCGGCCGCGGTCGGCCAGCATCGTTCAGCCGCCCCGTGAGACCCACGCGGCCCGACGCCGGCGCAGCCGGACCCACCCTGTGCTCACGAGACCACCGACGAGGCCGACGAGCACGGCCACGACGGGGGCGATAAGCAGGTGCGAGGCGGCGGCGTCGAACTGGTTGGCGATGGCGAAAGCGCGCAGATCCTGCCAGTGGCTGCGCAGGTAATCAGGATCGGTCACGAGGGTGTGCTCCAGCCGCGGCAGGGACGTGTAGGCCAGCAGGAGCCCGAAGGTGATGGCGATCAGCACACAGATCAGCGCGGCCCAGAGCGCGGCGAGGACGCCAAGACGAAGCGAACCGGTCTGCCGCGCGCCGCGACCGGCGGCCACGCCCCAGAGCGCGAACGCCCCCAGGAGGAACGGCGCGGAGGCGAGGAAGCCAGCCCCACCGGGGAGATCGGCGAACGTCTCGAGCGTGAGGTTGACGATCCACAGCGCGCCCGTGAGCACCCCGACCAGCAGCCCTGTGCGCAGGGCGATCCGGCGGCGCGGGTCCGCGCCTGCGGTGACCGCGCGCACCACGCCCGCGTACACCAGGAGGAGGGCAACGGGCTCGAGCACGTACCCGAGACTATTGCGCTGCGCCAGGAACGGCGTGTACAGCAGAACGCGTCCCCCAATCAGGGCGAGATCGAGCAGGATGCCCAGGAGCAGCGCGCGTCGGACGGCCTGCGCCATCCGCTCGGCCGGCAACGGGCCGGCGACCGTGTCCATGTCCGTCCCCCACATCCCCTACTCCCCTTTCCATTCCCTGCCCACGCCCTGCCTGTATGCTCAGAACGCCGATGGCGTCGGGCGCGCGCCTCACGCGACCGCGGTCCGGACGGGCCCCGCGCGGACGACCGCGCGCACCGCCGCGCCGCTGGCGGCACCCATGAGCACGACGATGATGGCCCACGGCAGCACCGTGGCGTAGCCCGCCCGGAGCGTCACCGCATCGAACAGGTGGGGGGCCCGGAGGTGGGCGATGACGCCCCAAGCGACCGTTGCCCCCGTCATCAGCAGCAGCGCTCCCGTCGCGGCGACACTCGGCCCGAAGGCGAAGCGCACGCACCGCGCGTCGAGGGTATCGCGCCCGAGCGCGCGCACGATAGCCGCCGTCCCCGCGCCCGCCGCCGCGATGATCCACAGCGTGTAGGCCGTCCCCACCGGGGTGCCGGGCGTGAACAGGGCCGTGGTCGACACCGCGCCCCCCGTCAGGACATCGATGAGGGCGACGACCGGCGGCAGCAGCAGGGCGACGGCGGCGAGCGGTGGCCCGAGGAAAAGGCGGCGCCGGTGGGGTGCGCGCGTCCACGCCGTCAGGACGAGGGGCGCGCCGCCGATGAGCAGGGCGAGCGCCGCGCCGAGCGCCCCGGCCGCCAGCGCATCCGCCGCCACGCTGAGCGGATTGCTCAGGTCCAGATCGAGGAGGGGGCCGGGATGCCCGGCGGCCATGTTGAACGCGTAGGGGCCGTCGTCCACGAGCGCGCCGAAGTGGCAGACGGCCACGAGGCACGCGACGTAGGCGCACAGGACGGTGAGGGCGGTCGTCTGCACCGTGGCGAGCGGGGTGCGCCCCCGCCCGATCCGTTGGTCGAGGTGGAGGTGCGCGTCGAGCGCGCCAGCGGCAACGTCGAGCAGGGCTGGGAGCGACGGCGGCTGCCGGTCGAGCACCGCCCGAAACTCCTCCTCATAGAGAACCCGCCACGCGCGCGGATACAGCCGCAGCAGCCAGGTCACGATCATGGCGCCGCCAGCCGCCGCAACCCCAGCGTCGCGAAGGCGCCCAGGGTCGTGAGTTGGCCGCGCAGCGTCGTCGCGCCCGCGGCCGTCAGGCGGTACGGCTTGCGCCGATCCTCCGACGGTACCGGCTCGATCAGGCCGTGATGCTCCAGCCGGTTGAGCGCCGCATAGAGGGTCCCCGCGCGCATCGCGGTCCCCGTCATGGCCTTGATGTCCTCCATGATCGCGTACCCGTGCTTGGACCCCGGCGCGAGGCTGACTAGGATCAGCAACGCCGGCTCGGAGAAACGTCCCCAGGTGGACAATTCGATGGCCATGGACAGCACCCCCTCTATGATGGGCCGTTGTATACCAACGTTCGGTATACCGCACAGCGTTATAATAGGCGTTGGGACGGGGCGTTGTCAAGCGGGAGAAGAGGGAGTGGGGATGAGCGCGCTGCGGACGCGTCGGCACAAGGCGGGATCAGTGCGCCCGATCACCGATAGTTATGGTCAAATGGCTGTCCTACGCAGGAATCGTTGTCCGACCCCAGTTGGACATCCGGGAGGCCACTACTGCTGCATGCGCCGTTTTGCACGGCGAACGGCACCGTACGGCCCTGCGCATCGCGCAGCGTCACACCGCGTAACTCGCCGAACGATGTGGTGTCGTTCGTCAGCCCGTAGCCCAGGACAAGGCCGGTGTCGCGCGCCGCAGCGACGCGGAGTTGGAGGCCCGCCCGCTGCACGAGCGGCCCGGTGTAGGCGCGGACGCGCCGGAGCGCGGCCAGGTTCACCGGCACGCGCACCGTCTCGCCGTTCCCGAGGCGCATCACCGCGACGTGAGTGGTCGGGGACAGCGGTCCAAATGTCAAGACACCACGCCTGATAGTAGATGGGTGCCACGGGAACCATGACGGCAGCGGCAGGGGCAGCGCCGGCGTGAGTGGCGAAAGGTTCATGGTCCTATCAGTGTTCACCGGGGGGCCAGTGTTGTCGGATAGTGTGGAGAACGGAAAGGGCTGGGCGGCAGAAGAGGGAGGCGGCCACGTCATGTGGAACTGGACGTAGGTAAGTAGGCCGTCGGTCACGATGCGCTCAACCGCGATGGGCGTGGTCGGCTGTCCGGGGCTAGGCACGCCGGAGAGGCCACGGGCGATGAGCACCTGCTCGTTCGGGATGCCAGGTGTAGGTTTCCACGCGAAGTGCGCCGACGCCACACGTCAGCGCGGGCGCTGTTCCGTGCGACCTGCGCGCTTGTTCCGTGCGACCTGCGCCGATCCTGCGACAAATACCACGCGTGGTGCGCCGATC
>JAABUJ010002625.1_pt1 | contig 21752 bp, 24 predicted proteins | sample 5559131 | NCBI WGS metagenome assembly JAABUJ01 (sample SAMN10711875, study PRJNA513366) | rock metagenome | isolation source: Antarctica rocks | place: Antarctica: Victoria Land, Mt New Zealand nord | collected 2016-01-07
TCTGTGGCTTTCTCCAGTGCTTATAGGAAAGCTCCGAAAGCCCCTTTCTCGCAATTGGCCATGTTCACGAATGTGGAACATACGGGCCCGTTGACCGGGGCATTCGAAATGTTATCCGGTAATTTCCTTCCGGAGTTCAGCGTCGAAGTGAAATCGGTGCTCGAGCCCAAATTATCATTATCGAGGAAGATTGATAAGCGCATTCAACGCACAGGGATTCAGCGCACTTCTGTAAATCATGGAGCAGCCTATAGCCTGGAAGTTTACAATGTGGCAGTGTCGATAATCATTTTGACTTACAAGGAGGAGATGAGTAGATCTGTTGCGTGGTGTAGGTACGCTTCTTGTATCGGCGCGGCATAGATTAGACACTCGTAGCAATAGAAGAAAACCTTGATTCGCAGACTTTGTGCATGCCTAAGAGCACCAAAGGTCCTCCAGAGCGTGACCTAGTATGAAATAACTTTGATATCGTTGATCGATATAGGACAGACAGAAATGAGGCCAGTATATGTACCATGCCCGGCGAAAATCGGCGCGATGTTCCATGGAGATAACTAGGCCAAGGCCAAAGCAACCTCTTATCTTACCTAGTCTTGTGACTGCAACCTCAGCCTTATCTCGGACCCCAAAATTGCAAAAAATTTACCTGGAAGCCCACAGACCCGGGGGTCTGTGAGGTTCTAGGCTATAGCCAAGGCTCGAAGCCTTTTCTATGAGTACTATTCCCATGTTCAGGCATATCGTTTTAGGCTGGGCAGGGAGGCTTTCTGCGCCGGGAATATCTGTACTGGCTCCAAATGGTTTGGAGGCTGACCGGTTCGAACCGAGAGCCTTCGAATCCGCTTTAGTGTCGATGGAGTTGAAACCTGGAGTCGTAACCCCTAAGCCAATCGCCCAACATACGGTTATGCTCGATTGAAAAGTAACGCGCAATTATAATCTATATACCAAACAAATATTCCTTAGCAGATTATGAGATTGCCTCCTAGCAACGCTCCACACTATTAGACGTATGTGAAATTCGGTAGATGTGAACAAAGACCTTGTATCTTCAATCAGATAACATGTTTGGTCTGAAAATGGGAGAGTACCCATACACTTGAGCCGTCGATGGACGGCCAGAATAATCAGGACACTACCAAGGAGCACAACAGACCATGCCACACCTATCATATCACTGCATAGGAAACTACTTGCTGAATGCTTACGAATAGTCACTTTGGTATGTCCCTTGGCCACAGCATAGTCCTCGATTTGATTTGGCTCTATACCATTCTTCCGATTTCTGCTGCCGGCGGAGCACACGGTACCACACCGATTGCTCGAGATATGGGGAGATACTTGGGCCCTGTTACATGAGTCTCATAAGTCCACGGACTTTTCAATGCCAATACGGATCTTTACGATCATAGAAGCAAGGGGAGCACCAGACGTATACCATAACAGCTTGTAGGCTCACTGAATACCTGCCAGATGTTCGGATTATCGCCCAACAATGGATACAACCGAGATCTCCACCATAGACAACGAATCCAGAGCATCAGTAGCAGTAGCAATGAAAAGCGTGGTTCTCCTGGCTGTAGTCGGCTCGGACCAGGCTTTCCCGCGCGGTGCATAGCCGCCGAGCACAGGCGCCTCTTGGCACCTCAGCTAAAGCCAAGATGTCGAATATCAAAGTACTTTTCAGCAGGAGAGCTCTGAGGGCTCTTCTCACACCAGCTCCAAGATGTTACAGCCGCGAATATCAGCCTGCATTCTCCAGCACCGCCTTCCCTTCCTCTACCCTTCAATCGCCCTCCGCACCTATGCATCCCAAGGCCCTGGCTCTGAAGGCACACCTGCTCCTCCCACAGTCAACGCCACTGCGACCACTCCTACGCAAGCTCCTGACGCTAACATTGGGAGGCCTGAAGACTTCGTACCCTCCAGTGGCATTCGAAGATACAAACCCCGCACCCCCGGTGTCCGCCATCTCCGACGTCCCATAAACGACCATCTGTGGAAAGGAAAACCACATAAACCGCTGACCTTCGCCCGAAAAGGACAGCATATCGGAGGGCGGAACCATACCGGGAGAGTGACGATGCGACATCGGGGCGGGGGCCATAAGCGGAGGATACGGATGGTGGACTTCACGCGTATGGAGGGTGGGAAGCACACTGTCGAGCGGATTGAGTACGATCCCGGTCGGACGGCGCACATTGCCTTACTCAAGAGCAACGTGACGAAGAAGCCGAGCTACATCATCGCTGCGCAAGGGATGCGCGCCGGGGATGTCGTGGAATCGTTTCGGCTTGGGGTACCGCAGGAATTGCTCGACAGCTTAGGGGGCTCGACGGACGCGGGGATGATTGCTGCGAAGACGGCATGGCGTGGGAATTGTTTGCCGTTGCACATGATTCCCACGGGGACGATCGTCTACAATGTTGGACTCTACCCTAAGAAAGGCGCTCAGATGTGCCGGTCGGCGGGCACGTTCGCTATGGTCACGAATAAGAATGACGACCATCCTGATGACTCCAAGAAAGCGCTGTACGTGGATGTGAGATTGAGGAGCGGAGAAGTGCGGAGGATCCACAGAGATGCTTGCGCAACGATCGGGGTTGCGAGTAACAACAATAATTTTAGGAGCCAGCTGGGCAAGGCTGGAAGGAGTAGATGGTTAGGTATCAGACCAACGGTGCGGGGTGTGGCTATGAATGCCAATGAGCATCCGCATGGAGGTGGAAGAGGAAAGAGTAAGGGAAATGTTGTCAGTCAGAGTATTTGGGGGACTTTGGTATATGTCTTGGTTCTCTACGACGGGTATGGTGGGCTAACACATTCTCAATAGGCGAAAGGAGGCTATAAGACGAGGAGCCCGAAGAAGATCAACCGCTTTGTTGTTCAAGCTCGACGGCAAGGACCGAGGAGTAAAACCGAAAAGAAAAGCCGGAAGTGAGCGGACCATGATTGATTGGGTGTCGTTGTCCCTCGTGTGGCAAGTCAGCCATATATTGTATATAGGAAGCACAAGAGTCCCAGTATCAAGCAACCCAACGATTGAGAATCTTTGCCCAAATGCTCCCAATATACCGGAGCAATTTGTCGTACAGAGCCTTCTTGCATGGCGAAATCGATGTATTTTTCCATGGACAATCACGCTTCTATTCGTGGCTCCATATCTACACTCCGCCCTCGTCAATGTTGAAATGACTCCTCCCATCCCCTAATCGTTGAGACCTCCATTCTTCCCCCTCTTATCTACATCGCCTTCTTCCCCTGCTCCCTCTCCCTCTTCTTATAAATCTCCCCCGTGAACGGATCCTCAAACCTCAACGCAGCCATATACACCGCCAACACCAGCCCCGTTAGCGCCACCCCAGCGGGCTTCCCATAATAAAGCGCCGTCCCCAGAAAACTCATCGCAGACCCGTAATACATCGGTGCGCCCGTGATGTTGAACGGAAAACTCGTGACTGGCTCGTCCATTAGGATGCCGAAGTAGTCGCCGAGGTAGGTGCCCGTGATGCCGAGCGCCCACGTGCTGGAGAGGACGAGCGTGTTGCCGAGGAAGAGGAGAAGGTAGGCGAGGGGTGGGGAGTGGAAGGCGGCGTTGTAGGGTTGGGAGGCGAGGGCGGTTTTGTAGCTGAGAGGGGGGGTCAGTGGGGTTTTTGGGAAGATGGGAGGGGGCTGGGACAGGTAGTCACGGAAGAGGCCGAGGGAGAAGATGGTCAGGGCGAGGGCGTAGCAGGCGCGGAGGGAGTCGCCATTGAAGAGGCGAGTGAGGGTTTTATTGTGGTATTCTATGGTGCATTAGGTCAGTAAAAGGGCGATTGGCGAGTGGGAAATGTGTACCTTGACGAGCAACAGTGCTGGCAATGACGGTTAGCCATGTTCGGTAGGATCGGTCACTAGGTGGAGGGTCTTACTTCCAGAATGTGGGATTGAATACGATGGCGGCGGCGGACACTGGAGGCAAGTCACTTAGACAGGTTTTGATAGTTGTTATCCGCGAACTTACAGTATAATGAGTTTTGTGAGAAATCTATCAATTGATTCATGGTTGACAAAATAGGGTTTTCAATGAGCACTGTTGGCTACCTTACTCTGTGGGATTGAGGGACAGAAAGGGGACGAGATGACGTAGGCAGTTGCGAAATTTCCAGCGGAGTTGAAGTATTAGAAGTGAGCTTGGACTTGAACTTCAGATTGAGATCTCGTACATTGCTTGCCAAAGCGTGACGCTACTAGACAGATCATACAGAGAATGCGAATGGGTATCTGAAAGATCTTGCATGATGCCTACATCTTCACTTCACTGTTGCTGTCTGGTTTTCCTACTCTTCTTCCCTTGGGTCGTGGTGTCTTCCTCTTCGTCACCCTGTCCCTTCTTTAAATCCTCGTCTAAACCCCATTCCTCCTTATCGTACCAATCCTCGCCATCACTCATTTCTCCAACGTGCCCCTCAGCTTTGCACCACTTGAAGACCGTCTGCCGCATGCGGTCAGCGCGCAGCAGACCTTCGTATAATTTCTCTGCACCGCGGACCACTTCTTCTTGCTTTTGGACGAACGCCGTCAACAAGCGGCGAGTATCTTCGGCTTCGTTGGGCGGAAGGCCATAATCTCGATCCTGGCGGGCTGACTCTGGCATCAGATACAGCGGATGGATAACTGGGGGGACCCAAGAAGCCGGTGACGGAGTCCTTGTGTGAGAGGCTGATTTGTCAGAAGCCGCTTGCGCTTGGGCTCTTGTCCTCATACGGCGTGGGACGGGTTGAGATTCGTCACCCACTCCTTCATCTTCTGCATCTTCAATTGCCTTCGCCTCTGTTCCGTCGGCGGTCAGCCCATTCGCTGTGATGGGAAGCATATCGTGTCTGTCATCAACGGAATCAATACGGTGCTCGTCGTCTAAACTCTCAGGGCTCGGCAAAGCCCTGTTTTTCGGGCTTCGGCCCGTGGCTGTTTCTTCGTCCGGTGCATCATTCGAGCCTGTAGCTGTTATGGAAGGCGGTCGAGCAGGTGCGTCTTGTTGTGGCGATAGTGGTAGCGGTGAGACGTTCAGTCTATCTTCCTGTTCCTCGTTCAGTGTAGCGACCTCTTCGATGATTACATCCGTGCCTACAGCAGTGTCCCTGGTCTCAATTCCTTCCGTTGCCAAGCAAGTAGAGTGCTCTTTGGTAGCTAAATATGTTGCTCGTGAGGCTGCGTACTCGCCTTCATGGGTTTCAGCAGTTCCCTGCTCCCGTTTTGTGTTTCCGTTGGCAATGCTTTGCTTTAATCCAATTCTCTCATCCCCTGCAAGCGCGAGACCATCGACGGTGTCACTGGTGTCAAGATGGCTTGCTCCGCTGACCAGTCCCGAAGAGCCACCTAGCCCCTGCGGGCCTGGTGGACTTACCGTAAGACTTTCCGAAGGGTGAATGTGTAACTTGGCTGTGGCAAGATCGCTGTAGACTGACTTGATATCAAAGATTTGTTGGTCAAAGTCGGAATTGAGTGATCCACAAGGGATGAATGCATCGTCGCCACGAAATTTCGTCAAAAGATTCTTCACGGCATAAAGCGATCTCTTCTCCCGATGTAACATGAAGCATGCCTGCCATGTCATGCTGGTCAAGGTATCTGAGAGGTAGGGTATTGAGAGTGATGAATGTTGAGGCAGATCCGCGGCGAAGGTCAACGGCGCAAGCAGCTCTGAAAGATAGGAATCAATATTAGCAGTTGTGCAAGAACGGCAGAGGGTTTGAGTGCGAACCTTCAAGCTTAATATGGCTGTATGGGTTGCGTGCTGCGGCATCAGCATCGGCCACCTCATCGATGTCATCATCATCGAGCTCGTCACCGTCTACATCGTATCGTTTCGGGTTGCGCCTGAGGATTGCCCTTTCGTAACCCGCATGCGTGATTCTCTGAGAGTAGTCAGCCTAGTCTGAACAGCAGCATGCATCAGAATTAGTCCCACCTTCTTGTAAACCTTCAACCCGTTCGGCCTGTCTAACTGTCCCTCACGCACATACTCTGCCTTGCGTTTCAATTTGTTACCGCGATTGGTAGGCCTCTGGATCGCATCGTCCGAATCAGACGCTAAGGTGACAATGGTTAGTAGGAGAGCTTCATATGGGTGGATCACTAGAGCTTACAAAAAGAGTCCCTTCCAGTGGCACGCCTTAAGCCAGTGATAGCCTCAAAGGTAAGCTGATGTTGGGTAGCCATCGCCGAGCGATGTGACGACGTGGGGGGCTCTCGAATTGAGAATTCCCCAATATACGCCCAACTTCTTGGACACGAAAGGAAAGAGGCAGTCGGAGATGAGGGGTGAGTGTTAGTGAGCGTGAGAAGGGTCGTAGATTTTGCTAAGAGTCGCGAAGTATCAGGTTCGAGTTGGTACGCTTGCGAATCCTTTGTAAGGATGACTCAGGTGGTGAGGTTGTCAAGGAGGAGGTCAAATTCTGTGGACACCGGGGTGGGAGCGTGATCGCGAGAAGGGAAATATACCCGTGAAGCGAATTGAATGCTTGAGAGGACGCTGTTGAAGTAAAGGGCATGTTCCAGACTTTCCAGTGGATCGCGCCGAGGCGGACCCCTGTCGTAAGGTTGGAGATCTGCATCATCCGAAGACACTAAGATATCGCTAAGGGAGCCAATTGTAAGGCAGCCCCGTCAAAACGGTCTTGTCCACCTTCGTCGTCACTCAATGACCAAGACTACCATCGACTACTTTACTGTCCATGCACGAAATTTCCCTCGCAATTGTGAATGTAGGCTAAGATGTATGGAAAAGGGTAGTGTCTCAACAGCTATGATCAATTACGCTCTTACAGCCTATTACTAGGGCTGTCCCTGGTCTTTCTCCACGGATGGCACGTTACACAAGGTCACATCGGTCGGCTTTCAAGCGGGAGCATTTCTCGTGATGTAGACTCGGACGTGAAGCCTGGTCGAGTTACAACGATCTGAGCTGTCCATGGCGCTGGGACCGAGGATTCCACCTCTTGAATGACCGTGCGCTGGAACTGGCAGTGGACAATGATAATGGCAGAAGATGTCTCCCCTCAGCCCTGGAGATGCAAATCGCACTTGAAACAGCCTGTTTGCCTTTACTACATTGAGGATAACACATGACATGAGGTCTGAATAAGAATTGAGGCTCTTGAAATGGATGCGGTAAAAGCTTTGCGACTACTGTGTTCCCGGCCAGTACGTTAGCCGCTTTCGTACATTCCTCGTTGAACCAATCAGGCTTTCTTCTCACCACTTGCCCCAGCGTTTTTACTGGCGTCAAGATCGTATTGGCGCGAGTTGAGGGTTTCCCCATCTGACCATATTGCTTATGGAATCGCAGCACAATCACTTTGCTGCCTTCGCACAACCGATAAAAGCTTGCAGGGGCGAGGATAGGAAGAACACTTAATGTAGAGCCTGGGGATGCCGTTCAAACAGCATAGTGCTAGCTTCGAATGCCGTCGGACTCCTGCTTCCCCAGCCCGCTTTGTACCCTGTCTCAAGCGCAAAGTCGCATGATCAATGCTACTTCGCCGCCAGAGTCTTTGCATCTTGCGGTCTGGAGAGCGTATCGGAGAATTCGCACTGAAGATCTTCCTGTATTGCTTGCCGGGAGTTCTCCCGTGATTAGTAGAGTTCAAACCGCATCAAGAAGCGAGGAATGTGCCCTCACGTGGCACTATATCTTGCCCAACTTTGGAGCCGCACACGGCGCAGTCAATCCCTCGGCTATCCTTGGCCGGATGATCTAGCATGCTTCGATACTTCATGTTATCTGTGAACAGGCGCGACCTGTTGCGGCCACTAAACCTGGCTGTTAATGACGATGATCCCAGTAGACCATGCTCAGGGTAAGACAAAACAGCCAATTAGCGTGGAGCTAATCGAGCAAGCCCCCGTCTGGGCCTACCCTCTTCCAGTCCAGGTCATAACCGTCGATGGTCTTGACCGCCGCATGCAATGGTCTGTGATCTCCACCTTGGGTGAAGGCGTAAGGCAAACGCCACCAATGATTAGCCTGATTGCAGTGGAGTCTCCATCACAGTGGCCTTTCCCACGATGCTCTGGCATCATACCTCCATATGCGGATATGGATCATAGTGAGGGGAAAAATGCTCCATATATCTGCCCACAGTTCTCTTTCCAAGTTCCATCCATCCCACAAAGGCTTTCGTTGAGAAGTCCGTGCTCCCTGCCTGACTGCGTTGCTGGCAGCCCCCTCGTCAGCACAAGACAAAGACCTCACCAGACTGGTATCCGCATTAGGACATTGGGAACCCAGAAGCTTGGGCCAAGGCTATCGTACTTCCGCTGTACCTAGGACACTTTCCGCCTCTGACTTGCTTATATCCTGTGGTTCCAATACTTGTTAGTGTACCAAGCACAGTCTGCGGGACGGCTATCTGCAAGAATTTTGCCTTGTTCTGTGTAGTAAGTCTGCGGCTCTTTCTCACTGAGAGGCAAACCCTTTTGTTCCTTTTTCCTCTTGAGCATGAAAGTAACAATCCTTGGCTGGGATCAGAGTGAGAGCAAACCCAAACGAATCCTTCTAGAAGGCTGATTTGAACCATCTCAGGGAAGATTACTATACCTGAGAAGACGTGCGATCCTCCTGACAGTTGACAACCCTTACGATTCTTGGATGACCTGTCCTTGTCAGTTTCGCCTCGATTTAGAGCTTTCGTAAGCCCTGCACTAGTGTCTGATACTGTCAACAAACAAATCTCGCGGACGACAACAAGACCTTCTCCGAAGACAAGCCTGCTGTTACGCTGTTTACTACGCAAGTGCGCCACGAGCCAGGACGTCAAGAACTGTCAACAATTGAAAGCACACGGTCTAGAAAAAGCTCTCAAGCTCTTGCGCGACAACCTAGACAGCTTCTATCAGTCCCATTCCAGTCCCAAGAAAGGACCACAATCCATTGATCTTACCTTGTTGTATCTCAGAGAAGCATCAACTTCGCGAAGGACAGCTTTATCTATCCCATCCCTTTGCCTTGCAGTCATAGATACTTGGCGATGAGTGGAATGGTCCAGCAAAGCGCATTGACAGCCACAATGGCAGAGCAAGATGAGTTCCACAATGGTATGCAGCAGTTAACGCAGCATAACGCTGCTGCACACTACACCCAAGATCAGTACGCGTTTGATAGCAGTGGATATCCCCTTTCAGGCGCCAACTCGGCATACAGTACTCCAGAGCCAGGGCATCTCGTTCTTGACCAATATGGAAGAGGCTACAACGGCCCATATGTGAACCACTATGAAGAGGTCTTGGAGAGCCAGACTGTAAGCTCATCGTCGTCTCCTCGCCGCTGAGGATTCCACTGATTGACCTCTGTAGAATGGCTATAGCACGCCGATGTACTATTCTAACCCCACAGATGGGTATTATGCTTCGCCTGCTGCGCAATCGACGGTATGTAGTCCGATAGAGGCAATGCCATTCTATGTATGGAGAAGTACCTGACGCAAGCTCCTACAGCCTTATGCTGGCTACCACGTCAGCTCGCCGGCGACCCCAGCGGCATCTGACCGGAGCAGTAATGGCAAGAGGAAGAGAGAACCTCGCTCAGCCGCTCGTACCGGGTCGCCGTCTCGCGCCTCGAACTCTCCCAGACCGAAACGCAGCAAACAGACCAAGGGTGAAAAGACTAAGATCCCCAAGATCGACGCTCCGTTGAGTGAATTGACGAAAGACTACGAGAACATACCAGTCAAAGACATGGACGCCTGGGTGAACCGGTCGGCTGAAGTTAGGCAAATGGAAGTCGAAAAACGCAAAGGGAAGATAACGCGGCCAATGAATTCTTTCATGCTCTATCGCTCTGCATATGCAGACAGGACTAAGGTTTGGTGCCTTCAGAACAACCACCAGGTCGTTTCCTCGGTCTCTGGCGAGAGCTGGCCTAAGGAGCCCAAAGAGATTCGTGACTTGTACACAGATTATGCAAGAATCGAAAGAGACAACCACCAGAAAGCTCACCCTGGCTACAAGTTCTCGCCCAGCAAAGCCGGCACCGTAAACAGGAAACGGAGAGACACGTCAGAGGAAGAGGAGCCGAGTGACCTCGATGACCTTGATTCCGAATGGAAACCTTCGCGGTCGAAAGCCTTGAGAGCGAACATGGCAAAGGGAACTACTCCAGGTGCAACATGGCAGATGGGTAGCACAACCTACTCCAGTCCTGACAGAGCAATGACCAGTAATCGTTTCCCGGAATATTCGACATACCAGCACAGCAACCCCGGAAAGCCGTTGCCTGTACCGATGAGGCATGAACAGCTTTACGGACAGTATTATCAAACGACCGTACGTCCAAATATTAGCCACCCGTATACGGAAGATGTCTTCATGCGGCCATCAGATCATCTTGGGATGTCATACGATACTCAGACCCCCTTGATTGGACTACCAGGCGGTAATCATTACGAGCTGCTCGGCGAGCACGCTCCGGCGAACACCTCTACACCGCATCCTGAGCCACTAGCAGAACCACAGCTCGATCCTTATCTATTGACCCAAGGGGATGAAGGTTTCGGAGGACCACCGTTAGCTTCTGGGAATGAGCATGAATTGCAAGACTTCGATCATCCTGACTTCTTCGCCACGAACACTGAGCCTTCAACGTATCAGGACGACCCCACCCTCACCGACGGGACAAATGCCTGGCAGTATGGAGAAGAGACCAGCCCACGTGCACCGATAGCGGACTTCGACAATTGGTTTGGACAGACACATGATGGGGAAAAGTGAACAGTTGAACAAGGGCGCGGTACTTGTGCTGCCCGCACTTGGCCGAAGCCACCAATGTTTGCCATCCTGACTGTCAAGTATTGTGTGCTGCTTCACGCTTTAGGACGAAGACAGTCCGGAGTGTGGGATACCTGTTTTTGCATGGGTTGCAATGCTTGGGGTCTTTGTGATTGGCATTGCTTTCTGTCGAGGTACTGGCATCTGAAAGGCGCTTATGTTATGCAGAATTGCTTTGAAGATACCCATCCGCGCATGTGTATATGCTGCTTCAATAGAGCAATCAGTCTGCGCTTGCCCTCGCTCATTGTCAGACCACAAAGCCGGGGAGAAGATGATCTCTACCATCTACAAATGGAAAATGGGGCTCTAAGTAAGGAATAATCACATTATGAAGGTACCCTATTGCCTGTGAATGAGTTCTACCAGTCTACCCAGCCGTGACAAAGAGAGCAAAGAGTTTGTACGATTATGCGACTGCCCGACAAAGCCTGCTCAGACAATTACCAAGCCCAAAAGAGCTAAACCCGGAACAGCGGAGCGCTCCCCCGAGAGTATGAAGTCCCCATGGCGGCCTGAAAAGCCCTTCTAAGAATATACATTCGGCAGAGCAGTCCCTAAAGCTTGTCGTCCGACTGGTTCAGAGGCTTCAATGTACGGCGATCTCGGCTACAAGCTCGTGCGCGTGTCCACTATTACGCGTATGATGGGTTGCTAGCTAAATCATCTCCTTTGCAGGCTCAACATGCGAAAAGAATCCAAGCTTTGACACACCTGCCGCCATACCAGACAGAACTCGTCCGTGAGATCACCCGCGAAGTGCGGGATCTCGACAAAGATGTCTCCAATACCCTGGCGCCCTTCGAAGGTTCTTTCAACCCTTCTTCCGAGCCCGCTACAGCATGCGCTGTCCTAGTCAACCACCTATGCATGCGGCGCAACAAGCGCTGTTTGCTCGCCTACCATCGAGTACGATCAGACAAGCTGGAAGAGATGTGCTGGAGTGGGAAAGAGGTACTGGATCAGGAGCAGCAATCACACAACGGATCTCGACAGGGTGGTGTGGAAAGGCCCGGCATGAGTGCAGAGGCGGGCAATGCGAGTTCTCTGAGCCCGGAAGAAGAGGAATATGTGCGGCAGTATGGCGATGTGTTAGCGGCGTACAAGGGCCAGTGGACCGACATCGATCTGACTGGATGCTTGGAACCACCTCGGGATCTGTTCATCGACGTACGAGTTCTTAAGGATGCAGGCGAAATACAGACGGAATATGGGTAAGGCTATGTTTCAGCCACTGTTCTACAACCCGACGTAATGATTTACTGACAATGCAATGTCAATAGCGCAATCAACCTAACGAAGAACAGCCAATTCTTTGTCCGACAGGGGGACGTTGAGCGCTTGATAGCTCAAGGATACCTACAAAAATTGAGCTGAGAGCACAATGTACCGCGTCCGCCAATGCACGGGCTTAGGCATGTAATTCTCAAAACGACCAGGGCGTTGGACACACTATCACCGTGGTCAATTGAGAAATACGAGAGCTACCATGTACAAGGCTGAGTACACATGAGCAGCATTATGCGAATCTGACACCTCCTCTCTAGCGTCGCGACGCGAATCGGGTCGTTTGTACAGGCCCGAATCGCAAGCAAAGTTTTATGGTCGATCACGGCGCCCTTCGCAATGATGATTGAAATGGTTTAATCGAGGCACCAGAATAGTAGTAGCATCGATCACGCAATATCCTCGCCTCGATGCGGAACCGTGGGGTGCAGTGTGGGGACAGCGGGGAAACGTATGGCAATCAAAGAATGCCATGTTTCTCAGAACATCTCCCTTGCGCTGGTTTGGAAAACGACCCGATGGTGGACGTGCGAGCATCATACCGCAGCTGCCATAAACTGCACAGTGGCAGCCAATGGTTGGATCCCCAGTCTAGGAAAGGCGTCTAACACATCTTTGAGCATGTGCAGGCTTTTGCCAGCGGACAATTCCTTTTTCGTGGGGCAAAATGCAAGATGATGCACGGGTTTCTTTGCCAATCGTCACCTTCCGGATGCTGCGAAGCCTCTCTCGAAGTTCTCGGTGCCTGGTATCGCTCAGTACCTTACGGTTCTATATCACTAAAAGCGTGATATACTAATCTGAAGCCGTTAGTGCCGTCTTGTCATTCTTATCCTACTTTATCTATTGAGCTACTGCTTTATATAAGAAGGCTGGTGCCTTTCGGTCCGACTAGCCCGGCGTCCCGTCAATGTCATGCACAAGATCGAGCTTTTACAGCTCTAGCGCCGGCAGCTAGAGCCAAGCTTATTTGGACAGGCTTGGCTTCTGGCTTGCCTCCCAAGTTTAAAATGCATGTGCTTTTGCACGTCTCCTCCACACGTATGAGTCTCCTCGCTCCGGGAAGGAGAACTCATGTCCAATCGCCTTCCCTTCAGGGCTGCGCCGTTACTCTGTAGCCGATTGGAGAGGCATCATATGCCCAACCTCTCGGGATTTTCGTCTGTCGTGCGTTGCCCCACTGCGGGGGAACATTGACAGAGTAAATTAGGGATCTTCTGGTTCGATGCCAGTACTCGGTCACGCCAAGTAGTTGTGCCCCTGCTTACCTCACCTCGACTTATGATGTCTCCCTTCGACCCAGGAAAGACAGGCGTCGCCTCGCTGGCTTCTCGATCTCCTCGGAGGGCGCATATACTTCAAGCCGTAGACGGTAACGACCTTGATGCCTCGCTCGACGTTGATAGCCATGATAATCTAGACGTCCGGCCTAGAGCTGGTTCATCATCATCCAAATTTTCCTCCTCTTCTTCCATGAACCAGAAGACGCCCGCCAGATCATTCTTCCACCGTTCCAGCCACGGGTCCCATGGCAAGATTTCAAAGCATCCAAACCGAAGCAGAGATGACTGACCTCGACTAGCTCCAGTTGACATAGCACACACTCCTTCGCAGGATGTCCGTGAGGATACGGCAGAGTTGGCCTCATTCGCCATGCCGGATATAGCCTCTCAGCAGCTCGACGCAAGCTTTGACAATCGGCAGCCCATACCCAGCGCTAGCTCTGTACAATCGAATCTTGATCCATCGTCCGGCCGGCTTCGAGACAAGAACGTATTGAGTCCTAAACGGTCGAGCGACTTGTCACACCCAGAGGTGATAGAAGAGGGCTCAGAGCCGGCGTCACCGGACAGCCCGCCATTCGTACGACACTCGCCTTCTTCAGCCCTCACAGACATGCTCCGAAAGCCACCCGGGGCAGAAGAGGAGATAAGTGACCTGGACGAAGAAGTTTTTGTTGATAGCAAGGGTGTGCTGCCTGTTGTCGTAGGAGAAGGAATCATTTCACAGCCAAACGAAAGAACCAGCCTTCTTCTCAAGACAGCGGCATATGCCTTGGACGGAGCACCAAAGTACGGATCCATGCAAGATGTTGAAAGCCAGAAGTTACCACATGATAAAGTTGTGATTAAGATCCGACGGAGCTTAACGCACAAAAAGGAGCGGGTTGCCAGGATTGGCACAGCAGTTCTAAGCCCAAAGTCATGGGACAAACGGGCAGTCTGGGTACAAGGTGTGCGTAAGCCTGCGGGTTACATCCCCTCCGTCATACTCGGCCTCCTGCTCAACATACTGGACGCACTATCCTATGGTACAGTCCCTTTGCTCTTAGGGCATTGTTCTTGGCTAAATTGCCATAGGCATGATTTTATTTCCGCTTGGCCAGCCCATATTTGCAGGTCTTGGAGCAGATGGGATTTCCATGTTCTACGTAAGCTGTATTGTGTCACAGCTCGTGTATTCCCTCGGGGGCAGTATTTTTCGGGGAGGTATAGGTTCAGAAATGGTAGGAGTAGCATGTTCTCGTTTTATTATGAACTAACGCTTTGTAGATCGAGGTTGTTCCCTTTTTTCACAAAATGGCTTTTACTATCTTGGCGCGGGTCGGAGAAGATAACCCACGAGCGGTGATTGCTACCACCATACTTTCTTATTCCGTGAGCTCAGTCCTTACTGGCCTGGTCTTCTACATCATGGGTAGATGTAGGCTCGGCGCTTTAATCGGCTTCTTCCCTCGACACATCTTGATTGGGTGCATTGGGGGCGTCGGGTGGTTCCTTGTGGCTACAGGTCTGGAGGTCTCGGCCAGGCTATCGGGGAACTTGGAGTATAACCTGACGACTTTGAGGAAGCTTGGGCAAGCTGACACAGTTTTTCTCTGGTTGATACCCCTGGTGCTTGCGATTGTTCTTTCAACTATGAAACACTGGGTCAAGCATCCCTTGACCGATGCGACTTTCTTTCTGTCAATCATTGCAATTTTTTACTTCTTCGTGGCTGCAATACCGGACCTCAAACTACCCGAGCTACGAGCGAAGGGCTGGGTGTTCGAGGCACCAGAAGCTGGCGTCCCCTTCTATCACTTTTATTCGCTCTACGGTAAATCAAACCCACAGTCTAACGGATCTTCGTCAGCTGACTGTCTCAGACTTTGGCATCGTTGACTGGGAAGCATTGATATCGACGATACCCGCCATGTTGGCTTTGACATTCTTCGGGATTCTGCATGTTCCGATCAACGTTCCCGCTCTAGGTCTGACAACAGGAGAAGACAACGTCGACGTAGACCGAGAGCTTCGAGCACATGGCTATTCAAATATGTTATCGGGATTCTGTGGAAGCATACAAGTAGCTCTTGTTCAAATACACTCGACGTAGGAGGCGCTGACCGCTGCATAGAATTATCTTGTGTACACGAATACTGTACTCTTCATCAGAAGCGGGGGTGATAGCAGGGTTGCAGGCGTCATGTTAGCAGCTGCCACTTTCGGTATCTTGATTGTAGGCCCGATAATCATTGGCTTCATCCCGATTATGGTTGTCGGGGCACTCATATTTTTTCTTGGCTTTGACCTCATGCGAGAAGCCTTAGTCGACACATGGGGGAGGGCACACCGGCTTGAGTACCTCACGGCAAGGGTTTCCGATTGCCCTTAACCAAGGTCTCTCGCTAACAATTGATAGATAATTATTATAGTAGTCACGATGGGGGCTTGGGATTTCGTTATCGGTATCCTTGTCGGCGTTCTCTTGGCTTGTGTCAGCTTCGTCCTTCAGACATCACAAATATCTGCTATACGTGGAGCACTTCCTGGTAGCGTTGCGAACTCGACTGTTCGGCGACATCCAGTGCAGCATCGCTTTTTACAGGAAGCCGGGCAGCAAGTTCATGTAATGAAGCTCGCCGGTTTCCTCTTCTTCGGTACCATCGTCGGAGTCGAGAATCAGATCCGGACACTACTCCATGACGCATTCATGACTAGGCCCATCCGTTACTTGATTCTAGATCTGTATAACGTTGATGGAGTGGACTTTTCTGCCGCCGAGGCGTTCCGACGAATCAACAGGATATTGAAAGTCAAGGACGTTGAACTTGTTGTTTGTGGAACACGGTTGGACAAGGACGTGGGCAAGAGCCTCTGCAACGCTGACCTCTTCAATGAGGAAGATGGTGTGCTCTATTGCGAGACACTGAACTCGGCACTGGAATATTGCGAGAACGAGCTGCTAAAAGCCTTCTATCAACAGCAACGATATCAAGCAGAAACAGAATCAGCGCCGCCATTCCTAAGTAAATCGCCTGGGGACGCAGGTATTGAACAGTCACAATACTAATTATCAAGCAGATGTTCCCAAACGAACCCCATCCTTTTCGCGCGAAATTATGTTCAGCTCCCCACGCCAACACCACCTGCGCCAGGTAGCGACCACAACACTGAACGAGCACGAGACCTCCGCGCCCGTCTTCAAGTGGCAAGGATATCAGCAACCCATTCAACTCATCCTCCAAACATTCACTTCCATATCCTCGCAGTCCGAATCGTTCTGGCGCCGCACAGTACCGTACTTCCTCCGCAAAACTTACCCTGCCGGAAGTATCCTTTACCGACGCGGTGAACCCGCTAATGGCTTCTATCTCATTGAGAAAGGCATACTCAAAGCCGAGTATGACCTGCAGCAAGGGAAGTTCACAGAGCTAATCGTCGAGAGAACGACATGCGGCGAGCTTCCTTTCTTCTCGGGGACTGAGCGCACCAGCACCACGACTGCGGAACGGGACTGTGTCACGTGGCTCCTTAACGAGGCTTCGTGGGCGAAGATGCAGAAAGAGGAGCCGGACATCGCGCAGGAGTTCTTGAAGATTAGCTTGATATTGACGAGCGAGAGGATGGATGCTATCACCAAGTATATGCTTCTCACGAGCGCGTGAAGGCCCTGTTTTGGGGTGTACATATCTGTTGGCAATGTCGAATTGTGGATCAGGTAAGGTAGTAAGACTAGAGAGAAATTCTATATGGGTGGATTGTACATGACCGATATGGCCCAAGATTGCAGTCTTATAACATTCTTCTGTGGGAATAGCAGTGGGTTTTATTTCAAGGGGAAGTTCCAGAAAGACGCTAGGGAGATGTGGGAAGACTTGACCTTCCAGTGAAGCTATCGACTCGATCTAAGCCAGTACGTGCGACATTTCCTCGCTTTTCATTCTCTCCTACCCCCAAACTTCTATCTTCACCAAAGATTCCGGTTGGGACAAGACACACGGAGAAAGCGCGTAACATGTCATCATTCCACGCAAGCCTCCAAGCTAGGCCCTTGACATCCGTCCTGTGAGCAAAGGAATAAGCATCAACGTTGGACTTGAAGTCGAACACATCGTTGGCCAGCCCAGTGCTGATCTTGGAGACAATGCTGGCGAATATACATTCCATACGCCTTGCTAGTGTTGACACTGTTCTTCGGAGTATCTACTGAGCTTGTACGAACGTCGACCAGAGATCGATGGCGGTGGTGGGTGCGCGACCTGTGGTGTGCGTTGTGATATTGATATTGCCTACCGAACGATTGATGTGTTTAAGAACTCAAACTATATGCTCTGGGGCGAGGGAGATGAGAAGGCGGATATTGGGAGGGTTGCTGCGGAGGTGCTGTCTTGACTTCGCTCCTGATTGGTTTTACCCCCATTTCGATGGTTTTCCCTCGATTCAATCCGGCTGGAATGTAGGTAGAGTTAACATCGGGTGATCGGGGCCACCTCGCAGGCGGTGAGAGGACCTTGCTAACTTCTACTGTGGAGAGAGGGTCGCTTGTTCCTTCTTCTCGATCTCATGGTGAAAGGACCGCGACATGCGTCCTCCATGCGCTGGGATTCATGGGAGCTTAAATACTCGCTTGGGAGAATTGTCGTCGAGGTTGTTCATCCATATTAGTGCTGCGACGCCTTCTTGTTGGGAATCTCGATTGGGTAAATGATATATGTCAACGGTTTGCCCATTTGACATTGAGTGACTACTGGGCGATCGGCCTATCGTCATTCCGTTGATACGCTTTTCCTGGGTGTTCGTCCGCTTAGCCAGATCCTGAAATCAGCACCTTCCCAGTGCAGTGGAATAGTGATGTCAAGAGCAGATTAATATTTCGCTACCCGGATATTTTATGATTCATTCTCATATTGGGAGTTTTTGATACACAAGAAGGCCCTGGAATGATGTTGTGAGCCGGATAAGACTTCTGAGAAAGCTTTGGGAGGGGTTCAAGTTTGTAAAAGGAGAGATCAAAGCAGAAATTGCGAATCTCCTTCGTGGTCCCTTGATGAAGTGAACGGAAGACGCATACAGGAACAGTGAGGAGCTGTATGAAATCTTGCTTCTTGAGATTGCAATGTTCGTTCATGACAGGGAGGTCTTGGACTTTTTAGAAGCCTTCCGAAGTAACAGCGTACAGTTGTAAAAGACCTTCAAAAGTCTACTGGGAAAAGTTTGACGCGGGTCAAAATTGTAAGGATAGTTTCAGCGCAGTGTTTCTCGCCCTCGAGTATGCTATGGATTGTATTGTAGCTGCAAATCACTCACCATCCGAAGAAGCTCGAAAGCGAAAGTGTAGGGACTGATGAGATCCTGATAACCTCTCGGAAGGAGGTCATAACAGTATCTTGTCCGTTGGCAGGGTACACAATGTAGGATTCATGCACGTTAGCGAGGAATTGGCCATTTCGTTCGCCTTTCCAGACCTCACTCGGTACGGTGTATCTACCAATCGGTTAACGATTTCCAATCTACGCAATGAATTACACTCGGTCGATCAGTCTATCGTCATTCCCCCAACAATCCGTACATTCCTCCAAGGCCTATCCTGGCGACCCAAATCCACTTCCTCCTGAGAAAGCGCCCTGTGCCTGAGCGGAATCGACCTCGTTCCATAAAACTGGGTCACCATTGCCGTTGCGGTCCGTCCAACGTGGATAAGCTGAGCTGTATAGAACATTCCTTGCGTCAGCTCCGCCTTTGCCGTCCCGGGCCATGAAGTATGCGACGAGCCCGGCAGTCATGGCAGTTGCTAGATCCAAAATCATCAGTGAATAGCTCGGTGCAAGCAATAGGAAATAGTGCTTTACCAGCAGATGTGCCATCGATGTTCTCGTAGGCGTCATCGGTGATGAAAGAAGCAGTCTCCACCTCGTCCGCTGGCGCATAGATTTTCACGTAATCCGCGTCCTGGTAGTAGTGGGCGTGCTCTCCGTCGGCTGCCACGCCTCCGACGACAACCATATCCGGAACGGCGTCGGCTGTCAATACTGCAGGAACGGTGTTGACTTTGGGGTATTGATGAGCGAGATTTCCGGCCGTGACGAACACTGGGGTGTCCAGATCGCCGATGAGCGGTTTAAGCACCTTCGGGAAGAGATCTTTGAGGGCCATCGTTAAGGTTTTCACCTGGTCCGAATCGCCATCCTCGGCGTCGTTGAAGCCCAAGGACATACTGACCACGGCACTACCTTTGTGGTTCGCCTTGACGTCGTCGTAAACCTGTTTGAGGGCATCAATCCATATGAGAGGTGCCAGCTTCGCTTGCCCGTCTGAATACCTGTCCGCTTTGACCACAGTGAGACTGGCCTGCTTGGCAACACCGTCTTGTTTGCCGAGAGCTGCGGACGCCATGCTTGTACCATGGCCTTGCCGGGTGTCTGCATCGACTTTATCTTCATTGACCTACCATGCTTTGGAGTCAGCATTCCGTCTTTCAGTCAGTGAATCAAGCCAAGAAGCATGTCTACGGACCGAATGCTGAGCATGTCTCAGAGCCTTTGAAATGCTCCACAGGGTAACAGGTGTACGGGAAGCCATGACTCACCGATGGTTGTGCGAAGATCCAATTAATGTCGTGACCCTCGAATTCCCGATGACTGTCTTTAAGTCCGGAGTCGATGATGTACACTTGGATTCCTGATCCGGCAGTCATGTCGTAGTAGTATGCATCTACATCAGTCAAAGACTGCCCCTTTTTTTGGCATATCGTTTTCAATTGGTAAGGCGGATTATCTGTTTGCTTTGTAATATCCCGTTTGGCGAGCTGATGGGGTGGTCTGAGGCTTGAGTGTACTGCGCGACTGTCAATTGCTCCTGGTAGGATGCCAATGTCCTCAACCAGTTTGATCTATGCTCGTCACACGTAGTCAGCAAGAGGAAACCATGTTGACGGATTGAAGATGGGATAAAAGACCAGTGATCAACCGTTGCCAAAGCAGCAAAGCTTTAAAGAGCCCATACCTTGTCGGTCCGTTGGGAGAAGTCCTCTTTTGTGGGCAACGGAGCATACCAGTACAGTGTACCAATCTCTTCGTTATCACTGTTGCACCAAGTGACCTCAGCCCCAGCAGCAGCCTTGTTGATATCATCGTTGAGGGCCTGGTTGGTGGCTGGGTCATTGCCAGGCTGGGGAATAATCACATAATAATAAGGGATATCGCACCACGCCCCGACAACAATCGACAGAAGGGCAAGTGTGATATTTGGCAAAAAGCGTAACATTGCGGGCGGTAATTTTTAGGATGCACGAGGGAAAACTTTACTGCTCAATAGTGTTCGAGGAATTTGGTGCAGTATAGAAGTAATGGCCATAAGAGAACGCTTTATATGATTGATACATGAGACTAGGCAATTCAATAGGAAGTGGCGTAGTTTAACGTCGAGCTGTGCATGAAACAAAGGCCAGTTACCTTGTGACAGAAAGACTTGAGGCACAGCAAGTGATTGTGGAATGAGGCACAAGCCCTCTCCGTACACTGACAAAACGCTGTTTGCGATGAGCATCTCAAATTAGTCCGAAGACTAGGTATGATTGATCGGGGTTGTTGGATCAGTCACCTTCGTCGGACAAGGCAACGTTGTTGATCGGTCCTCCTCTCCGGCCAAGAAGGGTGAAAGAAGAAACTTGGGTACCGAAAGATAGCCCAGTCCATGGATGACTGCGACCCGTTGCTGTAAGACGACCTGTTGAATGGCTGAGATCGTCTTCTGTAGACCTGCCTAACAGTGAAACTACTGATACTATCGTGGATATGGAAGGATTCCTCGGCCTCGTATCACGGTGCTTCGGCCAATTATCGCGCATGACATTGTGCAAAGCCTGCTGCGGCAGTTCGCGGAGTGGGAGTAGATCTATAAGCGCCGCCTGTGGAGTAGGACAATACTCCTCCACAACATCATAGGCATCGGAACGTTGTTGTGGTGAATATCAAACTCTTGCTCCTCCTTCATTCTTGGTAATTGGACCTTTGCCCAGTCATAGCCTGGCGGCGCAGCTAAGAGGGATTGTCGACATCGTACTAGCTTGCTTGACATTATTACCAGGCGCCGCTACAAGCCGCTCGAGGTGCCAACAAGGCCAATCTGGGCCAACAACCTCCTAGGTGGGTTTGCTGCCTGCACGTCGATATAGGCATAAGCCCATAAAGCGTTGGTGAGAGATGTCACACGTAACGGTTGTGGTTGGATGTGATGGATCGCTCATAAGCGCTAAGTGAAACAAGGAACATGGTGAGACAAACCTCGCCCTCCTGTATAAGGAACAGGTAGGCGCAAAATGAAACGTCGACTTGAGGATCAACGACTACAACTGGTGGACGACGAGCTGTGCCGCTACAGTAGATGGCTTAT
>JAABUJ010002626.1_pt1 | contig 21730 bp, 23 predicted proteins | sample 5559131 | NCBI WGS metagenome assembly JAABUJ01 (sample SAMN10711875, study PRJNA513366) | rock metagenome | isolation source: Antarctica rocks | place: Antarctica: Victoria Land, Mt New Zealand nord | collected 2016-01-07
CCGGGATGCGTACGATGGAGCGCGCGTGGGCGACGATCGGCGCCCCCCCTCACGCGAGAGGGACGCCATCCGTCTCCACGTCCCAGTCGCGGTAGCAGTCCGGGCACAGGTGGGTCAGCGTGCTCTCCGGGACGGGATGATCCCGGAAGCGCATGAACCCGTCCTCCCCCGTCGTGCGGTAGGCGTCCCTGACCTTCTCCTCGGGGACGCGCTCCCCGCACGCACCGCAGATGATCTTGCGCCGGTCGCGTCTGTCTCCCATCGGCATACCTCCCCTACTCCCCTACGACAACGTCGTCCGCGTCTGTCCTGTGCCGATCCCGCGACCCACGATGATGGGTCGTATCGCCCTACGCCCCCTGAAAATAGCGGCTTCCGGTGTCGCTGCCGCGTCACCCGTGCATGGCCGCTGGTCACGCCGCGCCGCCAGGACCCCTCGTCCGCGTGATCGTACAGGTTCTGCTGGATAGCGTAGGGATGGCCTAGCCTATTCGTACATGGCCCGGTGATGCCACCCCGTTGATGCGTTTGAGTCCGCCACGTCCCCCGTTGGACACCCCGCCACAGCGCGTCGGCGTCCCGCCGATACCACCCTTGAGAGTGGTATCGGCGGAGGCTGTTCGCGCAACCCTGCGGTCCCCCCCCAGCGCCTCTCCCCCAGCCTATCCGTGTCATGACGCATGGCCTATGCCTGCTGTTTGTGCCCCATGCCTTGCCATGCCGTGCGGGCGCATCCATGGTGTCCGCGCGTAGAGTCGTATCACGTCCCACGCGTGGGACCCGGCCAGACCGGGTCCCACCACCCGACCAATGCTACGGGCGCTGAACTGTCCCTCGGCGCGGTGCTACACTCCGGTGGTGACACGCGGTCGCGCGCCGCTGCGCCGAGGGCCGGCGCCCGCGCGGCGGCTGTCGATCAGCATCGCCTCGGCCCCCCGTGAACGACAGCCAGCACCGGCACGACGCCGGTCGCTTCACCACGCCGCGCGCCATCGTCGGGCGCGCCGCCCCATACGGATGTCAAAGGAGAGGAAGAGGGACATGAAGACGCTCATCATCGGCGGGTCTGGCCTCATCAGCACGGCGATCACGCGCCAGTTGGTCGACCGGGGGGACGATCTTATCCTGTACAACCGTGGGCGCACCCCTTTGCGCGTGGACAGCGACACTATCACGGTGATCCGCGGTGATCGCACCGATGCCGCGCGTTTCGAGGACCAACTCGCCGCGCTCGGTCCGCTCGACAGCGTCATCGACATGGTGTGCTTCGATCCCGCTGAGGCCGCGAGCGCCATCCGCGCGTGCCAGGGGCGGGTGGGGCAGTATATCTTCTGCAGCTCCGTGACCGTCTATAACAAGGCGGGCGCGGGCTATCCGCTCACCGAGGATGCCCCGCGCGACCACCCCGTCGGCGACTACGCCGCCAAGAAAGCGCGGTGCGAGGACCTCTTCCTGGAGGCCCATGCCCGGGGCGACCTCCCGGTCACGATCCTACGGCCCGGCAGCACCTACAGCGAGGGGTACGGGATCATCCACACGTTCGGCGGCGCCACGACCTACCTCGACCGCCTGCGCACAGGCAAGCCGATCATCGTGCCGGGCGACGGGCAGTCCCTCTGGGTGGCCTGCCACGCCGAGGACGTGGCGCGCGGCTTCGTCGGCGCGTTGGGCAATCGGGCGACACTGGGGCGGGCCTACAACGTCACCGGCGAGGAATGGATGACGTGGGACTACTACCACCGGATGGTGGCCGCCGTCATGGGCGCGCCGGAGCCGGCGCTGATCCATATCCCGACCGATCTGCTGGCGCTGGTCGCGCCGGAGCGGGCGCGCCTGGCCGTCCTCGACCTGCGGTACACGAACATCTTCGACACGACGGCGGCGCGCCGGGACCTGGGCTTCCGCTACACGATCCCCTGGGCGGAGGGAGCGCGCCGCGTCGTCGCCTGGCTCGACGCGCACGGCCGCATCGAAGACAGCGACGCCGACCCCTTCGACGACCGGGTCATCGCGGCGTGGCAAGCGCTCGGCGCCGCGATGGCGACGCGACTCGCGGATGTGGCGGGGGCGTCATAACGCCATACGCCGGCACTGAAAGTCACGCCCCATGCTCTTGCACTGCTCGTTCGCCACCTGCTCTGTTGGCTCCTATCTACCCATGAACCTTGCGCAGGCCACACCAACAGCCGTGGCCGCGGGAGCTACGCCGGCCGGATACACGAGAAGGGTGTGCCGGTGCAATAACGGACGATTGGTGGGCCAAGAACTGTCGGCCCCCCAGCGGGATCGATCGGAACGACCGTGTCCGGCGACAGAGGCGCATGCGCCCGAGCCCATCGGTCATGGCAACGTGCGCCATCGGAGACCGGCTGAACGAGCCATTCTGTGACGCTTCATCAGGTGTGGTGACGTCGCCTATGCCCACGTCGCCACCACCAGACTATCTACCACTGCTCGCACGAGATGACAGGAGACCAGACGATGCTTGGCCGAAAGAATCGCACCCGGGACGACGTTGACCACGCCCGGCCTGCCGTTGTGGAGCAACTCGCCGCGTACAAGGCGCTTGTGCGGGCCAATGCACGCGTGACACCCGACACGACGGTCCACCCCGAGCTCGACGACGTCGAACGGCTGTACGTCAACACGATGATCCTGGTGCTTGACCGCCACGTCGTCCACAGGCTCCGCATGGTGACGGGGAAGGACGGCACCCCGCTCAACGACGTCGAGATGCTGTGCGGCTCCTTGATGCATACCGAGGGATCCTCCGCGGGAACAACGTCATCACGTACCGTCCTGAGCAAGCCGTGGTAAAGCTTCAGATCGGCGACCCAATTCGCCTCACGGCGGACGCATTCGCACGCCTCTTGGCGGCGTTCTTCGCGGAGCTGGAGGCGGAGTTCCTGTAGCGCGCTGTGTCATCGTCAGCCGGTGCGCGAGCTGACGGACAGCACCCGTTTACTGAGGGCGGACTGACCTGGACATCGCTCATAGAAAACGTGGGCAGGATGGCGGCAGACGTGCGCCATTGTCACGGCGCATGGCGCCTCCCCGCCGTCATCCCCTCCACCGTCGACGCCGTGCTCATCGACGCGCAGCCGGGGTCGGGCAAGCGCGCGAGCCTGCACACCGACGACCCCTTCGGGGTGCGAAACAAGGGCGCCCTGGTACCGATCGCCACGGCGTACGCGGGCCTGATCGACGCCGAGATCCGTGCGGTCGACCGGTTCGTGCGCGCACACGCGCTGGAGACGCACGGCCCGGTGCGCACGGTCATGCTGGAGTTGGTGTTCGAGTTCGCCTTCGAGGGATTGCAGCGCTCGCCCTGCCATCGCTCGGGGATCGCCGTCCGTTTCCCGCGCATCGCACGCTAGTGGCGCGACAAGACCACCGTGGACGCCGCTACCCTGGAAACAGTCCGGGCGCTACTGCCGGAGTAAGGGCGGCCAAGCCGTCGGGGGCGCATCTGTCTCTACCCGCACGATGTTTTCTACCCCCGCTCCATATGAGCGCGCGGGGAGGCGAGGCCCGGACCTGCCGGCAGGCGTCACGCCACGCACTCACACGGCGTGGACGCGGCGAGCGTCGCGTGATCCGGCGGCCCATTGCCACCCTGTATCCCGTGTCGCCCCGGTGACCCCACCGATGACAGCGTGACGAGTGCTGAGACGAGCAACCTCGACCCGGACGACGACCGTGCGCCCCCGGACTAACGGACTGGGGCGACAGACGGACGGCGCTCTCCAGCCCGCCGTCCGTCTGTCGCCCGCCGCTCCTCCAGAGTCACCACGTCCTCACAGTGGAGGCAGACGCAAATGAACATGCGCCGCGTGCGCCATACCAACCAGGGGTGCGGGCGGTCCAGGCGGTCGCCGAGCACGACGAGCGTATCACGGTGGGCACAGGCCGGGCACGGAGGGATGACCTCCAGCGTGATACCTCTCGGCGCCATGCACGATACTCCTAGCTTGACATCCCTGCCGTGTGTGAGGAATAGACCGCCCTCGCGTGTGCGAGGGAACAAACTGCTGTGGCGTTTTACCCCACTCCCAGCATAGGCGGTGGACAGCCCGCGCGCATGATGTGCAACTCACACATCCACGGTCAACGAAGCGTCGCGACGCCAGCGGCAGATGGTGGGCGTGGCACTGCGGTAGGCCAGCCACGTACACATGAGGCGCCACATCGGACGGCCGTGGATATCGCGTCGACGGCCGCGACGATAGGGGGATGGAGCCGGGACCGATACAATCAGATGTGCAGGCGATAGAGGTATGTCCTCCCCGCAATCACCGGTCGATGGTCGCTGGTTCAGATGGTTGCGGCGCCGCATCGGCAGCCGCATCGCTTACACTGGAGAGGGAGAATCGACGCCAGCGAGGGGAGCAGGAGTGATGGCAACATGCGTGGAGACAGACGACCGTCCGAGAACGCTGCTGTCCTGGAGCAGCGGGAAGGATAGCGCCTGGGCACTCCACGTCCTGCGGCAGCAGCGGCAGATCGAGGTCATTGGCCTCCTCACGACCGTCAACGGGCGCGTCGCCATGCACGCGGTCCGCCAGGATCTACTCGAGGCCCAGGCGCGAGCGACCGGGCTACCCCTGTGGCCCGTGCCCATCCCGAGCCCCTGCACCAATGCTGACTATGAGGTGGCAATGGCGCGCGTGCTGGAGCGCGCCCTGGCCAGCGGTATCACAACGGTGGCCTTCGGCGATCTATTCCTGGAGGATATCCGCCGCTACCGCGCGGACCGCTTCGCGTCCGCCGGTCTCACCCCGCTTTTCCCCCTGTGGGGGCTCTCGACCCCGGACCTTGCCCGGGACATGATGCGCGGCGGGCTCCGCGCCCAGGTGACGTGCGTGGACCCGCACCACCTATCCCCGCAGTTTGCCGGTCGCGCCTTCGCCGCGGCCTTCCTGGATGATTCCCCCCCCACGGTCGATCCCTGCGGCGAGCGGGGCGAGTTCCATACGTTCGCCTGTGCCGGCCCCATGTTCGATCAGCCAATCTCTGTACGGGTAGGGGAGGTTGTGGAGCGCGATGGCTTCGTCTTCGCCGATCTGCTTCCACACCCTGTCGCATCCACCTGAGGGCGCGTCCCAACGCGGCCAGGAGAAACGGCCACGGCGCTATGTACGGCTCGCGCGGCGGGTCCTCCTCGGGAAACGCGATCCGATTGGCCTTGAGGAGAGCCGCGCCGTGCCGTTGCCGGGCGACGGATAGCTCCGGCAACCGGGTGACTTCGACCGCCAACTCGTGCATGAGAGGGCCGGGTTCTTGGCAGCCCGGCGCGGTGATGAGGGTATCAACGAGGATGTCCAGCGCGCGGGCAAGGGCGGCGAGGGCCGCGACATCGACGCCGCCCTGTCATCCGCGTTCCAAACGGGAGATGATCGATCCGTTGATATGCACCCTACGGGCCAATTCCCGCTAGGACCAGCCACGCGCCGCGCGCACGGCGCAGGCTATCTTCATTGTGCATTGCATAACTTTTGATGCCCTCGATGACCCGGTAGAAACATAGCGCTTGATAGAACGGATTGATGGCCGACAAGCCCTCCCGGTACGATGCGAACAACGGCCGGTGCTCTGTCTTGGACAGGTGACCCGTTTGGTAGGCAAGGGCCTTGAGCTAACCAAGCATACCCCCGACCCAGCGGGTCACTCCGACTTACTCCTCGAGTATGTGCACACCGGCCACGTCGATCGCTACGTCGTCCCGGACGTTCCACCATCTCAACACAGGAGAGATCCAATTACGAGCGGTTTGTTGGGGGGGACGTGAGCGCACCAAGTGGCGCTCGTCTTGGCGCGTCTACGCCGTCTGTCGCTCACGACACTGGTCGGGGATCTCATCGAGGGATGCGATCGTGCGACCGTCGCGTCTGTTATCGTCTGCCATGCCTGTCTCCTCACCCGATTCCAGCCCCCACGAGGCCTGACATCTGGACGTGTGGAGCGCAGTCGCCGATCGGATGGCCGGACGCGCGGACGGTTGATCGGGGTGCCGTGCCCGCGCGTGTCACACCGCCTGTGTGACCGCGTCGCCCCCACCGATGACAGCGGTTCACCGACACGCGTGGCGCACGACGCGCATCACCTCCGCGGGAGCGACACAGGGACCGCATTCCGCGCGCGACGCCGCCGGCAGCCTGACGCGCAGGCCGCCGATGATAGGATCGGTGGCGGTGGGGGCGCACACGCACGTCTCGCTAAACGGTCATGCGTGGGGCATCCCGCGACGCGTGGCGCGGGCAGACCCGCCCAATCTCGGCCCCCATTCTCCCTGTCACGCTGCGGTGGCCGCCTCGTGGGGTATGCTGTTGGCAGACGACCGCCCCATAGAAAGTAGAAAAAAGAGGAAGGAGCGTACGTTGGCCACGCACCACTTTGTCCCCACGCGCTATCACACGACGATCGGGTCGCATGACCCCGTCCTGCATATCGCCGCCGGCGATACCGTCCACACGACCACAGTCGATGCCGCTGGGCGTGATGCCCATGGCGCACAGATCACTCCAGGCGGCAACCCGCAAACCGGTCCCTTCTACATCGACGACGCCGCGCCGGGCGACACGCTCGTGCTCGCCCTGGAACGGATCGTCCCCAATCGGGACACCGGCTGGAGCAGCACCGTCCTCGCCCCCAACGTCGTCGATCCTTCGGAGGCGCACGCGTTGCCGGAGCCGCTGGAGGCGGACTGGCGCATCGACCACGCGGGTGGAACGGCCACGCTCCTGACCCCCGCGACGGCGTTGGGGACCTACACCGTGCCGCTGGCTCCGATGCTGGGCTGTTTCGGCGTCGCGCCCCCCGGCGGCCAGGCCATCTCGACGGCCACCTCGGCGGAGCACGGCGGCAATATGGACTATCGCGGCTTCGCGGCGGGGGTCACGGTCTACCTCCCCGTCTTTGTGCCGGGGGCGCTCCTGCACCTCGGCGATGGGCATGCCGTGCAGGGCGACGGCGAGATCGCGGGGACGGGGATCGAGGTGTCGTGCGATGTCAAGTTCTCGGTGCGCCTACGCAAAGGCGCGCTCATTCACTGGCCGCGCGGGGAGAACGCGCGGGAGATCTTCACGGTGGGCAACGCGCGCCCCCTGGACCAGGCCTTGCAGCACGCCACAACCGAGATGTGCCGCTGGCTGCGCGACGACTTTGAGCTGGATGAGCGCGCCCTGGGTCTCCTGTTGGGGCAGGGCGTGGAGTACGCGGTCGGCAACGTCTTCGACCCGGCGTACACCATGGTCTGCAAGATGCCCACACGTCTCTTACAGGCCATGTCGGCGCGGGATCGGCGCGGATAAGCTCCGCTCACGGCCATGTCCGACCTGACGGCCGTCGCGGCGAACGGCGCGCTGTCGCGCGTCCGCGAATTCCGCCCGTTGAGCCGGACGTGGAGCCCCGAACCAATGTGGACGGAGATGTGATATCGCTGAAAACACGCAACGGGTGGCCGACGAGCATAGGTGCGGCGCGTGCGCGGATGCCGCTGTCCATGCGACCGCTTCCTGCACGGTCGGGCGGGATCTCGCAGCGCGCCTGCCTCCAAGGAGCAGGGATCATCGGTAGGGTCCCGAGCGGATAGGCGTGGACCGGTCCTGTCCGACCAGAAGGAATGTCACGTTGCACGCATGAGGATTGGCGCGGATGTGTCATCGTCGACGACCTCCACCGGCTCGCGCACCCGGAGTAGCACCACCATCGCCACGACGAGAAGCGCGAGCGTGCTGACCGGGAAGACCGCGCGCACCCCGAGCAGCGCGCCCAGGCTGCCGCCGACGAGTGGGCCGACGGCGAAGCCGCACGACTCAGCGGACGAGGTGAGGCCATAGGCCGCTCCGCGCTGATGTGACGGCGTGGTCAGGCCGATGATGGCGCCGGCCGCGGGCAGCGCCGCCCCGAGGGCGAGCCCGACGGCCGCGCGGACCAGCGCCAGTTGCCACACCGCGCCCACGACGAACGCGGGCAGGTAGAGCACGCCAGCGAGGGCGAGGCCGCCGACGAGCGCGCGCCGGTAGCCGTAGCGTTCCAGCAGACGCGGCGCCAGCCACGAGGCCAGCGCGGCGCAGAGCCCCGAGACGGCCAGGATGAGGCCCACGGCAGTTGAGGTTTGCGGGACGCCATGGGCTGCGGGAAGGCCGGCTAGGTGCGGGACGAGCAGCGGGAGCACCGGCGCCGGAGCCGTGCTGCTGGCCTGGGCCATGAACAGCACCAGGGCGATGGGAAGCAACCCGGGGGTGAGCGCCACGGCGCGGAAGTCCCGGAACGGGGCGAGTAGACCCCGGCCGGGTGCGGGGACCGGCCGCACGAAGCGCTCGTCGATGCCGACGAGGACGAGGAGCGCTGCGGCGAGGAGCAACCCGGCGCCGCAGGCGAAGGTCCCGTGGAAGCCGAGGTGGTCGTCGAGCACTCCGCCCGCGAGAGGGCCGAGGGCGACGCCCACAAAGATACCCGCGAGCATCAGGCCCATGGCGCGCCCCATCTCGGCGCGCGGTGTCACCGTCGTGACCAGAGCCTGCAACGGTGCGTTCACGCCCGTCAGCAAACCCGAGAGCGCCAAGAGGGCGACGAGGACCCAGACGGTGGGGGCGACGATGAGCAGGGCCATGGTGACGGCTCCGCAGCCCATAGCGCGGATGATCATCGGCTTGCGCCCGTAGCGATCGCCCAACGATCCCCAGACGGGGCCCATCAGGGCGAGCGGCAACGCGCCGCCGAAGCTGATCACGCCCGCCCAGACCGGGACCGCGCGCCCATGGACGCCGAGCGTCTGGATATACAGCGGCAGGAACGGAAAGATGAGCGTGAAGCCCATGAGGGCGAGGACCTGCGCGCCGAAGGCGACGAGGAGCGTGCGCCGCCACGACGAAGACGCGGCAGCGCGCCTGGTCGGGGAAAGGGAGTGCATATACGAGTATGGTACCCGATATCGTGCGCGGAGGGCTGTCGCGCACGATCGGCCCGGTATCGTACGGGCCGTTACACCTGTGTTGGCGACGCGCGTGATGGACGCCGATCGCATGGACAATGCGTGTCCGACGTGTGGGCTGCCGCATCGACAGGATCGAGCGTTAAGCGTGCCGGCCAGATCAGGCGCGGACGGACGTATCGGTCAGCACAGCCCCACCCCATCGTGCTATACTCTCACCAACCCCTTGGCCGCGCCCCTTGCGCCTACCCTACCCCGGCGATACCGAACGCGCCTCGGCCTCACCGCGCCACCTCCGTTGGCCGCACCTGGTTCATATCTCGGCGCCCCGACCACCTGCCCTGCTATGGGCAGCGCCCGCCCATCCCGGCGCCCTCGTATCCCTGTGACGACGTCAGCACAGTTATGGAGGACACCGTTATGACCATCTTGCCCACGCTCTTCCGCGCCCTCCCCGCGCCGCTCGTCAACGCGCCCGATGACGACACCGCCTGGCTCCCGGTCGATGACGTCCATGCCGCGATCCGCCTGTGTCTGGTCCGGCGTGATCGTGCCCTGACGTCTCGCCAGGTCGAGGAGGCGGAAGTCCTGCACTTGGCGCTGGCAACCCTGTATCGCGTCGCCGGCGGCTTTATCGGTGAGCGCGACGAGTGGATGTACTATCACGCCCGCACGCTACGTCAAGCTGCCACGCAGCTCACCTGACGCGCGATAATGGTCGCACGGGCATCGCGTGCCATGGTCGTGGGACGACGGCAAGCGGCCCCACATGCCAGCCGTCGCGCGGTTGATGCGCGATGTAAACCGGTGGACCAAGCCTGGCTAAAATCTACTATGCGCAGCCTTGTTTACATCGTGCATGATGTGAGCTACGCATGTAGGCGCCTATTGACGCGGCGGTGGCAGGGCGTCAACCTGCATCGTACAAGAGTTATTCTTCGTGGTCTACGGTATCATGGTCATTCGCATGAATCAGGCGCGCCCACAATCTCTGGAGAAAAGCCTCATCCGGCTGTTCCTGATCCACCTGTTTTTTGCGGCGTATGACGGGCGCAAGATCAGATAACTCACGGACCACAGCCTCACTAGACTCTTTCTCGGGTCTTTCTTGGTGCTCGTGGTTGGTCATCGTCAACGGTGCCCTCACGTTGTGCCAGGCGCTCACGCAAACTCACAATGCCGCGATGAAGAATCTGGCGTGTCGAGGCCGGACTTCGATCTATCAGCCGAGACACATCGTCGAGTGAACGATCCTCAACGTAGCGTGCCCGAACAGCAGTCTCCTGAATCGGCGTTAGGGTCGATAGGACAGTATCCCACCATATGGCACGCTCCCACATCTCGGCCATCTGCGCAGGGTCAGTTTCTGGTCCAGATGTGCGCTCGTCCACTGTGAGCAGCGCATTGTCTCCTAGCATACCACGGCCGCGCTGTCTGAGTTGGGCCAAAAGAATATGACTTGCTACGGTTAACAGCCACGTAGAGAATCGGTTGCCTCTATCCTCATAGCGGTCGATAGTGCGCAAGACCTGCTCGAAAGTTTGCGCAGTTAAGTCTTCGCTATCGTGATGGTTGCCGGTGTGGGCGAGGAAGTATCGATAGACTTTAGGAGAGTAGTGCCAGTACAGTTCGCCAAAGGCTGTGCGACTCGTTCGTGCTCGCGCGATTAGGTCTGTACTGGCCTCCATCTACCCTACTCCTCCATCGCGTCTATCTGTACCGATTCTCCTATCCCTGAGTATCGCGATCCTCCATGTGTCTCTACTCTATTAAATGCAATCGGCACGTTCTTCGTGACACATGAAAGTAACTCATTCGGACCCCGCCTGGGTCGAGCCTTTGTGTGAGTCCCCCATCAAGGCATGCGCGCTGTCACAGAAATGCCTCATCGCGTCTTTAATCTAGTGGGCACTCCAACGAAGGGCTCGCCGAGGCAGGCGTCGGCGTCGCTATGATTCGGTGCAACATACCCGACGAGTGATGCATGAAGGATGTGGCGCACAATCTGTCGGTAGAAAGCACGCCGAGTTGTCGTGCCTACGTCGCGCACCAGGAGAAAGCGAATGATGATCACACGCCTCGCGACCGGCGTATCGACGAACATCCCCTATCCGAGTGTTACCGCCATCGCCCCCTTCACCGTGTCGCCCTTGTCCGCAGGTATCACGGTCCCGACCGAAGCCAGGATGCAAATCAGCACCACGTGCCCTACGGACACCGGGGTGCAAAGCGGCGCCATGTGGTCAAAGTACATGGATAACTGGCTTCATGCGCTGATTCGGTATGAGACACTTGCCAGAATTGACGAGCGAGCGCCGTCTATCATCGAGGTAACGGCTCATGTGGAGTCGCCGCTTGCCCCCGTGGACTGGGAGGGCAAACAACGCCGCGTCAGCGTGGCACGCGACACGCTGAACCGATACCCTGTCCTCCTAGCCGTGCAAGGATACGCAATGCTCCTCGACGCGGCACGCGACGTTCGCATGTCGGCTCAGATCATAGCCGGCATTCCCGACGTCAATGGTGGCCTACCCGATCTCCTCGATGTCGTTGCTTTGCACGGCAATGGCACCATTTCCTGTATCGACGTGACGACTCACATGACATTTGGAAACGACCATACGGGAGATGGTCATTCCGCAGCGGCTCATTACATGCGCTTGTCTCGATCACGACACGCTTGACATCGTCCTGTTCAACCCGCTTGAGCACTACTAACTCAATAGGAGGCCGAATCCACGTTATGCCCAACGAACATGACGAGTATCCGAAGATGAAGCATCTTCAGCATCCCGGATGAGGACGGCGACGCTGTCGGCGGACATCTGTTGGACATGAGGGAGTACTGAATGACGAGTGGGTAGGCGGGAAAGGCACGGGCCAGCAGGAATCCGGCTGGATGTTGACACCGCTGACGAGAGAGGAGCAAACATGTGCGATCAGCCTCCACAGGGAATAGAGCAGCATACCGACCAAACGATCTTCCGCCGCATTCGCGTAGACCACTGGTGGCGCATGTCCCCCGCACAGCGCGACGAGTTCGCGGCTCACGTCTTGACGGGATGGACGGCCGGACACCCGGACGAGGCCGCGCCGCGCTACACCCACGACACTGCGGCGGCACTGCGCCTGCTGGCTGAGGTCGCGCTGTCCGGCCGCATCACGGGGTTCGCCCTGGAGTTCGGCCGGTTCCGTTGGGGCGTGCTGAGATGACGCGTTTTGGCCGAAAAACCATCGGATGAGCAGGTCACATCGGCCCACTTTTTCCGTCCGCAGGTTCCTAAACCTCTCGCACGGCTCTGTTTTGGCTGATCAGCATCACCCGTTCCGAAGATCTTTCATCTATCTCAGCAGGCCCCAACGGAACCCCCCGACGAGCCGGCGGCGAAGTAGCCCTGCTTGTAGCGGCCGTACTCGTGGTGGATGATGAAGAACGCGGCGCCGGCGTGCAGCAGGAAGCGTGTCTTGTCGAAGAGCGCGGGGTGCGTGTTCGTCGCGCTGGCGACAGGAACGGGAGGCACGGCCGCATGGGCGCGACCCGCGAAGGACGGCATGACGACGCCCGTCAGGAGCACGGCGACGAGGCTAAGGGCAATGAGCTTGCTTTTCATGGATGCGATGTTCTCTCTATCTATCTATCGAGGTGAGACTGCGTGCGATGTCCGCACCGCCGTCTATAAGGCACGGCGCATGCCACGGAGTTTTTGCGGCTGTGCGTCTGGCACGAAAGCCTTTCGCCGCATCCTTTCGTCGCGCCTTTGAGGTACTTCGGCGCAATGATTTAATGATTTCATGACCTGCCATGAAGGCGCACCATGAACGGAGCGTCCCGCGTTCGCCAACTTGCCGACGTAGGGGAAGGGCTACAGACGGGTGAGCGACATCGTCGCGTCTGCCCGAGCCAACTCGTGGCCGTCGTGACGATCCGATGACCACTCACGCCAACGGATGATCATGCCCCGTAGGGTATAAGGCATGCATGGGCGGCTGACACACAGCGGCGTTGGGAGGGGCCGCGCGTTGCCTTGGCAACGGCAGGATGCGGCCTTCAGCGAGAAGCGCATGTCATGCGGCGCGCATGCTTGTAGCAATTAGAATGCCGTCTGATGGGCGACGTAGCCGGAACAGGTCCACAGCTTGGCGACCGGCATACAGACTCAGCCGTCTGTCTGGCTAACGCCCACCGCTATCCCCGCAATGCCGCCATATGGGTTGAGCGCGGCTAACATGCGTTTGTGGAGCGTGTCCTGGGGGCGCGTTTCGACGACCGGCAGGCTCGCACGACCCGCTTCCTCGGCCAGCCACCGCCCGTAGCCCACTTGGCGCGTGCCTCATTTTTCCGCCCGGCGGCGGATTGCCCCGCGACAACGCGCCCGCGCGCCTCGATTGACGCTAGGAGCGCCCCTTCGTCCGGTTCTACGAGGAACACGCCCCGCACACGGTCGGTAGTCGCCCGGCAGCGCACGACGTCGCGAGCGAAGAGCGACGGCAAAATCTGATCGCCCTCGATGACGAGCGGTCCCATGTCGTCTTGGTCGATATGGTTCGCGATCACCACTTCGAGTGCCGGCGTCATGGCATGGCCGACGGCAATTAACCCATCGCGCACCTCCTCTACCTGTCGGGTCCACACGTCGGGCGTATCCCAAAACATGTACAGCGCCGCGCTGTCCGCGCTATCCGGGAGGATCGCCCTGCTGTGCTGGAAAGCCAGGTGGAGATCGTCGACATGCAGCACAGATAAGCCCGAACCGTCGGCCGATGCGCCGCGCGAGGATTGTTTTGCCGGTGCCGGAGGGGCCACCGATCAGGAGGACCGTCCAGTCGCGTCCCCGTATCACCATCGCTCCCACCTCCTTCCCCGCATGCCTATGCCTGGACTGCCTCCCGAAGCATGCGCACACACATGGGCAGCACGACGTCGGGGTCGCCGACGACGTGACACTCCAGGGCCGCGGCTCCCTCGTAGCGCATCGCGGTCAGCGCGCCTAGCAGGGGCGTGAAGTCGGTGTGTCCGTGGCCCGGCACCTGGCGATTGGAGTCGGCCAGGTGGACGTGCCCGAGGCGATCCCCCGCGTCCCGCAACGCCGCGACTGGATCGGACTCCTCGATGGTCATGTGGAACGTGTCGTACATGACCTGGATGTTGGGCGACCCCGTTTCCCGGCACAGGGCAACGGCTGGGGCGATCTGGCGCAGCGCGCGCGACTCGTAGCGATTCAGTGGCTCGATCAGGAGGCTGGCGCGCATCCCGCGTATATGCTCCGCCAGGTCTTTCAGCCCCGCCAGGAGGAGGTCGTGGAGGAGCGTCGCGCTGTCGATCGCGGGGCCGAGATCGGGCAGCGGCGGGGTCCCGTAATCGGCCGCGATAATTAACCCGCGGGCGCCCCACTCCTCCGCCAGGTCGAGCAAGCGTTTGCAGTCGTCGAGCGCCTGGCGGCGTAGCGCGGGTTCCGGGTGGACCAGGCTGCCGCCGAAGCCGGCGCAGATCGTCGCTACAGGCATCCCCGTCTCTTCAAGGGCCGCCCGTGTCTCCTCCAGTCGCTCCAGCAGCCCGTACCCGCGCAACTCGACCGCGTCGAACCCATACCGCCGCAAGCTGGTCAGCCGTTCGGCGAGCGTCGTCCCGCGCGGTAGATGATCCTGACACGCGAGTGTGAATAGCGACTCCACCTTTTGCCCCTCCTCTCTCATGCCTCGCGTGGGTACGCGAGCGCGACCTGCATCGTCTCGTTCGATCGTCGCGGTAGTGATAAAACGTCGCACGGATACCACCCAAGCCAGCATAGGGTCATAGTGCGTCCGCACATCGGTGACGTGTCATCCTGGACCCGCATATACGTGCATACCCTGCTAGAAGGCCGCGCCGTGACGGCGACAGGCGGGGCATCCGAACGCACGCCATCGTGTCGTCATGGCACCGACCCGTCAGCTCTTCACCGCCCCCGCAGTGATGCCGTTGATGAACTGGCGCTGCAAGGCGAGATACAGCACGATGACGGGGACCATCGCGATGGTGACCCCGGCGGCGACCATGCCCCGATCCGCCGTGTAGCGCCCGAAGAAGAACATCATCCCGAGGGCGACCGGCCGGAGTTCGTCGAGTTGCACGAACACGAGCGGCATCAGGAAGGCCTTCCATGTGCCCATAAACTGGAAGACGATGAGGGTCGTTAGGCCGGGCTTAGCCAGCGGCAACATCACGCGCCAAAAGACCGTCCATTCGTTGGCCCCATCGACGCGCCCGGCGTCGGCGATCTCTTGGGGCAGCCCTCGGAAGAAAGCGCGCATGAGGAAGATCCCGAATGGGAGGCCGAGCGCGATCGCGGGGACGATGAAGGCCAAATAAGTCTCCAGGATGTGTAGGTCGCGCAGGAGATAGTAGATCGGGATCATGATGGATTGGAACGGGACCATCAGCCCGACCAAGAACAGCGTGAAGATGAGGCCACGGCCGGGGACGGGTAGGATCGCCAGTGCATATCCCGCCAGACACGAGCAGGCGACGACTCCCGCCACAATGGTGGCGCAGTAGATCGCGCTGTTCACGACATACTGGCTGAAGCGCCCCACGGTCCAGGCCTGGGCCAGATTGTCCCAGTGGAATTGGCTGGGCAGTCCAAACGGGTTCACGGAGATGTCTTGCGCGCTCTTCAGGGCCGTCGCGCAGATCCAGAAGATGGGGATCAGGAAGATACCGAGGAAGGTGAGGAGCACGGCGTAGCGCACCATCTCCCACATAAGGCGGCGTAGGCGGTAGCGCGACCAGCGGAGCGTCACCGTGCCGACCCCCGATTCCTTGTGCGTGAGCGTTGTCATATCCTATGCCTCCCCTCGTTCGCGGACGCGGATGAAGATGACGGATGCGATCAACGAGATCGCCGTAAGCACGAGCGAGAGGGTCGCCGCGTACCCGACCTGATTCTGCGTGAAGGCCTGCTCGTAGGTGTAGGTCGAGATCACCTCGGTGCTATTGTTCGGGCCGCCCCCCGTCATGACGAAGATGAGATCGAAGACGCTGAAGCCCCCGATGAGGAGCAGGACGGTCACGGTCGTCAGGACATTGCGCAGCCCCGGCAGGGTGACATTCCAGAACTGCTGCCACGCGTTGGCCCCGTCAATCAACGCGGCGTCGAGCAATTCGCCGCTGATGTTCTGTAGGCCGGCCAGAAAGATGACAAACACGAACCCGACCTCCGCCCAGATGGCCGCGGCAAGCACCGCGTAGAGCGCGAGGCCCGGATCCCCCAGCCAGCCGTTGGTGAGCGAACCGAGCCCAATGGACGTGAGCGCGCTATTCAAGATGCCGAACACCGGGTTGTAGATCCAGCCCCAAATGATGCCGATGATGACCGGCGAGAGGATCTGCGGCAGGAAATAGACGGTGCGGAACAGGGTGAACCCGCGCGGACCGCGCTGCAGGAGGACGGCGAGCAGCAGGCCGATGACGATGGGGATGGCGGTCCCGAAGATGACCCAGATGAGGTTATGCCCCAAGCTCGACCACACGAGCGGGTCGTGGAAGAGCTGCTCGTAATTGGCGAGACCCACGAACGTCTTGACGGGTTGGGCGCCATCCCAGTTCGTCAGGCTCAGGTAGATGGACTGGAAAAAGGGGTAGATCATGAACACGGCGTACAGAATTATGGCGGGGAGCAGGAACAGGCACCCCGCCCGGTATTTCCGCCAGGAAGCCCGCGCCGCCATCCGTGCTCCGGATCCGCGTAGGGCCCGTCCTTCTACCATCATTGCTCCATCCTCCTTCTTCCTCCAGGGCCGCAGGGAGGGAGAACGCGCATACGCTTTCCCTCCCTATGCCGTACTAGCCCTTCTTCCCTTGCTGCCAGGCCGTCTGCAGTTGGGATGTCTCCTGTTGGGCGCTCTCGCTGCCCGCGAGAATCGCCTGGAATCCGTTCTGCATCGCCGTGTTGAAGGGCGCCGGGGCCAGGACATCGATGTTGTAGCCGAACTGCGTCTTCCCATTGATCCCCGACTGCAGGACGTTGAGGATGGAGCGGAACAAGGGGGAGACATGCGCGGCACGCGTGTCAAACTTAACCGGGGGGAACGAGCCCGTCTGTTCCACCCAGACCTTCACCGCTTGTTGGGAGATGAGATAGTCAAGGAACTGCGCCGCCTCCTTCGGGTGCTGGCTTTTTGACGAGATGTAATAGGCCGAGCCTACGCCGGTATCCCAGAAGCTTCCCTTGCCCCCGCTCACGGCCGGGAACGGCATCATCCCGATCTGGTAGTTCTTGACGTTCTGGTCGATATTGGTCGACAACCAGCTCCCGGTCGGATTCAGCAAAGCCTTGCCCGTATAAAAGAGGCTGTTGGCGTCATCGTAGCCCAGGGCGTTGACGTGTGGCGGGAAGCAGCCGGCCTTCTGCATGTCGACGAAGAAGAGTTGGATCGCCTTGGTCATTTGCGGCGTGTTCCAGTTCCCCTTATTGTGCAGGAGCAACTGGCGCATCGCCTCGGGTCCCACGATGTTGTTGCTCAACATCGAGAACTCGTGGAAGGCTTGCCAGCCGGGTTTATCACTGAAGGCCATTGGGATGTATCCCTTTGCCTTGGCCTGGCCGCAGAAGCTGATCAACTGGTCGACCGTTCGCGGCACGGTCAGCTTCGCTTTGTCTATGAGGGTCTTATTGTAGTAGACGCCGATGAGGTCGACCTGCAACGGCAGGCCATAGACCTTTCCATTAATCATCACGCCTTCGCGAGCCGATGGGATGACGCGGGCGTTCCAGTTGTATGTGGCCGCGTACGCATCCAGCGGACGTAAGAGCCCGGCGTTGGCCAGGACGCCGGCGTACCCCGGACCGGCGTCATAGAAGATGATGTCGGGGCCGGTCCCCGATGCGAGCGCCGTCTTCACCGTCTGCCGCATCTGGTCGGTCTGTACGGCCTCGCGGCGAATGGTGATGGTCGGATGGGCGGCCGTGAAATTGTGGTAGAGCTTGTCGACGGCCGTCGTCTCGGGCCCCGTGAATTGGTCCCACACCGTCAACGTCACCTGTTGGCTCGTGCGCGCGCGCACCGCGGCGCCTGCGGTCTGGCCACCGATAGTGGCTCCCACGCTACATAAGAGCGCGACCGCAGCCGCGGTCGCCAGCCATCTCGTCGATCGTGACATCGAAATCTTCTCCTCGTTCAACTAGCGGCAACATCATCCCCACCACGGTCGGCGTCTCGAAGGATTGGTTGACAGTGGCCGCACAGCGGTCCATCGGGCGCGCCGCGCCCGATGGACCGCAGATCCACATCAACCGGACGCCGCCATCCATTGTCCAGCGATGACCTATATCTGAGCTATCGTTTCTTTATGCAGCTCTCCTTTCCCTTCTTTATCCTGGCTCTCCTTCCTTTATCCTGGCTCTCCTTCCGCCCGCGCATCACACAGGTCAAACGTTAGATTGCACAGGCTGAAGGCCTGCCTGAGCGCGGCGACCGGGTCGCCGGTTGGGACGAACTCTTGCCCCACGTACCCCACGTATCCGGTCGCGTGGATGGCGCGCATGATCGGCGCGTACTGTAGCTCCTGCCGGTCGTCCAATTCATGGCGGCCGGGGCTTCCGGCCGTATGGTAGTGGCCGATGTGGGCGGCGTTGTCGCGGATGGTGCGGATGATGTCACCCTCCATGATCTGCATGTGATAGATGTCGTAGAGTAGCTTGACGCGCGGCGAGCCTACCATATCGCACACGCGCACGCCCCAGTCCGTCCGGTCGGCCTGATAGTCCGGGTGGTCCACTTTGCTGTTAAGCAGTTCCAGCACCAGGGTGACCCCGGCGTCCTCCGCGGCCCCGGCCACACGGCGCAGGCCCTCCGCCGTGATCTCCGCGCCCGCCGCATCGTCCAGGCCGGCGCGATTGCCGCTGAAGACGATCAGATTGGCGATGTCCCAGCGCGCGGCGAGCTCGAGGTTGGCCGTGATCTCCCGCTCAATGCGGTCGTGGCTCTCCCGGCGGTTGAGACCCTCCTGAATGGAGCGGTGCCCGTTGATCGCGGCGATCGCCAGCCCCTGATCCCGCACGAGCGGCCAGTGCTCCCGGTCCACCAGATCGACGGCCTCATAGCCGATCTCGGCCGCCGTGCGCGCCAACTGCTCGGGGGGCATGACGTCGGCGAAACACCACCACGATACGGACTGTCTAATACGACCCACGTCTTGCCCCCTCATCACTGCCTCTCCGTGTGTCCCGCAGGTCCCGTCTCGGTCGAGATTGGTCGGGTGCCGGACGTGACCTGTGCCACCCACCGCGCCGACGCGTCCAGTCAGACACGGATGCCCACCTTAAGCACGGAGCCCGGGTCCTCGCGCACGGCGCGCAGCGCGCGGGGCGCTTCATCCAGCGTGACGATAGGGTCGAGCACCGCGTGCAGGCTACCCCGACAGAAGAGCTCGGCGCAGGCTAGCTGGGCGCGGGGCTCGTCCCACAGCGGATAGTCGCGATCAGGATTGCCCCAGAACGAGGCGCATTGGCTCGCCACGAGGGTCGGACGGTTGACGTGGAACTCCTCCCCCAGGTAGAGGGCGGTTCCCGGGCCACTGGCCCAGCCGACGGCCACCACGGTACCGCACTGCATGATGCAGCGGATCGCCTCGTGCATGGCGCGATCGGTCCCCGAGGTCTCCAGGGCCACGTCCACGCCGCGCCCCCCGGTCGCCTCCTTGACGGCCACCCCCACGTCGCCAATCGTCGGGTCGACGGCCTCCGCAGCGCCCAGGCGCACGGCCCGCTCACGTCGCTCAGGCAGCGGGTCGACGGCGACGACGCGCTCCGCGCCGGCGGCGAGGGCCGCCTGTACGGTGAGGAGGCCAATGGCGCCCAGGCCGAAGACGGCGACGTTGTCGCCCAGGCGCACCTTGCCGTCGCGGACCGCGACGAAGGCGACATGGGCAGGGTCGACGCAGACGGCCGCGTCCGGCGACAGCCGGTCGGGCAGATGACGGAGGCGCAGATCGGCGGCCGGCGCCTGGTGTGCCTCGCGGACCGGCATGTAGCCGTAGACGCGGTCGCCAGCACGAAAGTCCTGGACGGAGCCGCCAACCTCGTCGACCACTCCGACGGCCATGTTTCCCACCTGGAGCAGCAGCGGTAGGGTACCACGTGCCGATGCGCCGGCCTCGTTGCTCGTGCGTCCCGGCAGCGAAGCCGCCTGGTTCGTTGGCTCGTCGTGCGCTGGGGCGAGGAACAGGCGCAACCGAGGATCCCACGGTCGACTGCGGTTGACCGTGCCGCTCCAGGCATGCGACTCGGTGCCGTGTTTCACGGCCGCCAACTCGAGCCGTATCCGGACATCCTCCGGCCGTAGCGGTGGCAACTCGTACGGGCACAGCGCGAAGTTGCCCGTCGCGGTCTCAAGCATCAGTTCGCGTGGCATCGCTCACCCTTTCTTGTCTTCTCGCTTGCTGTAACAGTCAGTGGCGCGCCCCGTGGTCGTGGCGGACACGCGCCGGCTGTAGGGTCCTGTCCCGCCTCGCCGTGACGCTGTTGACCGGTCACAGGAGCCACCACCAGAGATTCCATGTGTCGCTCCGTCTCGCGCGTGCGGAGGTCGCGCCGCGCTGCCCATCCACAGGACGCGCGAATGAGGAACTGCGTGGGGAGGATAATCTGGCTCTCCTCGGGCGGAAGCGGCGCCTCGTCGCGGATCATGCGGAGCAACAGAGCGCACGCGCGTTGCCCGACCTCGTAGGCGGGCTGCGCGATCACGGTGAGCGGGCGCGCCAGGAGCGTGAAGAGCGGGACATCGTCGAAACCGATGACGGAAATGTCCTCAGGGATATGAGCGCCGCAGTCGCGCAGCGCGAGAAGCACCCCGGTGGTCGTCACATCGCCCCACGAGATGATGGCCGTCGGGCGCGGACGGAGGTTCCAGATCTGCCGCGCCGCGTCAAATCCACCGTCCTGGTGCGGCCGGGCAGGGATCAGGAGATCGGGATTGAGCGGCACCCTCGCCGCCTCCAGCGCCGCCGTGAACCCCTCCAGGCGCTGGTGGGCGGTCGTGATGGCAAGGTCACCGACGACCATGGCGATGCGGCGGTGCCCCAGGCCGAGCAGATACTCCGTCGCCCGATACATGCCGCCGACGTTATCCACCTGGACCGAAGGGATCTCGAGCGCGGGGATGCCGCGGTCAAGCAAGGCCAGCGTGACCCCCGCGTCGGCGAGGCGTTGCACATGAGCGACCTCCCCACTTGACGGGGCCAGGAGGATGCCGTCGACGCGCTTCTCGCGCAGCATAGCAAGGTAGGCCTGCTCCTTGGACAGATCTTCGTCGGCGTTACACAGGACGACGCTGTAGCCATGCGCGCGGCCCATATCCTCGACGCCCCGCGCGACCTGATTAAAAAACGAACTGGTGATATCGGCGACCACGAGGCCAAGCGTCAGGGTCTGGCCTTTAGCCATGCTGCGCGCGATCCCATCGGGCGTGTAATTGAGCTCCTTGACCGCGGCCAGGACGCGCTGCCGCAAGGCGTCACTCACGAACCCCGTCCCGTTGAGGACACGAGACGTGGTCGCCAGGGAGACATGGGCTCGCCCGGCGACATCCACTAGTCGGCTCATCCCTACCCTCATTCGCGTGAAAGACCCGATGGAAGCGCTTACAAAAGCGCTTTCCTGATGATAATAGCACATTTAGCACGCGTTGTAAAGAGGGCGCATTGCCTCATAAATAATCTGCTCGAAGGGATAGTCGTTGCCTCATAACAAAATCTGTCTTTCTATTGAAAGGAGGAGGACATGGCTGTGAGGCAAGAGAGTAAGCACGAGGTCATCG
>JAABUJ010002627.1_pt1 | contig 21710 bp, 16 predicted proteins | sample 5559131 | NCBI WGS metagenome assembly JAABUJ01 (sample SAMN10711875, study PRJNA513366) | rock metagenome | isolation source: Antarctica rocks | place: Antarctica: Victoria Land, Mt New Zealand nord | collected 2016-01-07
AGAAGTTCCCTCCGGAGCCGCTGATGAAGATGGTCCGCACCCGGTGTTGAAGGTCATGAACGGCACGTCCGAGCTCGTCCGCGGTCTGCTGGTCTAGAGCATTGCGGACCTCGGGTCGGTCGAGCTCGATGTGCCCGACCGGGCCGTCGGTCCAGACCCTGACGCGCGGCTTGTCGTCCGAATCCATGTCAGGCCCCCTCGCCTGCTCGTGCGACAAGCATCCGCATCACGCAGCGCAGGCACTCAGTTCCGTCAGACTTGCGTACCGTGATTTCATAGCCAACGAGCCCGTGGGCGCCGCCACGGTCCTGCATGTCTGCGACCCTCCAGGTCGCGGACACGGTGTCGCCGATGAAAGTCGGCGCCAGCAGCCTGAGATCATCCATTCCGTAGAACGCAACGGCGTATGGGGCGCGGAGCTCCAGCAGGCCGGTCATCACCGTCAGCACGAGCATCCCGTGCGCGATGCGTTGCCCGAACCTAGACGTTTGCGCGTACTCGATGTTGGTGTGGAGCAAGTGCCAGTCCGCACTGAAGGCCGCAAACATGACCAGATCGGTCTCGGTGATGGTCCGCCCGTGCGTCTCACCCGCCTGCCCGATCTCATGCTCGTCGTAATACTTGTTCAACACGTTGAATTCTCCCTCTTGCGGTGAAGTTCGGTCTCCAGTTCCAGGGGCCTGAGCACCGTTCGTCCAATCGCGTTCTGACTTGGACCGATCGCCAGCAGGCCGGCCGCGTTTCATCACGGCGAGGCAAAGCCCTCCTCCGGCCGAGTTGGTACGGCGCCGAGAACACCATTGGCAAGCAGGCTCTCGATGTCTGCCGGTTGTAGGCCGACGAGGTCCTGCAGGATCTGACGGGTGTGCTCGCCGAGAGCAGGGGCAAGGGTCGCCTGAACCTGCCATGTGGTGCTCTTGTAGGCGTTCGAGATGACGTCAACCTCGCCCGCCGCCGGGTGCGTCAACGTTTGCACCATGTTGCGCTCACGAGCCACGGGATGGTTGATCGCTTCCGCTGGAGAAAGCACCGGCGCCGCGACCACCCGGGCCCGGTAGAGTTCCGCCAGCGCCGCTTCTCTGGGTAGAACGCCGAGCCATGTCTCGACAACGCCGGTGACCGCCGCCCGGTTGCGCACACGCGCCGCGTTCGTCCGGAACTCCGGTGCATCCACCAAATCCGGCCGCCCCATAACTGAGCACAAACGTCCCCATAGGCTGGACGCACCTTCTCCCCATGCCTCTATAAGGACAAAGCCGTCCTGGGCGGCGAACAGTCCAAAGGGGCTGACCGTGAGATTGTGCGCTCCCGACCGCTCCATCGACGCCTCACCGCGGGTGGCTGCAGCCAACGGGACGTTGCAGCAGTCCATCATTAGCATGACGTCGCACATGCTAATGTCGAGGTGACATCCCTGGCCGGTCTGCTGACGTGCGAACAGTGCTGCCGTCGTGGCGAGAGCCGCGTGCGTGCCGGTCGACGTGTCGGCGATCCCGTTCGTGACCAGATACGGCGGTCGATCGGGGTCACCCGTCATGTGGACCATGCCGGACATGGCCTGACCCACCGGGTCCGCTCCTACAAACCTGCTATAACTACCATCCTGGCCATAGCTGCTCACCGAGCACATCACGAGCCCAGGGTTGATGCGGGACAGGTCGGCGTAGCCCAACCCCAGCCGATTAATCGCGCCGGGACTCGAGTTCTCCAACACGACGTCTGCCTCCTGCACGAGGGCCAGAGCAACCATCTTTCCGGCCAGAGACTTCAGGTCGACCGCGATTCCCCGCTTGCCTGCGTTGGCATGGTTAAACATTGCGCTGAACGAACCGTCGCCGACAGGTGTCAGGTCGCGGCTAAGGTCACCGGCCGTTGACTCCACCTTGATGACGTCAGCGCCGAGGTCCGCCAGCAACCGTCCGGCGAACGGACCGGCGACGGCCTGGCAGAAGTCGAGCACCCTCACGCCCAATAGTGGCCTGGACATAGACATCACATACCCCCGACGCGGGCGATCGGCAGCGCCGTCGTCCCTGTCTGCAGTACCCGATCGCGGTCGGTCGCCGCCCTGGCGACGCCAGACGCATAGGTGCGCCCGGCCATAGTTAGACCCCCCCAGCAAGCGCGACAGGGCCGAGGTAGGCCTCAATCACTGCGGGCATGCGGACGACCTCATCGAAGCTGCCCTGGGCGAGCTTGGCTCCGGCATCGAGCACGACGATGCGGGAGCACAGTCCATGAACGGTGGGCATGTCGTGCTCTACCAGCAGACCGGACAGACCGAGGTCGTGATGCAAGCTAACGAAGAGGGCGACGAACTCGTCCTTTTGGTCGCGGTTCAGCCCGGCCACCGGCTCGTCGAGCAGCACCAACTTCGGGCGGCGCACAAAAACTCGAGCGAGCTCGACGAGCTTCTTGGTGCCGTAGGGCAGCTGCACCACCGGGACATCGGAAACGTTCCCCAGCTGCAGCGCCGCGATCGCCGCCTGCACTTGCTCATCGCGCGCCCGACGCGTCGTTGGGGAGAACATTCGCCGCAGCTGACGAGAATCACTGGCCTCCATCGCCGCCTGGACGTTCTCGCGGACGGTCATCGTGTGGAACAGCTCCAGGTTCTGGAAGGTGCGCGCGATTCCCATGCGCGCCCGGCGAGAAGGTGGCGTCCCCTGCAGAGATCTGCCGTTATATGCGACGTGGCCGCCCACCGACGGGGTGAGACCCGAGATTGTATTGATGACTGTCGACTTGCCAGCGCCATTCGGCCCAACGAGACCCACGATCTCACCGGTTCCTACCTCAAAAGAGACCTCGTTCAGAACCTTCAAGCCGCCGAAAGCGACGCTGAGGTTGTCGACCGACAGAAGCGCGGTGCCGTTCCCTACAGTCACAGCGGTGTCCCTTTCTCTGCTGGCCGTTCCTGAGCGAGGTAGGTGCTCGTGAGGTCATCGCGTGCCAGCAGAGCGGTACCCTCACCTTCAAACACACATCGCCCTTGTGACAGCACGTAGCCTCGGTCCGCGAATGTGAGGGCCGACTGCACATTCTGCTCAACGATGAGGATTCCGACGCCCAACCCGCGGATCACGGCAAGCGCTTCGAACACCTCGTTGATGACCACTGGCGCCAGACCCAAGCTCGGCTCGTCGAGCATCAGCACCTCGGGCTTGGCCATGAGCCCCCGTCCGATTGCGAGCATCTGTTGCTCGCCGCCGGACAGGCTGCCTGCTAGCTGCCCGCGCCGCTCACGCAACCGCGGGAAGATGGCGAAGGTCTCGTCGCGGAGTTCATCCTCGATCCGACCAGTCCCCTTCCGATAAGCGAGTTGAAGGTTTTCTTCAACCGTCAGGTCCGGAAAGACGCAGCGCCCTTCTGGTACATGAACCAGTCCTCGACGAGCCACTCTGTAGGCGGACTTCCCCACGAGGTTGGAGCCGTTGAGCCGCACTTCACCGGTCCGTGGCTGCACCCATCCCGACACTGCCCGGAGCAGAGTTGACTTGCCCGCGCCGTTCGCTCCGACGACCGCAACGGCTTCACCGTTGCCGACGTTAAGAGAGAATTCGGACAGTGCGGGCCCCGCCCCGTAGTCGACGGTAATATTGGAGACCTCGAGCACCGCGGTCCTCGCGGAGGCTGGGTCGTTCGGGCCGACGAGCCGCTGTTCATCGGAATCACGGACCATGTCAGCGGCCCTGCTGCAGCGGCGTGAAAGACGTGTTGTGGGCGGTTGGGCGGAGGGGCGCGGATCCGGCGGTTATAGGCGTCATCGCACCATCGCGGCGAGAGGGTTGGGTTCCCATGAGCCGGTTTCCAATCCCCTGCGGAGCGAACGCTAGGATGAGTAGCAGCAGCAATCCGAATAAGATCTGCGGGATGCCCGTTCCTCCTGCGTAGTATGGAACCATTGTGATGATCAGAGCGCCGACGAAGCTGCCGAATACGGTGCCAGGTCCACCGACGTAGACAGCAACCAGCAAATAGATCGACGTAAAAAGCGAGTAGCCATCGGGACTGACGTATCCGACGAGGAGCGCTTGCATGGCCCCTCCGAATGCAGCGAGGGCCGACCCGAATGCGAACGCAGTCACCTTGCTGGCTGTTGCGCTCCAACCGAGTGATATGGTCGCCAACTCCGAGTCACGGACGGCCCTCCAACGACGACCAAAGGTCGATCTGGTAACCAGCGTGTACACAATAACCGTGGCTATTGCAGCACCCGCCACGAGCAGAAGCCCGTAACGCACGTTGAACAACTGTGATGGCAAGTTGATGGTCAGACCCGCACCACCCCCGGTGATATTCGGGAAGTGCACGAGCAGCTCGGGAATAGCAAGTCCGAAGGCCAGCGTGAAGACGACTAGGTAGACGCCGCTCAACCGGGCGGCTGGCCACCCCAGTGCGGCTCCCACCAGGCATCCGACGGCAACGGACAGGGGCAAGCCAACCCAGAACGAGGTATTGAGGTATGTGGAGACCATCGCCGTTGCATAAGCACCAAGCCCGACAATGGCGCCGTGCCCCAGCGAAACCTGGCCGGTTAAGCCGACAATGGTCGTGACGCCGAGGACCGCGATGAAGGTCGCGAGGCTTGATGCGAGTACATACGCAGCCGTCCCCCCACGCGAGAGCGCTACCGCGAACCCAACGACGACCAAGATCAGGAGGGTCCCGCGACGAACCATCAGCCGCCGAACCGCCTGCTGATAGGTGGTGGCGCGGCTTGCCGCGCGCAGGCCCGGCAGCAGAGACGCGTACAGGTGCTTCACCGACAGCCATTCACGGCCCACCGTCGGAAGATGCGGCTCGGCGACGGATCGCTCTTGGGCGCCGAAGACGCCGTTGGGGCGAAAAGCGAGAACGGCGGCGATGAGGAGAAAGATGAACGTGCTTTCCAACGTTCCGGAGACGAACGTCGACAAGAGGTTCAATGCGATTCCGACAGCAATGCCGCTGGTGACCACGCCGCCCAGACTCGTGAAGCCGCCCATCACCACGGCCACGAAGGCCGTCAACATGAAGTTGACCAGCACGTTCTGGTCCAGTTGGCGGAGCGGCACGATCAACAGGCCGGCCAGGCTCCCGGCCACCCCGCCCATCGCCCAGGCCGAAAGCTCGACGAAGCGGCGATTCACTCCGAGCAGGTCCGCCGTACGAGGCCCAGAACTCACCGCCCGCATCCGCAATCCCAGCCGGGTCCGGAATACGACCAGAAACCCGGTGAACAAAGCGACGACCGCGACAGCGACGGCGAGTAGCTCGTAGTACCCAACGCTGATCGAGCCGAGGTGCACACTTCCCCTAATGGGCAGTGGCAACTGCCTTTGCGCGACTCCCCAAATGTTCCCAACAAGCCCGAGCAGGATGAGGAGAATGCCCACCGTTCCGATGCTGATGGTGATGGGCCCAGCGGACGCCATGCCCTTCAAGACCAGGTAGCACAGCGCACCAAGGGCGGCGCCACTGAACAGGACAACCGCGAGCACTGCGGGATAGCCCCAGCCTGCGTCCAGTAAGGACGACGCAATGTAGGCGCTGATGCTTGCGGTTCCAGCCAGGGCGAAATTTAGAACCTTGGTGGCGCGGTAAACGAATACTAACCCCAGGGCGGCTAAGCCGTAGAGCGATCCAGTGACGACGCCGAAGATGACCGCAATCGTTAGTTGCATGGCGCAGCTACCTCTAACTCCAAAGTGACCCCTACGGCTTGTCGGGAAGCGGCTTGAACTCGGTCACAGGGGTGAAGGCGCCATTCTTTACCTGCAGGATGTTGGCACTGACCGCTCCCGAATGCGAAGACTCAGTGAACGTGACGTCGGGCCACACTCCGACATGGGCGTTGGTGAGCTTGTTTAGGCTGTCCTCGAAGGACTTCCAGCTGAGCGTACCGCCGTTGTTTGTGGCATCTCGCACGCCATCTGCGATAAGCGCAGCATTGGTCCACCCGAGCTCGCCGAGGAGAGAAACAGCTTTGGGGTCCTTTGCCCCGACGACCTCCTTGAATTGCTTCACGCTTGGGGTGTCGCTACCCAGCGTCTCCAGGAAGTTATCGAAATATGTACCCTCGGCCAGCGGGCCTGCAAGGTCCAAGTAGGCCGGGGTTACGGACGCAAACAGACTGATCCATTTTGGCTTGAAACCGATGGAATTAGCGGCCCGCTGCAGCCCGGCCAGATTGGCCGGCCCGCCGAAGACGATTACCGCCTCAGCGCCGGATGCTTGCAGTTTGCTGGCATAAGAGCTGTAGTCGGTTGCGGTCGTCGGGAACCCAACCGTTGTGAGGGTGCCACCCTTGTTCTGCACGTACGCGGGCAAGGCGGCTAAAGCTGGCTGGCCGAGCGGATCGTCGGAGTAGGCGTAGCCGATTTTCTTAGTTCCGAGTTGCGTCAACGCGTAGTCGGCGTCGAAAAGCGCCACACGCGAGAAGCTTGGCTCAAGGCCATAAACATTCGGCTTGGTATTGGTGACGAGGTCCGCGTTCGCGATGAAAGTGATCGGCAGCTTAAGCTGCTCGGCGATCGGAAGCACTGCCGATGTCGGCGTTGTCCCGGCCACGCTCAACGCGAAAACCTTCTCTTGCAGGGCGAGGCTGCGAGCGACGGCTACGGATTGCGCTGCCGTGTAGGCGTTGTCCTGCCGCACTACCTTGAAGGTGTAGCCGTTTACTCCCCCTTTGGCGTTTACCGTATCGAAGTACGCGGTCAACGCCTCGTCGATCGTGGCGTACGCCACTTGCGGGCCGCTCAGGATGGCGGATGACCCAATACTGATGGTCTTGCCCTGGACGCCCTGGACGTCACCACCCGTGCTGCCGGCACCCGAGCTGCCAGCACCCGTCGTACCTCCGCACGCAGCGAGGACACAAGTGAGCGCCACGGCCATGAGAGCCTGGTGTGTTCTTCTGATCATGCGCTGCGTCTCCTTCATTCTTCCATAGCGAATTGGTGCGGTCTAATCCGGTGCCGGGTCCGTGAGCCGCGCCTTGTCGCGGTCCCGGAGCTTCCCGCGCTGGACCTTCCCGGTACTGGTCATCGGCAACTCTGTTACATACTCAATTTGCCTTGGGTAGGCATAGGATCCGACTGTCGATCTGACCAAGTCCTGGAGTTCGGCGGTCAACTGCGATTCCTCCTGGACACCGCCGTCGGACAGGACCACGACCGCTTTGACACTCTCGCCACGAACGGGATCCGGCGTACCGATAACGGCTACCATGGAAACTCGCGGGTGGCGGTATAACGCGTTCTCGATGTCCGTCGGTCCGATGCGGTATCCTGCGGAGCTGATTACGTCGTCGTTGCGGCCGACGAAGAAGAAGTCGCCGTCCTCGTCGCAGGAGGCGAGGTCGCCGGTGTGCAGCACACCGTTGGAGATCTTGGCTTGTGTCGCCGCATCGTTGTTCCAATATCCGAGCATGGCGATGGGGTCATCCGCGGCCACCACGACCTCGCCGACCTCGCCGATGGCGGCCTCCTCACCGGTCGCGCCGAGGATGTGAACGTTACGTCCCGGAAGGGGACGGCCCATGGAGCCTCCTTTGTTGGGAAAGAGCGCCTTGCAGTTGCCGAGGATCAGGTTGCACTCGGTCTGTCCGTAGAACTCGTTGACATCTGCCCCAAGTTCCCGCTCCGCCCATTCCAGCGTCTCGGCCCCGAGACTCTCACCACCGGATGCGATGGTGCGTAGACGCAGGGACCACCGCTCCCGCGGGTTAGGCACTGACTTCATCAGGCGCATCGCAGTTGGCGGGATGAAGGCATTTTGCACGTCGAACCGCTCGAGGACGTGATAGGTCTCCTCTGGATCGAACTTCGGCATGCGATAGGCGACAACCGGAATACCCCAATAGAGTGCTGGGAACAATACGTCGAACAGTCCGCCCATCCAGCCCCAATCCGCCGGGGTCCAGAAGAGATCGCCTGGTCGGGGAGCCAGGTTGTGCGTGACGCTGATCCCAGCCAGGTGCCCCAGGAGAACGCGGTGCGCATGCAGAGCACCCTTTGGGGATCCCGTCGTTCCGGACGTGTAGCAGAGAAACGCCGGATCCTCACAGCTGGTTGGAGTGAACTGAAATAACTCGGACCCTTGTTTCAGGAAGTTCCAAAAGTCGCTCGCCGCCGGGCTCGACCCATCCGCGGACGAGCAGGCGATACTGAGCACGAGGTCGACAGAGGGCATGTCGCCACGGCCGTCGACTATCTGTGCGGCATTTGCGTCGCCGACGAACAAGACCCGTGCGCCACTGCCATTCACACGGGTGACCAGCGCATCGTGGCCGAAGTTGACGAACAGAGGCACGACGACAGCGCCGAGCTTGTAGGACGCCACATGTGCCAGAACCAACTCGAAGGACTGCGGGAGCCAAACTGCCACACGGTCGCCCGCTGTTACGCCGTGGGCCCGCAGCGCGTTGGCGAGGCGGTCCGACAGTCGGTCAAGTTCACCGAAAGTCCACTTCACGACCTCGCCGTCCTCGCGGACCTGCAGGATCGCGAGCCGACTCCGGGCTTCCGCATCGCCGGTATGCGCGACGGCCCGACCGACATTGAACTCTGCCGGAAGCCAGTGGGTGAAGTCCCTGCAAACGCCGGCCCACGTCGCGGTGCGGTCGAGTAGGATCTGCGGCCCCTCCCACCGATGGTTCATCGTCGCTGGTCCTCGCATCCCTTGGAGCCCGACAAACGAAGCAGAATCTCAGTCCACGCCTCGCCCGTCCGGTCGGTCGACTATGTGATGCGCACCACACTGGCATGTGGCGGCAGTCCCGTCAAGTGCCCGACACAACGGCCGTGGCTGCCGACGATTGGGGCATTGCCAACACCGCCGAAGGGTGTCAGAGTCTCGACCGCAGGGTCGGGAACGCGCTGCGTTGGTTGCCGCCGGCGGAGCCGACCATTTGAGCGAGACGCCTACCAGGGAGCGAGTTGAGAAATGGTCGAGAGCAGGGAGACCTGGCACCAGTCGACACATTCGATCGAGGACGGCGTCTATCGCATCGCCTTCAATCGGCCAGAGCAGATGAATGCCTTGACGCCGACGCTTTATGGCGAAGTGAAGCGAGGGGTTCAGCGCGCCGGGGCCCGGACCGATGTCGATACCGTGGTCATCGCGGGTAGCACGGGAATTTTTGCAGCCGGAGGCGACCTGAAGTTCTTTCTGTCCTTGCTCGACCTGCCCGATGATGACTTCGCCGAGGCATTCGGGAAGGCCTACGATGAACCCTTGCCTTTTCGTACGATTTTAGAGTGCCCGAAGCCGGTTGTCGCCGCGGTCGACGGCATATGTCTTGCAGGGGGACTGATCATAGCCTCGGCGAGCGACGTTGTTCTTGCGACGACTGGCTCAACCTTTGGCGTACCCGAGGGCCGTGTCGGACTTGCAGACCCCTACTGCGCCACGCTGCTTCCGCTCGCCCTCGGGATCTCGCGGGCCCGCTATCTCATGCTGACCGGGCGCAACATCGATGCAGTGACCGCCGAGCGCTGGGGGTTAGTGCACCAGGTCGTAGGTGCGGATGAACTCGACGGTGCCGTCGAGCAGGTTGTGCGCGACCTCAGGCGCGCTGCGCCGGAAGCGAAAACCGCCTACAAACTGGTAGCTAACTCGCACGTGCCTTATATGTCGTCGGAAATAATTCGAAGCGTGGCTAGCACCGCCAACGGGCGCGAGGGGCTTGCCGCATTTAAGGAGAAGCGTGCTCCTTCGTGGCGACCGCCGGGAAAATGAGGACGTGAGCCTCTGAACCGTTTAGGTAGCCGTCGACCGTTCGCCTACTCTCGGACCCAGTCCGGCTAGAAGTAGGTTTGTCACGTCGATCGCGATGGCCTTTGCGCTCTTGCTACCATTCGGATCATACCACTTGTACACCCAATGGGCAGCTCCGAGCAGCGTGTTTACGGCAATCCGTGGGGTAGTCGCTAGATGGATACTGCCGTCTTCTACGCCGCGCTCGAGTAAAGAAATAATCAGGTCTTCGTATTCCCTCTTCTGACGCAACACCGTCTGTGTCAGAAGATGGGGAATCTCGGCCTCTTCTTCGAAAAAGATCTGCAGTAGTCTCCGGTTCTCACATGTATAGACAATGCGCTCAATCACGATCTCGCGTGTCGCCTCTAGCGGAGGCAAAGCCCTTGTTTCGATGCGCCGGGCCGACTCAATCCCCTCTGCGATGACGTTCTCGTACAACTCGACGAGCAGGTCCTCCTTGCTCCGGACGTAGTGATAGAGCGAGGGCTTGCTCAAGCCCACCGCGGCGGCCAGATCGCGCATCGACGTCGCGCGGTAACCCTGCGCGCTGAATACGACCACCGCGGCGGCGATAACCTGCTTGCGCCGCGCCTGTCGGGCAACGCCGTTACCACTGGGCATGCCTACTCTCCGAGCTGCCGAGTCGGAGTCGGGTGGTTGTTTCCTATTTCGATGGTGCGAGTCCGCACGGGCAGTGTCGGACGTGTCCGCGGTCGACACCGGCGACGCCGTCGGCGGAACTGACAGCACGGCCGGACGGCCTTCGGGGTCGGACGTATCGTCCACTGAGCGGAAATCATTCATGCTGCCCGCCTGGATAGTGCCACGTCGGTCCTGGACTTACACGCCTCACATGGACACACCGGGAACGCCTGACCGAAGCGCCTCGCTGCCCTTCGCAGAGGTCCGCCTGTTAATAAGGTTCGTAACCGACATCGTGATTGCGCTGACACCATCCTGGTTCGCGCCGATCGCGAGACCCTGCACGATCCCCCATTCTGGGTGGCTACGGGACTCCCGGGAACTGGCCGCGGTGTACCGCGCCCGAAGGGTGTCCCCCGGGTGTATGGGTGTAGGCCATCGCAACTCATCTATGCCCGGAGACCCCAAACTGGCGCTGTCGCTCAGCAGCCCGTCGACGAAGGGCTGCGGACCGTAACAGGTGCCAAAGGCGACGATCTCCTCCTCGGAGACGGTGCAATGCCCGAGCCCGAACACCCTGCCGACCGGAAATTTCTCAAAGTAATACATCACCTGGCACTCCAACTCGTCCGGCGGCCGGTTACCTGCCACGTCTCCTCGGCCACAGACGCTGTGCTGGAAATCGGCGCTCGCCCCCGCGCCCGCTGAGGGTACTCCAACTCGGTCAACCAGCGCATCGAGGGCAAGGTCCTCCGGCTATAACACGGGAACGAGATATGCAACAGTCGACGGACGAGACTGCGAGACTCATTACCCGACGCACTGCCCCACATCCCGGAGAATCGGGTCGCCCACATTCTCTTGGTTCCTGCCACTTGACACCACTGGCGTGCCGGGGAAGATCCTGCGGTGAAAAGACGCGTCCGTGACGCCTACCGGGTCGTTGGCCCCTTGAACTGGCACGATGTCCTCGCTGACGCCTTGGCCCGCTACACCGACCTGGTCTCGAAGGGGTCGCTGTTCCACCAGAACATGAAAGCCAGAACGACCGGTCAAGAGATCGTGACCGCCCACGCCGAGGGCAACGACGACTATCAGTACATGGGCCGAAAGCGAGGGCTGGACGGCGCCGAACTCGCCGAGGACATCAAGACCGGCGACTGGCGCACGCAAAGCTAAGAGCCAGCAACATTCGCCCCTCGTCCGGCAACTGGTTCACCGTCGCTGAATTCATTCAGACGACAGCCGCCTCGTAGCCGACGTCGCCGTCGCTCCTCGGGATCATGGTGTGGTTGGCAGGCCCAACAACACGCGGACTGCATTAGCTTGAGATTTAGCACCGTGGATACCGTTTCACCCGGCCTGCGCCTCGCTCGCAGTTAGCGCTGTAGCACAACCTTCGAAACCCTGTTGCTTCCCCGGTCACCGCCCCGACGAGGGCAGCCACAGTTGAGAGCCGTGGCGGTCGGTGAGACTCCAGCGGTTCCGGGAGAGTCAGTACCACCCCCCGCTGGAACTTTAGGGACCATCCCGGCATCGGCATCTGAAAGCGCGGGCGAAGATCAAGGTACCGGAGGTGTTGGGAACGTCTAGGGGCGTTGTGCCTTTGTACTTGCTGTTCGGTTGAAGTTTGTTACTGAGAATGTTTCCTCGTTGGGGAGGCAGTCGTTTTCAGTGGCGAACGCCGATTGCCCTGAAGCCGTCTGGGGTGATCACTGAAAAATCCCATAGCACTCGGCGAACCAAGGCCGTTGAAGTGATGTTGGGACTCGTACTGATAGCGGACGAGATCGCCAGGTAGTGACTTTTCGGCGGGCTCGCGGTGCCGTGGGCCGTGCTGCACTTTACGTCCACCGTTGCCATCGTAAACGCCAGGTCCGCTTGCTTCACGCCGATGGCGTCAGCGACAGTGAACGGTTTCCCCAATGTCACGGGTATCAACCCCGCAGCACCGGGGTATTTGGGGCGGCTGCGGCCGTCGCGGGGGGGCCTTGGGTCGCGTGGCGGTCGATCCCCCGCCACACCCAGCCAACAAGAGGCCTGCTGCGATCACGGCCAGGACTTGCTTCACATGCTCTCGCTGGTTATTCGCCTGAGTCTGGGAGGGGTGCTAGTGGTGTGTCTCGTCATTGGTTGACCGCTTGAAGAGCGACACGTCCGCGGGCGACTTTTGCGAGGATGCCGTCGGCGGGGGCGGTCCAGACGAACGGTTTCGGTTCGTCGTTGTATGCGGCGAGGTAGTCCTCGATCCTGGCGATCAGGTCGGGCACGGAATGGAACACGCCGCGGCGCAGTGCCTTGTCGGTCAGTTCCCGGAACCAGCGTTCGACCAGGTTCAACCAGGACGAGGAGGTCGGGGTGAAGTGCATGTGGAAGCGGGGATGCTTGGCCAGCCAGGCCTTCACGTTCGGGTGCTTGTGGGTGGCGTAGTTGTCGCAGATCAGGTGCGCCTGAAGGCCTTTGGGGGTTTCGCGTTCGATGGTGCGCAGGAACGTCAAGAACTCCACGTGGCGGTGCCGGGGTAGGCACTGGCCGATCACTGTGCCGGTGAGCACGTCCAGCGCGGCGAACAGCGTTGTGGTGCCGTGGCGCTTGTAGTCATGGGTCGTCGCGGCCCGGCCCTTGGTCATCGGCAGCGAGGGCGGGGTGCGATCCAGCGCCTGCACGGAGGACTTCTCGTCCAGGCACAGCACGATCGCGTTGTCCGGTGGCGCCAGAGACAACCCGACGACGTCGATCAGTTTCTCCTCAAAACGCGGGTCGTTGGACAGCTTGAACGAGTGGACCAGATGCGGCTTGAGCCCCCGTGCCGCCCACACCCGCTGCACCGTCGCCGGGGACACCCACCCGCGCGGCCATTGTGCGACACAACCAATGCGTCTGCCCCGCGAGTTTACTGTTGCGGGTCAACTCGACGATCTCCTCGATCCTGGACTGCGGGATGCTCGACTTCCGGCCCCGTCCGGCCCGCACCTTGCCCAACTTCGCCAGACCCTCATGCTCGAAGCGTGAACGCCACGACCGCACCGTGCTCACCGTGACCCCGGCCTGTTCTGCGATCCGCACGTTCGCCACACCGTCCACGGCCAGCAGCAGCACTCGCGCCCGCTGCACCTGCCGAAACGGCGCAGCCTGCGACTTCGCGATCACCGCCAACGCCTCACGCTGTCCATCGGACACGACCACGCGGCGGCAGGCGTCATCATCCATGAAGTCGACAACCAAAAAGACTATCTATTTTGGAGACACACCACTAGACGCACAGCTTGGGCGTGTGCCTGGCTGGGTGTGGTTGCTCCCGCTGCTGCCGAACGGAGCAACGTTGCGCCGTCCCTGGTCCGCGGACCAGCTCGGGGCGTGTCCGTATAGGGCACCGGAGTGAAACTCTTCACCGGGCGGCATGCGGGAGGCCCGCCTAGCACCACTCCGCCCACTTGACCCCCTCTGGCTGTGGGAACAGTCGGCCTTCCCCTCCGGCAATACGTCCGGGGCGGCCACCCCGGTCCCGCTGTCCTGCTCCTCGACGGACGCCTCACCTGCCACGTGGGGAAGAACCGACTACAGCGGGTGGCTGGTGTTTACAATGCGGCGTCGGAGGACTTGGTGTGGTGCAGCACCCCTTGCCTGCCACGCAGCTGTCGCCAACACAGCCGTCAACCGCGCGGCTACAGCCCCGTGTCGTACTGCTCTGACAGCCGCTCGATAGCGAAGTCGAGCCGCGTCGCCTCGGGCCACAGGAACAGCAGCCGGTAGAACTCCGCGTCGTGGCCGCGGCCGGGTAGTACGTGGGTGCCACAGCTCGTGCCAGAGCAGGAACTCGAGGACCTCGTCTGGGACCTGGGTCGCCGGGGCCCGCAGCACACGGTTGACGCGGATCTCCTGCTGTCCCTTCTTGCGCCCGCTGATCCGCGGGACCCAGTACGCGTACGCGCGCTTGACTGGTGTTCCCGTCCAGGCCACCACTGGGGGTCCCCGAGGATCGCGGCGTAGTCGCGTTCACCGGCGTCGTCGAGCAACTCCCAACCCCGGTCCAGCACCTCGTCCATCAGGGGTTGGAGCTCGCGGCTGGTGCTGGACCGCAGCTTTTCCCGGTCGCGGTCCGGGGCCGGGTTATCGGGGGTTTCGGGTCCGTGCCCCGAGATATCGATGTTGCCGGACAGCGTGGCCACCTCGCGGTGCAGCGCCTCGGAGAACTCGTGGAGACTCCGGTACACGGTGCGGGCGAGGGTCGACTCGTACTCGTGGCGTTCCCACTCGAAAATCTGCGGCTGGGTCATCGCGGCCTGGTCGACGCGGCTCCGCGCCGCCGCCCCTAGCGAGAAGGTGGCCTTGACCGTCAGAAAGGGGGGCGCCAGCTCGGTCGACTCCAGGTAGTCGACGATGGCGTTGACGTCATGCGGGGTGGGTCGCGGTACGGGGAGGTCAGCGAACAGGTCCCGGGCGCTGGTGGTGGCCATCTTCCGCCCACGCAGCTTGGCGTCGATGAGCTCGTCCCAGGTGTCGCGGGTGTGGTCGAACACCGGCACGGTGACATCGAACAGCTGGTAGTAGCCCACCAGGGTCGCCTCCCCCGTGGTCATTGTGGGACCGGCGTTGAGCTTGGCGTACGCGTGCCGCACCCGCTCGAGCAGGTCTTCGGGCACGGAGCCCCCACCGGTCTCGCCGCGCACCGACGGCAGCCGCAGCCCATCCGCCGTCTCGCCGGGCGGCCCGCTCGGGGGGATCGGGATAGGCGGGAGCACGTCGATGTCGTCGACCCAGTTGTCCTGCAGTGCCACGATGTGGGCGGTCTCCTCCCCACCCGCTCGGGGGCCGCGCAGCACCCGACCCACTATCTGCCGCATCAGGACGTGGCTCCGAGTAGGTCGCGCCAGCATCGCGGTCCGCGCGTCGGGGAGGTCGACCCCCTCGAGGAGCATCCCCACGCTCACCAGGACCCGCGGTCCTCGAGCGCGGCGGAACTCGGCGAGCACCTCGTCGCGCAGCCCGGTGCCGCTGTGCAGGACCTGGCATGCCACATCCCGCTCCCGGAACTTTTCCGCGAGGTGGTCCGCGTGGTTGATGGTCCCGACGAAGACCAGCGTCTTGCCCCACTGCTCCGGGCTCGCCGTCCACTTGTCGACGATCAGCTTGTTGCGGGTCTCCGCCCGCGCGACTGCCTGCGCTCGTCGGGGTCGAGGCGGATGTTCTCCCCGGTGCTGATGGTGTGGATCACGGGCCGGGCCAGCACCTGGTCTCGGACCAGGGACAGCACGTCCACCTCTGCCACCGTGGTGGGGAACCGTTCGGTGACCCGCGCGATCGCCCCTGCCCGCGGGGCCAGGGTGTGGCGGTCAACCCAGGATTGCCTAGCGTTGCTGACGAAGCTAGGTGGCGGTGCCGAAGTGGACCGATCCGGGCGTGTGCAGCCTGACGCACAGGGAAGGCCTTACGCTTGTCGGGGCTTCGTGACACTGTGAGTCCGGGTGACGAGGACAAGGGGCGCTTCGAAGTGAACACGGAGCCGGTTGAGCACGTGCGGAGTACCTCCGCGGGGCCGGTCTGCGAGGGGTCCTTGGTTCGCTGGCCCACGGCACCCGGCTGCCCGACCGGGGTCGTCAGAAGCTTCGGGAGCAATCAGGTCTCGGTTCTCTTCGACGGCGAGGACGCACCCAAGCTTTTCAGCGCTCGTGCCAGCGTTCTCGAGCGCGTCTCCCTAGCTGGCATGGTGAAGCGGGTCAGTACGGGAGATGTCGGGGTCATCCAGGGGATGACGACTGCGGCTCCGCCCCGATGGCAGGTGTTCATCAAAAGCAAGGTGATCACTGTCGCCGAGGTCGATCTTCGCCCCCATGTACTCGACGACCCGCGCAGTCGCACGGAGGGGGGGCGACTCGGCAGCGCCCGTCAGTTCGCGCTTGCAGTCACGGCCCGGCGGTATGAAATCGAGCAGCTGACGAACGACCTCGTCTCGCTCGGAGAGTCGCGCGTGGACCTAAAGCCGCACCAGGTCTCCGTCGTTCACCGAGTCGTGTCCGACTATCCGCACCGCTTTCTGCTCTGCGACGAGGTGGGCCTCGGCAAGACGATTGAGGCGGGTCTCGTCCTCAAGGAGCTCCGCGCGCGCGGCGGCGCGGGGCGGTGCATCGCGATCGTCCCGCCCAACCTGATCCGTCAGTGGCAGTTCGAGCTGAAGTCGAAGTTCAACGAGACTTTTTCGATCTTGAACGCCGACACCGTTCGCTATCTCAAGTCATCGCAGGGGTACGACGGAAACCCGTTCGAGAAGTTCGACAGCGTCATCGTGTCAAGCCGGTGGGTCTCCGGCGAGCCCTGGTCGAAACTCATGGCCGAGGTGCCATGGGACATGGTCATCGTCGACGAGGCCCACCACGCACGGGTACGGATCTCAGGGAAGAAGCGCGACGAGACGCGGCTCTATCGCGCGGTGCGCGCGGTCGTCTCACCCGAGGCGTTCTCAAAACGGGCTGCGCTGTTCCTAACGGCGACCCCCATGCAGCTCGACAGCAAGGAGCTCTACAGCCTCGTCGAGCTGCTTGACCCCGCGTTGTTCCCCACCGTTCAGCACTTCGAGCGGCACCGGGCAGACGTTCCTGGCCTCAGTCGACTCGTCCACGATCTGACGCTCCACGGCTTTCCGCCGCCCGGCGAGGACGCTGAGGAAATTGTCGACCGTGTGGCCGGCTGGCTCGACCGCGATGCGAAGGAGATCGCTGCTGAGCTCTCAGCCGGCGAGGAATCGCTCGCTCGTGTCTGCGAGAACCTGGCCAGCCATCATCTGCTGTCCGAGGTGCTGATCCGCAACCGCAAGAAGATCATCGGAGGCTTCATGCCGCGCCAGGCTCACCGGTGGGAGGTGAACCCGACGCCGGAGGAGCTCGCAGCGCTCAACGCGGTAGAGGAGTACGTGCGCGAAGGCTTCGCGCGAGCAGAAGGCACACACGACACGGCGGTCGGATTCGTCATGGTCATCTTCCAGAAGTTGATGGCCAGCAGCATCCGCGCGTTGCGCGTCTCCTTGGAGCGCCGTCGGCAGCGCCTCGAGAACAGCGCCGCGAAGCCCGCCCTTGGCAAGCGCCGCGCTGCACTCATCGAAGACATTGAGGAAGGGCTCGACCGGGACGAGTTCGTGGCGGGTCTGCTTGATGAGGTATCTGCAGCGGACGCCGAGGAAGCGCATGAGCTTGCCCGACTCGTCGAACAGCTCGACGCACTTTCGACGGACTCGAAGGGGGACGTGCTCGTCCAGCAGCTGACTGAGCTCGCAAAGCATGAGCCGGCGCCGAAGGTCCTGCTCTTCACCGAGTTCCGAGAAACGCAGGAGTACCTGCGTTACCGCCTCGAATCGATGGGCTGGGATGTCAACCTGTTCCACGGCCAGTTAAAACCTGAGGCCAAGGACGCGTCGGTCGACGCCTTCCGGTCGTGCGCAGGTCCGAGCATCCTGCTCAGCACCGAAGCCGGTGGAGAGGGCCGCAACTTCCAATTCTGTCATCTGCTGGTGAACTACGACCTTCCGTGGAACCCCATGCGCGTCGAGCAACGGATCGGTCGCGTCGATCGAATCGGTCAAACAGAAACCGTCCAGGTCTTCAACTTCTGGGTCAAGGGAACGATCGAGGAACGCGTTCTTAACGTCCTGGAGCAAAGGATCAACGTCTTCGAGGAGACCGTGGGCGGCCTGGACCCGATCCTCGGCGACACGGAGCGCGACCTCGGCAAGATCCTGCGCCTCGGGGGTGAGGAACGTGAGCTTGCGCTCGCGCAGTACGAGGAGGACGTGGAACGCAGGTTGCGTAACGCTCGGTCGGCTGATGAGAAGCTCCGCGACTTCATCATGGAAACGAAGAGCTACACGCGGGCGATCGCTGAGCAGCTCGTTGCCGGCGCCTCGCCGATCAGCCCTGCGGATCAAGAGCGCTTCGTGGCACGCCTGCTGGCTGATGTGAACACGCACCTCAGCAAGAACGGCGACGGTACGTGCGAAATCACCTTCCACGAGCCGTTTGTCAGCGACTATCCGCAGCACTCGAAGGAGCGGCCTCGGCGCACCGTCGCGATGCGCCCTGATGTCCGCACCGACAGCGAGCACGTCGAGTACCTGGCAATGGGCAACGCCGTCGTCGACGACCTGATTGCCCGCGCGACGAGCCCGTCCTACGAGGGCGGCGCCGCCGCCTTCGAGATCGAGGACATCGCCGGAGTCGAGGCGGGGGAAGGCTGGCTCGTGATACACGAACTCGGCGTCCCAGGTCTGAAGGAGGCGCGCGAGCTGATGTCGCTGTTCGTCCGCGACGTTGGCAATCTTGACGTCGCAGCCGGCAGCGCGCTGCTCGACCGCGCAGCGACGTTCCCCAACGACCGCGCCCTCACGCCAGCGGACTTTGACCTTGATGACCTTGACACGGCGATCGCCGCGGCTGAGGCCCGTTGCTACGAGCACCTCGGCGCCATCGAGATCCGGGTCCGCGAGGAGTCACAGCGCGCTCTGGAGCGCGAGCGGGCCAAGATGGCGAACTACTTCGACTACCGCCACATTGCCGCGCAAGACCGGCTCACAAGCTCTCAACAAACCTTGCGACAGCAGGAGGCGGCCGACAACTCGGAGACGCGGCGCATCATCCCCGTCTGGAAGGCCAATGTGGCGCGCGACGAACGCCTCATCGAGCAGCTCGTCGTCGAGCGAGCTGAACAGCTTGCGGCCTTGCAGCGCCGTGCGACCGGCTCGGGTGACCTGCGGCTCCTCGCGTTGGCTCGCGTCCACGTCATGCCAGGGGAGCAAGAGTGACTGGTTACGAGCTGCCGCTTCGGCACCTGTCAGTGCGGGTGCCCTGGCATGACACCGCCTATGACGGGCGCATCTGCGCTGACCCGTTGGCCAACGGGGCCTGTCTGCGCCTGCTACGAATTTCAGAGGGCCGCGACGACAAGCGTGAGGTGGAGCTCGCTGGCCGAGGCTGGCAGGACCTGGACACGCACGATCTTCCTCCGTGTGCTGCGGAGCGGGCTGGCTTCATGTCGCCCCAGGCGCGGAGCGCGGTCAAGAACCATCCGTACACATCCTGGAACGACACCTACAAGAAGTTTCAGCCGACATCGTTCGAGATCCCGGCCTTCGCGGCGGACTGCATCCCGTACCGGTGGATGCTCCGCGACAATGCCGTCCAGATCGCCGAGGAATACCAGATTCCGTACGAGGCTGAGCTCGAGGCCGCCGTAGATAAAGAAGCGGGCCTTTGGAATCCTGCGTGGATACAGCACGCGACGAACCAGCAGACGCTCCTGGACACGTTCTTCTCCGCCATCAGGCCCGAGAAGAGCCTTGTGTTCGTCTACGCCAAAGAGTCACCGCTCTCCACTGACCCCCGGCGCATCCTCATCGGCGTCGGCCGCGTCCAGAGCGTCGGCAACGTGATTCCGTACTCCCAGTCCGGCGATGGGTTCGGCTCGGTCCTGTGGGAGCGGATCGTTCGACATTCAATGCGCTCCGAGATGACCGACGGGTTCGTCCTCCCCTACCAAGAAGTCCTGCGACTCGCCGGCGAGGACCCGACACTCGATCCCGAGGAGTTCGCGGTCTTCGTGCCGGACGACTTCGCGAGCCAGTTCTCCTACGCGTCCGAGCATGTGAGCCATGACGCAGCGCTCAGCCTTTTGCTGTCGCTCGAGAAGGTTGTCAACAAGTTCGCCAAGCATGTGTCAGGCACGTGGGATGTTGTGCGGCAGTGGCTGAGCGCCCGGGTCGCCGAGGTCTGGGAAGCGCGGGGTCCGTGCCCCGGTCTCGGTGCCGCGCTTTGCGCTTTCGGCGTCGGTGAAGGGGCTCTGCTCGCGTTCTCCGCGCAAGGCCAGCTCGCTGAGAATGAGGATCCGTGGCCACTGGTTGACGGCTGGCTGCGCAACCCAGCGTCCGACCCGGCAGCAACCGGTCGAGTCTCGAACACCGTCTCCCAAATGTGGGCCAACCTCCCCGAACCGCGCAGAGACTTACTTAAGCTTCTGTCGCGATTTGCGCTCACGGCCGACCAAGCGACCCGGTTGTACCAGGAGACGGAGCGCACGAAGGCAGGGATACCGGTGACCGACGCCGAAATCCTCGCCAACCCGTACTTGATCTACGAGCGTGGACGCCTCTGCGTGGAGCCCGTTTCCGTAGGGACTGCCGACCGCGGGGTGTTCCCTGACGATCGCATTCGCCACGCTCATCCGCTGCCCGAGCCCTCACGGGTGGATGGGCCTTTAGACCCCCGCCGCGTTCGCGCCCTCATGATCAACTTGCTCGAATCGGCTGCAGTAGAGGGCGATGCGCTTCGGTCCCAAGACCGAGTTATCCAAGAGATACGCGACGACGCAGTGCAACCCGCGTGCCCCATGAGCAACGACGCTATGGGAGTGGTGTCTGGTCATCTCGCGCCCGAGATCCAGATCGCACAGATGGTGGGGGGCAAGCCCGCGTTGCAACTAGCTCGGCACGTCGAGGCGAAAAAGGCCATCGCCAAGGCCGTGATTCGGCGCCGGGCTGGGAAGGCACTCGCGGTCACCGCTATCTGGCGGCAGGTGATCGACGAGCAGTTCGAAGGGGCTGTTGCCGACGATCCCGAGGAGGAGCTGGCCCGCCATGAGAAGGCTGCTGCGCTCAAGGTGTTGGCTACTTCGCACATTTCGGTTCTCATCGGCGCCGCCGGCACCGGCAAGACCACGCTGCTGCGAGCTCTGTGCAGCCTTGCATCCGTCAAAGAGGGCGGCGTGCTTCTGCTCGCTCCGACGGGCAAGGCTCGCGTAAGGATGCACGAAGCGATTGGACAGCAGGTTGGATCCAGGGCCCAGACGCTTGCTCAGCTGCTGTTGGCAACTGATCGCTACGACCCCGATACCGGGCGCTACCAACGATCGGACCGTGACAGGTTCGACTCGGCACGGACCGTGATCGTCGATGAGTGCTCCATGCTCACCGAGGATGCGCTCGACGCGTTGCTGGATGGCCTTGATCGGTATGACCGGCTTATCCTTGTAGGAGATCCGCGGCAGCTCCCTCCCATCGGAGTCGGCCGACCGTTCGTCGACATCGTCACCTACCTGCGTGAGCAGGCTGGTGACATCACGTTCCCGCGTACAGCACAGTCGTACGCGGAGCTGACTATCCCGCGTCGCCAGGTTGGCACCGGTGATGATGACCGAGCCGATCTCCAGCTCGCGGAATGGTTCAGTGGGGGAGAGACTGGGCCGGGCGCGGACGAGGTGTGGGACCGTCTTCGGCGTGGTGAGGATCTCGGCACCGTTGCGCTGCGCAAGTGGGACACGGTGGAGGAGCTCACCGGCCTTCTGCG
>JAABUJ010002628.1_pt1 | contig 21703 bp, 14 predicted proteins | sample 5559131 | NCBI WGS metagenome assembly JAABUJ01 (sample SAMN10711875, study PRJNA513366) | rock metagenome | isolation source: Antarctica rocks | place: Antarctica: Victoria Land, Mt New Zealand nord | collected 2016-01-07
ACACCGGTCTGCGGACGAGCTACGTGCTGGTGGACGGCGAGAACATCGACGCCACCCTCGGCAGCTCGATCCTGTCCCGTCGGCCGCATCCTGAGGAGCGGCCCCGCTGGGAACGCCTGCTGCAGTTCGCGACGGACGAGTGGGACCAGCCGGCGAAGGGCCTGTTCTTCCTCGCCGCCAACGGCGAGCTGCCGATGAGCTTCATCCAGGCGCTGATGGCGATCGGCTACCGGCCGGTCCCGCTCTCCGGCCGCGCGAACGAGAAGGTCGTCGACATCGCGATCCAGCGCACGCTCGTTGCCCTTCAGGATGAGGCGGCCGACGTCCTGCTCGTCAGCCATGACGGCGACTTCCTGCCGCAGCTCGACGCCCTGTGCGACGGCCGGAAGGTCGGTCTGGTGGCCTTCAGGGAGTTCCGCAACAACGGTTTCGTCGCACTGGGGGACAAGGGCCTGGAGTTCTTCGACCTCGAGTACGACGTCCGCGCGTTCAACACCCGCCTTCCCCGGATCCGGATCATCCCCATCGACGAGTTCGACCCGGCGGATTTCATCTGAGTCGGTCTCGAGGTGGCTGGAGCGCGACGGTGCGGAACCCTCCGTTGGCCATCGACGAGTCCGGGGTGTTCGAAGACCGGGCCGAGCTGCGGTAGCGGTTGCAGTAGGAGTCGTGGCACAGATAGGAGCCGCCGCGAAGCACCCGCAAGCTGCCCGCGGCAGGCCCCACGGGATCCTGCCCGGGAGAAGCGGTGTAGTACTGCGGCGAGTACCAGTCCGAGCACCACTCCCAGACGTTGCCCACCGTCTGCCATAGCCCGAAACCATTGGGAGAGTAGCTCCGCACCCGTGCAGTGGTCAGGTAGCCGTCATCCAGGTCGTTGCGGGCCGGGAACTGTCCCTGCCAGATGTTGCACCGCCACCTCTTGCCATCCGGCAGGTCGTCGCCCCAGGGGTAGCGCGCCCCCTCGAGGCCACCCCGGGAGGCGTACTCCCACTCGGCCTCCGTCGGGAGCCGCCGGCCGGTCCAGGAGCAGTAGGCCATCGCGTCGTTCCAGCTGAGGTGGACGACGGGGTGCTCGTCCAGCTCCTCGATGCCCGAGAGGGAGCCCCCCGGGTGTCGCCAGTCCGCGCCCCGGACGCCCAGCCACCACGGGGTGCCCTCCGCGGAGCCCATGACCTCGTCGGGACGCGCGGCAAGGGCCAGGTGGAAGACGGCGGAGAACCCGAAGTCCTCCGCCTCCGTCGAGAAGCCGGTGGCGTCGACGAAGCATGCGAAGTCGGCGTTCGTCACCGAGGTGACGTCGATGGAGAAGGGGGACAGGCGCACCTCGTGGACGGGCCCTTCCCCGTCGCCCGGGTTGCCGTCCCCCGTCGCGTCTCCCATGGCGAACCTGCCACCGGCCAGGACCGCCTGTTCCACACCGTGCCGCGATGCAGCCACAGCTGGTGCCCAGGTCTTTCCGGACGTCTCCGACGCCCGGGAAGGAGCCGACGCGACGACGTCCGACCGCGCCGGTGCGCAGCAGGCGCCGCCGGCCCGCTCGTCATGCACGGGGACGGGCGTCTCGCTCACGGCTCCACGCTAACCCCGCAGGGTCGAGCGGTGGCGCGGGTCTGGCCGGGATCCACGGCGGCGGCGGCGGACCGGCCGTCGACGCCGACGGCACGCGCCGCGTCTGGTTCGACCACGAGCTGGACTGAGCGCGGTTGACAGTGGCGGCAACCTCTGGTCGGTAACGGGTCAGAGGTCCCCGGTGACGGACGCGTAGCGAGCGAGTGCCTCGAGACGCTCGTGGGCATGGTCGGCAACCGGCGACGGGTAGCCTTCGGGGACCGGGTCCGCCGCCCACGGTTCATGCACCGTCGCGCCGGGCAGCGCGTCGAGCTCCGGCACCCAGCGACGGACGTAGTCGCCCCGGGGGTCGAACTTCCTGCCCTGGGTCACCGGGTTGAACACCCGGAAGTAGGGCGCGGGATCGGTGCCCGTGCCGGCCACCCACTGCCAGCCGTGCTGGTTGTTCGCCAGGTCGCCGTCGATGAGGTGGTCCATGAAGAACCGGGCGCCGCGCGTCCACTCGAGGTGCAGGTCCTTGACGAGAAACGAGGCGACGATCATCCGCAGCCGGTTGTGCATCCACCCGGTGGCGAGCAGCTGTCGCATGCCGGCGTCGACGATCGGGAACCCGGTCTGCCCGCTCGCCCAGGCCGCGAAGTGCCGGTCTGCCTCCGCCCCGTGGTCGTAGGCCATTCCCCTCATCCCGACCTTGAAGTAGCCGTGGCCGCTCTCCGGCCAGTGGTGCAGAACCGAGGCGTAGAACTCGCGCCAGGCCAGCTGTCGCGCGTAGGGGCCGTCGGAGCTGCCGAGGTCGGCCAGCATGGTCCGGGGATGGATCGTCCCGAGCTTGAGGTGCGGCGACATCCGCGAGGTGTGGTCGAGGTCCGGCCGGTCCCGGTCGTCCGCGTAGGACTGGAGGTCATGCTCGCGGAAGCGTGCCCAGGTCTGCCGCGCCGCCTGCTCGCCGGCATCCGGGAGCTCGGCATCGGTGGGCGGGTCGTCCGGGATCTCCACGCCGTCGAGGACGTGCCAGTCCGTCCTCGCGGGCTGCGAGTCGGCGGGCTGCGGCCAGCCGTGCTCGAGCCAGGCTCGGTAGAAGGGGGTGAAGACCCGGTAGGGGCTGCCGTCGTCCTTGAGCACCCGGCCGGGCGTGACGGCATACGGCGATCCGCTCGGGACCAGTGGTGCGTCGCCGAGGGCGGCGGCGACGCGCCGGTCGCGGGCTGTGCCGTACGGCGCGGAGTCGGCGCTGATGTGCACGGCGCTCGCGCCGACCTGCCGCACGAGCCCGGGAACCACCTCCTCGGGCTTGCCACGGAGCACCGTGAGACGCCCGCCGTGCCCGCGCAGGTCGGCGTCGAGTGCCCTCAGCGTCCGCAGCAGGTATGCCGTGCGCGGACCACCGCTGGAGCGCAGGAGCACGTCGTCGAGCACGAACAGGGCCGTGACCGGTCCCTGCTGTGCCGCGGCGGCCAGCGCCGGGTGGTCGCCGAGACGCAGGTCACGCCGGAACCAGAGGATCGTCGGGGCCGGGTCAGGCACGACCCGGTTCCCCGTGGATCACCTTGCGGAACAACGGAGGCAGGTAACGAAGCATGAGGACCGACCAGGTGACGTGGGTCAGCGCCGACGCCTGGATGCCGCCGGATGCCTTGCGCTGCAGGCCGAACAGCGCCCCCATGGCGCCCGCGGCGAGGACCAGTGCGGGGTTGCGCGTGGCCACCGTTGCGGCCGTGTAGGCGACGGTCGAACGGAGCACCGGGTGGACGGGTGCGAAGACCTCGAAGAGAGGTCCGCGGAAGAAGAGCTCCTCGGCGAGCCCGTTGGCGCAGGTCGTCAGGACCACGAGGGGCGTCGAGCCGCGGTCGGCGTAACGAAGAACGCTCCCGATGGCGTGGTCGAGCACGGGGATGTGGCGGCACACGAGAGCCGCGCCGTAGAAGGCGCCGAAGGCCGCGGCTCCGGTCGCGACCGGCGTGATGACCGGACGTCGGGCGGTGTCGTCCAGCCCCCGGATCCGCCCCAGGTGCAACGGGCCCGAGGCAAGCGCACCCGTCGCCCACGTGGCGGCCAGGCCTGCGGTGAGCCAGTAGAACCGCCTCGACCCCGGCTCGGCGTCCATCGACACTGCGAGCAGTCCGGCGCCGGCGAGACCGAAGGCCGTGACCACCCGACGACGTCGGGCCCGGACGTCGTCGGTCTCGATGTGGATGGCCGGGACCTGTTCCCGGAACGGTCGCGGGAGTGAGCCGAGGATCGCCCGGCGCCCGGTCGACCAGGCCTTCTCCAGGTCGCTCATCGGCCGTTCTTCGGATCGGCGCTGGCTTCGGTGGCCTTGGTGGCAGTCGCCGCACCCTTGTCGGCCGTGCCCTCCTTCTCGGCGCGCTCCCGTAGTGCCTGCCGGACGGCGTCGTCGTAGGAGGTGAGCTCGAAGGGCACGAGGGTGCGGATGGCGTCGTCACGGACCACGACCTCGTTGTACATGGAGTCCACGAGCGCTCGCCCGGTCGTCGTGTCGACATCGGTCACGAAGGACAGCCACCGCGAGGACAGCTGGGGGCTCAGCAGTGGGACCGGGACGATGAGGAGCGGCCGACCCTCGATGGCCGCGACCCGGCGGAGCATGGTGACGTACTGGAGCACCTCCGGCCCGCCGACCTCCAGGGCCCGTCCGGCAGCCTCCGGCAGCTCGAGGACCGCGACGAGGTAGCGGACCACGTCGTCGATGGCGATCGGCTGGGTCCGGGTGCGCACCCACCTTGGTGTCACCATGGCGGGGAGATGCTCGACGAGCTGCCGGGTCAGCTCCCAGGAGATGCCACCGTGACCGACGATGATGCCGGCTCGCAGCGTGGTCACCGGCACGCCGGCGTCCCCGATCAGCTGCTCGACCTGACGACGGCTGCGCAGGTGCGCCGACAGGGCGTCCGACTCGTCCCCGAGGCCGCCGAGGTAGACGATGCGGGTCAGCCCGGCTGCCGAGGCGGCCCGGCCGAACGAGCCGGCTGCCTGCGCGTCGCGGGTCTCGAAGTCCGGTGCGTCGAGGGAGTGGACGAGGTAGTAGGCGGCGGCGCAGCCCTTCAGGGCGGCGTCGAGGGCGTCCGGGTCGTAGACGTCCCCGTGGGCCGGGGTGCCGGACCCGGCATACGTGTCGGGGTGGCGGGTCATGGCGACGACCTCGTGTCCCGCCTCGACGAGGGCGGGGCACAGCCGGCTGCCGACGAAGCCCGAGGCGCCCGCGACAAGAACCTTCATGCCGGCGACGATACAGACCGTCGACCCTTCGCCGGTGGGCGCCTGCGCTGTTGGCAGGACCGTCCCACTGCTGGTCTCGGCACTGGTCGAGGCGCGTGGCCGGGACGGGACCCGACGGCTGGGACCGGGACGGTCATGAGGTGGTGTCCCCGGCCGCGCCGTCCCCGCCGCTGCCGTGTTCTGCGACGACGTCCGCGGGCACGACGATCGGTCGCAGCCGAGCCCAGCCGAGAAAAGCCGCTGCGACGACGGCGAGGCCGATCCCGGCATACAGGTTGGCGTTGATGCCTCCGGTCTTGGCCAGCTCCTGGTCCGAGACGAAGCTCATCACGATGAGGACGAGGCCGTAGATCCCGAGGAGCGCGCCGATGATGTTGCGGATGTCGAGCGCCCCGGCGGTCTTGCGGGACGGCGGTGCCGAGCTGGAGGTCTGCTGGTCAGCCATGACGGCCCTTTCTCAGGCGAAGAGGGTGTTGAGGATGATGACGAGCACCAGGGCGATGCCGGCCAGGGGGATCGTGCGCCGATACCACGGGTAGGTCTTCTCATGGGCGTCGACGAGGTCCTCCCGGGGCGTCTCGGAGTAGACCAGGCCGACGAGCTCGGAGACCGGCTTCGGCGTGGTCACGAGCGAGACGAGGACGGAGAGCACGATGTCGACGACGAACGCCGTCGACGCGGCGAGGAAGGCGGCACCCTGCCCCGGCAGCGACACGACGCCGATCTCGTTGAGGGCAAACACGATGACGGCAGAGAGGGTCCCCGTCGAGAGGCCGATCCAGCCCGCCGCAGGCGTCATCCGCTTCCAGAACATGCCGAGGATGAACGTCGCGAAGAGCGGCGCGTTGAAGAACCCGAAGAGGGTCTGGAGGTAGTCCATGAGGTTGGCGTAGCCCGAGGCGATGAACGCGGTGAAGATCGCGACGACCGTCGCCCCGACGGTCGCCAGCCGGCCGATCCGCAGGTAGTAGTCGTCGTGGTGGTTCTTGCGGATGTAGCGCTGCCAGAGGTCGTAGCTGAAGACGGTGTTGAACGCGGAGATGTTCGCCGCCATGCCGGCCATGAAGGCGGCAAGCAGGCCGGCGATGGCTACGCCGAGAAGGCCGTTCGGCAGCACGTCGCGCATGAGGAGGATGAGCGCGTTGTTGTAGGTGACGCCGGCCGACGCGGTCCCGCCACCGCCCTTGTCGGCCGCCTTGAACTGCATGAGGTCCTGGACGAGGACCGCGGAGATCATCCCGGGGATGATGACGATGAACGGGATGAACATCTTGGGGAAGGCGCCGATGATCGGCGTCTTGCGTGCCGACGAGATGGAGTCCGACGCCATGGCCCGCTGGACCTCGACGAAGTTCGTCGTCCAGTAGCCGAAGGACAGGACGAACCCGAGACCGAAGACGATGCCGAGGACGGACAGGAGTGGCGAGTCGAAGCCCGAGAGGAGCGTGCCCGGCCACGAGTGCAGCTGCTCGGTGCCGCCGGAGGTCGCGGCCACCTTCTCCTTCAGCCCGCTCCAGCCGCCGACGCGGTGCAGGCCGATGAGGGTGAGGGGAAGCAGCGCCGCGACGATGACGAAGAACTGGAGGACCTCGTTGTAGATGGCCGCCGACAGGCCACCGAGGGTGATGTAGGACAGGACGATCGCCGCGGCGACGAGCAGGGCCACCCACAGCGGCCACCCGAGGAGCGCGTTGACGATCGAGCCGAGGAGGTAGAGGTTGACGCCGGCGATGAGCAGCTGGGCCAGGGCGAAGGACAGGGCGTTGACGAGGTGGGCGCCGGTGCCGAAGCGCCGGAACATGAACTCGGGCACGGACCGGACCTTGGAGCCGTAGTAGAAGGGCATCATGACGACGCCGAGGAAGAGCATCGCCGGGATGGCGCCGATCCAGAAGTAGTGCACCGTGGCCAGCCCGAACTCCGCGCCGTTGGCCGACATCCCCATGATCTCGACGGCGCCGAGGTTGGCGGAGATGAACGCGAGACCGGTCACCCAGGCGGGGAGCTTGCGCCCCGAGAGGAAGAAGTCGATCGAGTCTGAGACCTGGCGGCGGGCGATGAAGCCGATGCCGAGCACGAAGACGAAGTAGAGGGCGATCAGGAGGTAGTCCATCACGCTGGCGTTGATGAGCGTCGCCTGCCGCAGTGCCGGAACCGCCAGGGTGGGGTGCATGGGTGGACTCCTCGCGGATGGGGACGGCAAGCGGCACTCACCGTATGCCCGGGAACCCGGTCCGGCATGCGGAGGAGGTCAGCCCGCGTCGGCCGGCCGGAGGACTGGTATGCCGGGCACGCGCCGGACGTCAGGCGCGCTCGCCAGCCGGAACACCGGTATGCCGGGTGACCGAGGTTCGTTGGGCTGGCCCGGGGGGCCGGCGCTGGGCCGTTGCTGAGCCGGCGCGCTACGCGCTGCTTTACGACAGTCCGGTGCCGGGGTATGACGCTCCGGCCGAGCAGACGAGCGAGCCGGGCACCCGGGTCATTCGCGCCATCGGAACCCACACAGGACGGCCAAACGAGATACTGGCCGGTAACCTCGTGTGGTCGGCGCTGTTCGGGGCGGTCAGGCTGGAGGAGCTGTCGGGGCGGCGGACGGCCTGGCCCCCTCAGTCCTCCAGGGCGCGACCCGTCCACTCGGGCAGGAACAGGGCCGCCGCCGCCGCCACGACGAAGGCCGCCCCGAACACCGCGAAGACCAGAGCGCTCCCGCCGAGATCGCGCAGCCACGGCACGGACAGCGGAGCGAGGATGGACGCGATCCGGCCGAAGGCCGTCGCACTGCCGGACCCCGTCGCCCGGATGGCGGTCGGGTAGACCTCCGGCGTCACGGCATACAGGGCTCCCCACGCGCCGAGGTTGAAGAAGGAGAGGGCCATACCCGCGGCGAGGATGGCCGCGTCGCTGTGGGTGCGCCCGAAGAGGACCGCGGCGACGGCCGAGCCGACGAGGAAGGTGGCGAGCGTCGCCCGCCGTCCCCAGCGTTCGACGAGGTAGGCCGAGACGGCGTATCCGGGCAGCTGCGCGATCGTGATGATCAGGGTGTACTGGAACGACTTGGTCAGCGAGAACCCGTCGGCGACCAGGAGGGTGGGCAGCCAGATGAAGGCGCCGTAGTAGGCGAAGTTCACCCCGAACCACGTCACCCAGAGCGCCGTGGTGCGGCGGCGCAGCTGCGGCAGCCACAGCTCGCGCGCAGACGGGCGCGGCGCCACGGGCACCGTCGGTGACGGGCTGGGTGCCACGCCGGCCACCGACTCGAGCTCGCGCACGGCGGCTTCGGCCTCCGCCACGCGGCCGCGCCGCTCGAGGAAGCGCACCGACTCCGGCAGGGTCCGCCGGACGACCAGGGCGTAGGCCGCGGGGACGAGCCCGACGAGCAGTGCCCAGCGCCAGCCGTTGTCCGACCCCGGGATGATCAGATAGCCGATCAGCGCCGCGAAGATCCACCCCACGGCCCAGAAGGACTCGAGGAGAACGACCACTCGCCCACGGATCCGGGCGGGCGCGTACTCACTGACGAGTGTCGACGCGACGGGCAGCTCGGCGCCGAGGCCGAGGCCCACCACGAAGCGCAGGGCGAGGAGCATCCCGACGCCCGTGGCGAGCGCGGAGGCGCCGGTCGCAACGCCGTAGACGAGGAGGGTCAGCGCGAAGACCGAGCGCCGCCCGATCCGGTCGGCGAGCAGGCCACCGAGGCTGGCGCCGACCGCCATGCCGACGAAGCCGATGGAGCCGATCCAGGACAGCTGGCCGGCGCTGAGGCCCCACTGCCTGGCCAGCGCCGCCATGACGAACGAGATCAGTCCGACGTCCATCGCATCGAGCGCCCAGCCCACTCCGGACCCGACGAGGAGCCGGCCGTGCGTCCGGGTGAACGGCAGCCGGTCAAGACGCTGTGAGCGGGTCAGCTGCCCGGTCGGCGACGGGTGGGTCGGCGCGGCTGTCGAGCTCATCGGTCCTCCTGCGGTGTCGACGGGGCACATCGGGTGCGCCCACTGGTGGCAACGCGCGAGGCGAGCGTGGTATGCCGGGTGGCAAGGCCCGACGTGCGCCTGGTATGCCGGGTGGCGCGCACCCGGCATACGCCTCGGTGCTCGGAACGGGCAGGCGGTGAACCGCGGCGTCAGTCACGAGGACCCCCGGCTTTCGCCGGATGACGACACTGACGACGGGAACCGTCAGGCCGGGCCCTGCCTGCAGCGGGGCGGGCGAAGGGCTACCTTCCCTTCCGGATGACCCGGACGTCCTCGGCGATGCGGATGACGGCGACGTAGAACTCGAAGGTGATCCGGATGAGGATCAGGAGGAAGAGTGCGTAGAGCGGACCGAGGACGAGCAGCACGAAGAGCCCGAGGGCCGCGCTCGACTGGAAGGCCGCGATGGAGAGTGAGAGCCAGAGGATGCCGACCCCGACCATGGCCAGGACGTAGACGATCTTGACCACGGACGGCGTGATGAACTCCGAGAAGGACAGGTCGAACAGCTTCGCGAAGAAGCTCTTGTTCTGGGCGGTGCCGTACGGCGCCCCACCCGGACCGGCCGGAGCTCCGCCCCAGGGGGCGTTCGGCGGCGGCGGCGGCTGGTGCCACTGCTGCGTCGGCTGGCTGGACTGCGGCGGGGGACCGTAGGACGGGTTTCCACCGTAGCCCTGGCCGGGTGGCTGGCCGGGTGGCTGACCGGGTGGCTGACCGGGGTGCCGGCCCGCCGGACCGCTCTGCTGGCCGGGCTGCTGCGGGTGGTTCGGGTTCGGCGGGGAGGGCGTTGACATGGTTTCCCTCGGACGGTTGACGGTGGAGCGACGGATATGGCGTGCGGCCGAATAATAGCCTTGCGAGGGGTGTGCGGACAGGGACGTGGCCGCCGGCGCGGACGGTGCTGGCTGGTCGCCCGGGCTTCGTACGCGTTATCGCCAGGGTGCCCGGTCGGGTGCCGCACGACCTCAGGTGAGGGGGAGGGCCGTCCGTGGGCCGTCAGCGGTGATCGTCGGCCCCGGCTCGAAGCTGCGCGAGACGAGCTGGAAGGCGATGTCCTCCCCGGCGAGCGCCTCGCGCACCTTCTCGATGGCCAGGTCGACGGCCGAGGCGCCCTGCGGCATCCGCATCGAGTACTCGAAGGCCACCACCCCGAACACGGTGTTACCCGCCTCATCAGCCGTGGCCGTCATCCGCGTGTCGACCAGGCTGGAGTAGACCCAGGCCAGCCCCTCGCCGGGCAACGGACGGACCGGGTCCACGACGGCCGTGGCCTCCATGGCCCGGGTCAGGATCGGCGTCAACCGGTCCACGGGGGCGGCGATGACGAGTGTCCGGGAGAGCTTCTGCAGCTGTCTCGCGACCTGGCTCGACACCATCGCGGTCCCCGCCGAACGGGCGGAGTCACCCGCAGTGCGCGCCGCGTCCGCCGCACGGTGCAGGCCGTCCGTCGCCTCACTCCGACGCTGGAACAGCTCGCGCGGGTTCATCACGAGTCGGCGCGTGGCGGGCATCGCCAGCAGGACGACGACGACCAGGAGCAGGACGACGTAAACCTTGACCATCGCTGCCTCCCAATGAGTTGTGGCGGCGTCCCTGGGTGAGTGCTCGGGCGCTCAGGTTACACGCGACACTCGTAGGTCAGAAAGTTACAAGATGCGGGTTGGCCACGTCGGTGGTTGACTGGTCAGGCACCGTGCCAGGTTGTCCACTCCCTCCGGAGGCGTACCCATGACCCATCCATCCCCCCACGAGAAGGGCGCGACGCGGTGTCGTCGCGCTCGCCTCGACCGTATCGGTCCTCGGCGCGCTCGCGCTCGGGACCTCGCACGCCTCGGCGCAGCCGACGGACAGCGGCCCGTCGTCCCGCGCAGCCGCCTTCAACCGGGCGGCCCAGGAGTTCGGCGTCCCGCAGTCCGTCCTCGAGGCACTCTCCTACTCGCAGAGCCGGTGGGAGGCCCACGCCGGCGAGCACAACACCGACGGTGGCTACGGCCCGATGAACCTCCTCGACGGGACCCTCTTCGCCGCGGACCAGGCAGAAGCCAAGAACGGCACCGATGGGACCGCGGTCGGGACCGGGCCGAAGGCCGTCGACACGCTGGGTCAGGCGGCGAAGCTCCTCGGTGTGGACCGCGACGCGCTACGCAAGGACGCGGACGCCAACATCCGTGGTGGCGCCGCGCTGGTCGCTGCGAAGCAGAAGTCGCTCGGGCTGGCCGTCGGGGCCACCTCGGACCCCGGCCAGTGGTATGCGGCACGGGCCGACGCCAGCGGCTCCGCCGAGGAGACCGCAGCGGCCACCTTCGCCGACGACGCGTATGCCGTCCTGAGCGCCGGCGCGGCCCGCACCACCACCGACGGCAAGTCGGTCGCCCTGCCGCCCACCGCCGTCACGCCGCAGCGCCGGCAGCTGGCCAAGCTCAAGCTCCACAAGTCGAAGGACAACCCGAACGTCGAGTGCCCGTCGGGACTCGACTGCGAGTGGATCCCGGCGCCTTATCAGAAGACCGACGACAAGGGCGGCTACGGGAACCACGACGTCGCCGAGCGGGCACCCCGGCCGGCCCGACCGTCGACTACATCGTCGTGCACGACACCGAGGCGAGCTGGAAGACGACCCTCAAGCTGGTGCAGGACCCGAACTACGTGTCCTGGCACTACTCGATCCGCTCGTCCGACGGCCAGGTCGCCCAGCACGTGCCCACCAAGGACGTCGCCTACCAGGCGGGCAACTGGTACATGAACTTCCACTCGGTCGGTATCGAGCAGGAGGGCTTCGCCGCCGAAGGAGCGACGTGGTACAGCGAGTCGCTCTACCGCAGCTCGGCGCGGCTGGTGCGCTACCTGGCCAAGAAGTACGACATCCCCATGGATCGCGCCCACATCATCGGGCACGACCAGGTGCCCGGGATCGCCCCGGCATACGTCCGCGGCATGCACTGGGACCCGGGCCCGTACTGGGACTGGCAGCACTACTTCCAGCTCATGGGCGCACCGCTGTCGGCACGCCGAGGCGCTCCAAGCCAGGACATCGTCCGGATCCTTCCCGGGTTCGACGACAACCAGCAGGCAGTGACGAGCTGCACCACCGGTGGGGTCGCCTGTGCCCCGCAGGGGACCAACTTCGTCTACCTGCACAGCCAGCCCAGCGAGAGCTCGCCGCTCGTCCAGGACGTTGGCCTGCACCCGGACGGGAGTGCCAGCACCACGGGTGTATCCGACATCGGCGCCCGCGCCAACGCCGGGGTCGAGTTCGCCGTCGCTGACCGCCAAGGCGACTGGACCGCCATCTGGTACCTCGGCCAGAAGGGGTGGTTCTACAACCCCGTCAAGAGCCCGACGGCGATCAACGTCGGCGGGTCCTACGTGCTGCCCAAGGCGGGCAAGACGTCGGTGCCAGTCTACGGCCGAGCCTACCCGGAGGCCGCCGCGTACACGGCATACCCCGGCGTCCCGGTCCAGTCCGTCCTGCCGCTGCAGTACTCGATCCTCGCGGGCCAGCGGGCCGTCCTCAGCGATGCAACGGTGAAGACGGACTACTACCGCGCGTCGACGTTCGACACGCCGCCGCCGGCGGACCACGTCGACATCGTCGGGCAGGACCGCTACTACCAGGTCTCGTTCGGGCACCGGATCGCCTTTGTCCGGGCGGCTGACGTGGACATCGTCAAGGCGGGGAAGAAGTAGCGCTTGACTGACAGCCCAGAGCGGTTGTCGTAGCAGGAGACTGACGGAGCCCGGGTGGCGGTACCCGGGCTCCGTCGGCTGTCCGGGACCGTGTCGACCTCGAGTGCCTCGGGCCGCTTGCCTTCCCTCGTTCAGCACCTCATCCGGTGCCGTTCCAGACATGCGTGCCTCCTTGGTCCACCCGTCGGACCGACCTGCTGACGGGCACCCATCCAGCAGCTCCAGTCGACGACCTTCCGGGCCGGCGGGCAAGCGTTCCGGAGAGGCTCTCGGTGGGCGCCCCGTGCGTCAGCCGCTGAAGGCCTGCAGGAAGGCCTTGACGAGCGGCGCTGCCGACTGTGACCCCGAGACGCCGTCCTCGACGTAGGCCACGACGGCGAGGTCGCCCCTCCCGGCCACCATCCACGCGTGGGTCCGCAGGGGCGTCTGCGTCCCGTACTCCGCCGTGCCGGTCTTGGCCAGCGTGACGCCGACGTCGGCCAGGACCCGGCCACTGCCCTCGCTGACGACGGCACCCATCATGGCCTGCAGCGCCTGGGCCTCGGCCGGCTGGAGCGGCTTGGGAGGAGTGGGAAAACCGGCGGCTGCAGGATTGTCCGTGAGGAGCTTGGGGCGCACCACCGAGCCCTTCATGACGGACGCCACCACCGTGGCCATGTCCATGGGGGCGACCTCGATCCTGGCCTGGCCGATCATCGAGGCGGCGTGCTCTGTGCCCTGGCCCTGGTCCGGGACGGAGCCGAGAAAGGCGGGAAAGCCGAGGTCGAGGTCCACGCCGATACCCAGGGACGCCGCGGCGGAGGCGAGGTCGGCCTGGGACACCTTGTCGTTGTTGGAGAGGAAGGCGGTGTTGCAGGAGTTGGCGAACGCCGTCAGCAGCGGGATCTGCCCCAGCTTGTCGGCCGGGTAGTCGTTGTAGTTCTTGAACGTCCGCCCGTCGACGACGACGGTCGGGGTGCAGGAGACCACCGCGTCCGGTGTGAGGCCGGCTCGCAGCAGGGCCAGCGCCGAGACGATCTTGAACGTCGACCCCGGGGCGGCGTGGCCGGTCGTCGCCAACGGCTGCCCGTTCGCGGCGGGTCCGTTGGCCGCCGCGAGGATCTCACCCGTCGAGGGGCGGATCGCCACGAGCGCCGTGGGCGTGGTCGACGTCCCGACCGCCGAGTCGGCGGCGTCCTGGGCCTGGGGGTCGAGCGTGATGGTCAGGGGCTTGCCCTGGACCGGGTCACGGCTGAAGAGGTCACGCGCTGAGGGCTTGCCCGACGCGTCGGTGCCGACCGCCTGCACCTTCAGCCCCTCGGTGCCGCGCAGCTGGGCGTCGTAGCGCTGCTCGAGCCCCGAAAGCCCGACGACGTCTCCCGGGCGGATCTTGCCCGCCGACCCTTGGACGACCTCGCCGGTCGCCTCCCCCACCGCGCCGAGCAGTCCCCGGGCAAAGGTCGGTGACGGGCCGACGACCGACTTTCCGGGGATGCGGACACCTCCGGGGATGGCAGCGATGGCGTCCGCCCTGCTTGTGGCCAAGGGGTCGTCCGCGCGCAGCGTCCGGGCGATGACGAAGGCCTTGGCACCCGCCGAGGAGACCGCCTTGACGTATGCCGTGGGGTCGATCCCGAGGAGGGTCGCCAGCGCGGTGGCTGAGGAGGCCGCCTGCCCGGCGTTGACCCGGCCCTTGTCGATGCCGATCTGGAAGACCGCCCGCTCCGTCATCAACGGGGTGTTGCCAGCACCGACGATGTCAGCCCGCTTGGCCAGCGTAGGGGCGCGGGTCAGGCGCTCGGTGGCGGTGAGGCCGGGGGCCAGGAGAGCCGGTGACCAGGTCACGTGCCAGGTCTTGTCCGCGGCGAGGGTGAGGCCGGCGTCGGTGGAGTAGACCCAGTCCTTGTCGCTGTCGTCGACGTCCCAGGTGAAGGTCAGCGACGCGGTGGCCTTCTTGTCGTTGCCCTGCGTCTTCGCCACCTTCGCCACGGTGACCGTCCGCTTGACGTCCTTGAGGTCCCCGACGGCAGTCTTGACGAACGTGGTCGCGTCCGCCGGCGTCGCGCCGTCGAAGACCACCGTGGACAGGTCGCCCTGGGCCAGTCCGGCCGCCAGGCCGGCGGCAGCGGTGTTCGGCTCCGGGGGCTTTGGCGGGCTGACGACCGAGCAGCCGGCCAACGACATGCCCAAGAGGGTGGTGATCACGCCGAGGGCGTGGCCACGGCTCGGGTGGCGGCCGAGGTTCTCCGTGCTCAGGTGACCCATGGCACCATCCTCACAGACGACCGAAGGCGATGACGCCCAGCATCCGAAGGGATTGCTGGGCGTCATCGTGTGGTCAAGGCGCGGTCAGGGTCGCGCCGAGAGAACCGGCCTCACCGTGAGGTCACGGCGTCCCGAACCAGGTGAAGGCCCGGGCGACGAGATCGGCACGGTTGGCGGCGGTGCCGTAGGCCTCCACGGGGAAGGCCAGGAAGAACACCTTGTACCCGTTGGCCGCGACCGTCAGCGCGTCAGCCTTGCCGGCAGCGTCTGTGAACGCCGCCGTCCCGGGATCAATGGGCGTGGTCTGGTCCTCGTAGTTGGCCTTGAGGAGAGTGTGGTCCAGAGTCACGGCGGGCAGGCCGCTGGTCACGGGGTTTCCTGCCACGCCGGTCACCCTCGCGGTGGCCTTGTCGTTCTGGGTCTCGCTCCCGTCCCAGTTGACGTGCAGGTAGTTCTTCACGAACGGCGTCGTGCCGGCGGCCTGGTCGAGGATGTCCTGTCCGGACATCATCAACCGACCCCCGCCGTCGAGGAAGGCCTTGAGCTCCGTCTCATAGGGAGTGATCGGCGCCGGGTAGCTGTTGCCGGTCCACCACACGACGTTCTTGTGCGCCGTGAGGTAGGACTGGGGCAGCTCCGGGCGCGACTTGAGATCCCAGTAGCTGTACGGCTCCGCGCCCATCGCCGTCGTGTAGCTCGCTGCCACATCGGGCGCGTTGCCGTCCTCGTCGACGAGCAGCGTGGCCTTCACGACGGCGATCGTCGTCATGGTGGCCGTCGCGGACACGGCTGGGTCGGCGCTCGAGGTGGCCTTGAGCGTCGCTGTGTCCTCGGCGTTGTCCGCAGCCGTTCCCGGCACGGCGACCTTGACGCAGACGTCTCCCGTGGCGCCGGGGGCGATCGTGGGCGTCGTCGCAAGCGGCGTGGTGCAGCTCGCGTCGTACGCCTTGGCCGACCACGCGCTCGCCACGGAAAGCGCGTAGGAGTCGGTCTTGTATCCGATGTTGGTGAGGTGGACGGTGTAGCTGGCCACCTGACCCACCTTGGCCCCACCGGACTGCTCGGCCGGGGTCGCGGTCACCCCGTGGGCCGGGGCGATGGGCGTGCTGTGCGGGCTTCCCGTCGTGGCGACGCCGTCGGATGCCTGGACGTCGATGCCGTCGTTGATGATGGACTTCACCGACGAGGGCAGGTCGGCCGAGATCCGGACCGAGAAGTGCACCTGGAGCTGACCGCCGGCAGGCACGGTCAGACCGGACCACGTGACTTCGTTCTTCTTTGCGCGACCGCCCTGGTCGGCGGACACGAACGTCGTTTGCGCCGGCAGCGGGTCCCTGATCGTCACCTTGTTCGCGGCGGCGTTGCCGAGGTTTCTGACGGTGATCGTGTAGTCGATCGTGCTACCCGGACCGACCGGCGTGCCGGCGTCCGTCGTGGACACGACGAGCGCGGCGGACGCGTCACGGTTTGCCAGCGTGTATGCCGCGCGGCCGTGGGTGCCGGCAAGGAGGACGCCGTTGGTGGCGTCGTAGTCGAGCTGCCACGTGGCGACCTTCGGCATGCTGTCGCCGAGGCGCTTGTACTGCCGGCCGCCGTTGGTCGACACGAAGGTGCCGACGTCGCTGCCGACGTAGATCGTCCGCGAGTCGGAGGGGTCGATGACGACGGAGTTCACCGGCACGTCGGGCAGGTTGGCCGTCGCGTCCCGGAAGGTCTGGCCGCCGTCGGTCGTCGCGAAGACGTGGCCCCGGTTGGACGGGGTTGCGGCGCCGAAGCCACCGAAGGCAAGGTAGGCGACCCGCCAGTTCGACTTGTCGACGGCGATCTGGTTGACCGGCCGGTTAGGCAGGGCGTCCTTGCCGACCCTTGTCCAGGTCGGGTTGGCGGACGTGACGGCGTCGGGGCTGACGGAGACGATGGCGTCGTCGGTGCCGACCCAGACCCCGTCGCCGCCGTCGGCAACGCCGACCGCGGAGATGACGCAGCCCCGGGCGCCGTTGGGCGCGGCGCCGGTGCAGCCGCCCGTGAGGTCAGGGCTGACGGACTTCCACTGGACATCGCCGGCCGACGGGGCCTCCGCGTTGTTGGTCCGGTAGAGCCGGTAGGTGCCGAGGAACATCTGGTTGGTGTTCCCGCGGTTCTGCACCCACGGGACGTAGAACTCGGCCCGGTCTTTCGTGTCGACGCCGCCGTTGATGGACTCATTGCCAAAGAACGAGTTGGCCTTGGCCGGGTCATAGCGGTACGGGCTGATGCCGTAGTACGTGCCGAAGACCCACGCGGGAACCGACGGGTTGACGGTGTTCGGGGTCGTCTGGTCGACGATGACCTGACCGCCGTCACCGCTGGCCTGGTCGAACCACCTACTGTCGAAGGTCGACTTGCGCAGCGTGCCGTTGTCCTGCGTGCCGCCCCAGAACTGACCCGGGAGATTCGGCACCGTTGCGATCGAGCTGAACATGCCGATGGCCAGGCCCGTGGAATGTGTCAGCTTCAACGTCTTCGGGTCCACCTGGCCGTTGAGGTTCTCCCACTCGGCGGTCTCGAGCTTCCCGCCAGTGTTGCGACCGCCGGTCGCTGACTGCCAGACGCCCCCGTCGTTGCCGATGGCAACGTGCGAGGGCTTGTTGGCCTGGAAGGCGAATGCGTGGAAGTCGGGGTGCAGGTCGTAGCCCAGGCTGAGCCAGTTCTGCCCGCCGTCGGTCGAGCGGTAGACGCCGCCGGACTGCGGGCTGTTGGCGTAGCCGTAGGAGCCCAGGGCGTAGACGATGTTGGGGTTCGACGGGTCGGGCCTGACGACGTTGTCGTAGAAACACTGCGTGCCGCAGTAGCCGGCCACGGAGTCCGGGCCCTTGGCGGGCGCTCCGGTGGCGTTGGCCCAGGTCGTGCCACCGTCGCCGCTCCTGAAGATCTGCGCCGGGTGGTACTTGTTGCCCGAGGCGACGTAGTCGAATCCGGTGTAGAGGGTCGGGGAGCTGGCGCCGGCCGGGTGCGAGATGCCGAGCGAGAACCGGGTGGCACCATCGGCGTAGTTCCCCTTCGGGAGGTCGCCCAGCGAGCTCGACCAGGTGCGGCCGCCGTCAGCCGACTTGTAGATGCCGTCGCCCCAGAACGACGCCCACAGGTTCTTCGGGTTCTGGGGGTCGATGACGAGGTCGGTGGCGCCGTGCAGCTCGTCGGTTGTGCCCTTGCGCAGGGTCCAGTTGGCGCCCCCGTCGGTCGACTCGTAGATGCCGTACGGCTGCGCGGTCGGTGAGGTCGTCCGGTGGTTTCCACCGCGGCCTCGCAGGGTCGCGGCATACACGTGGTCGGGGTTCGTCGGGTCGACGGCGAGGGCGGAGGTCGCCTGGCCGGTGAAGAGGTCGGAGACGTGGGTCCAGGTCACTCCGCCGTCGGCGCTGCGGTAGACACCGTCGCCGTAGTACGAGTCGCCGGCGAGGGCACCTTCACCGGTGCCCATGTAGACGATCCGGTCGTTGCTCGGAGCGAGGGCGAGAGCGCCCACCGCCTGCGTGTCGGCGTCCTTGGTCCGCGACGTCCACCTGCCGGCGGTCGCGTCATAGGTCCACACCCCGCCCTGGGCGGCGCCGAGCACCAACGTGCCGTCATTGCGGATGACGAGCGCACTGACGCGCCCACTCATGGCGGCGGAGGTGCCCGAGGTGCGCACCTGCTGGACGATGGGGTCCGGCCCCTGGCCGACCCACGTGCCGCCGCGCGCCTTGCCCTTGACCGTCTCGTTGGCGACGCCGGAGGCCTTCCTGCTTGCGTCAAGCCTCAGCCCGGCGGCCTGCTCCACGCTCAGCGGGTTGTCACCGGCCAGCAACCTGCTCGAGTAGTAGGCATCGCGCAGCTTGTCGAACCCTGCCTCCTCCGACCCGTCCTTGCGCTCACCCTTGGGCGTGAGCCTCGTCGGGGTGTCGTCGGTGCTCGAGCTCGAGCTGGCGGCTGCTGGGGCGACCGTCGGCAGATAGCCGACGCCGAAGGTGGCGATCACGAGCGGGATGACCGCAAGCCTGGACCGACGCATACTTCCTCCACAAAGGCGAGGGGTCCTGAGTGCCGGGTAGGCGGTTTCCCAGTGGCCCGTCGGAGACTCTGGCAAATGGGACGGGCTGATAGGAAGTGGACAGGCGATCGTGACCTGATTGTGATCCGGCTCATTGCGGTGTTTTCGCGGCGAACGGTGCCCACGATGAGGGGGTCGATCGGCTCCGACCGGCGGGGCAACGAAGGGATGTGCAGTGGCGGAGGCGAGAGGAGCGAGTGATGGTGTTTGCGGTGGTCTTGACGGCTGTCGGCTCAGCGATGAGCGGCGTGCCAGTCGCAACCGTCACCGGTGTCTCGGCGTCCTTGGGTCGCTTCTCGGGCTGTCGCTCGCGGTGTCCGGCTGCTCGGGGGCACCGTCTCCCTCGGAGGGTGCCTCGTCCGGGTCGACGGGATTCGCTTCGACCGGTCCTCCCGGATCCAGCGGTGCTGCCACGCCGACTTCTGCCACGACGACTTCTGCCACGTCGACTTCTGGCACGTCGACTTCTGGCACGTTGAGTCCCACCGATGATGTGCCCTCGATGCCAGGGTCGTCACCCCCCAGCACTGCCGGAGCCCCGTGCACCGCCCCGCCGAGCGCCAGCACCGGTCCGGCGGCCACGCTGGTCACCGTTGAGCTGATGTCCCCCTCGACTGCGTCGTCCGGGGCGAGCATCGCGCTCGTCGCCCGGCTCGTAGTCCGCTCGGACGGCCCGAGGATCATCCTCCAGCCGACGACCTCGGCCGTGGTCGTCCTCGACGGCACGACGGTGGTGGCGCGGGCAGTTGGGCTGGCGGGAGCCGCCGTCCCGCTGCAGCTGCGAGCGGGTGAGCGGCGCCCCGCCCAGACTGTGCCGGAACGCCTGGACCTCGTCGGGTGCGACGGGTCGCCCCTGCCGGCGGGACGCTACGCGGTCCGCGCCCTTGTGGGCTACGGAGGTGATCCCCTCAACGCCGGCTCGAGTGGTCAGCCAGGGGCCTTCGTCCTCGTCAGCGAGCCGCAGACCCTGGTTGTCAGCTGAACGGCGGGTCTCGGAGAACGCCGATACGGCGCCCGTGACGGTCCTGCCTGTTGACGCGGTGGCCGACGCGGTAAACCCACGGAGTCGGTCGGGTTCCCTGCCCGCCTGCGGCTGTCGTCGCCGGACATGCCGGTGGGCCCGCCGGCTGGCGGGGTGTGGGGCGGGGTCATGGTCGTTGTGGTGGGTCGGCGCTGCCGGGGTCGAAGTGGTCACCGGGTTCGCTGCCGGGGCCGCTGCCGCTGCCGTTGTCGTCACCGGGGTCGAAGTGGTCACCGGGACCGCTGCCGCTGCCGGGTTCGTTAGGGGGGTCGGGTCGGTGTCGGGTCAGTTCGCTGAGGTAGCTGTCGTAGGAGCCGGGGGTGAGGTCCCAGGTGACGTTGCCGTCGTGGACGCGTCCAGCGAGGCGGTGCCGGTGGACCCAGGTGTGGTGGTAGCCGCACAGCAGGGCGGCGTGTGCCAGGTCGGTGGGTCCGCCGTCGGCGAAGTGCCACAGGTGGTGCGCGTCGCACCACTGGGCGGGCATCGAGCAGCCGGGGATGGTGCAGGCGCGGTCGCGCAGCCACAGCGCCTTGGCCTGGGCGGGGGTGAACCAGCGTGATTCGCGGCCGAGGTCGAGGACCTGCCCGTCGGTGCCCAGGACGGCCGGGATGATCCCGGCGTCGCAGGCCAGGCGGCGGATGGCGGCCGGGCCCAGGAGGGTCCCGGCGTCGGAGGAGGCGATGGTGGTGCCGGCGCCGAGCTCGGCGAGCAGGTCCTGCCAGCCGATGGTGACCAAGAGGGTGGCCTTGGCCGCGGTGGGCAGGCTGCCGGGGCAGGACACGGCCCGGCGGACCAGCTCGATCAGGGCCTGCCCGCGTCGTTGCGCGGCCGGGCGCAGGTCGGGGACCCCGTCGGCGGGCCGCGGCGCGGACAGGGGTCCGAGGGCCGCCTCCAGGACCGTCTTGGCCTCCACGTCCAGGCGCAGCGTGTAGTCGAACAGGCCGTCCCCGCCATGCATCGGCTGGGACAGCGCGACCAGGACCTTGGCGCGCTCCTGGTCGCGGTCGAGCTCTCCGGCCTGGCCGTAGCGGGCCAGCAGCGCCGGGCGCAGCCTGCGGACCGCACGCGGTCCGTCCTCGGCGGCCAGGCTCAGCAGGGCCTGCCACACGCTGGGGACCGCTTCCGGGGTGAGCCGGTGGCGGATCCGGTCCATCTCCTCGACACAGACGGCGGCGGCGCGCACCGGGACCCGGCCCGAGAGGAGGGCCTCGCGCAGCTGGGCGTGCCGTTGCTGCGTCGCGGCCCTCGTCACCGCGAGCAGCTGCCCGGCGCCGCCGGCCCGCAACGACGGCGCCCACTCCAGGATCCAGCCGGTGTGGGCCCGGGCCATCGTCTTGGTGGTCTCACCTCGCTCGATGGCCTCGGCCAGGACCGCGACCCGGGCTGCCTCGACGGCCCGGCCGAGGTCGTCGAGCTGGCGGAACAGCGGGCCCAGCTGCTCGCTGCCGCCCTGCCACAGGACCGCATCGATCCCGGCCAGCGCCGAGACCGCCGCCGCGACGTCGTCGCGGCGCTCCGACAGCTGCTGCACCTGCTCCATACCGCAAACCTAGACGCGAGCACCGACAGCCCCCGAAAGCCTGACCCTCGCGAACAGCACTGTCCACAAACCCTGTTCGCCCAGTCCCACCATCCACAGGGCCGGCATCCAGTTAGCGCGTAGACCATGAACAGCCCGACATGCACAACGTCATCACGCCGTCCAATACGACCCGGTGTGCCGGCTTCCCCTCTCATATCGCATGCTCGGCTGAGCCCCGGGCCCGGCTCGACGCCCCGTCCGACCCCGACTCGCCCCCACTCGGCCCGGCCCGGTGCCCAGGCTCAGGACGCGATGTGGCTGAAGGTGCGTCGGTAGTCGCCCGGCGGGACGCCCACCTGCCGGGTGAAGTGGTGTCG
>JAABUJ010002629.1_pt1 | contig 21696 bp, 22 predicted proteins | sample 5559131 | NCBI WGS metagenome assembly JAABUJ01 (sample SAMN10711875, study PRJNA513366) | rock metagenome | isolation source: Antarctica rocks | place: Antarctica: Victoria Land, Mt New Zealand nord | collected 2016-01-07
GGCGACGTAGGGGTGGCGGCGGCGACGTCGGCGGCGCGCACCGCGTACCCGTCCAGCAGGGCCGTGTCAGCACCCGGCAGCCCGGAGCGCGCGACGACGTCTTCGGCCAGCCGGCAGCCGTGCGCGTCGGCGAGCGAGACCGGCAGCGTCTCCAGCGACCCCATCGTCTCGAGCACGGCGGCGAGGTGCTCCTCGACCGAGGGCGTCGCGACCGACCCAGGGGCCGGCGGCGGCACGGTCACGGCGCGGCGACCTCACCATCGAGACCAGCGACGAAGGACCGCAGCCACCCGACGAAGTCCGGCCCGAGGTCGGGCCGCTCGGCGGCGAGGCGCACCACGGTCCGCAGGTACTCCTGGCGGTCACCGGTGTCGTACCGGCGGCCGTCGAAGACCACGCCGTGCAGCGGCTCGGTCGCCATCAGCGCCGCCATGCCGTCGGTCAGCTGGATCTCCCCACCGCGGCCAGGCGGGGTCTCCCGCAGCGCCGCGAAGATGCTCGGCGACAGCACGTACCGGCCCACGACGATGAGGTCGCTGGGCTCCTCGCCCGCGGGCGGCTTCTCGACCAGGCCGGTCACCCGCACCAACGGGTACGCCACCCCGGCCGGTGCCTGCGCCGCCTCGACCGCCGCGCAGCCGTAGAGGTGCACCTGGTCGCGCGGCACCCGCATCAGCGCGACGACGCTGCCCCCGAGCGCCTCCTGCGCGGCGATCATGCTCTCCAGCAGCAGGTCCCGTGCGTCGACGACATCGTCACCGAGCAGCACCACGAAGGGCTGGTCGCCGACGTGGTCGGCGGCGCAGAGCACCGCGTGCCCCAGCCCCAGCGCCTCCCCCTGCCGGACGCTGTGCACGTGCGCCAGCCCTGTCGAGCGGCGGACCGCGGCCAGCCGGGTGGCGTCACCCTTGCGCTCCAGCGCCGCCTCCACCTCGGGGGCCGCGTCGAAGTGGTCCTCGATCGCCTTCTTACCCCGTGAGGTGATCAGCAGCACGTCGTCGCACCCGGCACGCGCTGCCTCGGCCACGACGAGCTCGATCACCGGGGTGTCGACGACCGGCAGCATCTCCTTGGGCACGGCCTTGGTCGCGGGCACGAAGCGGGTGCCCAGCCCGGCCGCGGGGATCACAGCGGTGCGGACTCGGCCCATCGGCGCAGGCTATCGACCCGCCCGGCGCCGCCCCTCGTGGTCCGCCGGCTCGTCCTCCGCGGGGGTCGGCGGCGCCACCCGCACCGTGTTGCGCCCGCCGTCCTTGGCTGCGTAGAGCGCCTGGTCGGCCCGGCGCAGCAGCGCGCTGGCCGTCGTCGCCGCGTCGGGGAAGGCGGCGACCCCGATCGAGACGGTGATGTGCAGCGGCAGCTCCCCCTCCCCCCCGCCGAAGGGCTCGCCCCGCACCTCGTCGACGATGCGCTGCGCGATGACCGCGGCACCCTCCGCGTCGGTCTCCGGCAGCACCGCGACGATCTCCTCCCCGCCGTACCGCGCGAGCACGTCGACCTCCCGGATCTGCGCCGTCAACCGGGTCGCCACCTCGACGAGCACCGCGTCACCGCGCTGGTGGCCGTAGGAGTCGTTGACCGACTTGAAGCGGTCCAGGTCCATCATGAGCACCGCCAACGGGCGGCCGAACCGGGTGGCCCGCTCCACCTCCCGCCCGAGCGCGCCGGTGAGGTAGCGGTAGTTCCACAGCCCGGTCAGCCCGTCGGTGATCGACAGCCGCTGCGCCTCCTGGTGCAGCATCACGTTGTCGATCGCCACCCCCGCCTGCGCGGCGAAGGTCTTGATCGTGTCGACGTCGGCGGGGTCGAAGGCCGCGCCGTCCTCCCGGTCGTAGAGCCCGAGCACGCCGGAGACCGACCCCGAGGTGCGCAGCGGTACGGCGATCACCGCTCGGGCGTGCGGCTCGACGGCCGCGAGGTGCAGCTCGCCCAGCCCGTCCCCGACCGTGCCGGCGAGGCCCTCCTGTGTCTCGTGCACCCGCCCGAGCACGCCGACCCCGCTCTCGACCCGCAGCAGCGTGCGGCCGCTGCCCGGGGGCAGCCGGTCGGCCAGGCCGCGGCTGACCGCGGCGTAGAGATCCCCCCGCCCGGCACTCGACAGCAGGATGACGCCGGCCTCGGCACGCACGCTCGCCTGCGCGGTGTCGAGGATGACGCCGAGGATCTTGTCGAGGTCGTGCGTGCTCGACAAGGTGTCGCCGAGGCGGGTCAGGTTGCGCCGCAGCTCGTCGCGGCTGCCCTCCAGCGCGGCGATGTGGCGCCGCAGCGAGCCGGTCATCTCGTTGAGCGCGGTGCCCAGTGACGCCACCTCGTCGTTGCCCTCGGCGTTGACCCGCGTGTCGAGGTCCCCCGCGGTGATGCTGTCGGCCGCCGCGGACAGCCGAGCCAGCGGGCGGGTCACCACCCGCGCCAGCTGCACCCCGATCACCACTGCCACCAGGAGCGCGACGAGCAGCACGAGCGCGAGCAGCAGCAGCGGCCGGCCGTACCCGTCGACCGGCGACGACACCACCAGCACTCCCGCGCCCGGGCCACCGAGCCCCACGGTGGTCGCCGCCTGCCCGTGCAGCTCACGTGTCCCCGTCGTCGTGCTGCGCAGCCCCGCGTCGGCCAGCGAACGCGCCAGCCCGGCATCGTCGAGCGTGGTGACCGGGGCGACCCCGGCCGCGGCGACGGTGACCCCGACCCGCTCCCCCGTCGATTCCCGCAACATCAACAGGAGCCGTCGGTCCACCCGGGCGGCGGCGACCACCACGCGCCCGTCCGCGAGCGGCGTGCGGGCCACGAGCACGCGCACGTCGAGCACCGCGTCGCAGGGCTGCAACGCCAGCAGCGCGGGTACGGGGTCGCTCAGCTCGGCCAGCGCGCCGGTCACGGTGGGCGGCGTGCCGTCGGCGGCCACGATCGCCACCAGCGCCACCGCGCCACTGCTGATCACCTGCTGGGTCGCCGCGGCGAGCGCCGCTGGGTCGCCGGCGCGCGCGGCCAGCTGCTCGGCGGAGAGCCGGGCCACGGTGCAGGACTGGCGCAGCCCGGTCGCCACCGTCCGGGCGGCCGCCGCGGAGCGGGTCATGGCGCGGTCTCGCGCGGCGTGCGGCAGCGCATAGGCCACCACCACCGCGGCGGCGACCAACGGCACGAGCGCGACGAGCGCGAAGGCGAAGGCCAGGCGGGAGCGCAGCGTCACCGGCCGTCGCACGGAGGGGCCATGCCTCCGCGTCGCACCCGCCGGATGCTGGCACGCGCGCCGGTCTCCGGGAGGCTTTCCACCACGCTTCACTACCCCCGTGCAGCCGGAGCGCGACCGTGGCGCCCAGAAGGTCGCTCTGCGTCGCGACACGCTGGCGGCGCGCCGGGCGATCTGGGGTCCGGCGGGCGAGCCGACCGACCTGGAGCAGCTGCGTACGACCGCCCTGCTCGACCTCGTGCCACCGGCCGGGAGGGTCGCGGCCTACCTCTCGTACCGGGACGAGCCGGCCACCGGCCTGCTGCGCGCCGTGCTGGCCGGTCGGCTGCTCCTGCCCCGCCTCGGCGCGCGCACCGGGCTCGAGCTGGTGCCCGAGGACGGCTCCCGGGTCGCCGGGCCGCGCGGCACGCTGGCCCCCGCCGGCCGGGCCTGGCGCGGACCGGTGGCGTTGGTGGTCGCCCCGGCGCTGCTCGTCGACGCCGCCGGCGCGCGACTCGGCCGGGGCGGCGGCTCCTACGACCGGCTGCTGGCGAGGCTGCCCGGCGTACCCGTCGTCGCGCTGCTCGCCGGCCCTGCCGAGGTCGTGGCCGCCCTGCCCGTCGAGGCCTGGGACGTGCCGGTGGGCTGGGTGGGACTGCCGACGGGGCTGCTCCGCGTTGGGTCTGCAGGGACGTGAGCCACACTCGTCCCCGCGCCCCGCGCCCAGGGCGGCCGCGCCACCGTTGACCCGAGATCGAGGACCACCGTCGTGCCCACGTACCAGTACGCCTGCTCCAGCTGCGGCGAGCAGCTGGAGGTCGTGCAGTCCTTCACCGACCCTTCCCTGACCGTGCACGACGCCTGCGGCGGTGCCCTGCGCAAGAAGTACGGCGCCGTCGGCGTCGTCTTCAAGGGCACCGGCTTCTACCGCAACGACAGCCGTGGCGCGGCCTCCGAGAGCTCGGGCGACACCGGCTCGGGCGACAAGGCCTCGGCCGACAAGGGGTCCGGTGACAAGGGGTCCGGTGACAAGGGGTCGACCGACAAGGGGTCGGCCGACAAGGGGGCCGGGCCGCAGCAGGCCGGGTCGGGCGGTGCGGAGAAGACGAAGAAGGAAGGCGCCGTGGCCGGCAAGGGCGGCGGCTCGCGTGCGGGCGGCTCAGGGGCGGGTGGCTCGGATGCGGGTCGCTCGGGTGGCTCAGCGGGTGCCAAGCCCGGCGCGAAGCCCGCACCCACCTCTGCCTGACCCCCTTCGGCCCGCTGACCTGCCGCGGGTCAGCGTCCGGTAGGAAGTGCGCTGGGCGGGCCGGTCCACGGCCCCGGGAGCGCAGGAGCGAGCCGTGGCCGACGTCAAGGATCTGGTGCAGGGGTTCAAGCAGTTCGTGCTGCGGGGCAACGTCGTCGACCTGGCGGTGGCAGTGGTCATCGGCGGCGCCTTCATGGCCGTCGTGACGTCTTTCGTCAAGAACATCGTCCTGGCGATCGTCTCGATCATCTTCGGCAAGCCTGACTTCTCGTCGGCGCTGATCCTGACCATCAACCACGCGCACATCCGCTTCGGCGCCTTCCTCACCGACGTGATCAGCTTCCTCATCCTGGCCGTGGTCGTGTACTTCTTCGTCGTCGTCCAGGTCAACGCCCTGCTCGCCCGCTTCTCCCGCGGCGAAGAGGTGGCCGACGCTCCCGACCCCTCGGTCGAGCTGCTCGGCGAGATCCGCGACCTGCTGGCCGCGCGCCGCTGACGCTGCTGGACCGCCGCTGCCCCGCTGGTCAACCCGAGTGCGGCGGCACCTCGGCCAGCAGCCGGGCGGTGTCGGGGTCATCCGGGTCACCGGCCCCCGAGCGCACCAGCACCGCGGGGGGCAGGTCCCGCACGGTCTCCTCGACCAGCAACCGACTCGCGAGGTACGCCGACCCGGCCGCCCGCAGACGCTGCGCCGGCCCACCCTCGCGGAGCAGGCGGCGCACCCCGGCCTGCACCCGCTCGGTGTCGCCGGCCGCCGCCAGCCCCGGCGCCGCAGCGCGCAGCAGCGCCTCGACCGCGGTGCCGGCCGGGACCAGCCGGCCGTCGCCGGCCCTCGGGTCGACCAGCTGCTCGGTCAGCCCCCACCGGGCGGCGCGCCAGGTCGCGGCCTGGAGCACGAGGTCCGGCACGGGGTCGGCGGGGCTGTCGCCGGCGCCACGGAGACCGTCCGCGCCGGCCAGCAGCGCCGCCCCTAGCCCCCGGATGAGCCCCGCGAGCACGACCGAGCCCTCGACCAGCGGTTGCGCATCGGCCACCCGCACCTCGACCGTCGGCCAGCGCAGGGAGCGACGGGCATCCCAGTAGAGCTGCGTCGGGCCGCTGATGACCCCGGCCCGCTCGAGCGCCGCGGCCGTGGTGTCGTACCCCTCGGCCGAGCCGAAGACCGGGGGTGGCCCGACGACCGGCCACCGGCGCCAGTGCACCGCGCGCCAGGAGGCGAAGCCGGTGTCGGAGCCCTCCCACCACGGCGAGGAGGCCGACAGCGCCAGCAGCACCGGCAGCCACGGGCGCAGACCGTCGAGCAGCCGGACGGCGTCGGCGGGGTCGGGCACGCCGATGTGCACGTGCAGGCCGGCGATCTGCTGCTCAGCGACGAGCCGGCCGGCCCGCTCGGCGAGCGCGGCGTACCTATCCTCCGGGCTGCGCAGCTGGGCCCGCCAGTCGGTCAACGGCGCCACCCCGGCGCTGGCGAGCCGGCACCCAGCCGCGGCCGCCGCGGCCGAGAAGCGGGCACGCAGGGCACCCAGCGAGGAGGCCACCTCCGCCAGCGTGGCGCAGACCGGCGTGGCCGTCTCGACCTGGGCGAGGGTCAGCTCGCCCTGCAGCTCGCCCCGCGCGGGGTCCCACCCCCGCCGCGCGGCGGCCAGCACCCCGGTCGCGACCGGCCGCAGCACCAGCCGCTCCTCGTCGAGCAGGTGGAGCTCCTCCTCGACGCCCAGGGTGGGGACGTCGGCGGTGCGCGGTCTCGAGCGGGGTGCGGGCACGACCGATGAGCCTGGCAGAGCACGTCTCGGCCCCGGCCCACGGTCGGTGGACATCGGGGGCTGGGCCGTACGGGTCACCCAGCGCCCTCGCGCGGGCCCTTCGGCCAGGCGCCGCACCTGCCGAGGCATCCGAGGTCGGCCTCCTCCCTGGCCGGAGCAGGTATCGGCGGCAACCGGTCCGGAGGGTGCGTGGCAGTGCGGGGGGTCGGGCGCGTGCGGGGAGCACGCCCGCGGGTGACCCGGTCGACTCCCCGGCCGGCGTCCGCGTGAGGCGGCGAGGCGCCCGGAGCGCCGGCGAGCTCGTACCCCTGACCGACCGGGTCTGGGCACTGATCATGCTGCGGCTGGGCCTGGCGGTCGCCTGCGTGGCGGCGCTGCTGACCGGGGAGGTCCCCCCCGGGCCGGACCCACGCGCTCCCTACATCGCGGTCGCGGCCTACGGCGCGGCGTCCCTGCTCGTCGAGGGCGCGCGGCGGCTCTGGCAGCGGATCGGCCGGGGCGGGTCGTGGCTGCTCACCTTGGGGCTGCTGCTCGACGGTGTCTGGATCGGCGCCGAGTGCGGGCTCACCCGTGGCATCACCAGCTACCTCGTGGCGCTCTTCTCCGTACACGCGGTCGCGGTCACCCTCGTCGCGAGCTACCGGACCGGGCTCACGATCGCGCTCTGGCACTCACTCGCCCTGCAGCTGGTCACGACCCTCACGCCCGCGGTCACCGGAGTGGTCGTGCAGGCCGGGCGCACCGAGGTCGCCGTCCTGACCGGGCTCTGGGGCCTGGTCGTCACCACGGCCGCCGCCTCGGCGGTCAACGAGCGCGACCTGCGCCGCCGCAAGATCGAGCTGGAGTCCCTCGCCGAGCTGTCCACCGCGCTGGAGGGCACGGCCAGCGCTGACGCGATCTCCAGCGCACTGCTCGCCGCCTCGACGGCCACCTTCGAGGCGCGCCGGGTCGCCGTGCTCGGCAGCCGGGAGGGGCGCGTCTCTGTGCTCGCGGCCAGCGCGGGGGTGAGCGACGCCGAGGAGACCGGCGCCATCGACGCGCTGCTCCTCGAGGCCTGGCGCACGCACGAGCCGGTGCTGCGCCGCGACCTCGACCCCGACGAAGACCCGCGGCTGGCCTCGATGCTGCCCGACGCCGACAACATCGCGATCTTCCCCATGTACGGGGACAAGGAGGCGGTCGGCGCGCTGATCGTGGAGCTCGGTCGGCAACCCTCGCCGCGCCTCACCCGCCGCGTCGTGACGATGGCCAGCCAGTTCGCCTCGCACACCGGGTTGTCGCTGCAGAACGCCTGGCTGCTCGAGACGGTGCGCCGCCTCGCCGCGACGGACGGTCTGACCGGCTTGGCCAACCGCCGCACCTTCGAAGACGAGCTGGCCCGCGCCGTCGCCCGCGGTCGGTCGCGCGAGCAGCCGGTGTCACTGCTGCTGCTCGACATCGACCACTTCAAGGCGCTCAACGACGGCTTCGGCCACCTGGTCGGCGACGAGGCGCTCCGGGATGTGGCACAGGTGATCGGCTCAGGCCTGCGGCCCGACGCCACGGCGGCTCGGTACGGCGGTGAGGAGTTCGCCGTGCTGCTCCCCGACTGCGGGGCCGGCGAGGCGAGCGCGGTCGCCGAGCGGCTCCGGCTCGCCGTCAGCGCCGTCGCGGTCAGCGGCTCGGTGCACGTCACCATCAGCGCCGGGCACTCCACCTGCGCGGGCGGCGAGCTCGACCCGCACACCCTCGTCCAGGTCGCCGACGCCGCTCTCTACGCCGCGAAGCGCGCCGGCCGCAACCGCGTCGTCGGGGGCACCGGGGTGCCGCTCGGTCCGATGCCCTTCGGCGTCCCGGCCGCCCGCAGCGCCTGACGTCTCCCCCGGGGCACGGTGCCGCGTCGCACGGTCCCGCCGTGATCTACACAACCGGCACCTGCCGGGGGTGACCCGCCGGCGGGTCGAGGCGTACGAGCGTCCATCGTGTGGATCACGGCGGCCGCTCGGCTCGCGGGGTTCGGGGGCGCGGCGGGCGACGTACCGGTTGACCGTGCGCGGGGTCCCCCGTACCGTTATCAACCAGATGGTTGAGCAGACGGCGGTGACGGAGCGGCAGGACCTGTCGCGTACCTTCGCCGCCCTCGGTGACCCGGTGCGCCGAGCGATCGTGGAGCGGCTCGCCCAGGGCGACGCGACGGTGACCGAGCTGGCCGCACCCTTCCCCATCTCGCTGCAGGCGGTGTCCCAGCACATCAAGGTGCTCGAGGCCGCCGGCGTCGTCTCGCGTCGCGCGATGGCGCAGACCCGCCCCGTGCACCTGGAGCCCGCCGCGCTGGCCCGCTCCGCCGACTGGCTCGAGGCGCACCGACGCCGCCTCGATGAGCGTTTCGGGCGGCTCGACGAGCTGCTCGAGCAGACGAAGGGATGCCCATGAGCAACGAGCGCACCGTGACGGCCACCCCCGGCGGTCAGACGATCGCCTTCACCCGGGGCTTCGACGCCTCCGCCGCGCGGGTCTTCGCCGCCCACACCGACGCCGACCTGCTCCCCCGGTGGACCGGGCCACGCGGCACCGCGCTGAGCATGAGGCACTTCGATGCCCGTACGGGTGGCAGCTGGAGCTACGTCATCGCGGTCGGCGCCGAGGAGTGGGGCTTCCACGGCTGCTTCCACGAGGTGACCGCACCGAGCCGCCTGGTGCAGACCTTCGAGTTCGAGGGGCAGCCGGGGCACCCGACCCTGGAGGTGCTCACCTTCACCGACCTCCCCGAGGGGCGCAGCCGGCTCGACGGGCTCTCGGTCTTCCTCTCGGTCGAGGACCGCGACGAGATGCTCGCCGGGATGGACGGTGGCATGACCGAGAGTTTCCGGCGCCTGGACGAGCTGCTGGCCGCGTCGGGCGCTGGCGGGTAGGCCACCGGGTCCGGCGGGGGCGTCCTGCGCGCACCGAGCTGAGGGCGACCCCCGTACCCCCCGTACCGCACCTGACGAACGCCGCCCGGCTCGCCCCACGCGCGGCCTGGCTAGGCTCGGACGCTGGCCCTCGTAGCTCAGGGGATAGAGCATCGGTTTCCTAAACCGTGTGCCGCAGGTTCGAATCCTGCCGGGGGCACGTCCTGAACTAGCCGCTGAACTGCTGCTATTCACTGAAGATCTCCATCCTCTAGTTGCTTGATCGGCTCCTGGCTAACAAGTGGCTAACGGAGCGCACCGCTGGGTGGGTCGGCCGGCATCGCTGATGAGCTCGGCGATGAGGTCGGCTGCGGCGCCGTCAAGAGCTGGTGAGACGTGGCTGTAGGTGTCCAAGGTCAGTAAGACGCTGGAGTGGCCGAGTCGGTCGGCCATGACCTTCGCGGGTACGCCCGCGGCCAGGCCGAGGGTGGCGTGGGTGTGCCGTAGGTCGTGCAACCGGATCTCGGGGAGGCCTGCCTGACGGGCGAGCCGGGGAAGGGATTGGGTGAGCAGGTGTGGAGCGAGGTGCTCGCCGTCTGACCGGGTGAAGACGTACGTCGCCGTGCCCGACAGCCCTGACGCACTCCGCTGCTCGTCTGACGCTGACGATGACGGCGGAGCAGGTCGACGGTCCCGGCGTCGAGGCTGATCACACGGTGACCGCGGCGGATCTTGGGTTCGCCGCTGGTGACCAGGTGGTAGCTCTGCTCGACGAGCTGGTGGTCGACCAGCAGGCGGCCGCGGTCGAGGTCGACCTGTTGCCAGCGCAGCCCGACGGCCTCGCCCCTCGGTAGCCCGGTGTGGGCGATGAGCGCGAAGACGGGGCCGAGCGCGTGCTTCTCAGTCGCTTCGAGGAACGTGCGGAGCTGGGTGGCGTCCCAGACCTTCATCTCGGGACGGCGACGCTGCGGCAGCTGCGCTCCGACTGCGACGTTGCTGGGAACCAGTCCCCAGCGGACGGCGTCGGCGAGCGCGACACGGAGAGTCGCATGCACCAGCCGGACGGTGTGGTGCCAGTCCGAACCTTCCCCGGTCCTTGCCCTTGCCGAGTTGGGCGGTCAGGGCGTTGACGTCCGGGGTGGTGAGGTCAGCCAGCTGGCGGCCGCCGAGCATCGGCACGAGGTAGCGCTGGATGTGGTGGGCGTACGAGCGATGCGTGGACTCCCGTACTCGCACCAGCCCCGGCAGCCAACGCTCGGTCAGGTAGTGCGCGACGCTGAGCCAACCGGGGGTGATAACCACGCCGCTGCTCCGGCGCCGCTGCTCCACGAGCAGCGCCTCCTGCGCGGCCCGCTTGGTTGCGAAGCCGGAACGCCAGATCTGCTTGCGCTTGCCGTCGGCACCGAGCCCCACCTCGAGCACAAAGGCCCATGGCTTGGCGCGCGGCGGACCGCCCGGAGTGGCGGGTCCCCGCCTGCGGACGCTGCCATGCATCAGTGGCGTTGAGCGAGCGGCAGCGGGGGGGCGATACCCAGCAGAGCGAGCAGTGGCGCGGTGGGGACACGGATCAGCTTGCCGACGCGGATCACCGGAGTCGGCCACCGGTCGGTGCGGACGAGCTCGTACGCCGCCGTGCGGCCGACGCCGAGCACGGCGGCCGCGGTAGCCAGGTCGATGACCGGCGGCAGCGCGGCGAGGTCAACCTCTGTGGTGGTGGTCATGGCGTTGCTCCTGGGAGTGGGTGGTTGGCACATCAAGAAGTTGTGGCGCTGTGGCCGTCGGTGGGGCGGACGGCGCCCATGTAGGTGCCGAAGCCAGCGATGTTCTAGACGCGGACGACCCCGTTGCTGTTCGGCGCGTCAATCATGGTCCCGTCGCCTGCGTAGATGCCGACGTGTCCCGGCAGCCCTGAAGCGTCGGGGTCGAAGAAGACAAGGTCGCCGGGCTCCAGCTGGTCCTCCGGCACATGCGGGCCGGCGGACCACTGCTCCTCGCTCGTCCGGGGCAGTCCGATGCCAGCCGCCTGATAGGCACGCATGGTCAGCCCGGAGCAGTTGAACGCGTCGGGACCGGTGGCGCCATAGACGTAGGGCTTACCGAGCTGGGCTTGCCCGAAGGCGAGCACGGCATCCGCCGCCGGGCTGGCGCCAAGGGGCACCTGGTAGGGCAGTGGCTGGGCGCACACGAGCGGCCCGTCGGCTCCGACCACAGTGCGCCGGCGACTGCGGTCCCGAAGCCTGCCCACTGCTCGTAGAGCGAGCTGTCGCTGGACGCCTGTATGAGCTGCGCCGCCTGCGCCATCGGCAGCTCTGCCCAGCCGGGGATCTGTGCCAGTCGTGTGTAGAAGGCAGTCGAGGCGTAGGTGGGGTCGAGGAGCTGTTCCGGCGTACCCCACCCCTGGGACGGGCGCTGCTGGAACAGGCCCAGGCTGTCGCGGTCCCCGTGGTCGAGGTTGAGCAGTCCCGACTCCTGCTGCGACGTCGTGATCGCTATGGCCGCTGCCTGCATCGGCATGCCGAGGCTGTGCGCGGCGCTCACGATCGTGGTCGCGTTGCTCAGCTGAGCGCCGGACAGCCTGAGGCCGCGTGCACTCGTGCCTGAACCAGCGTCTTGAGGAAGGACTGTGCACGTCGTGCTCGCGGCGCTCGCGCTGCCTCCGCTCACAGCTCCCAGGAAGGTCGTCAGGACCACGAGCGGCACGGCAGCCGCAGTCGCAGTGGAGCCAAGGTCTTGACCTCAGGCATGGGCGCCGTTCAGTTGCTCGATGTACTGGGACTGTCCGCGTGAGTTGGCAGAAGTCTCCTGGGTTGGACGCCTGCCTGTCGACTCATACGCATAGAGACCGTCTGATCATGAACTGATCAGGTACCAGGGACGGCATCCTGGCGCCTCGACGCTGTCGATCATGAGCTCGCCGCGGAGTCCCTACGACGACCACGACGTCGAGGACGGGCTCTTCCGGTACGCCTTTCGCGACGGCGACCCGCTCGGCGGCGACAACCGCAAGCTGCACTCCGCGCTGCGCCGTCGCGACCCGATGGTGCTGCTGCGCCGGCTCGAGCCGGGCACCTACGTCCCCTACTACCCGGTCTACGCGGTCGGTGTGGACCTGGTGCGACGCCACTTCCTCATCGCACTCGACCCCTCGCTGCGCTACGCCGACGACTCGGTGCTCGCCACGATCGACAAGGGGTACGCCGACCGGCTGACCCGCCAGCGCCTGCACCAGCCCGTCTTCCGGTCGCAGGTGCTCGACGCCTACGACCGGCGCTGCACGATGTGCCGGCTCGCCCACGTGCCGCTGCTCGACGCCGCGCACATCACCGCCGACGGCGAGGCCGACGGGAAGGCGGTGGTCACCAACGGCCTCGCGCTGTGCAAGATCCACCACGCGGCGTACGACCGGGACATCATCGGCGTGTCACCTGACCGGGTCGTCGCGGTCGACGCCGACGTGCTGCGGGAGGTCTTCCTGGCCTACCGCCATTTCGCCCGCAAGGACGTGCTCTCGTGACCGTCGCGGCGGCGGATAGTCAGTCGCCCGAGCCGCTCGTGTCCCCGGCGCCCTGATGCTCGCGCTCCTCGGACCCCCGCCTACTGCGCAGGCGCCCCCGGCCGGCGACGAGGTCTCGGTGATCGCTCGGCGACCGTTCCGGGTCCGCCGGCTCGCCCGGCAGGTCGGCAAGTGGGGCATCCTCGCGGTCGTCTTCGAAGACGTCCTGTTACCGCAGATCGTGGGGACACGCAACAGCTGGCACGAACTTCCCGGTGTCAACACTGCGTGGCTGCTGATGGCCGTGATGGTGGAGGCGGCGTCACTCGCTGTGTACGGATTGCTCAGTCGGGCGTTGTTCCCCAAGGACCAGCGGCCGGGGTACGCCACCCTCCTCGCCATCGACCTGTCGACCATGGCCGCCAGCCGCGTCATGCCCGCCGGGTCCGCCGTCGGGCTGGGTTTGGGCTACCGCATGCTCACCCGCGCCGGCGTGAGCGGGCCCGTCGCAGTGTTCGTGAAGGTGACCCAGGCTATTGGCTCAGCAGTCGTGCTCAATATCATCCTCCTCATCGCCCTGGTGGCATCAACCGCACTACACGGATTTAACCCCGTCTTCGGGCCACTCGCCCTCGTCGGCTCTTCGCTGCTCGCCCTGGCCGCGGCGCTGCTGGTTCTCGTCCTGCACGGTGACGACCGAGTGGCCGATGTCTTGGCCCGGCTGCTCGGCCGGCTGCCGAGACTGTCGCCCGACCGGGTGCGGGTGGCCGCGCTCAGCGTCACTAGTCAGGTGTGCACGTTGGCCTCGGCGCCACGCCGGCTGACGGTCGCGTTCGCCTTCGCCGCAGCCAACTGGCTGCTCGACGCTGCGGCGTTATGGGCATGCCTGCACGCGTTTGGGCACTCCCTCGGCCCCGATCAACTACTTGTTTCCTACGGCCTCGCGGCCGTGCTCGCCGCCGTCCCGATCACCCCGGCCGGGCTTGGGGTCGCAGAGGCGGCACTCATCCCCGTACTGGTCGGCTTCTCCACACCCCGCGGCATCGCCATCCTCGGAGTGCTGGCCTGGCGGGCAATAGCCTTCGTGCTGCCCATCCCCATCGGCAGCATCTGCTACCTGCTGTTCCAGCGGCTGATCCGGCCCGGCCGGCTGCCCGTCCCCTGAGCAGTACGGTCGGACCATGGTGGGCGTAGAGGTCCAGGAGGCAGCCGGACGGATCGAGGGGCGGGTACGCCGCACTCCTTGGCCGTCGTTTCGGGACCGCTCGATTAGTGTGGCGTTACGGGAGATTAGGCGGGAACAGCTAGCCGAAGACGTCGAGCAGCCCTTCTTCGTCCTCGCGTGCTCGACCGAGGCCGAGACGGCCAAATGCATGTATGGAGGTTGACGGCTGTCACTCCCGCAGGCCTCCGCCTTCGACGTGCCGGCACGTCGCGCGACGTGCGCAGGGTGTCGCCAGGTCCGGTAGTGCGCAGGCCGGGTAGACCTTGTGGGTCAGCGCAGGAGCTGAAAGGCCATGAGGGCGATCAAGCCGCCGACGGTCGTGCCACCCACAACCTGATGCAGCGTGTGATCCCGAAGGGCGACCCGAGACCAACCGATGAGGGCAACGACTGCCCAGAGAAATGTTGAGCACCGGTCCGAAGACGAGGACGAGGATGACCGCGGTGCCTGAGGCCACAGCTGCATGCATCGACACTTTCCAGATGAGCGTGATGGCCAGCGTCACCACGAGCCCCGCGGCCATCGCCCCCATCAGCGCCAGCAGCTCGCGGGGCGCCCCTAGGACGACCATCAGGACGACGCCCACCAACACCGAGCCGAGGATCGCGACGAGGACCTTTGGGCGCTTCTCCCGCTCGCCGACATGGCGATCTTCCCAACGGCCCTGGCGAGCGCCGCGCAGGAGGTATGCGAGGGGCAGCACCCCCGCGAAGAGTGCCGCTCCCAAGCCCCAGCCAATCTTGGCGGCGGTGCTGGAGGCGCTGTGCCAAGCGACGAGGATCAGGAGACCGATCACCAGGTTGGCGGGCGCGAGCCCTTCGGTCACGGCCCGGGCCAGACGGTTCTCTGTCCGTACGTCACTGCGCGTGGACATTGGCGTCCTTCTTGTGGGTCAGGTCGATGCGCTGCCAGGCGGCGCGGCGGACGTCGGCAATGAACATCTCGTCCACGAACGAAGAGGCAACCTCTCCTAGCCAGGCGGCCTCTGCGTCGAGCTCGAGGACGCCCTCCTGGCGACGCTGGGGAGGGGCGGCGGAGCGCGGTGTTGCCGCACGGTCGGATCGGACGGCGAGCGCCAACGATGCTCCCTCCACAGCAGCGTCCGCGCTCGCCCCGTCCAGGCCCCGCTGAGCCGCCATCCGCGCTGCGGCGGTGACCACGGCTTGGTCGAGCAGCGGGCGGAGCACGAGGCGGGCGTCTTCGATCTCGATCACCCGTCGGTAGAGACGTTCACGTACGCCGGCGCCACCGCGAGCGTTGCCAGCCTCCTCCAACACCACATCCGGCACCGCGGCGGTCAGCCCGCGCCACAGCGGCTCGAGTCGGTCGAGGCGCTGACGCTGCAGTCCGGTTGGTGCGCCCGCCCGGAGGCCTACGCGCGGCCCCCAGCTGGGGAGCGTGCTGCCGACCACGACGAGCAGGGTGGCCACCAGGATCAGCGACTCGGCGAGGCTGTCTGCGCTGTCGTCGAGGTGGCTGTCGTGACCGAAGACCGCGAGCAGGCTCACCACACTTGCTGCGACGTAGCCGAGACCAACTCCGCCGCCGACCGCGATGAGGCGCAGGCCGGTGGCGAGGAGCCGCTCGCCTGCCAGGCGCGCGAAGCGCACGCACAGCCGCACGACGTCCAGGAAGGCGAAGGCCAGGTAGCCCAGGTAGATGAGGCGGAACTCGACGAGCCCCGCCTGATCGATGTGGCGCCGCGCGAACTCCGGGTCTTCAGGACCCGTCCGCGCCAGCAGGAACGCGATGGTCATGACGACGACCGCCCCCGCTGCGACCGCGCTGCGGCGCCCCGCCCGCGGGCCGGTGTCACGGGCGCCATGGACCAGCTGCAAGAGGATGACCTGCGTGCCGAAGGCGCTCAGCACGACGCAGGCGTCCTTGGGGAGCTGAGCAACGTTGTGCATCCTCAGCAGGGCGTCGAACGAGCGGTAGGCAACGGGCAGCTTCAGCGTCAGCCCGAGGCCCAGCGCAGCCAGCGTGCCTGGGAGCGCGAGACCGGAGTCGACAGAGCCGCGCCTCCTCGGGAGCTTGTAGGCGGCGGCAACGAAGCAGATCAGCGCGGCGGCGGCGAGGGCGACGGTGCGCACGACTTCCTCAGCCCAACACCGAGCGGAGGCGGCTGCGCAGCGCCTCGAGCTCGGGGTCAGCGTCAGGCGCGCTGGGTCGACCCGCGCGCTGCGCGATCAACGTGGCCATGAGCTCTGCCTCGCGTTCCTCTTCGAGTGAGTAGCGGGTGCGCCCCAGCACCCGGGCGACCATCGCCCGATCGAGGTCTGGCAGCAGCGCCTCGGTGTCGGCCGGGCTCAGGACCGAGCCGCTGTGGTGCTCGGCCACCATGTGTCCTATCTCGTGCAGCACGATGTGCTCTCGATGCAGCGCGCGCGCCCTCGTCGACGAAGATGTGGTCGGCCGACGCGGTCGCCACCCACACGCCGTTGGGACTGGGCGAGCCCAACGGCGGCATCGTGTGCAGGACGAGCGGCCGTCCCCTGCTCTGAGCGAGCCGCTCGCAGAAGATCTCCAGCACGAAGGGATCGGGTATCGGCAGGTGACGGAGCCGGCGCTCGCACCGGCGGCGCCGGACGGAGTTGCGCACGAGGACTCCTGGCAGGTGGACGGGCGAGCAGCGGCAGTTGCCGCTCATCGCGTACCCCTTCATTGTGGCTTATATCGGACACATCACCGACCACTGCCAGCTGGTCAGCTGTCGGGTGCACTCCGGCGGCCCCGTCGCGCGGTCGCGCGCTGGCCCTCTGCAACCGGCTCACCCGGCCATGCCCCGTCAGCGTCGGCGGGCTGCTCAGGCAGCCCCTCGATGCGACGCAGGTTGTCGATGATCTGCTGCAGCGGGGCGATCGCCTCCGCCGACAAGCCGCGCGTCCTCAGCGCGACCTGACGCACCGACGGGTCGCGCAGCGCTGCAAGGAACTCCAGCTCCGCCTCGATGCGCTCGCTCGCCTGCTCATCGAAGAAGTAGGCAGGGGGGACCCCGAAGAAGCCGGCCAGCGCCTCCAGGTGCTTCTTCGTCGGGTTGTCGCGGATCCCCCGCCGCAGCTGCCAGATGTAGGTCGCCGACACGGTCGGGCCGCCGCGGTCCTCCAGCCCCCGGGCGACCTCCTCGAACGTGTACTCCCCGCGCCCCGAGGGGTGGACGGTCTGGAAGAGCTGGTCGACCTTCTCCGCGAGCGACCGCCGAGGCGCGGCGGGCACCACCGCCGGCTCAGCCGGCTGGTCCGTCACCGCCACGTACGCCTCCTCGTGCCGCCCGAGCTGGGCAACTGTGACGCGCTCGACCGACGTTGCGGCCGCACACCTGTTGACAGCATGCACAGCCTCGCTAAGGTCGGCCCCACCTGTCCACCAGCTGAGATGGACAGGGCTCGTTCAGTTGTCAACGGTGTACCCGTCTTCGTGCCGGCATGTTCCCGATGGTGGCACGCAGGACGGGTCCCCCTGCCCTCGGAGGTCCCGTGCTGATCCTGACCGTCTTCCCGCACTACCTCGCCGCCCTCGCCGCGGCCGCGCCCAACCCGCCGCCCGTCGCACCTCCAGGCCTGGAGAAGTTCGCCAACGACTTCCTCGGCTGGCTGAAGTGGGCCGGCCTGGCGAGCGGAGTCGCCGGCCTCATGTTCTGCGGCATCATGATGATGATCGGTCGGCGCAACCGATCCCAGCTCGCGGCGGAAGGCGCCTCAGGCATCCCCTGGGTGGTCGGCAGGCTGTCCGTCGTCAGCCTCGCCGCCGGCATCACCAGCGCCGTCCTCAGCTGAGCGAGCCGATGTTCCCCGCCCCGCCCCGCGCGCGCCGCCGCGCCATCGGGCTTGTCCTCACAGTGGGCCTGCTGCTCGCCGCAGTCACCACTGTCACCGCTGTGCGCGAGAGGCACAACCGCCCCCACCCAGCCGCCATGACTCCGTCGCCAGCCCGGTCACGGGCACAACCAGGCGCAGTGACCGCCCCCGCGGCGGCTGCGACCGCACCGCCGGACGTCACGGTCGACTCCTTCGACGGGGCACAGCTCCCCGTCTCGCGCACCGCTGGGCCTCTGCACCTCGAGGCGGGCTTGGCCAGCGGGTTCGCCACGACGCCCAGAGGGGCCGCCTTTGCCGCACTGCACCTGGCGCTGCGGGCGAGCCCGGACGCCGGGCCAGCTGTCTACCGCCCGACGATCGCCCACCAGGTAGCGGGTGACGCGGCCTCATACCTCTCCGTCGTCGAAGCCGACTACGCCACCGACGCAGCGAAGGCGGGCGTCGCACCCGGCCAACCCCTGCCGTCCACGGCGGTGGCCACCGGCTGGCGCGTCGACATCTTCAGCGCCACTCAGCCCACGACGGTCCACCTCCTCCTCGGCAGCACGGGCAGCCCGCTCCTCATCGACGTCCCGGTCTCCCTGCTGCTCGTCGACGGCGACTGGCAGCTGGTGCCACCGCCCACCGGCAGGTTCACCGGCTCCCCCGTGCCCTCACCGGCCGGCTACGCGCCCTTCTCTCCCTGACCGCTCCACCACTGACCCGAGGAGCCCCGTGTCCTGTCCCCTCAATCCCCTCGACTGCATCGGTTCCGCGATCGGCAGCGTCGGCGACGCTGCGGCCGGCGGAGTCCTCGGCGCCTTCGCCGCCGCCATCAAGAGCGCCGTCGCCGACGTGGTCAAGGCCACGTTGACCTGGTGGGTCCGGCAGGACTCGCTGGACATCTCCTCGACCCCGGTGGACCGCCTCCAGCACCTGCTCCTCCCCGTGACGCTCCTCGTCGCGGTCGGCAGCCTGATGGGGCAGGGAGTGAAGATGGCCCTGTCGCGCAAGCCCGACCCGCTGTGGGACGCCGGCCGAGGGCTCGCGGTGCTCGCCGTCGTCACCGGCGCCGGGGTCACCGCTCTGGCCGGCGCCCTGCGCGCCGGTGACTCCCTGTCGTCGTGGATGCTCGATCAGGCGACGGGCGGGCAGTTCAGCCAGCGGCTGGTCGATGTGCTGTCGATGACCGGCATCAGCGGCGCGGGGACCGTCATCCTGCTGGGGATGGTGACGTTCTTCGTCACGCTGCTGCAGTGGGTGCTGCTCTTCTTTAGACAGGGATCGCTGGTCGTCCTCGCGGGCCTACTACCGCTGGCCGCTGCCGGCTCGATGTCGCCCGGGACCCGACCGTGGCTGCGCCGCCTGCTGGCGTGGCTGCTCTCGATCGTCGCGTACAAGCCCATGGTCGCCTTCATCTACGCCGCCGGCTTCACGCTCTTCGGACAGGGCAAGGACCTCTCCACTGTCGTCCTCGGTGTCGTCGTGCTGGTGCTGTCTGTCGTCGCGCTTCCCGCTCTGCTGCGCTTCTTCAGCTGGGGTGTCGACGCTGGAGCCGCACACCTGGGGAGCGCCGCGACCGGCGCGCTCGCCGGCGGGCTGGGCGCTGCAACGTCGGCGGTGACGCTCGCGGGCGTGCGTGGTGGTGGTGCCGCGGAGCAAGCGGCGTCCGTCGAGCGGGCGCTGCCCGCCAGGGTGCCTAGCGGAGGCATGGGCGGAGCCAGCGGGGCGATGGGAGCCGCGGGGGTGGTGGGCGGCCCTGCGATGGCCGGGGTCGGCATGGCCGCTGCGGCAGTGAAGAGCACGACGTCGACGGTCAGCGGCGCCATGGCCGGCGCTCCTTCGGGAAGCGACACGGCGGCCGCTGACCGCTCGCCGGCGGGGAGCACCGCATGAGCGCGGTGCGCGACCGGCCGGCGGTGCGGACGTACGGCGGCTGGCGGAGGCGCCGCGGCCTCGGACTGGCCGGTCTGGACGGGCGTCAGTCGGTCCTGGTGCTCGGGGCGGTGTTCGCCGTCCTCATCGCGGGAGTCTTCGCCCTGCGCCTGGCTCTCCTGCTGCTCGTCCCCGCGGCTCTGGCCATCGGAGTCGGCATCGTGCACTGGGACGGGGTGTGGCTGGTCGACTCCCTGACCGCTCGGGTGCGGTGGGCAGTCGCCTTGCGACGGGGCCACCTTTCGCTGCGTGGCGCTGGGCTGGTCGACCATCCGCAGGTGTGGCAGCTGCCCGGGCTGCTCGCTCCGACGCGCTGGCTGCAGGCCGACGATGGCGAGGGCGGCACCCTGGGGTTGGTCTGGGACCGGCGCAGCGGCCTGCTCACGGCGACCCTGCGGGTGGCGGCAACCGGGGTGCTGTTGGCCGACAGCGGCGACGGTGACGCCTGGGTGGCGAGCTGGGGAGCCTGGCTGTCAGCCCTAGGGGCTGAGCCAACGGTCCGGTGGGTCAGCGTGACCGTGGACACCGCGCCGGATCCCGGTCGGAGCCTGCGTGACTACGTCGAAGCCCGGCTGGACCCGACCGCCCCTGCCACGGCCAGGGCGATCATGCATGACCTCGTCGAGGTCTCGCCCGTGCCCGCGGCCAGCGTGGAGACCCGGGTGTCGGTCACCTTCGACCCGGGGGCGGCGCCGGTGAAGCCGGGCAGCCTCGGTGAAGCCGCCACGAGAGTGGCGTTGACGTTGCGCGGCCTCGAGACCTCGCTGGCCGGCTGCGGGCTCTCGCTCCTCGGCCGGTACGACGCCGACCGGCTCGCCACCACGGTGCGCGCCGCCTACGACCCGGCCGTACGCGGCCGCGTCGATGAGGTCGATTGGAGCGACGCGGGCCCGGTCGCCGCAGAGGAGCGCTGGGAGTCCTACAGCCACGACTCCGGGCACTCGGTCAGCTGGACCCTCCGGGAGGCCCCGCGGCAGCTCGTCACCTCAGGCGTGCTCACCCGGCTCATGGCCCCGGGGGCCTGGCCGCGCCGGGTGACGTTGACCTACCAGGCCTTCACGGCCGACCAGGCCGCGGGGGTACTGGAGCGGGAGGTCAACGCCGCGTCGTTCCGCTCGGCCTACAACCGACGCACCGGCCGTGAGGAGAGCGCCCGAGACCGCGCAGACCTCGCCCGGGCGGAGAGCGCCGCGCTGGAGGAGGCGCAAGGTGCCGGTGTCGTTCTGTTCTCGTCCTACGTCACGACGGTCGCCCACCGGGATCAGCTCGACGCCGCGGTCGCCGACGTCGAGCAGCGTGCAGGCGCCGCCAAGCTCCGGCTACGGCGCGCCTACGGGGCGCAGGCGGCCACCTTTGCCGCGACGCTGCCGTGCGGCATCTACCTGCCCTTCCACGCTGGGCGAGGACGGAAGTGAACACCCGGAGGGACAGCCGGGCGCACCCGACGGCCGCCACGACACGGACCCTCGCATGAGGGGCGTGAGCCGGCAATCCCAGCGGCTGCGGCCTCGAGAGCCGACGGCACTTGAGCAGGAGCCGATGTCACAGGTGGCACCGGCATGGGGCTGGCGTCGACCCTTCGGCGGCCGCGCGGCCCACGTCGAGCCTGGTTCGCTCTTCCAGGCCACCACGGTGCAAGCGTGCGGGCTCTACCCGTTCGTGCAGGGCAGCGGCGCCCCAGCGTACGGCGTGCCGATCGGCCGGCACATGTTGTCCGCGGAGACGGTCAGCATGGAGCCGATCGCCTGGCTGCGCGCCGGGCTCGTGACGAACCCGGGCGTCTTCGTCCTGGGGCAGCCCGGTGTCGGGAAGTCCACGATCACCAAACGGCTGCTCACCGGGGCGGCTGCGTTCGGCATGCCGGCCTTCGTGCCGGGTGAGCCCAAGGGTGAGTACTCCGCGCTGGTCGCCCACCTCGGTGGCCAGGTCATCCGCGTCGGGCGCGGCCTCGACCGGATCAACCCGCTCGACTCCGGACCACTCGGTCAGCTCGCCCGGAGCCTGTCCGGAGATGCCGCGGCGCAGCTGAGAGCCGAGGTGCGCGGTCGTCGACTGGCCCTGCTGTCAGCGCTGTGCGGCCTCGTCCGGCGTACCCCGATGACCGATGGCGAGGAGGTCGCGCTCGCTCGGGCGGCCGACCTGCTCGCCGAGCGGCTAGAAGTGGACCCGACCGTGTCGGACGTGCTCCGGGTGCTCGAGGA